>Ga0181521_10003753_pt1 | contig 17709 bp, 15 predicted proteins | sample PEATcosm2014_Bin_32_FD_119764 | JGI IMG/M metagenome (GOLD analysis project Ga0181521, IMG submission 119764) | Peatland microbial communities from MTU Mesocosm Facility, Houghton, MI, USA - PEATcosm2014_Bin02_60_metaG | ecosystem: Environmental > Terrestrial > Soil > Wetlands > Peat | place... | reverse complement strand
GTGGAGATATTTTTCAGCCAGGGCGGATCAAGCGGGGGGAAACGGGTTTCTGAACACCTGGAAGAAAGCCCGTTTCTCCCCGCCCGCCCGTCCAAGCCAAAGTCTTGCGATGTTTTGCGAGTGGAAGCGGTCCCGTCGAAAGGGTGTCGGGGTGAGACGGGATGGCGGCAGGAGCAAAAGCTCGCAAGTCTTTGGCGCACTTTTGCTTCATTGCTGCTGCTGAACATCCAGCAATTGCTTTAATTCCGATTCAGGACGTGGACTGGCGAAGAAAATTCTTCCGGTGCCGTCTTTGAAGTCCGCGCCCTGCGCGTTGGGAATATACAGGCAATAACCGCGTGGAATGAGCGTGCCATCAGGATTAGAACTGCGCGCAACATAAACCGGCACGTCGGCGGTGGCCAATTGTTGAAATGCTTCTTTGTTGTTTTTAAGCGTATATTTCTCCGAACGGATTTCATCGGCCAGCGTTTTGTCAAAGTGACTTTTCATCTGCCAATACGCCGCGCCGATTCCCAAAGCGGCAATGGACAGGCCGACCATCACGCCCGCCGTCAACGCCATTTTCCAAATGCGCTGCGGCCACAGTTTCGCGGCGCGGTCGGCGGCGGCATTGAGTCTCTCCACAGTCGGCCCGACGGTATGGGCGAGATCACTCGCTCGAACATGAAGCGGCAGGAAGAGGTTTTTCATTGCATCCTCGATTCCCTTTACAATCACCTTGGTGTCCACTTGCGAACCGAGATTTTTCAACATCAATTCAATGCTGGCAACCGTCTCGTCGCACTTGGCCTGCGTGATTTTGCAAAGCTCGTCCGTCTTGGCGGCGTGATTGGTGATGTTCACGTCACGGGCTTCGATGGTCTTGGCGATCATGCCGATTTCCCCGCGCATATCCTCCAAGATGGCAAATGACTCCTGATTGGCCTGAACTGCGGCCTTGGGGATGCGCCCGACATAACAGGCATACACGTCCAGCACCAGCAAAAGCTGGGTGAAAAACTGCGTGCTGTCGCCGTCGGCAAAACGCTGATAAACCTTCCGCGCCAGCTCCCGCTTTTCGGCGGGATAAGTGGCGAGCATTTCTTCAAATAAATCTGTTTCGGCCATAACGACTCCTTTTTAGTTGGTGAGATTCACTTTCGCGCCGCGTTTGGCGGCAAACGGTTCGCCAATGGGCGGCACAATCTTGGGTTTTATACCCGCCGCTTCGACGGCTGGCAAAAGTTTTCCGGCAATCTGGTCATATTGATTGAACATGGTGGAAAGCCAGTCCTGCAACACGCCCCGCGCCATGATGTCCAAGCCAAGGGTGTCGTTGCCGATGGCTTCATTGAACGGGATGCCGCGCTGCTGCTCGGCCTCCAGCTTGGCCAACCGGAGTTTCACAAATTCTGACAGCACCGGCACGGTGATGGTCACTGCGCCGCAATCGAGCAATTCCTTTTCCAGCGGGCTGTTATCAAACATCCGATTTCTGGACGCCCGCGCCGGATTGCGGACGACGACGTAATCCACCTGTTTGCCGCAGAACTGGCAGACGGCATCGAGGTTGGTCATCACGTCCATGTCATCGAAGGGAAACACCATGAGCGTGATGCCGATGTTTTGCGCGCTGGCGATGTCAAAGAAATGCGTGGCGGCAAGTGCCTTCATCAACTGGCCGTCCAGATGCGCCCGTGGGTCAATCAGCGTGACGGGTTTGGCGGTGGTCTTTCGCAGAATCAAAATGAGTTCGTCCAGGTCTTCGGCCTGCCCGCTCAAGGGTGTCAGCTTCACCTGGGCGGGGAACAACCGGGACAAGGTGCGGTTGTCGCCGTCCAGATCAAATCCCTGCCACGGGATGCCGCGTTGGTTAAGCCAGCACGCGCGGGCGGTGGCTTCGATGCTTTTGCCCACGTTTCCTTTGGCCTGAATGGGCAGAATCAGGCGGTGTTTGGTTGTTTTCATATTTCGAGGTTGAACCGATATTGGTTCGTCGTTTTGGTTGTTGTTGTTTGCGGTGTTGGAGTGAAAATTGGCGGTTCCTGTTCAACTTCAAGCGGGCTGCTGTTGCGTGGCCGGCGGGCAATCGCCCGCTCGCAAAAACGATAAACGGAAGTGAGCGTCGTCTGGACGCCGCGCTCATTGAGCCACTTGGCAATCTGGCCGTATGTCCAATGTTTGCGGCGCAAAGCGAAAATGGCTTCGCGGTGCGCTTCCAGTTTGCTGCGCGTTCTGCGCGGGCTTTCGTTTTCGGCTTGTGGCTGCAAATTCATTTTGGTTCCGGGTTTTCCGCCCCAATAATTCCGTCAGACGTTTGCGCAAATTTTGCGGAAAATTTGCGCAACGCCGCGCCGGGCGGCGAGTCCCTCTAGCTGTGCTAAGGGAAGATGTCTGACGGAATTATTGGCTTTTAACACTGGCTTCATAACTGTGTGCATCGTTGTCATTACGATACGGTGATTGAAGTGGATACCGTTACCGAGTAGTGGGAGGGTAGGTATGGAGTAAGTGCGAATAGTGGCTTCAAGGGGATGACGAGGCGTAAATTCCGGTTACAGTGGCCTCTATGTTAAGAGTCATAGCGAGTCGGAATGCCAAAGAATACTTCGCTGAATCTTTGAAGCGTGAAGATTATTACAGTGAAGGGCAGGAAGTCAGCGGCGATTGGAACGGGCTGGCGGCTGAACGCTTGGGGCTATCAGGCGCGGTGACGACGGCTGCTTTTGAATCCCTGTGTGACAACCAGAAGCCGGGCACAGATGAACGATTGACGCAACGGAACAAAAGTAATCGCACGGTTGGTTACGATTTCAATTTCCATTGTCCAAAATCAGTTTCCGTTGCTTACGAATTCACGCAGGATGAACGGATTTTAGGCGCGTTCAAAATATCAGTGAACCAGACGATGCGGGAAATTGAATCCGAAATTAAAACACGGGTGCGGAAACAGGGAGCCAATGAGAACCGGACCACCGGCAACATGGTTTGGGCGGAGTTCGTCCACTTCACCGCGCGGCCAGTCAACGGCGTTCCCGATCCGCACTTGCACGCGCATTGCTACGCCTTCAACACGACCTGGGATGACGCAGAAAAGAAATGGAAGGCGGGACAATTTCGGGATTTGAAGGCCGATGCGCCGTATTTTGAAGCGGCCTTCCATGCCCGGTTTTCGAGGCAACTGGCGGAATTGGGTTATCGCATCGAACGGACGGCCAAAGGGTGGGAACTGGCTGGTGTCCCGCAACGGGTGCTGGATGAGTTTTCCAAGCGCACGGAACAAATCGTCCAAAAGGCGAAGGAATTGGGCATCACGTCGGCGAAAGGAAAAGACGGGCTGGCGGCACTGACCCGCGAACGAAAGCAAAAGGAGCTGACCAAGCCGGAATTGAGAGAACTGTGGAATGCGCGCGTTACGCCAGAAGAACGGCAAAAAATTCAAGGCGTCCACAACGAGATTATTGCCGTGCCGAGGGTCTCGGCAATGAAGGCGATGGATTTTGCCATGCAGCATTGCTACGAACGCGCCTCCATCGTCACGGACAAGGAATTGCTCCGGCACGCGCTGCGCTTCGGCATGGGCGATGTGGACGTGGCACAAACCAAACGCCAGCTTTTGCGCGATGAACTGATTAAGGAAACCGTGGATGGTCGGCAATGGCTCACCACCAAGGACGTGCTGGCGGAAGAAAAACGGCTGATTGATTTCGTCGCGGATGGCAAAGGGAAATTCAAGCCGTTCGGGTCGGGAAAATACCAGTTTCAAAATCAGAAACTTTCCGATGAGCAACGGAACGCCGTCCGGCACGTCCTGCAAAGCACGGAGCGCGTCACGGCCATTCGCGGCGGGGCTGGCACGGGCAAGACGACGATGATGAAGGAAGCCGTGGCCGCGATTGAATCCGGTGGCGCGAAAGTTTTTACTTTCGCGCCATCCGCCGAAGCCTCACGCGGGGTGCTGCGGTCGGATGCCGGTTTTGCCAATGCCGAGACAGTCGAGGCTTTGTTGCAGAATGAAAAATTGCAAGCGCAGGTTCGCGGGCAGGTGATTTGGATTGATGAGGCCGGGCTTTTAAGCGTCCGCACGCTGGCGCGGGTGGCTGATCTCGCCGAAACGGAAAACTGCCGCATCATTCTTTCCGGTGACACCGCCCAGCATCGTGCCGTCGAACGGGGCGATGCGCTCCGGCTTCTGGAACAACACGCCAATCTGCAAGCTGCGGAATTGACACAAATCCGGCGTCAGAAGGCCGACGCGCACAAGGCCGTGGTTGCTGATCTGCGGGCGGGCAATTTGGAGAACGCATTCAAGCGATTGGATAGACTCGGAATGCTGCGGGAAATGGATGCCGACCAGCGGCATGAGGCGTTGGCGACGGATTACACTGCGGCCGTCAGTGAAGGCAAGTCGGCCTTGGTGATTTCGCCAACACACGCGGAAGGCGAGCGGGTGACGCGGGAAATCCGGGCAAAATTGAAAGCGGCGCGGAAGCTGGCCGCTGACGAATATGAATTCATTCAACTCAAAAATCTGCAATGGACGGAAGCGCAACGCGGCGACGCGCGGAATTATCAGGCCGGGCAGGTCGTCCAGTTTCACCAAAACCTCGCCGGGTTCCGGCGCGGGGAACGGGTCACGGTAAAATCACACGATGCCAGCGGCGTCATGGTCGGGCGGCAGAATGGCGGGACGGCCTCGCTCCCGTTGGACATGGCGGCGCATTTCCAAGTTTATGAATCCCGGCAAATCGTCCTGGCTGCCGGTGATTGGATTCGGATTACGCAGAACGGTTTTGCCAAGGAAAAGCAGCGGCTGAACAACGGCGATTTGAAACAAGTGAAGGGCTTCACCAAAGACGGGGACATCAAGCTGGAAAACGGGTGGGTGGTTTCAAAAGATTACGGCAACCTGACGCATGGCTATTGCCTCACATCGTATAGTTCGCAGAGCAAGGGCGTGGACTGCGTGTTCGTGGCCGAAAGCTCGGAGTCATTCCGCGCCGCCGACCGCGAGCAGTTTTATGTCTCGGCCAGCCGGTTCAAAGAGGCTCTTAAAATTTACACGGATGACAAACGCCAGTTGCTGGAGGCCGTCCGCAAATCCTCGCACCGGCCTTCGGCGACGGATTTGGTCACCAAGGAAATTTCTGAATCAGCCGATGAGGCGGTGACAAAAAAGCCATTGCAGCCGGTGGCGCAGGTGAATGTTGGAAACCTCCAAAGGTTAATGCTCGCAAAACAAAAAACGAACTGGCTGAGAAATCAGCATCGGAAAGGGGTTAAGATTTGAAAACTGGCGGTCAGATACCAATTTTCTGGCACCGATGAGCGGGGACTTCAATGTGCCCATTAGAACGACCGCGTTGGCGTGGCTGACGAAAAAATTGGGGGATGAACCGACTGAACGGCAATTTCCGACTTGAGACGGAGGCAAAAATCCGTATATAATCCCAATGTGTCGAACGATCTTCAAGTCTGCTATCGGGTTCTTGAACTCGAACCGGGGGTGACTCTGGACGAGGTGAAGCGGTCATATCGTGAGTTGGTGAAAGTTTGGCATCCTGACCGTTTCACGGGTGACGCAAAACTTCACCAGAAAGCCGAAGAAAAGCTCAAACAAATCAATCGGGCGTATGAGGTTTTAGAGGAGGTCTTTCTGAATGGCGGAAAGGCCGAACAGAAAGCCGCCCCGCCTCGGCCACCGCAAGGAAAAAATCCCCATGCCGAGCGCGATGAGTTTTTTCAACGTGGCAACAATTTTTATTTCGGGAACAATGTTTCAAAAAACCTGCCGGAAGCTGCACGGTGGTTGAAAAAGTCGGCAGAATTGGGTTTGGATAAGGCTCAAGCGTTGCTTGGCTCCATGTATTACAAGGGTGAGGGTGTTTCCAAAGATTCACATGAGGCAGCACGATGGTTAAAATTGGCTGCTGACCAGAAGAATCCTATCGCATGTTTTTGGCTTGGGCGAATGCACGAGAAAGGGTTCGGCACCAATATTCTGCACAAAGTGGTGAAAGCAGGCGTTGACTGGCAGCTAGGCGATTCAAAAATTGAGGCATACAAATGGTTCAATCTGGCGGTCACGCATGGCTGTATGGAAGGGCTGGAAGGGATGTCGCGCATTGATATTTACCTGACGCAAGGCCAGATCAATGAGGCGCGAACGCGTGCTGCTAAATTTTACCCTCCGTATCCAGACAGGTCTGGACGCCAGACTATTGCCGAATGGTTTAAGGCATATATCCAAGAGCTTTCAAAAAACCCAAAATCCGTCGCATGGCGCGCGGAAGTCATGTCAGCGTTAGAACATTTCAAAGGTATTGAAATGGATATTACCGAAACCGCTTTCAAAAACTTGCAAGACAAGTTTTTTGCCAACCGAACTGCCAAGACATCCAATTTTTTTAAGACCGTAGGCGCAGTGTGGAAGGGAAAGCTAGGAATGACAGCGAGCCGAGACGACAATGCTCGTCAACTTGCCTACAGATTTGTCGAAGATGCCTATGGGCTGTCTCCGCGTTATATTTGTATCAGGGAAAATTTCATGAACCAACTCTGGATAAACATTTACTCTGGACGCTAGACTACTATGGAATTCAAAAAGACTTGGACAGAAGCTGACGTAAATGCCCTGATAGGCCAGAGTGAGTCCATCCGACTAGAATTCAAGTCAGGCGCAATGTTCGCCGATCTGGACAAACCCAAATGGGTCGATGATCTTTCAAAACAGGTTTCTGCCTTTGCTAACACAGAAGGCGGTGAATTGATACTTGGTGTCAGGGAGGAGAAAAAGGGCAACACAAGAGTAGCTATCGAAATTGATGGCGTTCCTACAACTCTCTCTCGCGAGCGCCTCCAACAACTCATTGAGGGTAATGTAAGTCCCGACCTTCCAAGCAGCACCGGCCACGGCAGCCAGTTCATATCAAGGGCGAAGTTGGAAACCCGGCGCAAATAGATGTTCGTGGAGACGGAACCGCTTTCCAGCACTTTCATAAAATGCTCGGCCTGGGTTTCCAGCACCACCATGTTGCGAATGGAATCAAACGCCTTGTCTTTGATGGCGGTCAGCCAACGGTGGCGGGTTTCGCCGGTCTTGAGCTTGGGGATTTCGTCCATGACGTGCTGCCATGTCCGCGTGGCTCCGGTGGGGTCGCCCGCCTTCCAATACACCCGCGCCAGATGGCGGCTGAATGCCGGGGCTTCCTCGTTTTCGTTCTTGGCCGCGACGAGCCGAAAGGCTTCGTCCTTGTCGCGGGTCTTGAGGGTTGCCTGTTTGCCGGTCTGGTGGTCTTCGTAGTAAAAGACGCCCCAAGGCCGGAGGAATACGCTGTATCGTTGTTTCATGTCATGTTGCTGTGGCGTGACACGGCCAAAGGCGAGTTCTACGCGACTGCGGCCGGACTGCTCTTGTTCGGCCAATCGCCAGCCGACTACTTTCCCCAAGCCTCGATTCTCGCCGACGCCTACGCCGGCACCAAAGTTTCCGGCAAGCCTCGCGGCCAGTTGACTATCAACGCGCCGTTGGTCGTGGCTATCGAGCAGGCGCTGCAATTCGTGGATAAACACACTTTTCACCCGACCCGTGTCGTCGGCATCAACAACGTCACACTCGACGAATATCCGTCCCGCGCACTGCGCGAAGCCCTTGTCAATGCGGTCGCACATCGTAATTACGAGGATGCCAGCCGGAAAATCATGATTGAAGTGTTCACAGACCGGGTCGTGATCTCCAGTCCCGGCTACCCGCCCGCGCCGTTGACTCTCGCCAAATTGCGGCGTGGCAATTACCGGCCTTGTTCGCGCAACCCGGTCATTGCCCAGACCCTCGCCACGTTCAAGCTCATGGAACAGCGCGGCAGCGGCTTTGCGCGAATGCGCGACGCCATGCTCAATCACGGCCTCGAATCTCCGACCTACGCCGAGCAGGACGGCTATTTCGTCGTCACCTTCCCCGGTTCCGATGGCAACTACGACCGGCTTAAGGTTCCGGCGGGAGCAGCCGGCCTCATTACACCGGCCATTGAATCCCAACTCAACGAACGCCAGAAGAAAATCATGGTTGAGGTGCAGAAGACGGGATTCGTGACCAGCGGCTGGTGCCGCAAAAATCTGGATGTGGTTTATGACACTATTCGCCGCGACTTGATTGCCTTGGTGCAAATCGGCCTTATCAAGTCACAAGGCCGTGGCAGAAACGCCCGTTATGTCCTTAAACAAAGCCGTGAATAATCTACCGATAATCTACCGATTTTTTCGGCCAATCTACCGATTCGCTCTTGGAGGAGAATCGTGAAACCTTTGCCGCCGATCAATGATGCGATCCTGGTGGCACTCGCACAGTTGGTGGACGATGCGCAGACAGGCCGTCGCGATCCGAGTCACGAGCAAATCGGGTTTTGCATCGAGAAAGCCGGGTTAAAACATGCAGACCCGCTTTCGCAAGGACAGACTGTCGGCAAAACCAAACGTTTGCGGGCTGTATTCAGCCAAGCTCTTAACGATGATTTCAGCGCCGCTCAAAAATTAACTGACATCCTAATCAGCCATGTTCGTGGTTTGGGCGGATTTCGTCCGACATCGCCGAACTACGTTGGAGAGGATGCAATTCGTAATTTGCAGGCCGCTTTTGAAACCGAGGGATTTGTGCTGACAAACGATGGCGAACTCTCGCCCAAAGTCCTCGATTCCTTGTCGGGAGCCGAATTGACCGTCGCGTTAAGCACATACGTCCGACGTGCGCAACGGGGTGCCGACGATGCTGCGTTGCTGACCGGCACGGGCAAAGACCTGCTTGAAGCAACAGCGGCGCATGTGCTGGTGGAGGTCTGGAGCAATAACAACCCACCGCACGTTTTTCCAGCGTTACTCGGTCAGGCATTCGTCGCGCTTGGCCTCAAGACCTCGCAGGACAAAGCACAAGCTGGCGAGCCAGCGCAGCATGGAATGCAGCGTGCATTATTTGACGCGGCGTGTGCAGTGAATCGCCTTCGCAACAAGGAAGGGACTGGACACGGTCGGCCTTGGCTTCCAATGGTGACTTCCGAGGAGGCGCAAGCTGCTGCCCAGACAATGGGAATTGTTTCAGGGATGCTCCTCAACGCGCTACGGGAACGAAAGAAATGACCCGCTATCCCAAACGCCTCATCGAAGTTGACCTGCCGATCAAGCGCATCTCCGCACATGCGCGTCGTGAGAAATCCGTCGGCCATATATCCTCCCTGCACATCTGGTGGGCGCGGCGTCCGCTGGCGGCATGTCGCGCGGTGATTTGCGCGGCGCTCTGGCCTGATCCGGCTGATGACAACTGCCCTCCGGTATTTCGCAAAGCAGCCGCCAAAATCATTCTCGATTTTGCCCGTAAAATCACCACTGACACCAAACTTGCCAACGAACATTGTTCACTCGAGAACTACAAGGTGTGGTCAAAGCTGGTTCAAAAATTGCCCGCTGGCGACGCTCATGCGTGGCTTCGCACCGCTCTCTTGGATTTTATCGCCGACTTTGCCAATTGGGACAATTCAACGGTCCAAGAATATCTCGACACCAGCCGCGCTCTCACCCAAGCCGCACATGAGGCACTAGGCGGCGCGCTTGGCACCCGGCCGCTTGTAGTGGACCCGTTCGCTGGTGGTGGTTCAATCCCGCTCGAAGCCTTGCGGGTGGGCGCAGACGCCTTTGGCAGCGACCTCAATCCCGTGCCGGTCCTGCTCAACAAAGTCTTACTCGAATACATCCCCAAATACGGCCAGCGTCTCGCCGACGAGGTTCGAAAAGGTGGTGAATGGATTCAGTGCGAAGCCAAAAAGGAACTCGCTAGCTTTTATCCAAAAAATGCAGAGGGCGCGACACCCATCGCCTATCTCTGGGCACGGACGGTTAAATGCGAAGGCCCAAGCTGCGGCGCCGAAATTCCAATCATCCGGTCGCGGTGGTTGGTGAAAGGAAAAGATCCCGCGTCATTCTTCGTCATATCAGGGAAGACCATCAACGGCAAACCTAGTGTGGTTGTAGAAGTGAAGACCGGCAGACCGGATCAAACGTCATTCGCTGGAACGGTAAAACGCGGAAGTGTAACGTGCCCCGTTTGCGGCTTCACTGTTTCTCGGCAACGAGTGGAAGCCGTAGCAAAGCAAGAGGGATTGGGAGAGCGAATGCTTGCGGTTGTGTTCGTGAAACAGGGAACCACTGGTAGAACCTTCGCAACGCCGAGCGACAAAGACATCAAAGCTTGGAACGCCACTGCCAACCTTACTGCAAAAAACGACCAACACTTTTTTGGTGAGTTAAGCAATATCCCTGACGAACCACTTCCGTATCTAAGAAGCATCTTCAATGTTCACGTTTACGGGGTAACACGTTGGTCAGAACTTTTTAATAAGCGCCAACTTCTAGGTGCGGTCACGTTTGCAAAACTTGTTCGCCGTCTCTGTGATGATCTTCGGGAAAAAGATTTCGAGGACGATTTCGCTTCGGCTGTGGTGACAATGTTGGCGTTGGCGGCCGACAGGCAAATAAACGCGTTAAATCGGACATGCTACTGGAATCCCACCGGCCCAAAGATGCAGGCGGGTTTTGCCCGTCAAGCCATTCCTATGTTTTGGGACTATTGCGAAGCAAATCCATTCGGGGGGTCGGTAGGCTCCTGGGAATCAATGGTCAAATGTGTCTCAGCCTCATTTGAAGCAATAGACAAACCCCCCGGCACGGGCAGTTCCGTAAATTCGTCGGCAACTCAGCATCCATTGCCAGACGATAGCGCGGACTCAGTTGTGACTGACCCGCCCTACTATGACGCAGTGCCCTATGCAGATTTGTCCGACTTTTTCTACGTGTGGTTGAAGAGAATGTTGTCGAATGTGCATCCTGGACTATTCAAAGGACGGCTTTCTCCCAAAGAATTAGAAGTTGTGCAATTAGCAGAGAGAAACCCAGCCTACGCATATAAGACAAAGGATAATTTTGAAAATCTGATGATGAAATCGTTGGCGGAGGCCCGCCGCGTTGCCAAGCCACATTCGGCTTCGGTCGTGGTATTTGCACACCAGTCAACGGCAGGTTGGGAGGCAATGTTGAGCGCCTTAATAAACGCAGGGTGGATCGTGACAGCTAGTTGGCCAATTGACACCGAGATGCCAACAAGAGTGAGAGCACAAAACTCGGCTGTTCTTGCAAGCTCCGTGCATTTGCTCTGCCGCCCGCGCGAGAATCCCGACGGCTCGGTGCGCACGGACGAAGTCGGCGATTGGCGCGACGTGTTGCAGGAATTGCCCCGTCGCATCCACGAATGGATGCCGCGTCTGGCAGAGGAAGGCGTCGTGGGTGCGGATGCCATCTTCGCCTGTCTCGGTCCGGCCCTCGAAATCTTCTCCCGATATTCGCGCGTAGAGAAAGCCAGCGGCGAGACCGTCACACTCAAGGAATACTTGGAATGTGTTTGGGCGGCGGTCGCCAAGGAAGCGCTCACCATCATTTTCCCGGACGCCGATACCAGCGCCTTTGAAGAAGACGCCCGCCTCACAGCGATGTGGCTCTGGACGTTGAACGCCGGCAACACCGACACCACCAACGGCGAGAGCGCCGAGGTCGAAGACTCGGACGACGAATCTGAAGGCGGCGCGAAGAAATCAAAGACCACCGGCTTTGTCCTCGAATACGACGCCGCGCGCAAAATCGCGCAAGGACTCGGCGCACATCTCGAAGACTTAAGCAGCCTCGTGGAAGTTTCCGGCGAAACCGCTCGGTTGCTGCCGGTGGCGGAGCGGTCTGCCTATCTCACCGGCCGTGAGGTATCAAATCTGCCCAAGACCAAGGCGCGCAGGACTCGCAGCCAGCAAATTGAGATGGGGCAGGTCGTCCGCGAAGCGGATATTGCCAGCGGCAAAGACCCGAACGCCGAGGCGACACCCATCGAAGGACGCATTGAGAAGTTGGGGCAGACCGTCCTCGACCGCATCCACCAAAGCATGATTCTATTCGCCGCCGGTCGCAGCGAAGCGTTGAAAAGATTTCTCGTTGAAGACGGCGCGGGTCGCGACCAACGCTTCTGGCGTCTTGCCCAAGCCCTGTCCGCGCTTTATCCTTCGCACACCGAAGAAAAGCGCTGGGTTGACGGTGTTCTAGCGCGGAAGAAGGGACTCGGATTTTAAGTTATGCCTCTTAAACCTTGGTATAAAGTCGTCACCCCGCGCGAGGATTTGCGCGAGGGCAAACCGCTCGACGCATCGGAGTTCGCTGTCCATCTGGATCAGGTGCGCGAAGGCAAAGCGCCTGCCGATTACCAGAAGCCGGAACGCTTTTTCGAGCGCACCTACCTTACCAAGAACCTTGCCAGTCTCGCGTCCGAAGTCATCCGCCGGTTGTCCGGCGAGAAAACGGAAACCAACGCCATTTTCAATCTCTCGACGCAATTCGGTGGCGGCAAAACCCACGCGCTGACGCTGCTTTACCACCTTGCTAGGCAAGGCCAGGCCGCGAATAAATACGCGGGTGTCCCGCAATTGCTCGCCCGCGCCGGTGTGGCCGGTGTGCCCAAGGCCGAGGTGGCGGTTTTTGTCGGCACGGAGTTTGATTCCATCAGCGGACGCGGCGGCAAAGACGGCACGCCGCTGCGCAAAACGCCGTGGGGCGAAATCGCGTGGCAGCTTGGCGGCAAGCAATCATTTGGCATCGTGGCAGAACACGATAAAAAAGGCGAAGCCCCCGGTGGCGAGGTCATCCGCCAGCTTCTGTCCAAGGACAAGCCCAGCCTCATCCTGATGGACGAGCTGATGAATTACGTCAGCCGCAACCGGCGCACCGGTTTGGGCGGACAGCTTTACAACTTCCTGCAAAACCTTTCCGAAGTGGCCCGTAGCAGCGACAATGTCGTGCTGGCCGTTTCCATTCCGGCATCGGAATTGGAAATGACGGCGGAAGATCAGTCAGATTTCGAGAGGTTCAAAAAAGTTCTCGACCGGCTCGGCAAGGCAATCGTCATGTCATCCGACACAGAGATTTCTGAAATTATTCGTCGCCGGCTGTTTGAGTGGGACGAGCGCGCCGTCACTAGCGATGGCAAGGTGATGCTGCCCAAAGAAGCGGTGGAAACGTGCGTCGAATACGCCGATTGGGTTGTCGAGCATCGGCAACAATTGCCAAGCCAGTTCAACGTGGATGGCGCACGCGAGGCGTTCATGGCCACTTATCCATTTCACCCGGCGGTCATATCCGTTTTTGAGCGCAAGTGGCAGGCATTGCCACGGTTTCAGCAAACTCGCGGTGTGTTGCGCCTCCTCGCGTTGTGGGTTTCGCGGGCGTATCAGGAAGGATTCAAGGGCGCACACAAGGATGCCATCATTGGACTCGGCACCGCCCCGCTCGATGATGCCATGTTCCGCTCCGCCACGTTTGAGCAGTTGGCTGCGAGCGTGTCCACGTATTCACCGATGACACCGAATTGCTCGCCCGCCGTGTCACTGATTCGCACGAGCGCAAGGCCGCTGTCGAACTTCAAGCCCTGCGCGATGGCCTCGCCAGACTCGGTTTTGTTCCCAAAGCACAGACCAATGTTTTATCGCCAGAGCCGGTAGTGAACACGCAGCCGGATTTCCGCGCTGCCCGTCTCGCCCGCCCGATGCGGCCAACGCGGTTCACCCGTTTACCTCGCGTTCAACAGCTGGCCCAAATAGTCGAGGAAATCGCCCGCTGGCTCAGCGAACGTTTCGGACTTGAACCAAAGGCAACATCTGCTGAAAAAGTCGAACCGGCGGAGACCATGAAACAAATTGAAAAAAACGAGCAAGCCGAGTCCGTAAAGCCAGCCGAGCCAATCAAACCGACGATCACAGTCAGGAAAGCTCTCCAGCAAAAACTGGACGCTCGCCGCAAGTTGGGTCGTGGCATCACCCCGCCCGGTGACACCGGCCAGTCTCATTCCCGTGGCATCGGTGTTTAATTTCTCATCCATAAACCATCAACCACAACCAAAACCTATGTCCATGAACTTCCTCAAAGATGATTGTTTCGACATTGCGAACCTGAATTGCTTCTGCATCGAGTTCCATTTCGAGGGGTGGCGGCGTGGCTTTCACGCCAGCCAGTTGATTGAATACACGCTCGAATCCAATCCCGATGCCAAAGACAATAAGGATGCCCCGTCGCAAAAACTGTCCCTTGCCTTTTCCACCGCCGACGTGGTCGTCCTGGGTTGGCGGCTTGACCGGCTCGCCGATTACCTGCATGAAAACAAACTTGCCGCCGTTGGCATCCTCCCCAAGCGTTACGCCGACCTTGAACGCAATAAGCCCTTTGTGACTTCAATTAAAATTGAGCCGGTTGGCAAAGGATGAAATTCCATATTGAGAATTCCACGGAAGATTTGCCGGACCATGTGACCGGCGATTCCGTGGTTACAGAGTTGAACACGGTGACGGGCATGACGGCCCAGGAATTGACCACGGTAGTGGGCGCGTGGTAAAAGAGCGCCATCAGCCGTAACTCGATGCTACACCTGTTCCGCAAAGGGGAAATCCTGCCGGAAGGCAGGACAACAAGAGAGGAAGCCAACCTGATTGAGAAGGAAAAGCCTGTTGTCCTTCCATGAAGCTATGCGCCGGATCATCGGCACCTGTCAGGACGAACTGGCCATACTATTCAGTTCTTTTCGTAAACAAACGGGTTTTCATTAGTCAACTGCGGGGATTCAAAAACAGTTGCCCCGTCTTCAATTTCCAAAAGAGCCGTCAGGCTGTTGTTCATTTGGAGCGTAGGCCGTAGCCGTGAAACTGGCCGCGCCACCATTATTGTTCGGCACATTGTTTGCCGACCATGTGCCGTTGCCGTTGTTGTGACCTTTCATACCGTTGACCCATACGGCATAGGTTGGATCGGAAATTGTTCCGGTCAAATTCACGGTCGGTTGCCACAATTGGGAATCCGGTGTCACTGGGTTTACGGTTAAAACTAATGTGCTTTGAACGACGCTGATGTTGGTCTTGCTCGTATTGCCAACTGCATCCGTGACCGTGATGGTAAACACATTCGTTCCAGCGTGCATTGGAAGGTTCTCAAGCCAAAAATTCCCATTCCTGTCGGTCGCTCCCGCATACACATTTGTATAAATCCCTCCCCAAAACAAGTTGCTGTTGGCATTGGTAAAAACAAGTTGCGTCGTAACTCTTGCCGTTGGATCATTTATCCAGCCACGGCAAGTGAAGGTGCTGTCACCGATTTGCGCCCCGGCTTGCGGCCAGATGATTTGCACCACCGGTGGGTTGGTCTTGCTGGAATAGTCGAGCGTAAAATTGAAATTGGTCGTGGTGGTGTTACCCGCCAAGTCGGCCGCGTGAATGGTGATGACGTTAAAGCCGTTCTGCAGAGGAACGTCGAGGCACTCAAAATAGTTTGTCGTAAAGTCCTCAACATTCGTGTCGTAATACCTGTCGGTGACTTCACATGGCTGATCTGTGACCACGCCAACGGCATTGCTGATGTCGTAGCTGATGCTGGCCAAGGATTCCTGGCAATATCCATAGATTTGGATGATCGGCTGCGAAACGACATTGGCAACCGGATTGGTGATGACCAGCACGGGAGGATGCAGCAAAAATAACCGTTTCCATTGCCAATTGGGTTGTACGTCCGACGGCTGGCCTCGCACTCCAATCCACATCTCATGCCGGCCCATATTCGGACCAAGATTTGCTGTGAAATTGGAATTGAACGGTTGCCAGACAGCCAAATCCCGATTGTCGTTGTCCACCAGTACAGCCATGTAGGCCGGAATACTGTTTTGAACCGCAATTTTTCCGTTAACCAGACTGGTATTGAAATAGTTATTCGTAAACTGCAACGAAAATTGGATTCCATCCAGGGCTGTTTCCTGGGCGTGAACAAGACTTGCCATGACAAGTCCCATGCCGACCAGCAGATTTCTCATAGTCTCATAGTTTATTTTTCCTCGTTAAGATTGGAATTGAATTTCATCTCTCTATGTCCATTCTTGATTGCAGCCAATACAACCAGATTGATGATGAAGGCGGCGGCGGCGGATCAAATGTAATTTTAATACTATAATCCTTCTGTGATTGAAGGAACTGGCCTAATGGAACTGTGGTGTTTTGTGAGTCAACGCCTGCTAAAATAAAACCGGACGAGATAAATTCTATTTTGTCAGGACTTACCGGCAAATCGGCAATCAAAGTAGTTCCGCTCGAAATGCGAATATGGCCTGAAAATTTGTAGGATGAAATTTTAGAGCCATTTGGTGTTGTTGTCTGTGTTCCGGGTGTAAGCAACTCAAATTGATATCCATGACCTTTCGGCGCTTTAAGCTGAATGTCAACTTCGCTATTGGTGCAATCCAACAATTTGATTGAATGAGGCAGAGAAAAATGTTTGGCGACAGTGTGAAGCAAGCATGCGCCAACAATTAGTGGAATTGCTGCGACGGCCATCGGAGCAATTCCCTTTTGGATGATTGGCAAACGCCGCCTAATAATCAAACCAAGAATGAAGCCCAAACCGCTGGTGGCGATAAAAAGTCCTTCGAGAGAGCATTTGGCAAATGTTTGTGCATAAAGATAGGATACAAATGACCCCCTTGTGGCATAGCCAATGATAAATAAGATAATACAAATGCCGGTTAGCGCGAGTGCGCCCGTGATACCGCTTTTTACAATTGAAAAAAGCTCGTTAACTTTGGGATTAGATTTCATGGCATTTATAATAAATGAGGTGCTAATATGGGGCCGATGAATAAAATATATCAGTTTCGTCGTCAAAAGGACCAATAACCAGACCGGGAGCCGGATACATTTCTATAAGGGTAACTCCAAAATTTTGCGGGGTAGTGTCCCACGGAAGCCCAAAAATATCAGCGTCGAAACCTGCACCGCGTGCTGCTCCAACGCAGTTATACGATGTGGCACACCACATTGGTGGCGCATTAAATATACCTCTTGTAAAGATTAATCCTTGAAGCAAATCTGGGAAACCGATATAGAATGTTCTTTTTATGTTATACGAATGCGCAGTTGGCCAGCCATCGTTTTGGATATAACCTGGAACGGTGAATAAATTTGTAAGGCTTGGAGCAGGATTGTTAGTAGGATAAAATCCCCAAGGTGTTCCAAGAAATTTGGTTATATTTGTCGAAATATATTGAAGCGCATCCGCAGGCGCATCAGTCCGAAATTGCCAAAATGCATGGCCAACATCATACTCATAGCTTGTAGGATAAAATGAATATCCTGGATTTGCCTGTTGAACAAACAGATCGAAATAAGAATGGTATTTTGTGGCTGAGACTCCGAAGGTGCAATAATCCACACCCGCCACCCGAGGCGTCACATCAACGTCATCGTTGTCCGATATAATTTTGTACATAACCCCGTTGGCATTTAGAGCACCATAGCTGCCTATGGTGATGTTTTGAGATGGTACGGATTCAGTGTCTGTTACAGACCAATACGGCGCACTTGGTTGTGAGGCGACAATTGATTGATAACATGAAGCGGTTAATCCAAATAGATTTTTCATTTTTGAGGTCGCCCTGCCACCGGTTTGCAGTTTCATAACCGTTTCTGCTGAGCGATGGGCCGTATAATTTACTATTCTAAATGTTCCAATTGTGCCAGATGTGCCGGATACATTTATTGTGCAATGTTCTTGCACAATGGGCAGGGTTGCATTTGTGCTTATACTGGTTGAAGCATTGGTGCTGGTGACCGGAACACAACCCAG
>Ga0181521_10003751_pt1 | contig 17717 bp, 16 predicted proteins | sample PEATcosm2014_Bin_32_FD_119764 | JGI IMG/M metagenome (GOLD analysis project Ga0181521, IMG submission 119764) | Peatland microbial communities from MTU Mesocosm Facility, Houghton, MI, USA - PEATcosm2014_Bin02_60_metaG | ecosystem: Environmental > Terrestrial > Soil > Wetlands > Peat | place... | reverse complement strand
TCAGCCCGGCTCCTTGACGCCACAGGCCGTTCTCATCGGCGTCCAGGCCCAGGCAATCGCGATACCACGCGCCCAGGGCCGCCGGGTCGGCGGCCCGCATGAAGTATCCACCGATTCCAAGCACACGTTCCATGCCGCTATCTTGCCAGGACCGCGACCGGACGGGCTGGCACCACACCATCGCCCGCTCCACCCCCCGTCTCAATCGCGGGGGAACTCGTAATAGACCGTCGCGGCCGGGCACTGGCGGGCAGGGCCGGCGCAAGCTGGAAGGCAAGGGGCCGACGCCGCCCGCCGCCATGCGGCTTGCCGGCGCCGCCGAGCTGGACCGGCTTACCGGCGGCGCGCTGTACCAGGGCCCTCGCGCTGCGTGTGCGGCCCTACGAATACGCGCACCCCGATGACTTGCTGGAGCGTGCGGCCGAAGCCGGGCAGCTGCCGCTCATCGCCGCCCTTGATAGGGTGACCGATCCCCGTAACCTCGGCGCTGTCGTCCGCTCGGCCGCGGCCCTCGGCGCGCACGGCGTTGTGGTGCCCTCCCGCCGCGGCGCGGGCGTGACCTCAGGCGCCTGGAAGGCCTCGGCGGGCGCGCTGGCCCGGCTTCCGGTGGCCCGGGCGGCCAACCTGGCCCGCGCCCTGCAGGCTTACCGGGACGCCGGTGTCTTCGTGGCGGGCCTGGATAAGGCCGGCCAGACCCCGATCCGTGACCTCGACCTGGCCACCGCCCCGCTGGTGCTGGTCACCGGGTCCGAAGGGCGCAGTCTGTCCCGGATCGTCGCCGAGGCCTGCGATGTGCTCGTCCGGATTCCGATCACGTCCGCCATCGAGTCGCTGAACGCCGGCCTGGCCGCCGGCATCGCCCTGTACGAGGTGGCCACGATCCGATCCCGCGCCAAGTAGGGCCCGAGCCCGGCTGCCGGGCGGAGCGGTCGGCGCTCTGGTTCGGCCCCGCGGGCCTCTCAGCCGGTGATGCAAACAAACGGCGGTGGCACCTTGCAGCTGCCAGTGCCGCCAAAGCGAGAAGACAAAAGAGATTCTAAGAGGAAAATGGAAGAATACAAAGTTTACGAAACTGCTCTCCAAGCCACGAGACAGAACATCCTTGATTGCGCCTATCGTGAACTGAGCACATCACACCACCGACGATCTCCTAAGCAACCGCTCGCAACACCGCTTGCGAGCGACCGAGTAACCAAGTGAGTAACAATCACCACCGAGAGCAGAGGACGCCAGCGAACACCGACGGACGGTGCTTCCCAGGTCAGACATGCCGCAGCCCTGGCAGCCCGCACCGTTACTTGGGTTCGGGACGAAGAGGTCGTGCAGTACGCGGACCAGACGTGGACCAAGAATCGGATTGACTTGCAATCCTTGCGGCCAGATCCCTCAGCGACCAACCGCCTCCAGAGCCGTTGGCCCGGCGTGCCAGGTCGTGCCGGTCGTGCGGGTCGTACAGGCCCTGCTAACACCTGCTAACGCAACCGCCGGTGTTAACGGGAGCGGGCAAATCCGGGGCACATGAGCGTCAGATACAGCCCGAAACGATGAGAATCTCTGAGAGGCAAAGTCCCAACTCAGAAGAGATGCCGGAGCAAAAGAGCAGGTAGCTCTAACCAGTCGTGACAGTTCACCGACTACAGGTGATCCCGGCCGCCCGCGGCAAGGGCAATTGACAGTTGCATCGAAGACGCGATGCACCCCGCGTGCACCAGTACTGGGCAGACACGGGTCACGAGCGGGCATCGGCGGTTATCTGGCGGTTTCGGTCGGGCGGGGTGCCAGCCTGCATTTGACCTGGTAGCAGGGCTGCCAGCGCCAATTGAGATGGTGGTCAGGGGCAGGATCGAACTGCCGACCTTCCGCTTTTCAGTGAGAGTGACGCTCCAAACGACCCTGTCTCTGGCGGGAGTGAGTGCAGCCGACGTGCTTGCCTTTCGTGGGCCAGATGCGGACCAGGCTCCCGTCAGCGACGGCAGCCTGGTCCGCGGAACCTCATATCTTCGCGGGGGTTGTCCAAGTCTTGCCGTCGCTGGTCTTGGTCTCGTACACGTTACCGTCGGTGCCCTTACCGATCAGGATGACTGGTCCCGCCCAGTCGCCCGGAGCAGGCTTGGTGATCTCCAACTCGGTCTCCTTTCAGGTTCGACTTTGACTGTGACGCGGTTGAAAGCGGCAAGCATCCAATCCCATGGCATAACCATGCGGTGCGGGAGAGGAAATAGTCTCGGCAAACGACTATGCGTAAATTCAGCCGGACCCACTCAGATGAGAACGAAGACAAGGAATGCTCATTGCTCATACATCCCCAGCGTACAAATCAGCCGTCTCAGTCCCCAGTAGCACCGCCACTACCATCTCTAAACACTCTCACCGTGGTCGCCAGATGGCAAGCATTCTTGGCCATCATCCTGGCTCGTGGCTTTCCCCAGACAGGTAAGGGCAGTCAGCTCAAGGACGACAGCTCAACATGATCCGGAAGATACACGAAATGATCTTCGCTATACACGGCTAGCGCCAGTCCGGACAGCCCAGCTCAACGCCAGTAATCCGAAAAGTTTGTGGCGGCGGGCCGCCGACACCGTGAGGGTGCACCGCTGATCTGCTTAACAGCCGTTCGGGCAGCCAAGTAATCGTTCGGGCAGCCCCGGCCGCCACAACCGGCCCCGGGCCGTCTGTGATATCGCGGCCGTGACCCCGGGTTTCGTTACCGAGCGTAGATTCTCACCCAGCGGGGTGGTCGAGCGATTCCAGCTTGTCGAGGAGGGCGCGCAGCTCGTACCGGGTGATGACGATCTCGCCGGCGTCCTCGCGGACGGTCGCCTGCCAGTAGGAGCCGTGGTACAGGATCCGTACCGCCCGGATGACCTCGCCGACATGGGCCGTAGGCTCCTGGCTACCCGGGTGGCCACTAGCCGGGCCGTCACCGGCGGCCGCCATATAGCTCCCAGCAGGCTATTACGCAATGATTAGTTAAAGTAGTCATGCGTCACGGGGCCCAATGGTTCGACGGCGCTGCCGCTGACTGGGTTCGCGCTATGCTCCAAGCGGACGAGGAGGTCGGCCATGGCAGAGACACCCTTCACGATCGGGGCCGACGCCAGGTGTTCCGATGGAGTCTGCGGCAAGGTGAGCCGCGTGGTCGTTGACCCGGTCGCGCGGGCGGTCACCCATCTGGTGGTCGAACCAAGGCACTGGCCCGGCCCACACCGGCTTGTCCCGATCGACCTTGTCGATGCCGCGACACCTAAGGAGGTCCGGCTGCGCTGCACTCGGGTGGAGTTCGACCAGCTCCGCTTCCCCGAGGATTCGGATTTCGCGCCGCGGACCAGCCCGGAGCAGTACTCGGGCTACAGCGCGGAACAGAAGCTCATGTGGCCCTACTACAGCCCGATCGAAGGCGAGGGCATGCGCCAGAGCGGAGAAGATGAGCCGACCGGCGCCTACGGCTCCCTGCCCCCGGGTGAGGTCGGCGTGCGCCGCAATGAGCGCGTCTATGCCACCGACGGCGAGATCGGGCGAGTCGAGGGGCTGGTCATCGACTCTGGTAACCACCGCGTGAGCCACGTTCTGCTGCAAGAGGGACATTTGTTTAGCCGCAGGGAAGTCGCCGTCCCGATCGGCGCCGTCACCGGGGTGGAGGACGGCGTCCAGCTCAACATCACCAAGCAGCAGGTGGAGACCCTGCCGGCCGTGAACACCGATCACCTCAGCGGATAGAGCGACCAGGACGCGGAGAAGCGGCACGCCGGCGGCGCCCCGTATTGCCGAGGCTTAGCCATCAAGTTTCCCTTGTGCCTTCTACGATGCGCTCTACGTGACCCTGGCCGCCGCGCTGCGCACACCCTGGTGACCGTGGATCAGCGGCTCTCGGGGCCACCTGGCCTTGGCTGCGTGGTGGAATTCGTGGGCAGCTGAGGCCGGACGCCCGCCGCTGCCGCGACCTGGTCGAGGCTAGGACGCGACCTGGTCGAGGCCTGGGACGCGACCTGGTCGAGGCCTGGCAACGGTCGCGCTCGTGAGCTGGAGCTACGCGGACCGCGCCTCGCTGCAGCGATCTTATACACCCCTGGAACGTTTCGAGCTGTTTGAGCGTTTTCGGGCGCCATGTGCTCTGTGGTGCAGCTATCCGGTGACTCAACCGCAGCATGTCACGGCAAGTTCCGTCTTGTGCCTGTAAACCAGTAGATCTGACCAGGCGTCTGTAACACGAGGAGTTTTCAGGCCGAACTCTAACAAACAAGAATTGTCAGGCCGAACTCTAACAACCAGAAGTTGTCAGGCCGAACTGGGCGGGAGCGTGGGAAGGGCCAATGGTTCAGTCACTTATGCAACGGGCGAGAGCGCACGTACAGACCGGTACCACGAACGCCAAGCAGCTCGCCTCCATCAGCGAGGTCATCGCCGGAGGTGTGAGCAGCAGCATGCGCGCCCACGCCATCCCCGAGCCGCTCGTCGTGCAGCGGGCTGAGGGCGATCGGATCTGGGACGTCGAAGGCAGGGAGCTGATCGACCTCAACATGGGGTACGGTCCCCACCTGTTTGGATACGCGGACCCTGACCTGCGCGCTGCGCTCGCCCGGCAGCTGGCGGAAGGTGCGATGACCGGGCTGCCGCATCGGGTCGACCAGGAGGCCGGGGAGCTGATCGCACGGCTGGTGCCGTCGGTCGAGCAGGTACGTTTCGCCAACTCGGGGACCGAGGCGATCACGTCCGTGCTGCGCCTGGCCAGAGCCGCCACTGGCCGGATGGAGGTGCTTACCTTCGAAGGGCACTACAACGGGTGGAGCGAGACAGTATTGCGCGCCGGGAAGGCAACCTTCCACGAGCCCGCGCCAGACTCCACCGCGCCGCAGCCCGGCGCGCTGGGCATGATTCCGGAGGCGCTCGCCCACACGCTGCAGGTCCCCTGGAACGACCTGCCTGCCCTGCGCGCTGTGTTCGAGGCCCATGGCGACCGGCTCGCGGCGGTGATTTGCGAGCCGGTGATGGCCAACGCCTGCGTCGTTCCTCCGGCGCCTGGGCAGCTCGAGGAACTGCGCGCACTGTGCGACCGCTGGGGCGCATGGCTGATCTTCGATGAGGTGATCACCGGGTTTCGAGTCGGCCCCGGCGGAGCGCAGGAGCGCTACGGGGTCGCGCCGGACATAACTGTGCTCTCGAAGGTGATGGGCGGCGGCGTCCCGGTGGCGGCGTTCGGCGGATCCCGCGGCGCGATGGCCATGCTCGCGGACCACCGCGCGATGCACCTCGGGGTATACGCCGGGAATCACATGTCGGTGCGGGCCGTCGCCACCATGCTCAGCAAGATAGACCGTTCCCCTGAGGTCTACGAGCGGCTCGAGCAGCACGGAGACTACCTTGAGCAGCGGTTGCGCGCGACGTTCGCCGAGCTGAATCGCCCAGCGCTGGTCAGCCGGGTCGGTTCGTTGCTGTCCGTGTCGCTGCTGCGCCGGCCCACGGACCTGTCGCGCGGCCCTCGCGCGGCCGCCCAGGCGATGGACTTCGCCGCCCACCGCGCGCTGCAGATCAGAGCCCAGGAACAGGGCGTATATTTCCACCCAAGCCCGATCGAGCCCTGGTTCCTGAGCACAGCGCACAGCGCCGAAGACCTCGATCAGGTGGTGGCTGTTGTGCGCGACGCGCTGGTCAGCGTACCCGAGTCGCGGTGAGCGGCGGCAGCGGCGACATGCCGCTCGAACTGTTGCGGGAGACGGCCGCGCGATCCCCACGGGCAGTGCTCTTCGTCGAGGAAGCCGGGAACACCACAGCGCAGGATCTCGTGGACCTTGCCGGAGCTCGCCTCGAAGCCTACCGCGGGGCCGGAATCGGGCCAGGTTGCCGGGTCGGGGCAGTGGCCCGATCGGCCGCCTCGTTTATGGCGGACGTGCTCGCGGTGCTCGCGCTTGATGCGGTGGTGGTTCCTCTACCGCGGCAGATGAGCGAGTGGGAACGAGAGCGGACCGAGGAACGAGCCGCGATGACGCACCTGGCCGCGCCGCTGGACTGGCCGCTGCTGCCGGGGGCCGGCTGCGTGGTGGCAGGCGAACGACTGATCGCCCGCAAGCCGCCCGGTGAAGTGCCGCCTGGTGGCGCCGCCAGCGCTCAGCTCACCTCCGGCACCAGCGGACGCACCCGGGTGGCGCTGCGTCCGGTCAGCGCCCTGATGGCAGAGGCGGAGAACTACCGCACAGCGCTGGACCTGGGTCCGGGCACGGTGCTGGCTTGCCCGGTGCCGCTGCATCACGCGTACGGCTTCGGATTGGCCGCCTTGGCCGCTCCGCTGGCCGGTGCCACTACGCTCGTTACCAGCACGGACCGGCCTGGGATGCTGTTGCGCGCCCTGAATGAACACGACGTCACGTTGGCGGCCGGCGTGCCGCCGCTGCTGCGGCTGCTGGCCGAGGCGACCACCGGCCGACCAATGCGCCGCATCGGCTACCTGTCCGCGGGCATGCCGATGGACCCGCGGACAGCTGAACTCGTCGGGACCGTGCTCGGCGGCTGGCTCGGCGAGGTGTACGGCACGACGGAAACCGGCCCCATCTGCGTTCGGCCGCCGGCCCCCTGGCAGGATGCGCACTCGCTTGGCCAGCCGCTCGGGGGGGTCCGGGTCGACCTGCGCCCCCTAGGGTCGGGGCCTCAGCCGTCGCCGGACGATGCGGCCGACTCACTGTCGGGTCTGGTCGCGGTCCACTCGCCGACTGCGATGACCGGATACCTGTACCCGGATCGGGTCGATGTCGCGCCGGTCGCGAATGGCTTTGTCACCGGCGACATCGGCCGCATGACGCCGGACGGACTAGTAATCGTGGGTCGGTCGGCCAACTGCGTCAACGTCGGCGGTACGAAAGTGAGCCCGGAGGAGGTCGAGGCCGTGTTGCTGGAGTTCCCGACGGTGCGCTCCTGCCTGGTCGACAGTGAGCCGGACGAATGGCTCGGGCAGCGGATTAGGGCCACGGTAACTCCGGCCGACGTCGACCTGTCCGCGCTGCGGGCCTTCTCCCGACAGCGACTATCAGGGCCGAAGCAGCCGAGCCGATTTGTCACCGTCGACAACCTCGAAACCACCGCGACCGGCAAGGTGATCCGCGGCCAGGCGGTGACCGTCAGCTCCCCGTCCTAGGAACGCGCTGAAACCCCCCGGCGTTGACAGTGTTTTTGTCGACTTAGTGTTCGAAGATCTGGGATGATCTTCTCATGCAGGGTTTCGAGCGGGCGCGACATATCCGCCTCATCCCGATGCCCGTGCGGGCGGCCGCGCTGCATCCCGACTCGGCCGCCCGCCTCAGGCGCCGGGGGCAAGCGCCACCTTGTGCGTACGGCCGTCCCGCGATGAGGAGGCGCGGTCAGGCGCCGTCGCCCGTCTCCGCCAAGTCAATCGCCAGGCCAAGAGCCTCGACGATCTTGGCGGCTGCCGACAGCGCGCGCGGGGTGCCCACGATCGGCGCTACCGCGACAAGCACATCCTGGGCCTGGTCGAGGGTCACCCCGACCTCAGCAGCGGGCCCGATGTGAGCCAGGTACGACGCCGCCGGGGCGTCCACCGCGACGAGAGCGGCGAGCCGCACGAGAATAAGCGACGCCGGCTCCAGGTCGGTCCGCTCCAGTGACACCGCGTTAATGTCGGCCAGTACCTCCAGTACTGGCGCATCTCCCTTGGCCATGATCTGGCTCCAATCTCTCGGTGGTATCTCGGTCGGCGCCGTCGCAGCGGCCCGGGCCTGCTCCCCAATCGGTCAGGGATCTCCACAAGCTTAAGATCCGGTAGGCATTAGTGACCCAGAGGGCAGAAAGACGGCAGCGAGGGCAACGATCGCGCACATCTTGATGCGGCGGATCACCCCCGGCGGATGATGTCGGCTGACCATACGGGACAGACCACGCTCGTGCGGGCAAACTCCTCGCGCCGCCACGCTCCCAGAGCTTCCACGGCCGGGGGCGGATGATGGCGTGGAAGTAAACGATCCCGCGCGGCTGGTATTCGGCGACCTTCGCGTAGGACAGGCGGACCTGCGGCGCGAACGCCTTGTTGGTGAGCCCGGCCCCTCGGGCCAGAGCCCGGTGAACGGTGATGGTCAAGCGGCGCCACAGTTCGGGATACGCTGGACGTATGCGGCATTGTTCCGGATTGGCCGCTGGCGGCTGGGCGATGCTACGAAGAGGAAGGCCGACCAGCCAGGCACCAGTGGCGAACGGCAACTAGCCCGCCGCTTAGCAGTACAACCCGAGCGGAGAATCAGATGATTGCCCTCTTCCTACTCCTCGTGATCATCGCGATTGTGCTTGGCCTCGTGGGTGTCGTCGTCAAGGGCCTGCTGTTCTTGCTGTTCATCGGCATTGTCTTGTTCCTCGGCGCCCTTCTCTTTGGCGCCCTGCGGATGCGGCGGCGCCCCAGAAACTCCCCGGCGCGGTAGTCCCTCACCTTCCTCCGGCAAGAATCGACAGCCACGGGCCAGGTACGACGCGAACGCCAGGTTCAATACGATCACCTCCGGTCAGACCCTCGGCTAAAGCCCCGCAGTTGCTTACCGTGCACACCCCCGTACATTTAGTGAAGGGGGAAGGTGTTGCCGCCGGTGAACGCATCACAGGCGGAATATTGCCGTACTGCAGTAACTACTGCGTCCTTATCGCACCGTCAGGGCGTGATCCGCTGGCTCGTTAAGCCGGTCGTGACCGCTAGCGAGTTGTGTTGGCTGCCAGGGCTCGCCGGCTGCTTACTTCATCGACACGCTTATTACTGAAAAGATGTCATCATTTCAACTGATAGAGGTCCATCGGGGGGAGCCGGCCGGAGAGCGGGCGCTCGAGGTGACCGCTGGGAGGGGGGAGTATGGACGCGTGCTTCAATAACTTGGTTCACGCCGGCGGAGACCGGCTGAAGGCCGGCGATGATGGCTGACCTCGGTGTACCTGCGGGGTCATGCGCCATCCTGATCGGTGTGTCAGCGTACGAGTACGCTGAGCTCTCGCCGATCCGCGCGGCCCGCAACAGCCTGCAGGCCATGCGTTCCCTGCTCTCGGACCCTGCACTTTGTGCATGGGCTCCCCAGCAGGTCGTGGTCGTTGCCAACCCGATTTCCGCTGCCGACCTGGCCACTCAGATCGCCGATCTGGCCCGGACCACGACGGGGGTTCTGCTGCTCTACTACGTTGGCCACGGCCTACTGACGGCGCACGGGGAACTGTGCCTGACTGTGACCTCGACCCAACCGGACCGGCCGGAGATCAGTGGTCTGCTCTGGGGCACCGTCGCGGACGTGTTGCGCAGCAGTCCTGCTCATACCCGCCTGTCGATCCTGGACTGCTGCTTCGCCGGCCAGGCGATCGATGCTCCCGCCGGAGACCGCGCCCCAGGCCTTGCTGACATCACGCATGTCGAAGGCGGGTACACCCTCGCCGCGACGACCCGAGATCACGCCGCCCATGTCCCGCGCCCGGAGCATCAGGACACCGCCTGCACCTCCTTCACCGGTGGACTGCGGGATCTGATCGTCAGCGGCATTCCCGGCGGCGCGCCATCGCTGACATTCAGCGATATCTATCCGGTATTGCGCGAGTGCCTGCTGGCCGAAGGTCTGCCCGTTCCTAGTCAGCGCGGTACTGGCCCGGCCAGCCAGTTCGCCTTCACGGCCAACGCCGCGGTGCCCGAACGCCCGCGCCCTCGCGGTGCCCACGCCGAGAGCCTCGGCATCCGCGCGGTGCCCTTGCAGGGTCCCGAGGCTGCCCGGCCGGAATGGTCACGGCAGCATCACATCGTCACCGAGGCGCTGCGCGCTGCCCAGTCGATCGCTGAGGGAAACCCGCAGGCGCGGGCGCTGGTCGCTGTCGCTAGGGCAGTAGCTTGTACCGACCCTGACCGGGCTGCCCGGCTCGTCGCCGATGCCCTGCGCGTCGCTCAGTCGATCAGCGATGCGGGCCAGAAAGCGTCAGCGCTGGCTGCCGTCGCTGGCCCGCTGGCCGTCAGCGACGCCGATGCTGCCGAAGCCGTCGCCAAGTCGATCCCCGAGGTGGCGTTTAAGGCGTCGGCGGAAGCCGCCGTCGCGGAGGCGCTGGCCGTTACCGATGCCGAGCGGGCCGGGCGGCTGATCGAGGACGCTGAGCGCAGTGCCCAGTCGATTGCCGACCCTGACCGGAAGGCGCCCGCGCTGGCCGCGGTCGCGGAGGCGCTGGCCATTATTGACCCCGACCGTGCCGAACAGGTCGCGCAGTCGATCCCCACCATGAGCAGGAAGGCCGCGGCGCTGGCGGCCGTCGCGGAGGCAGTGGCCGCCGCCGATCCCGATCGCGCCGGCCGATTGATTGCCGACGCCGAGCGGGCGGCCCGGTCCATTCCCGGTGCGAGCGGGAGGGCGCCCGCGCTGGGCGCGGTCGCCAGGGCGCTGGCCGTTACCGATGCCGAGCGGGCCGCCCGGATGATCATGGACGCTGAGCGCAGTGCCCAGTCGATACCCGGTGCGGACAGGAAAGCGTCGGCGCTGGCCGCTGTCGTGTCGGCGCTGGCCGCCGTTGATCCCAGCCATGCTGAACGTCTCGCTCAGTCCATTTCTGTGGCGAGCTGGCGAGCGTCGGCGCTGGGGGCGGTCGCCAGGGCGCTGGCCGTCGGCGGTCCGGCCGCGCCGCTCAGCCGGTCAGCGGGTAGCTGACGCCAGTGTCCGCCGGCCGACCCAGGACGTACTGGGCCCGCTCCATGCCCCGCCTGCGTACCGGGGCGTGTCCCCGCCACGCCGCTCCCGCGAAGGCGCGGTGGGCCGAACGGAACGTGTCGGCCGGGCCGGAGGACGACCCGCGGGAGGACGGGCCGTCCCCGGCGGTTGAGCGTGTCATGCCGCATCTTGCGCTGCGGTGTCAGCACGAGACACCGACCGGAACGCTCAGGCGGTAATTGTCCGAGGTGGTGGCGCCGCCGGGTATCCACCCGGACATTGGCCGCGCCGCCATCGACCGCCGGGTAGGATCGCCCGGACGGTTTGCGGCCCTGGCCGAAGTCGGTGTGCACCGGCGCGCCGAGGTGCGCGTCTTTCTTTTCGTATCCCTGGTGAGATGAGAGGAACCCGGTCATGACCATCGACTTGGCGTCCCAGGCGGTCAGCGAAGACGGCGATGCCGTCGGCGCCCGGGCAGATGGCGCCGAAACGGAACCGTATTGCGTGGCCTGTGGCAGCTGGGCGGGGATATTCATGCCCGGTGAAGGCTGGCGGCACTCGCGTGGAAACCCGGCCCCGAATGGCACGCAGGCCCCGTTCGACGCCGGGCACGACGTCGAACTGGCCTGGTGTGTCCCGCCAGCGCGTTCAATCTCACCCGCGCAGCACGAGCAACTGCTCGCAGCGCTGGACGACGCCATCGCCTACCGCGAGGACGCGGCCGCGTCCGGCTACGCGACGGCGTACCGGGTGCTGCGCCGTCAGCTCGCCAGATCATTCAGCCAGCTTGGTGCCGACGGTTCCTGCCCGCGTCCTTGACCGCTCCGGCATGTTCGCCTGATCGCTTCCGCGACCGCTTTGCCGGGCGTGCCCCTCCGGGCCGTACTTGATCAGTCCTCGACGGCTTCCTCGCCAGCACTTCCACCGTAAGGAGTTTGAAGGTTCAAAGGATTATTAAGATCATGCGGCGTGCCCTCATTGTCAAACCAGTCCGCCATTGTCTGAACATTCGCCCTCGTCGCGGGGGCGCCTAGAGCGCGCCGAGGGCAGCGTCGGCCCAGGCCACCGCCGCGGATCCGCTCAGTCCGGTGTTGCTCGGCAGGGCCGCCAGGCTGGAGACGGACGTTCCCGGCTGCTGAGCGGGCGGCTGGGTCGAGGGGGCAGCGACTGGCGGTGACGTGGCGCCCTCGCGGGGATCGCCGGCGATGGAGCGAACTCGGCGCCGCATTTCCCGCCAGACAATTCTCTTGCCCTCGGCCGTCCACCTGTCGCGCGGCGTGGGCCAAGAGGTCAGCAGGCGAGCAAAGTCAGCAAGATCGAGATGAGCGTTGACCGTCAGCCGGGGCATGGTGTACATGTCGTCACCCGGAACTGCCATGAGCTCGGATACGGCACAAGCATAACGGAACCCGGCCGCTTTGACGGCCGCTCTGGAGACCCGGTTCCAGTAGCCGAACGGGTATGCGAAGCCTTCGATGCCTTGACCAATCTGGTCCTCGACAATTTGCTTGGAGCGACGCGTTTCATCCTGCACCTCAGCCGCTGAAATGCGATCAAGCTGGGGATGAGTGTGGCTGTGAGCTGCCAGTTCGATCCCATCGACGCTCAGCTCACGCAGAGCCGTCCACGACAGCATCGGCCGGCCTTCCTCGCCGCAGCCTCGAAGCCAACAGGCCGTTCGGCCCACGTAGGCCGTGGGAATGTACAGTGTCGCGCGGAAATCGTGTGCTTTGAGCGCCGGTACAACCAGGTCGGCGAAGTCAGTGAACGCGTCATCGAAGGTGAGAACGACTGGCGAAGCAGGCAGCGGTCGGCCTGATAGACGACTTAGCGCAAGATCCTTCGCCGTGATCGTCTGATAGCCGCCTGTCTTTAGGTAATCCATTTGCTCGCTGAATCGATCCGGGGCAATAGCAAACCGCCGGAAACCGGGGGTCGCGTCCCTAGCTATACTGTGATACATCAGTATGGGCACTGCGCCCGCCATACCCCGCGAACCGTTCTCGTGCGAGCTGGTAGTCATTTCTTCTGCTCCGGCAGCTTCAGCTTAGATTGAACACGTACGCTACGGGGATAAGCGAACACTCCGCTCAGCAGAGCTTTACGATAACGCCGCCGGAGGTCGTCAGGAAGACGCCACGATAGAGCGGCAGACGAAGCCTTGGGCTTCTTCAGGTAGTTGATCGCGGCCGGAAGAAGATGCAGCAGCTCCAGAAGCACGGTCGGTCGGTGGCGTAGCAGAGCCGTATAGAAAGACATAAGACCGATGCCATATCCATGCAGCTGCCTGCCCAGGCCCTCTAGATCCTGGTAGTGCTCGTGGTATACGAAGGCGGAAGGCTCATACGCAATCTTGTATCCGCAGAGCAGGGTAAGCGTGAGGGCAAGCGAGTCCTCGCCACCACGAGTCGGTGTCCCAGCTCCCATGGCGACATCAAATCCGCGAATCCGATTTAGCGGCTCCCTGTGGAAGGCCATATTGCCGCCCGCGCCGAATGGTGGGTTCGGGTACAGGGGGCTCTGTGATCCATCTTTGGAGAAGATATCGGCGGTGAATCCTCGCCCTTTACTGTGGCCTCCCGCGACCTCGAACATTTCCTGGAAGGGGGTATCGAGCCGAGCAGGCAGGATCATGCCCGACACGCATCCGACATCCGCGCTCCGGCCAAATCCGCGCGCGATTTCGGCCAGCCAGTAACGATCAGGCCGCTCGTCGTCGTCGACGAAGGCGATGACGTCACCCGTTGCTGCAGCAGCGCCCGCATTGCGTGCCCAGGACAGGCCCGCACGTTGTTCACGAACATAACGACACGGCACTGCCGGGCGGCCGTCCTCGCCAGCATCGGAACGGGAATCGATCACCGAGCGCGTTGCATCACTGCTGGGCGCGTTATCGACGACCACAATCTCGAACCGGGGATATTCCTGGCCATCCAGATAACTAAGGCAATTACCGAGTCGCTCGGCTCGGTCGCGAGTGCAGACCACCACGCTTATAAAGGGTGCGCCGGACAAAATCTCAGTCCGCCGGAGGAGGTACGGCCAAGAGCTGGGCTCTATCTCGATGCCGCTTCCGGGAAGGCGAGATGGGACCGGCAGCCCTGCTTGCATGAAGCGAAGGTTCACCGCTTCCTGCACATTCGGCCACAGCTGCTCGCCGAACTGGTCCGGAGTCAGACGATCGCTGCTCAGCGGGACGATGCAGGTCCCCACCGGCTCCGTGCCGAGGCGACACAGTATCCATGCCCTTCGGTGCTGTGGGTCGCCGTGGATCGCCGGCAGTGGCTCGGTCAGCTCAACCTCCATCATCAGCGCGGGCGAAAAGTCGCCCGATGCAGTGCCGAGGAAGGCCGAGCCGGTCTCAGACGGAGCCGAAATGGTCACGACAGAAGCTCCTTGTCCCGGGAACGAACGGCCTTTACCAGGCTTCCCGTGCGCCCGGTGACGTATCCGCCAGCCGCACACATGAGGCCGACCGCGATGGAACAGCTGCGATATGCGCCAAAGACGTCCCCACCGCCGGCTTCACGAAAGCCCAGGAAAATTCCGTGCGGCAGTACGCGCTTGGTGTATTCACGCTCCGTCGCCGTTGCCGCAGGCGCGTCGGTCAGCGTGGAAAGCGCGGCCTTGCCCAGTCCTTCGTTGTAACAACGTGATATGAAAAAGCTCAATTTAGCCCGCTCCGCTGGTACGCGATGCCCGCAGAGGCCTTCCGGATCATAGATCCAGGTGCCACCAGGGTGGGCCGAACTCGCTCTGAGGCACAGGTCGGTGTCTTCAGGCGAAGACCGGCTTCCAACCTTGCCGAAACCTTCCCGGAAGCCGCCGATCGCATCAAAGACCTTACGCCGGATCACCATATTGCCGCTCCAGACATTGCGGACCGGCACGGCGTGTTCCGGCATACCGCGATATGAAGCGCCAATGGCCCAGTTGAATTCAGGCGGAAACCAGCGTGGTGCAGTGCTTGCCCAGATCGGGTCGATGCGGCCGCCTGCACCGACAACCTCGCTATTAGCGAAATGCCGAAGAAGGCTTTCCAGCCACCTTGGCGACGCAACGGCATCGTCGTCCAGAAAGGCCACCACCTCGCCATGAGATACGGTGACGCCCGTGTTGCGCGCGGAAGACGCTCCGCGAGATCCCGTATGGAGAGTGACTTTCACGTCAGTGAGTTCTGCGCGCGCCTGGCTGAGGAGTTCCGGGTTATTATCAATGACAAGAATCGTCTCTGCCACCGGGATGGACTGAAGCTTGACTGAGTTCACCGCCTGCACAGTGTCATTCCAGCGCTTGGCGGTATAGGCGGCTATAATGACGGACACTGGTGGCAGTGGCGCGAAATCACTTTCGGTCCCGGTCATTAAATTACTCCACCAACGAGTTTGCTGCCAGTCCGCGCATGAAATACTGAGATTCGTGGGCGTGACGTTGGACCACCTTCACCAGCCCGCATCAATTCCCCTTCGGGTAGAAATATCGGACAACCTTCGACAGCGAAGCAACAGCAGGTTATTGGAAATTGTTTAGTGCGGACCAGCTACTGAGCCGGATGAGCCCACCCGGCAGAGCGGCCGCTCTCGGGTTGCACGGCCTCCCTTGCTGGCATCCGGACCTGTCGCTGTCAGGCGACCCTAGTATGAGACGCGGAAGGCCGGAGATTGGTTTACGCAGTTTAGCCATGGTTTCTGATCATTGATGTAGGTCATGTTACGAAGTTACAACATGGATATACAAGCCGAACTTTGTTACCCAGAAGCTCCGTGCCGGTGGGCGTGGGGCGGCGGGTGGATGCACGGCGTCGGCGGGACGGTAAGAACCAACTACTGTGATCCGCTCCGCGAGCAATGAACGCCGGCGGAGCGAAAATCGCACTGGAGGCGGCCCACTTGACATGTCGGTGTGGTCACCCCCGGGGCGCCCATCGGCACTATCGCCCCGGCCGTGATTGTTCGCTGTGCGCTTGTCGGCGCTTCCGGAGGCGAGCCTTGCTCACGACCGTCATCGCCGCTATCACTAAGCGGACCGCGCCGCCCAAGCCGGAATCCCCGTCCCTGGGCCGGTGAGCCGGCTCGCCGAGCCCGCGCGAAGAGCGGGCGCCGAGCCGGTCCGGGGGGCCGGCCTCAATTCCTCCGGCGATGAGATCCTTGTTCGGCGCCCTTCCGGTGGCGAGGTGGGCGGGTCGCGGTCGACGTGCGGGCGTGCTCGCCGCCCGAGGAGCGGTCTTTCCGCTCGGCCCCCTGCGGTACGGCCGAAATGATCGGGAATGGCGTGGTGGGCGCACCGCCGACGTGGATGAGGGGGAACGGGACCGTCTTCGGCGAGTCGGGGTGGACCCTGGGGAACGGGACGGTCGGTGCGAAGTCGGGCCGCAGCATCGGGAACGCTTCGGTGGGCGACGCGGCGTCCAGGCGGGCCAGAGCGTCGATCTCTGCGGCCCGCGCCCCCTGGAGCTGGACTTTCGGTGCGCAGGCGAGCACCGGGCAATCGAGGAGCGTCTGGCAGTTGCACCGGACCGCCGTGCACGCGGCGGGACGCTCGTCCAGCCGCAGCCTGCGTGGGACCAGTTGGGAAGCGGCGAACTCGCGCCGGTAGCGCCCGTAGAGCCCCGCCTCCCGCATGACTGCGGGGGTCGTCGCGATGCCCACGAGGATGTACGAGGCCAAAATAGCGACCGACACCCCTTTGAGGCCATCGATCTTGCCACCCACGGCCGCTCCTACCAATTCCACGACGGCAAAGGCGGCCAGTAGTACCGCCGCCCGGGAGATGTACCCCCTGGCCCGGGCCACCGCGATGTAGAAGTTCTTGGGCAGGGTGGGAATGTATGAGAGCGTGAGCAACCATAGCGTAAACGTCGCTTCGCGCACGTAGCTCGGGCCGAAAATGCCCAGCACGAACTTGGCTCCCAGGCACAAGACGAGCATGCCGGGGATGCCGAAGTACAGCGACATTTTCAGGGAGAAGCGCAGCTTGCGGGGGACCGAATCGGGCTTGGCCGCCGCCACCGCGAACAGGACGGTCGACAGGTGCAAGGGCACGGCAGACAGGAAGCCGGTCAGCATCCAGGCCACGTAGAATGCCGCGTTCGCCTGGGGTGACACCACCAGGGTGACCAGAAGCGGGAGCAGAGTGACCGGGACGACAATAGCCAGGTTGAGCCAGTTGTGCGCCAGCACCGTCCGGCCGAGGCCGCGCAGGGCGGCCCAGTCGGGTCTCGGCAGCACCCGCGTGCCCCGGGATCGCAGCCAAATCGCGCTACCGCCCAGGGATATCGCCATGCCCACGATCCAGGACATGGTGATGCCGACGCCGAACTGATCGTGCAGGAGGAAGGCGGTGACCGGCAACGCTGCCATTTTCGCGACCGAGAACGTGAGGTTGCGGGCCAGTTGCACCCCGCCGCGCAGCATGCCGATGGTAGCTTCGTCGAAGACCGCGGTCACCGCGGTCAGCACGGCGCCGGCCACGAAGACCATCGCTTCGACCGGCGTCCCCAACAGGTCACCGAACCGCTTGCTGACCATCGGGGCCACGACGGCGAACCCGACCCCGAGCACAAGCGAACCGAGGCCGCAGGCCAGCAGGGACGCCGACACGAGTCCCCCGCGGCGGGTCCGGCGGGGAAGCTCGCCGATGAGTGCGGTGCCCAAGCCGAGGATGCCGATCGTGCCGAGCAGCGCCATGGCCGACACCGCGGCGGAGCCGTAGCCGACAGCCTGCTGGCTGAACTGCCGGGCCGCGAAGGTCCAGAAGGCGAAACCGAGCGCGGAGGTCACGCCGGTCGTCGCGAGCAGGCTGCCCGCGTTGACCAGCAGATCGTGATGGCGCCGCCACATGGCGGTCCCTGCCGTCGGCAGAGACCGCAGCGACGGTATTGCCTGCAACATCACTGCCGCTGCCCGGTTGGCACGCACACCGGTTGGCGCGTCAGTCACGAATGAGCGACCTGGCTGCCGACGCTGGCCCGGAAGACCCAATTACTCGCCGGAACCATCTGCCCCTTGCCCGAGCCCAGCAAAGCGGGTGCCCCCTCACATTCGTGACGGACGTCGCCTCTCGGCGTACCGG
>Ga0181521_10003748_pt1 | contig 17737 bp, 11 predicted proteins | sample PEATcosm2014_Bin_32_FD_119764 | JGI IMG/M metagenome (GOLD analysis project Ga0181521, IMG submission 119764) | Peatland microbial communities from MTU Mesocosm Facility, Houghton, MI, USA - PEATcosm2014_Bin02_60_metaG | ecosystem: Environmental > Terrestrial > Soil > Wetlands > Peat | place... | reverse complement strand
CCACATGTACGCCATGGTGCTCAACAAGATCAAGACTCCTCTCGAATGGATGGAGCTGGCGGACCCACAACCCAACCGGGGCGAGATTCGCATCAAAGTGGCGGCCTGCGGCGTGTGCCGCACCGATTTACACGTGGTCGACGGTGAATTGTCCGAGCCGCGCGTGCCCATCATCCCCGGGCATGAGATCGTGGGTCGAATCGACGCGATCGGGCCGGATGTCCAAGGACTGGAACTCGGCGAGCGCGTCGGTATTCCCTGGCTGGGCCACACCTGCGGCGTGTGTCCCTATTGTTCGATGCAGCGGGAGAACTTGTGCGATCGGCCGCTCTTTACGGGCTACACGCGCGACGGCGGCTACGCGACCGCCGCCCTCGCCGATGCGCGATTTGCGTTTCCGCTGGGCGAGAGCGGCAGTGACTTCTCGCTGGCACCGTTGCTGTGCGCCGGACTGATCGGCTGGCGTTCCCTCGTCATCGCGGGAGACGCCAAAAGTCTCGGGCTGTACGGGTTCGGCGCCGCTGCGCACATTTTGGCGCAAGTCGCCAAACGGCAGGGGCGATCGGTATTCGCCTTTACGCGACCCGGCGATGCGGCCACGCAGCGCTTCGCGCTGCGTCTCGGCGCGACATGGGCGGGCGCTTCGGGCGACATGCCGCCGGAGCCGCTCGATGCGGCGATCATCTTCGCACCGGTCGGCAGCCTGGTACCCGTGGCGTTGCAGTCTGTCCGCAAGGGCGGCCGGGTCGTTTGCGCGGGAATCCACATGAGCGACATTCCGGCGCTGCCGTACCGGTTACTATGGGAGGAGCGGGAACTCGTATCGGTCGCCAATCTCACGCGGCAGGATGGGATCGATTTTTTGCGGCTGGCGCCGCAAATCGGCATCGTCACCGAAACCACGCGCTACCCGCTGCAGCAAGCCAACCAAGCGCTCGACGACTTGCGCGCCGGGCGGTTCGAAGGCGCCGCGGTGCTCGTGCCCTGAGCGTGAGGCTCCTCCAGGAGCGGTTCATCTAGCCAATTGTTTGCGCAACGACAGTAACTCCCGCTTGCGTTTTGCCGTCGACTTGGGAAACGTCAATTTCAATGCGTCGACCGTATCGAGCACGATTTGCGAAACGATCAGGCGCGCAGTGAGTTTGTCGTCCGCCGGGACGACATACCAGGGCGCATGCTCCGTGCTGGTCGCACCCAGGCATTTTTCGTACGCCTTCATGTAGTGCTTCCAATATTTTCGCTCTTCGACATCCGCCGTGCTGAATTTCCAGTTCTTGTCGGGCGCGTCGATTCGCGCGAGGAAGCGCTTGCGCTGTTCCTCTTTCGAAAGATGCAGGAAAAACTTGATGATGCGGGTGCCGTTGTGATCCAGATGCCTCTCCAGGCCCACGATGGATCGATAACGTCCTTGCCAGACCGACTTTTCGTCGCCGCCCAGCGCGTCCGGCAATCCTTCCGCCTGAAGGATTTCCGGATGAACCCGGACGATGAGCACTTCTTCGTAATAAGAGCGGTTGAAAATGCCGATCTTGCCGCGTTCCGGTAAGTCGCGGGTGGTACGCCAGAGAAAATCATGTTTGAGCTCCATGGCGCTGGGGTGTTTGTAGCTAAACACCTGGCACCCCTGCGGATTGACCCCCGACATCACGTGCTGGATGACTCCGTCCTTGCCGGCCGCATCCATGGCCTGGAAAATCAACAGAACGGCGAAGCGACCCGTGGCGTACAGGAGCTCTTGTTGAGCGCTGAGTTTCTTGACGTGATCCTGGAGAATTCCTTGGTAGTCATCGTTTTTTTGATATACGGGCGCGATGCGGGTCGGCCATTTCTTGAGATCCACGTCACTGCCTTCACGCACCCGAAAGTCGTTGGAATTGATTTTCATCCCGGTCCTCTCGGCAAAGCCGGCGAATTATGGAACTGCAAGCGTGCATCGCTCGGCGGCGAATTGCCAGCCCGATGACGGTGGCTGGGGCGGCCGCGCATGTCGGGCCTGCACGGGCGGCGACCGGCACGTGGGGTCGGCGGGCCATGAGGGCTGTGCGGTGCCGTCGATTCCAGGCAGCCGAGGCCGGCCGAGTTTAATGATTTGCCCATCTGCTGCGCACGGTGGCAAGTGGTAGGCTAGTTGCAGAAACCTCTTGGCTTAGTGAGAGATCCCTGTGTCCAGAACCGCGTCCGCGCATGCAGCGCCCGTCGATGGCGACGCGCGAATTGTCAAGATAGGTGAAGTTGCAGAAATACGGGGCCGCGGCTCGGTATGACGGACGCAACTTCCAGCGTTGAACCAACCTCGAGCGCAGAGGCATCCGCAGATCACGCGCAGTCGTCCCGCGGCGCCGCGCTGCGATCAAAGGTAAAAAAACACTGGATCATTTCCACGCTGGTGGTGCTGGCCGTGTTGCTGGCCATTTGGCTGATCGTGCATGAGGTGTTGAAACCCAAACCCAAGCCGGTCGCTCCACCGGCAATCCCCGTGGCGACCGCGCCGGTCACGCTCGGCAACATCGATGTCTATCTCGATGCGCTGGGGACCGTTACGCCGGTCTACACCGTCACCATGGTGAGCCGCGTGGCGGGGGAGATCACCGAAGTGCAATTCAAGGAAGGCCAGATCGTCAAGAAGAATGACCTATTGGCGGTGATCGATCCGCGGCCGTATGTGGCGGCGCTGCTGCAAGCCCAGGGTCAGCTGATACGCGACGAGGCCGCGTTGAAGAACGCCCGCATCGACCTCGTCCGTTATCAAAATTCATTCAAGGAACACGCCATTCCGGAGCAGGAATTGGCCACACAGCAAGCGACGGTCGATGAAGATGAGGGAACCGTGAAGCTGGACCAGGGCAATCTAGCCGCCGCCCAGGTGAACGTCGACTATACGCGCATCGTTGCACCGATCGCCGGCCGGGTGGGACTGCGCAACATCGATCCCGGCAACGTCGTGCCGGCCAACGGGACCTCCGGTTTGTGCGTCATCACGCAGTTGCAGCCGATCACGGTGATCTTCACGATCGCGGAGGATGAAATCGACGGCGTAACCGCGCAAATGGCCACCGGCCGCGCGATGCAGGTCCTGGCGTTGGACCGGTCGAAGCAACAGCAGATCGCCAGCGGCACCTTGCTCACGGTCGACAACCAGGTCAACACGACGACCGGTACGGTCCGCGCACGGGCGACATTCCCCAACACGCGCAACGAGTTGTTTCCAAGTCAGTTCGTGAACGCCAGGTTGCTGCTGAAGACCCTGACCCAGGTCAACCTCGTTCCGCAGTCGGCGATTCAGCGCAACAACGATGTCGCCTTCGTCTATGCGGTGCAACCGGATAGTACCGTGCAGTCCCGCAACGTCAAAATACTGGCGACCGAGGGAGAAACCTCAGCGGTCACCGGAGTCAACCCGGGTGAGCAACTCGTCACGGACGGCTTCGATAAGCTGCAGAACGGCTCGAAAATCGTGCCGCGCAAGACGGCGACGTCGGAGGCCCAGGCACCGGCGAAGAAGACCGGATGAACCCGTCCCGTCCGTATATCCTGCGGCCGATCGCGACTTCGCTGTTGATGGCGGCGATTTTGCTGATTGGGATCATCGGCTTTCGACAATTGCCGATCGCGGCATTGCCCGAAGTCGACTATCCGACCATGCAGGTCCTGACGTTTTATCCGGGCGCGAGCGCGGATGTCGTCGCGACCGCCATCACCGCGCCGCTCGAGCGGCAGCTCGGCGAGGTACCCGGCCTGAATCAAATGCTCTCCACCAGCGCGGACGGTGCGTCCGTCATCACGCTGCAATTCAACCTGAGCCTCAACATCGACGTTGCGGAACAGGATGTGCAAGCGGCCATCAATGCCGCGCAGAATTTCCTGCCGACGCAATTGCCGATGCCGCCGGTGTACAACAAGGTCAATCCCGCCGATGCGCCCATCCTCACGCTTGCACTCACGTCGGATTCGATGCCCTTGCAGCAGGTCGAGGATTACACGGACACGCGCCTCGCGGAAAAGATCTCGCAGCTCCCCGGGGTCGGCGCGGTCACGATCAGCGGAGGACAAAAGCCCGCCGTCCGCGTGCAGGCCAATCCGACGCAGCTCGCCTCCTATGGTCTGAATCTGGAGGACGTGCGCACCGCGCTCATCGCGACCAGCCTCGACACCGCGAAAGGCAGTTTCGACGGTCCGGCGCAAAGCTTTCAAATCGGCGCCAACGACCAGATCACCACCGCCGCGGATTTCAGAAACGTGGTCGTCGCATACCGCAACGGCGCACCGGTCCTGTTGAAGGACGTGTCGAACGTCATCGATGGGGTGGAGAACAGCCAGTTGTCCGCCTGGATGAACAAGGTGCCCGCCGTGATCGTGAACATCCAGCGGCAACCGGGCGCCAATATCATCAACGTGGTCGACAGCATCAAGGCACTGCTGCCGAAGCTGCGCGCCACGATTCCCCCCATCATCAAGATCGCCGTGTTGACGGACCGCACCACGACGGTGCGCGCCTCGGTGGCCGATGTGGAATTCGAACTGATGCTCTGCGTCGCGCTGGTGGTGGCCGTCATCTTCGTGTTCCTGCGTACCTTCGCGGCAACGATCATTCCCAGTGTCGCGGTGCCGCTGTCGCTGGTGGGCACTTTCGCCGCGATGTACGCGATGGGCTTCAGCCTCAACAACCTGACGCTGATGGCGCTCACCATCTCGACCGGTTTCGTGGTCGATGATGCGATCGTGATGATCGAGAACATCACGCGCTACGTCGAGAAGGGCGATGCGCCGCTCGCCGCGGCGTTGAAAGGTGCCGAGCAGATTGGCTTCACGATCATGTCGCTGACCGTGTCGCTGATCGCGGTGCTCATTCCGCTGCTGTTCATGGGCGACATCACCGGCCGGCTATTCCGAGAATTCGCCATTACCTTGAGTGCGACCATCCTGATCTCGGCGGCGATCTCGCTGACTCTCACGCCGATGTTGTGCGCCAAGCTCCTCAGCCACAAGGACACCGCCGAGCAGAGCCGCTTCTACCGGTTTTCGGAGCGGATCTTCAAGCGGGTCATCGACTTCTACGAACGTACTCTCGACTGGGTCCTCGAGCGCCGCGGCCTGACCCTCCTCGTGGCGGTGGGCACGCTGATCCTGACGATCGTTCTGTACCTGATCGTCCCCAAGGGATTCTTTCCCGTGCAGGACACGGGCGAGATTCAAGCGGTTTCCGAGGCGGGACAAACCGTTTCGTTTACACAAATGGCGCAGCTGCAGCAGCAGCTCGATGCCACGATTCTGCAGAATCCCGCGGTTGAGAGCCTGTCCTCGTTCATCGGCGTCGACGGCACCAACACGACCCTCAACAGCGGCCGCATCCAAATCAACTTGAAGCCGCTGAGTGAACGCAAATCGGCTAACGACGTCATCCGCGATCTGCAGAGCGCCGCCGGCCACATCGATGGCATCAGCCTGTACATGCAGCCCGTCCAGGACATCTCGGTCGAGGATATCGTCAGCCGCACCGAATACCAATTCAGCATGCAGGACCCGAATGCAGATGAGCTGGCGCAATATGCAGGGCGCTTCGTCGAGCGCTTGAAGCAGCTGCCCGAACTCGAAGATGTCGCGAGCGACTTGCAAAACGGCGGGCGGCAGGTGGCGCTGCAGATCGACCGGCCCACCGCGTCGCGTCTCGGCCTCACGGCGCAGAATATCGACGACACGCTTTATGACGGCTTCGGTCAACGGCAGGTCTCGACGCTCTTCACGCAGTTGAACCAGTACCACTTGATCATGGAAGTGCAGCCGCAATTCCGCACCAGCCCCGACAATCTGGGCGATATTTATATCAATGCGGCCGGCGGGACGGCGGTGCCCTTGAGCGCCATCACCAAGACGTCGCAGAACACCGCGCCCATTTTAATCAGCCATATGGGACAGTTCCCGGCGACCACGGTGTCGTTCAATCTGGCGCCGGGCGCGTCGCTCGGCGAGGCCGTGACCGCCATCGAGACGGTACAAAAGGAATTGCCGGCACCCGCCGCGATGCTCGGAACCTTTCAGGGTACGGCTCAGGCTTTCGTCGGCTCGCTTTCCAACGAGGGAATCCTCGTGTTGAGCGCTCTGCTCACCGTCTACATCGTGCTCGGCGTTCTCTACGAGAGCTATATCCATCCCATTACGATCCTCTCGACGCTGCCGTCGGCGAGCGTCGGCGCGCTGTTGGCGCTGCTCATTTGCGGCGACGAACTCACGGTGGTGGCCATCATCGGCATCGTGCTGCTGATCGGGATCGTGCAGAAAAACGCCATCATGATGATCGATTTCGCGCTCGAGGCGCAGCGCAAGGAGCACAAGAGCGCCTTCGATGCGATTCGCGAGGCCTGCCTGTTGCGGTTTCGACCGATCCTCATGACCACGATGGCCGCGATGCTGGGTGCCATGCCGCTCGCCTTCGGCCACGGCGTGGGCTCCGAGCTGCGGCGTCCGCTCGGCATCACCATCGTCGGCGGCCTCATCTTCAGCCAGATGCTGACTCTATACACGACCCCCGTGATTTATCTGTTCTTCGACGATTTAGCCGCCCGAGTTGCGGCCCTGCGCGGCCGCAAGGAGCCGCCGCCCGGGTCGCCGTCCGCCGCGGCGCCCCCGCCGCTACCGTCCGAACCACCCGCGCTGCCGGCGCCACCGTCCGAACCACCCGCGCTGCCGGCGCCGCCATGAATTTCTCCGCGCCTTTCATCAAGCGACCCATCGCCACCACGTTGCTCACCGCGGCGGTGGTGTTATCGGGCGTTGCGGCGTTTCGGGTGCTGCCCGTGTCGCCGCTGCCACAGGTCGATTTCCCGACGGTTTCGGTGTCGGCCTCCTTGCCCGGCGCCAGCCCCGAGATCATGGCCTCCTCCGTCGCAACTCCGCTCGAGCGGGAATTCGGCCGGATCTCGTCCGTGACGGAAATGACCTCGCAAAGCACCCTCGGACAGGTGAGCATCACGCTGATATTCGATTTGAGCCGCAACATCGATGCGGCGACGCGCGACGTCGAGTCGGCGATCAATGCCGCACGCAGCTTTTTGCCCGCCAATCTGCCGAGCAATCCGACCTATCGGAAGGTCAACCCGGCCGACGCGCCGATCATGATCATCGCGCTGACGTCGGACAAGCTGCCGCCGCCGGCACTTTACGATGCCGCATCGACGATTCTGCAGCAGCGGCTTTCGCAGATCGCGGGGGTCGGTCAAGTGGCGGTCGGCGGCAGTTCCGCGCCGGCCGTGCGCATCGTCGTGAACCCGACGCAGCTCTTCGGCTACGGGCTCGGATTGGAGGATGTCCGCACCGCGATCGCGGCGCAAACCGCCAACGAGGCCAAGGGAAGCTTCTCGAACCCCGCCGGACGTTGGGCAATCAGTGCCAACGATCAGCTGTCGAAAGCGGCGGATTACCGGCAGCTCATCGTTTCCTACAGCAACGGTCAGCCGGTGATGCTGTCCAAAGTCGCCGCGGTTCAGGACTCGGTGCAAACCGTCAGATCCTTGGGACTCGCCAACGGCAAGCCAGCCGCGTTGCTGATCGTCTTTCGCCAACCCGGCGCCAACATCATCACCACCGTGGACGCGATCAAGGCCGCGCTGCCGCAGCTGCACGCGAGCATCGATCCCTCGATCGAGATGAGCATCGGTCTCGATCAAACCCAGACGATTCGCGCGTCGGTGTCGGATATCGAGCGAACCTTGCTCATATCGATCGGTTTGGTGGTGCTGGTCGTGTTCGCGTTCCTGCGCGAATTCCGCGCGACCTTGATCCCCCTCATCGCGGTACCCACCTCCCTCATCGGCACCTTGGCCGTCATGTATCTGTTCGGCTACAGCATCGACAATCTTTCCTTGATGGCGCTCACGATTTCGACGGGTTTCGTGGTCGACGATGCCATCGTGGTGCTCGAGAACATCACCCGCTACCAGGAGATGGGCATGGATGCCGAAACGGCGGCGATGAAGGGCGCCGCCGAAATCGGTTCCACCGTGCTCTCCATGAGTCTTTCACTGGTGGCCGTATTCATCCCCATCCTATTGATGGGCGGGATCATCGGTCGTCTGTTTCGCGAATTTGCCGTGGTGCTGTCGGTCGCGATCCTGGTGTCGCTGGCGATTTCGTTGACGACCACGCCCATGATGTGCTCCATCCTGCTGCGCAAAAAGGCAGTCCACGGGAAGTTGTACATGGCGAGCGAGCGGGCCTTCGAACGACTCTTGAAGGGTTATGAGAAAAGCTTGAGCTGGGTGCTCGATCATTCGCTTCTGCTGCTGATCGTCGCCATTGCGACTCTCGGCCTCAACGTATACTTGTACATCGAGATCCCCAAGGGATTTTTTCCGCAACAGGACACCGGCCGTCTGAACGGCAGCATCGTCGCGGATCAGGCGATTTCGTTTCAGGCGATGCAAAGGAAAATCCAGCGGCTTGCACTGATCGCCAAGGAGGATCCGGGCGTCGACACCGTGCTGCTGTTTACCGGCGGCGGCGGCGGCACGACGACCAATACGGGCCGGGTCTTCATCTCGCTCAAGCCGCTCGCGCAACGCAAGGTATCCGCGGATCAGATCATCAATCGGCTGCGGCCGAAACTCGCTGTGGTGCCCGGCGCAACGCTGTACCTACAAGCGGTGCAAGACGTCAGGATAGGCGGCAGGCAATCCGCCGCCCAGTACCAATACACGATCCAGAGCGATAACTTGCAGACGCTGAATCACTGGGGAGCGGTTCTGCTGAAGGTGTTCAAGGGGATCCATCAGCTGCCGGACATGAACAGCGACGCGCAAAACAAGGGCCTCTCGGCCAATCTGGTGATCGACCGTGCCACCGCCGCGCGCCTCGGCATCACGCCGCAGGCCATCGACAGCATTCTCTACGACGCGTTCGGAGAACGGGAAATAGCGACCACCTACACGCCCTTGAATCAGTACTACGTGATCATGGTCGTCGATCCGAGCTTTTGGCAGGACCCGACCGCGCTGCAGAACGTCTACGTCGCCTCGAGCGGCGGCGGCATGGTGCCGCTGTCGGCATTCACGCATTACGAGGCGGGAACGGCGCCTCTGTCGGTCAACCATTCCAGTGTCTTTCCTTCCGTGACATTTTCATTCAATCTCGCGCCGGGGGTGGCGCTCGGCGACGCGGTCAAATTAATCACCGACGCCGAGCGCACGGCGGGCATGCCTTCCACCATCACGGGCTCGTTCAGCGGCACGGCCCAAGCGTTCAACGCCTCGCTCGCGACCGAGCCGCTGCTGATAGCGGCTGCGATCGCCGCAGTCTATGTCGTGCTCGGAGTTCTGTACGAGAGTTACATTCATCCGGTCACGATAATCTCCACGCTGCCGTCGGCCGGTGTCGGCGCGTTGCTGGCGCTGCTCATCACGCACACTGATCTCAGTGTCATTGCCCTGATCGGCATCATCCTGCTCATCGGAATCGTGAAGAAGAACGCGATCATGATGATCGACTTCGCGATCGAGGTGGAAAGGCGCGATCACATCAGCCCGAAGGTTGCGGTGTTTCAGGCCAGCCTGCTGCGTTTCCGGCCGATCATGATGACGACCATGGCGGCGTTGCTCGGCGGCGTTCCGTTGGCAGTCGGCACCGGCATGGGTGCCGAACTGCGGCGCCCGTTGGGCATTGCCATCGTCGGCGGATTGATCGTGAGTCAGGTGCTGACTCTGTACACCACACCGGTGATTTATCTGTACATGGACCGTTTGAATTCTTGGGTCTCGAAGTTCGGATTTGCGTCGCCGCCCGGCGCCGCAGCGCCCGCCACGGAGCCGGTCACGTCATGACACGCAGGCGATGCAAGACAGCACCCACGGCGCTCGTACGCTGCGCGGGCTTCCTGCTGCTGGGGGGGTGCAACTTCGCTCCTCATTACGACGCGCCTCACACGAAGCCGTCCGCGGCATTCAAGGAGGCCGTTCCCGGCGGCGATTCGGCCGCTCAGGGCTGGAAGCTCGCCGATCCCCGCGACGCGTCGATCCGCAACAATTGGTGGGAGGCATACCACGACCCCCGGCTCAACGACCTCGAGGTGCGGGTCGCGATATCGAATCAAACCATTGTCGCGGCGGAGGCGAACTACCGGGCCGCGCACGCGCTGGTCTTGGAAGCGCAAGCCCAATTGTTTCCGACCCTGAGCCTCGTTCCTTCCGTGACTCGCGAAAAATCGAGCGCGGCGCTGGCAGGGGTCAACGGCGCGGCGGCGAGCGGCTCGACGACCGGAGGCGCAACCACGGCCACGGCTTCTACGACGACTGCACCCGCCGGTGGCAGCTCGACGACACACAATGTTTTCGAATTTCCGCTCGAGGCGTCTTACCAGATCGATCTGTGGGGCAGCATCCGCAATACGGTCGCTGAGAGTCGCTACGCGGCGCAGGCGAGCGCGGCGCAGTTGGCGAACGCCCTGCTCAGCACGCAGAGCACGCTGGCGCAGGACTACTTTCAGCTGCGCGTAGCGGATGAGCAGCGGCGCATTCTCGAGACGACCGTGGCCGACTACCAAGCCAGCCTGCATCTCGTGCGCACGCTGGTGGCGAGCGGTGTGGACTCGGAAGCGGATATTGCGACGGCTGAAAGCCAGCTCGAATCGGCAATGGCAGCGGCAACCGATGCGGGGGTGGCCCGGGCGCAATACGAGCACGCAATCGCCGTCCTGGTCGGAGTCTCTCCGGCTCAATTCTCCATTCCCTACCAGCATTTCAATCAGCAATTGCCGATCATACCGGTGGGTGTGCCCTCCGATCTTCTGGAGCGCCGGCCGGACATCGCCGCCGCGGAGCGCCAGGTCGCCGAGTCCAACGCCCAGATCGGCGTCGCTCGCGCCGCGTACTTTCCGAGCTTGACCTTGAGCGCCTCCGCCGGCTACGAGTCGACGGCTCTGAGCCAGTTATTCAACGCGCCGAATCGATTCTGGTCGGTGGGACCGAGCTTGGCTCAAGTATTATTCGACGGCGGGGCGCGGCGCGCGGCGGTGCTACAGGCGCGGGCCCTCAATGAGAGCCAAGTGGCAACCTATCGGCAAACCGTGCTGAGCGCGTTCCAATCCGTGGAGGACAATCTGGCGTCCTTGAGGATCTTGTCGGTGGAGTTGGGACAGGCGCACAAGGCCACGGTGGCGGCAAAGCGCGCCGTGGAGCTGACGGTGGTGTTGTACCGCAACGGCGTCGACAGCTATGTGAGCGTCATCACCGCGCAAAATGCCTTTCTGAGCGCCCGCGAAACGGAATTGCAGGTGCAACTGCGTCAGCTCATCGCCAGTGTCACGCTGGTCAATGATCTCGGCGGCGATTGGGCGACATCCCAAATGGCTCAGAGTGAACGGATGGCCATGCATCCGCCGGCGAGCGCGGAGGCGCAGTCTCCCGCCGCGAACTCGGGAACGGCCGTTCCCAATCCGCCGCCGATGCCGGCGGGCGAGATTCGTCCGGACGATCTCATCAAGCAAAATGAAGATGCGATGGCGCCTGAGCCCGGCGACAGCGGATTACAACGATAGTGGTGCCCGTGCGCCGCATCCTGGTGGCGAGCTTGGTCGGCACGACCATCGAGTTTTTCGACTTTTACATTTACGCCACCGCCGCCGTGCTGGTGTTTCCCACGCTGTTCTTTCCCAAAGGGGATCCCGCGACCGCGAAGCTGCAATCATTGGCGACGTTCGCACTGGCGTTCTTCGGGCGTCCCATCGGATCGGCGTTGTTCGGACATTTCGGCGATCGCATCGGGCGCAAGGCAACCTTGGTCACGGCGCTGTTGACCATGGGCATTTCGACCGTGCTCATCGGTCTGCTGCCCACCTATGCATCCATCGGCGTGCTCGCCGCTGTGTTTCTGGCGCTGTGCCGGATTGGGCAGGGCCTCGGGTTGGGCGGCGAGTGGGGCGGCGCGGTCCTGCTGGCGACTGAAAATGCCCCCCCGGGCAAGCACGCCTGGTACGGCAGCTTCCCGCAACTCGGCGCGCCGCTCGGATTTCTGTGCTCAACGGGCGTGTTCTTGCTGATGAGCAACAGTCTCAGTGAGGCGCAACTGTTCAGCTGGGGATGGCGCGCGCCGTTTTTGGCGAGCGCGGTGCTGGTGTTGGTGGGTTTGTACGTGCGGCTGCAACTGGTCGAAACGCCCGCATTCAGGCGCAGCATCGCGCTCGGCGAGCGGGTGCGCGTGCCGTCTCTGGTGGTGTTTGCGAAATACCCGCGCGAACTCGTGGTCGGGATATTCGGGGCAACCACGACGTTCCTGATCTTTTATCTCATGACGGTGTTCGCGCTGGGTTGGGCAACCAGCACGCTCGGATTCCCTCGCCAGCAATTTCTGATTCTGCAAATGCTCGCCGTGCTGTTCTTCGGCCTGACGATTCCCGTCGCAGGAATCATCGCGGATCGCATCGGTCAGCGCTCGATGATGCTCCTTGCGACGCTGATGATCATCGCCTTCGGTTTTGCGTTTCAGTCCCTATTCGGCGCGCGCAACACGACGAGCGCATTCGCATTCCTGGCGCTGGGCTTTGCCTTGGCCGGACTGACGTATGGAGCCTTGGGCAGCGCGCTGGCGATCCTGTTTCCAACGCCGGTGCGCTATACCGGCACGTCGCTCGCATTCAACTTCGCCGGTATATTGGGGGCATCCCTCGCTCCCTCGATCGCGACCTGGCTGTCTTCGCATTTCGGCGTTGCCTATGCGGGGTACTACTTGTCGGCGTCGGGCTTGGTGACGTTGGTCGCCCTGCTGTGGATGAAGAGCGCTCCTCGCGGCAACGAGCGCGACTGATGCGCTCGCGGCAACGGGCGTGACCGATGCGCGCCCGCGGCAACGAGCGTGACCGATGCGCGCCCGCGGCGACCGGCGTCGCGATTGGAAACAGGGGCGGCTACGCGTAGGCGTTCAGCCACCGCGTGAGCCCGCTCGAATCCATCGCGCCCGACTGACGCGCGATTTCCTTGCCGCCGCGAAATACGATCAAGGTCGGAATGCTGCGAATGTTGAAACGCCCCGCCGGCGCAGGCTCATCCTGAGTGTTCAACTTTGCGAAGCGCAACTTGGGTTCCAGTTGGCGTGCCGTGGCCTCGTAGAATGGCGCCATCGCAATGCAGGGTCCGCACCACGGGGCCCAGAAATCCACCACCAGAGGCAAGTCGCTGCGCACGATATGTTGGTCGAAATTGGCCGCAGTGAGCGTCACGGGCTTGCCCTCAAACAGCGCGAAGTGACACTTGGGGCATCGAGGCGCGTCGCTCAAGCGATCGCTCGGCAAGCGAATGACAGAATCGCAATGTCCGCAAACGATGTGAATGGCATGATTCATGACGTGTCCTTCGTGGAACTCGCGGCGTCGCCCGCTCTCTATATGGGCATGGGAAAGCAATTAAAGGCAGGCCGGATTCGCAGCGTCATGGTGGGAATGGCGCTGGTTGCCCTGGCCGCCTGTCAGAACGGCAACGGCGGCAACCCAATGTCCGTCGGGCCGGCCACGCCGCAGCGCGGCAGTCTCATTCAGTCGCCCGTCCAAAAAGTGGGGTCCTATTCCGTCGATGATCTGCTCGCCATGTTGGGGGTGAGCGAACTCGGCAAGACGCTGCTGCAATTGACGTATTCGCCGCTGTGCACGATCAGCGTCTACCACATGGAGTATGAGACCGTGGACCCGGCGGGCAATTTGACGCCGGCATCCGGCGCGCTCATGGTCCCGAGCGGTACCGGGACGTGTCAGGGCGGGCGCCCGATCGTGCTGTACGCCCACGGCACGGTGACCGATCGCGATTACAACATTGCCGAGCTGGGGGCAAGTGACAACGACCAGGGCTTGTTGCTGGCCGCGGTGTTTGCCGCGGAGGGCTATATCGTGGTGGCACCCAACTATGTCGGCTATGACACGTCGACGCTGGGATTTCACCCGTATCTCGATGCCGATCAACAATCCGCTGACATGATCGACGCGCTGACCGCCGCTCGCAGTGCCCTGCCGGCTTCGGCGGCGCCGAGCACGACGGATGGCGGCAAACTGTTCATCACCGGGTATTCCCAGGGCGGTTTTGTCGCCATGGCGACGCAGCGCGCGATGCAGGCCGCGGGAATGACCGTCACTGCGGCCGCGCCCCTATCGGGGCCGTACGCACTGTCGGCCTTCGCCGACGCGGTCGTCGAGGGTGAAGTCAGTGTGAGCTCCCCCGAGAATTTCGTTATGCTGGTGACGAGTTATCAGGATGTCTACGGGAACATTTACACCGCGACGACCGACATGTTCAACGCGCCGTATGCGGCCGGGATCGCTACGCTGCTGCCGAGTACCACGCCTTTGGGCGATCTGGAGTCGGCGGGCAAGATACCGACGAGCGAGTTGTTCAGCAGTACGCCGCCGGCCGTATCGTATGCCAGCTTGACACCCGCGACTGCGCCGGCGAACCTCGCTCCGGCATTTGCCTTGGGCTTTGGTCCCGATTATTTGATCATCAACAGCTACCGCTTGAGCTACTTGGAAGACGCGCAGTCGAGTCCCGATGGCGGCTTTCCCATCCTCACCAACGGACTGCCTCCGGCAAATCCGCAGAATGGCCTGCGTCAGGATCTCAAAACGAATGATCTGCGCACCTGGGCACCGGCAGCCCCCGTGCTGTTGTGCGCCGGTAACTCGGATCCGACCGTGTTCTATCTCAACACCGAATTGATCCAGGGCTATTGGGCGGCGAGCGCGCCGAGCGCTCCCGTCACCGTGCTCGACATCGATTCGCCCGTGACGACGAACGATCCTTACGCGGCTTTGAAGCATGAATTCGTGGTGGCCAAGGATTTGGTGATCGCCAGCGCCGTCGCCGGCGGGGCCACCGATGGCGGCGCGCTCGCGGTGCTGCAGGATTACCACGGGGGTCTCGTGCCGCCGTTTTGCTTCAGTGCCGCGAGGTCGTTTTTCGATGCGCAGTGAGCCAGCCACTTCACGCGGAATGTCTACTTCACGGGAAATATCTACATCGCTGGGGAATGTCTAAGTCATAGAGAAAAAGTATCGCGTCAGATGGAAAAAGATGGGTGCTGCGAAGCTGACCGAATCGATGCGATCCAGCATGCCCCCGTGACCTTCGATCATGGACCCCCAATCCTTCGCTCCCAGGCTGCGCTTCACGGCCGACAAGGCCAGGCCGCCTAGGAATCCCATTAAGACAATGATGGACGACATGCCCAGCGCCTGCAGCGGCGTGAACGGCGTGATCCACCACATGGCGCCGCCGATCAAGGCGGCACCCAGGCCGCCTCCGACGAAGCCTTCAACGGTTTTGGAAGGGCTGACGATCGGAGCAATCTTGGTCCTACCGAACAATTTGCCGCAGACGTATTGCAACACGTCGCTTAGCTGCGCCACCAGCAGCAGGTAAAAAATCAGCAGCGCGTTTTGTCCCTGATAGGATTCAATATTGAGCAGCAGCAGCGCCGGGGCATGGCTGACGCAGTAAACGGTGATCATGATGGCCCACTGAATCTTGGCGGTACGCTCGAGGAAGCCATCGGTGTCCCCGGCAAGTGCCGCAAAAGCCGGCAGCAACAAGAATGCGTAGACCGGAATGAAGACCGCAAACAAGCCGTACCAGCCATAGCCAATCAGCAGATACTGCACCGGAATGAGCACAAAGAAGCTGAGAAACAACGGCAGATGGTCGGCGCGCTTGGTCGGGGTCAGCGTAATGAACTCGCGCAGGGCGAAAAACGACGTGGCGGCAAACAGCACTACCGTGGTGTCCTTGCCCACAAAGAAGGCCACCGCGAAAACAGCGATCATCACCCACCAGGCGCGGATCCGGCTGTTGAGGTTCTGCACCACCGCCCGGCCCGCCTCCGTCCGAACCTGGTAACTGAGTACCGCGCCGGTGAGCGAGGCAATCAGCAACAGCGCCAAAATCCCCGCCATGACCCAGTAAAATTTCTGGTGTGCGTTCACGCCAGTGCCACCACGGCGCTGCGAGCGCGCTCCAGAAACGATTCCTTGGATTCGTCGGCCACGCGCTGCACGGGCGCACCGAAACGGATGGTGCAGATCAAGGGGATCGGGAAGAAGGTGCCCTTCGGCATGGCGCGATGAACGTTTTCGAGGTACACGGGAATCAACTCCACCGTCGAGAAGCGCTGCATGAGGTGGAAAAGGCCCGATTTGAAGGCACCGGGCAAGGCTTCGGTACCGCGGGTACCCTCCGGAAAGATGATCAGCGAGTACCCCTGTTGCAGGGCGTCCGTCAGCGGCTGCAATGGGTCGCCTTGACGCCCTTCCCTCGCGCGCTCGATGAGCACCGCATTCAAATTCCTAATGGCCAGATAGCGGCGCAGTGCGCCCTTGTCCCAATAGTCCTTTGCCGCGACGGGGCGCGTCCTGGCACGCAGCGCCGGCGGTAACGCCGACCAAATCGCCAGGGTATCGATATGGCTCGTGTGATTGGCGAAATAAATCCTCTGTGCGGCCGCAGGCTCGCAGCCCTGCCAACGCGGATAGGCGCCCACCAGCGCCTTCATCACCCCGACCAGCAAGCTGCTTGCGGGATTCATCGAATCGCCGGCGACTTGGCGATGAGGGCGCGCGACATGGCACGGGTGCGGGTCGCGCAGGTGACGAGGCTACCGACGACGAGCAGCGCGAGTGCCGCGAGCAATGCGTATCGAGTACCCCAGAGCGCACGCTCGGGCGCAGCGAGCAATGAGCCCACAGTGAGCAGCGCCATGCGGTGCGGCTTCGCCATCGGCCCGCGAAAATCCTGCGGCAACCCCAGCGCACCGCCCAGCACCCGGATATAGGCGGTCAACGCCGCCAACAAGGCGCCGCACCAGCCCAGCCACGATACATGCACGGCATAGCCGACGGCGACGATGATGACCGAGTCCGCGAGTCGGTCAGGAATCTCGTTGTAGAGACTGCCTAGCGCCGATTTCTTACCGCCCTCCAACGCCACCATTCCGTCGAGCAAATTGCACAGCAAACGCATTTGGATGCAGGCGGCGAAGAGAACAGGCGACCAGGGCGCGTCGACAGCCACCAGCACGGCGGCGCCGATGCCGGCAAAGACCATGCTCATGACCGAAATTTGATCCGGCGTAATCTCGGTGGCGACCAGTGAGGCCGCGACACGCTGCGCCCATCGGCTCGAGCGTGTCTTTAATGGTCTGCGGTTGAGGTCAGGGTGCATAGATAACCAAATCGCATGTCAAATTGTATAAATATTCGTTCCCTGAGGCATCATACGTCGCCGATCATGGGTGTATCGGCATTGTTGGTTTCATGCACCAGGGAGAATGGGATGGTCTCACGTGTGGTCGCGGCGGCGCTGGGTGCCGGCGCTATTCTGGTTTCTTCGGCGGCTTTTGCGGAGCCTGCGGCGGACAAGGCGGCCACCGACGCGACCGGCTTGGAAGCAGTCGTGGTGACTGCGCAACGCAAGGAAGAGTCGGTGCAAAATGTCGGCATTGCCATTTCCGTGCTGTCCGGCGACAGCCTGGCGGCGAAGTCGGTCACTTATGTCAACGATCTGCAGAACGCGGTACCCAGCCTGCAGGTGGAACCGGCATTTGGCAGCGGCCAGCCGCAGTTTCGCATCCGCGGCGTCGGCTTCATCGACTATACCTCGAACAATGCTTCGCCCGTGGGCGTCAGCCTCGATGACGTCGCTCTCGCGTTGCCCATTCAGACGCAGGGACAATTGTTCGACCTCGATCGCGTCGAAGTGCTGCGCGGACCGCAGGGCACGCT
>Ga0181521_10003747_pt1 | contig 17738 bp, 17 predicted proteins | sample PEATcosm2014_Bin_32_FD_119764 | JGI IMG/M metagenome (GOLD analysis project Ga0181521, IMG submission 119764) | Peatland microbial communities from MTU Mesocosm Facility, Houghton, MI, USA - PEATcosm2014_Bin02_60_metaG | ecosystem: Environmental > Terrestrial > Soil > Wetlands > Peat | place... | reverse complement strand
TCCAGGAGAAGCTCACCCGCTGTCGACGGACCTTGGAGCAGATCAAGCCCGGCTGCACCAGCCCCAAGTCCAGAAAGCGGAAAAAATGAACTGTCTAGTTATTTCGCAGACACTACACTAGCCGCCGCCGGGCAATTCCGTTTTCCTGTACTCGTCGATGTAAATGGTCATGGGCTCCGCCATAACATCGCGATACAGACCCATCTTGAAATAGAAGACGCTGGGATTGGCGTATCCTGTCGCCGCGCTTTCCGGATAAGCATTCACGCCCCGGAAATCCACGACCTGCCGGCCGTTCAACCAAACTCGAAGCAGGCCGCTTTCGTGCGGGGTGAAGCGAATCTGAAATCGAAAATCGGTCCACTTGCCGCGCAGGTTCTCGCCGGTTTGGAAGAGCGCCGCCCGATGGCGACCGATCTGATGCGTGATCTGTAGCACGCCCGAAGTGTAACGAACGGCAACTACGGGACTGTCGTCGGAGCATGGAGCGTGGCCGTGGCAGTCCTGTTTCCACTGCGCGACCACCAGGCGCGTCGGCACAATGGGAAAATCCAGAGGGATGAACATGCTGAAGGAATACTCATATGTCTTGTTCTCCTTCGAGATCAGCCTACCGGCTTCCTGCAGCTCCGCCCGCTCGGAGTCGGCATTCCCGTTGATTCCAGCTTCGAACTTGTCGCGGCTGTGGACAACGACCTTGGCAGCGCCATGACCGGCGCGGACGATCTCCGATTGCATGATCACCGCGCCGCGTTCAAATCTCCCGGTATCCCAGATCCTGCCGAGTTTGCCCGTCTCGAATCCGTCGTAGACATCAACGTGCGACAGCGGGGCGCTTGCCCATTTTCTGTAACCGATGGATGCGATCAGGCCAGCAGCGAAGCCGATGGCAAGGATCGCTGTTCGGCGGCGGGTTCTTGGCTGCAAAGCGGAACGGGGCATTGTAGCGCGTTGCAGTCACGGACCCAAGCGGCCCTGCATAATCGCCAGCGAAACTACGCCGTCGCAGTTTGGCGTCCCGTCCCGCGAAGCGCTTGGCTTCCTGGTTGGGGACCTGCGGAGGAAACGGCGGAGTGGACGGCAGCACAAGGCCGGCTTCGGCAGCTCAGTCCCGGGGCGTGTGCTGAGAACGCGACCAACAGCGGCGGGACCTTCGGGGACGGGGCGCGTATCGCCTTTGCGGCCCACGCTACGGGGCTGGAGGTCCGCGCGGCAACGTGCCGGCCCAATGTTTCCGTAGTGGGAGAACGGCATAATCCAGCGGTCTCTCGCCGGGCCGGTCGCCGGCGGCTGTTTGGGAGCATGGTACGGCGGATCGGCGCCCTGTCGGTGGCGGCCGGGAAAGCCGCGGCAGGGAGACATCCAGGCTTTTACGCACCTGGAGGCGCCAGGGGTGGTCCCTTCCTGGGCCGCCGGATTCGTTGGGGATAGGGAAAATGGGAAAAACGGCTCCGATGGAAGGGGTTGGGGGTACACTTGATGTTGGCCAGGAGGCCCAAAAGGAAATCCTGGCTCAGAGGTGAAAAGAGTGAAGGTAACCAAAGGACCTGTTAAGGTCAGCCTCCTCCCGTCGGTCATCGTTCCGAGCCGGCGGATGGGCCAGCAGGCGCGATATGGGGTGGGCGAGGAACTGCGCCTGATGGCTTTGCAGTCGCTCCCCACAGGGCGCGGCCCGATGGCGACATGGGTGGTGGTTTCCGGCGGCGGTACGATGCGGAACACCGGGAACAATGGGGCGACCTACACGGCTCCGGATCTCGGACAGGCGCAGTTGCTGTCCGGTCAGCGCACATTCAAAGTCGTTCTCGAACTCAGGGACCCCAAGGGAGAGCTCGCCCAGATCGAGCTCGAGATCGTTTCGCCCGATCATGCCGGACTGGTCAAGCTGGGCGGGCGGCACCAGGCAGGGGTCGCCAACAGCGGGTTCTGGGGTCAGGTTCTGATCGGCCCCAACGATGTCTCGTTCATGCGGATTCTAATGCAGGAAACGCGCGGCACCTGGAACGGCACCGGCACGCTCGGCACTTGGCGCGGCCTGGTCCATCAGGACACGGGATCCTGGATTGCCGCCAGCAAGATGCGCGCCGACGGAACATTGATGGACGCGGTAGACAAGGTCTGGACCGAAACCGCCGTGATGACCGCGCCGGACGGGAGCGCTCTACCCTGGAAGGCCGCCGGGCCGCGGTGGTGGGCGAGGCGACGTGGGATATTGCCTGGATGTACAAGCTGGTGGGCGATCCCGCCACAACGGGTTTGCAATTCCACAAGGCATGGCACAAGACGAAAGTGCTGGAGACAGGACTAGTACGCGTCGAAAAAGGCGGGGCGAGCCATCAGAACCTGCCGGCTGACGCCAACGAGAACTGGGCGGACGCCTGCCCTCTTCCCCAGTTGTGACCGCGGCGCCAACGGCCTAGCTTAGCTTATTGGCCGGGCGCGGAGGGATCCACGCCGAAGCAATAGCCGTCGTTCGAGCTGGAGGGACTGAAGGAGTATTCGCCAGTAGGCAGATCCCTGACGGTTAAGGCATAGGTGATTACGCTGGACCCATCCTTTTTCTCGATATCAAATGGCCATGCCACAAGGCCACCGCGACGGCCGGGTTGGGACCGGGTCCGCCGGCTGCCGTTAACAGTCACCAAAGGGAACAGGCTGTAGCTGGCGGGGTCGACTCCTTCGGGCAAGTAGACGACGAACACAAGAGTGGAGGCCGCATTTAGACGAACGCTCGATTGGGGGGCCGGCATCTCCCAGTATTGAGTGGAGCCGCTTTTATGCTCGACGGCTCGATTGCGTTCGAGCGGGGTAAGAACTCGGCCGTTCCAAAAGTAGACCGTCCCGGTTTCCTCCGGTTGCGAGAGACCGCGCGTGGGCGCCGAAGGCGGCGCGCCGCCGGAGGGTCGCGTCAACGTGGGAGGCTGCGGCGCGCCGGGGGATGATCGCGCCAACGCCGGAGCGCGGGCCGGCTGGGCTGCGCCGGCCGGAGGTTGCGCTGATGTTGCCGACGGCGGCGTCGAACGCGCAGGCGGCGGAGGCAGGGTAGCATTGCCGAAGGTCACCCCCGACACGTCGGGCCGGGGATAATGTTGGAGCTGATTATTCACCAGGAAGTGCATGTTGGCGGCGTCGATGGACCACCACCTGCCAGCGACGCGCGTGCCGTCGTTGAGAATCAGGCTGTTGGGTTGGGCCGGCGCAGGTTCGGGCGCTGCGGGCGCGAGGTCTGCCGCTTTGGGTGAAGGCGGCGCGGCTGGCTGCGCAGGCAAGGAAACACCGAATTGGATGGCCTGAACCTGATGGATATCAATTGTCTGCGACTGATCCCCGACCTTGATGTGAAGCTCCTGGATGTTGCCGGACTCCACCAACCCTGAGATCTGGCGGCCATCCTTCAGAGTGACGACATCGGCGAAGAGCCGACCGCCGGCCAGCAGGCCGAACTGCCAGAAGATGAGCAGGAGGATTCTTCTCATATCCACCTCCTAGACGACGTTTGCGGAGAATGATCCTGAAATCGAACTTGCGCGTCCAATACCTCATGATACTGAGAATCCGAGGTGCGCAGCCGACGCGCTGCGGCCGGTTGCAGGGACGCTGAGTCCGGCAATGGATCGGCGATTTCTTGAATGGCGGTACAGACGTGCGATTCGCCGGGCGGAAGCGGGCGGGGTCGTGCGACCGGATCAGCGTCCGCGCCTCCGACCCAACCAATTTAATCAACGCCATCAACGGGTAGCCGGATCACCGGGCAAAAAGTTGAAGGCGGCACTTCCCCCAACGCCGGCCAATTTGTGCTAGCCGCCGTAGACCTGGAAGGCGTCCACGACCACGGGCGACGAGGTTTTGTTCACAACGCGGACGCTATGGGCGCCGCTTTTGAGTGCTCCTGAGCGGAACACCGTGACCCCGTTAAGCCGCGGAAGGTTTTCGATGGCCAGGGCCGCGGTGTGGGCGAGAACGCCGTCAAGGAAGATATCGACGCAGCCGAACCCGGTCTTCTTGTCCGCGATGAAATCGATCCCGATGCCGCGGAAGGACAACTCGGCCCAATCGTTCGCGGACGCGGTTTGGCGCACCGGGCCCACCAGGCGATCCTCGCTCGATGACGTCCAGTGGCCGTTGTAGACGATGCGGGGATCGCCGCTTGGGATGATGGCTGAGCGGATCACCGGAGCGGTTTTCACGACAATGGGGATTTCCCAGGCTTTGTAAAGCCCCGCGGGCACGTCTTCGAACGGGCAGCCCGAGGTGAACAGCGTCATGCGCACGTCCGTTCCCTCGGTCCGCTGGAACCTGGCACAAAGGGTGGGGCCGTACATGTGCCCGTGCGAGAGGAAGCGGTCGCTGTAGGAGCGTACGGCAGTCCAGGGTCCCCAGGGGTGCGGCGCCTGGTAGAAGTCGTACCGCATCTCGTTCGGCTGGTACCACTTGATCATCTTTTCGGTGTTGTACCAGACGACCATGAGATACACGCCCAAGGCGGGGATGTAGCAGGGTCCGCTTTGCCCGCAATGGGTGCGGAGTTGGAGCAGGGGCTTGGCGTCCTGGATCTTGGCTGACCAGCTTTTCGCCTGGTTGCCATCGCCGCCGGTGAAGTATCTCCAATCCGCGGCATTCAGGTCCGGTAGTCTCTTGCGGGGGACGCGACCCAGAATGTAGCAATCGCCGTCGTTCCAGAAGCCGTTGGTGGAGACGGCGTAGACGTGGCGGTTCGCGCCATCCTGCGCCACGCCGCCGCCGTTCTTCCCGTAGTGGACGAAGAATGGCGCACCGAAAAAAGGTCCGGGCCACATGGGATGCTTGTAGTTCTCGGCGGCGCCGCGGCTCCAGGTGAGGCCTCTGTCGGTGGACTTGATGAGGGAGCTGTCGAAGGCGGTTTGCCGAAGCCAGTAGTCGCCGCTATCCTTGCCATAGGCGTTGCGGGAAACGAAGGCGTAGAAGATGGAATCGATGCATTCTTGCCCGCAGGCTTTCCAGGTGGCGTTGTCGGCTTCCTTCTTACCACTCGCGCCGTATTCGTCCATGGTGTTGATCGTGGCGCCCGAGAGAGTGCGCGGGCTATCGCCGATGAGTCGATTGAAGGCGAGGTTTCTGGGCGCTTTACCGAAGCCCCGCCCGTCGCAGTTGAAAGCGTACAGGTTGTCGTCGTCTGCCCAAAACGGATCCCAAGTGTCGCCGTTCGAGTTGTCCCATTTGTGAAGGCCGTTGAGGTCCAGGATGACGTCCGTAATGCGGATGGACTTCAGGGCGGAGCCACGGAGCGCGGCGTTCCAGAAAGAGGCGGAAAGCGAGGGGAGCAGGGCCGCCGCTGTTTTGAGCAAGCCCCGGCGTGTGTGAGCGGCCATAACACGGAATGATATCTTAGATCAGGAAACCAACGGTATAGCCGCGGCGATCCCGTTCTTTGACTTCGCGTGAACCCTGACGCGGCCCCACGCATCCGACGCACTCGCCGATGAAGCTGCCGGTCCATATTTCACCGTATAACGCTGACAGACGTTGACAAACAATCCCTACAGCTTGCCGCGCAACCGCGCCAGCATCACCGTGGCGACGTGCAGGGAGTGGTCGAACACGCCGTCCGCGATGAGGCGCAGCAGCTCGGGGATGCTATAGGCCTCTACCTCGATGCCTTCTTCGCGCGCGCGGCCTTCGACCGCCTCGACGCCTTCCGCGAAGCAGTTCCAGATGCGGTTGCCGATGCGGCCGGTATCCGGAACCATCGCGCCCAAAACCTCGACCGACGGCGCGCGGTAGGCGGTTTCCTCCAGCAGTTCGCGGGCGGCCGATTGGGCCGGCTGCTCGCCGGGGTCCACGATTCCGCTGGGCAGCTCCAGCGTATACCGCTCCACCGCCGGCCGGTACTGGCGCACGGTGAGCACGCGCCGCTCGCCCGTGAGCGCCACAATCGCCGCATAGTCCGGCAGGCGCAGCGAATAATACGGCGCTTCCCCCTCCCGCATGGTCTTGGCCAGGATTTCGAACCACGGCGTCGCGAAGGGGATTTCCGTGCGAATAGGCTTCAAAGGTTGACGTCCACCACTTCCTCGAAAATGCCGGTGGGAAGCGGAATGCCGGCGATGCGCAGGCGCTCCATCATCTTGGGCAGGATGCCGGCGCCGCGGAAACGGCCCTGCACTTTGCCGGCATCGGTGACGCCGATGCGCTCGAAGGCGAAGATCTCCTGCATATCCACGCGCTCGTCTTTGACTCCCAGGACTTCGGAAATGCTGAGGATTTTGCGCGTGCCGTCCTGCAGGCGAGAGACCTGCACCACCAGCTTGATGGCGCTGGAAAGCTGCTGCAGAATGACGCGCGTGGGAATCTCCAGATCGGCCATCATCACCATGGTCTCGAGGCGCGAAAAAGCGTCGCGCGGGGTGTTGGCGTGCACCGTGCTCATGGAGCCTTCCACGCCGGTGTTCATGGCCTGCAGCATGTCCAGCGCTTCGGCGCCGCGGCACTCGCCCACGATGATGCGGTCCGGGCGCATGCGCAACGCGGTGCGCAGCAGCATGCGCTGATTGATGCCGCCCTCCTTGTTCAGATTGGGCGGGCGCGTTTCGAACTTCACTACGTGGCGCTGCTGCAGTTGCAACTCGGCGGTGTCTTCGATGGTGACGATGCGCTCTTCTTCCGGAATGAAGCGCGAAAGCGCATTCAGCATGGTGGTCTTGCCGGAGCCCGTTCCGCCGGAAATCAGGATGGTGGTTTTGGATTGCACGCAGGCGGCCAGGAAACGCAGCATCCCGGGAGTGATGGTCAGGAACTGCAGCATCTCCTCCTGAGTGATGACGTGGCGGCCGAAGCGGCGGATGCTGAGGCAGGGGCCATCCAGCGCCAGCGGCGGAATGATGGCGTTGACGCGCGAGCCGTCCTGCAGGCGCGCGTCCACGATAGGCTGCGCTTCGTCGATGCGGCGGCCCACCTGCGAGACGATCTTTTCGATGATGTGCAGCAGGTGGGCGTCGTCCTTGAAGCGCACGGTGGTTTCCGAGAGCTTGCCGTTGCGCTCGATGAAGACTTTGTTATAGCGGTTCACCAGGATATCGCTGATGGTGGGTTCTTTCAGAAGCGTTTCGAGCGGCCCCAGGCCCAGCGTTTCGTCCAGCACGTCTTCGACGATTTTGCTCTGCTCGGCGGTGGTCATGGGAACGCGCTCGTCGTCGAGCAGCCGCTCGACCACGCGCCCGATTTCGGCGCGCAGGCGGTCTTTGGGGATCGAGGAAACCCGGTCCAGGTTGAGCACGCCGATGAGCTTGCGATGGATTTCGCTTTTCAGCTCGAAGTAACGGTCGGCGCTGCGCGCGGCCATGGCCGATGTCCCGCCGCGTCTGGATGAAGGACGATGATTCGGTCCCAAAAGCTTGTCTCCCGGAGTTGCTCTTTGTGCGTGTTTCGATAACAATTATATCCCGAGGCTAATTTGTGAAGAAAAACCTGTTAACGCTCGTTTTACTGGCTGCGCCGCTGTTCGCCCAGGATACCCTGAAAGACGCGCTGGTGAAGCACTGGAAGACAACCACCGATTTCACCCTGGCGGTGGCTCAGGCCATGCCCGCCGAAAGTTACAATTTCCGCCCCAATCCCGAAGAAATGAGCTTCGGGGAACTGATGGTGCATATCGGCGCCGCCGACATAGGCGCCTGCGCGATTGCCAGCGGGATGGCTCGCCCGGCCATGTCCCCGGCCATCGCGGCAGCCGTCAAAGACGAAAAATCGGATGTGCCCAAGGACCAGGCCATCCCCTTTCTGAGGGAGTCGCTGGATTTCTGTAATAAGGCCGTGGCTTCCATGACGCCCGAGAAGTTGCATGCCGTGGTGGGACCGGCTACCCGCAAGATGAGCGGCTTCGAATGGCTGTGGGCGTATTTCACCCACACCGCGCACCACCGCGGCCAGGCGGAAGTGTATTTGAGGATGAAGGGGATCAAGCCGCCCGATTATGCCTTTTGATTGCGTATACTAAGAGGTTTGAAAGCTCCATCCCCGCTTTGTGCACCCCGGATCAAGGGTGACACCAGAGAACTCCGGCGAAGCCAACTCGCCGCAACCAGGAAGACAACATGAGTGCACTCGCGATCAGCCCCATTAACCGGGCCGTCCGTTTTTATGAAGCGCCGATCGGCAAGAAGGCCGTCATGGCCGTCACCGGCGTAATTCTGTTCCTGTACGTGCTGGGCCACATGCTGGGAAATCTGCAGATTTTCGCGGCCAATCCGCAGCAGATCAACAGCTATGCGGCCTTCCTGCACAACCCCGCCAACGTGGCGCCGCTGTGGGCCATACGGCTCGCCTTGCTGGCGGCGGTGGTTCTGCACATCCTCGCCGCGGTGCAACTGTGGCTGCAAAACCGGGCCGCGCGGCCCATTGGCTACGTCAAAAAAGACGACGTCCCGGGAGCGTACGCGGCGCGCACCATGCGCTGGAGCGGCGTAATCCTGGCCGCCTTCATCGTGTTTCACATTCTGCATCTCACGGTGGGCGCGGTGCTGCCCACGCAAGACGTGGGCGGGAATCCGGACACGCCGGACGTGCGCTACAACGTGGTCACCGGCTTCCAGCATCCGGCGGTGGCGGGCTTCTATATTCTGGCGATGATCCTGTTGTGCATGCATCTGTATCACGGGCTGTACAGCCTGTTTCAATCGCTGGGGATCGCGCATCCGCGGTACACACCGGCCATTAAGCGCGGGGCAGCGGCGTTTGCCATTCTGGTCTGCATTGGCTTTATTTCCGTTCCGGTCGCGGTGGTGGCCGGGTGGTTGACACAGTGAGGACGCCCGCATGGAACTGAATTCGAACATTCCGACTGGACCGATTGAAACCCGGTGGGACCGGCAGAAATTCAATCTGAAGCTGGTGAACCCGGCCAACAAGCGCAAGCACACCATCATAGTCGTAGGCACCGGCCTGGCGGGCGGCGCGGCGGCGGCCTCGCTGGCGGAGCTGGGCTACCAGATCAAGTGCTTTTGTTTCCAGGATTCGCCGCGGCGCGCGCACTCCATCGCGGCGCAGGGCGGCATCAACGCCGCCAAGAATTATCACAACGATGGCGACAGCGTCTACCGCCTGTTCTACGACACGGTGAAGGGCGGCGATTTCCGCTCCCGCGAATCCAACGTCTACCGCCTGGCGCAGGTCAGCTTGAACATCATCGACCAGTGCGTGGCGCAAGGCGTGCCGTTCGCGCGCGAATATTCGGGCTACCTGGATAACCGCAGCTTCGGCGGCGCGCAGGTGTCGCGCACGTTCTACGCGCGCGGCCAGACCGGCCAGCAACTGCTGCTGGGCGCTTACCAGGCCCTGGAGCGCCAGATCGCCGCCGGCAGCGTCGAAATGTTCCCGCGCACGGAAATGTTGGATCTGATTGTGATCGATGGCCACGCGCGCGGCATCGTCACGCGCAACCTGATCACCGGCAAGGTGGAATCCCACCTGGCGGATGCCGTGGTTCTGGGCACCGGCGGCTACGGCAACGCCTACTACCTTTCCACCAACGCCAAAGGCTCGAACGCCACCGCCATCTGGCGCGCCTACAAACGCGGCGCGCTGTTTGCCAACCCCTGCTTCACCCAGATTCATCCCACCTGCATTCCGGTTTCCGGCGAGTACCAGAGCAAGCTCACGCTCATGAGCGAATCGCTGCGCAACGACGGGCGGGTGTGGGTGCCGCTGAAGAAAGACGACACCCGGCCGCCCAGCCGGATTCCGGAAAACGAGCGCGACTACTTCCTGGAACGCCGCTACCCCAGCTTCGGCAACCTGGTGCCGCGCGACGTGGCCTCGCGCAACGCCAAAATGGTGTGCGACGAAGGCCGCGGCGTGGGCGAAACCAAGCTGGCGGTGTACCTGGATTTCCGCGACGCCATCGAGCGCCTGGGCCGGGGCGTCATCAAAGAGCGCTACGGCAACCTGTTCGATATGTACGAGCGCATCACCGGCGAAGATCCCTACCAGGCGCCCATGCGCATTTATCCCGCCATCCACTACACCATGGGGGGCCTGTGGGTGGATTACAACCTGATGTCCACCATTCCGGGGTTGTACGTGATCGGCGAGGCGAATTTCTCCGACCATGGCGCCAACCGCCTGGGCGCCAGCGCGCTCATGCAAGGGTTGGCAGACGGCTACTTCGTGCTGCCCAACACCATCAACGATTACATTGCCAGCGCCAAGCTGCCCAAGGTGGAAGCATCCCACGCCGCGGTGCGCGAAGCCGAATCCGAGGTCGCCAGCATCACCAGGCGGCTGCTGGAAGCCAGGGGCACGCGCACGGTGGATTCGTTCCATCGCGAGCTGGGCAAGCTGATGTGGGAGTACTGCGGCATGTCGCGCAATGCCGAAGGATTGCAGCACGCGCTGGCGAAGATTCCCGTCCTGCGCGAAGAGTATTGGCGCGACGTGAAAGTGCTGGGCACGGGCGAAGAGTTGAACCAGTCGCTCGAAAAAGCCGGGCGCGTGGCCGATTTTCTCGAGCTAGCCGAGCTGATGTGCCTGGACGCCCTGGAGCGCAACGAAAGCTGCGGCGGCCATTTCCGCGAGGAATTCCAGACGCCCGAAGGCGAAGCCCAGCGCGACGACGAACATTATTCCTACGTGGCGGCCTGGGAATTCCGCGGCGCGGGCAACCGGCCCGAGCTCATCAAGGAGCCGCTCGATTTCGAGTACGTGCATCCGGCGCAACGGAGCTACAAGTAATGCGAATCACTCTCCATATCTGGCGGCAGCGCAACGCGTCCGAGAAGGGCCGGATGGTCCGCTATGACGTCCCCAACGTGAGCGAGCACATGTCGTTCCTGGAGATGCTCGACGTCTTGAACGAAGACCTCATCGGCAAGGGCGAAGATCCGGTGGCTTTCGACCACGATTGCCGCGAAGGCATCTGCGGCATGTGCGGCTGCATGGTGAACGGCATCGCGCACGGCCCCTTGGCCGGGACCACGCTCTGCCAGCTTCACATGCGCAAGTTCAAGGACGGCGACGAGCTGTACCTGGAGCCGTGGCGCGCCAAGGCGTTTCCGGTGGTGAAGGACCTGGTGGTGGACCGCACGGCCTTCGACCGCCTGATCGCCGCCGGCGGGTTTATTTCGGTAGCCACCGGCAGCGCTCCCGACGGCAACGCCGTCCTGGTGCCCAAGGAGAATGCCGAGCGCTCCATGGACGCGGCGGCGTGCATCGGCTGCGGCGCCTGTGTGGCGATGTGCCCCAACGCTTCGGCTTCGCTTTTCATGGGAGCCAAAATCGCGCATCTCGGACTGCTTCCGCAAGGCCAGCCCGAACGCGAAAGGCGCGCCGTCGCGATGGTCGCGCAGGCCCGCCAGGAGCTGTTCGGAAGCTGCACCAATATCGGCGAGTGCGAAGCCGTCTGCCCCAAGGAGATCAAGCTGGACGTGATTGCCCGCATGAACGGCGATTTCCTGAAAGCCAAGTGGACCGGCCGCGGCGCTTTAGGCGACGAAGGGTAAGCGCCGCCAGACTCCTTTCGACACCTTGCGGACCGCACACGTGCGGCGGTGCGCATCGCCAGGAGCGTGCCCTACCGCTTGGCCGTCTCCGCCAAGCGCTGTAAGTCCAACAAGTGCTGCGGCCGATAAGCGCTGCGCGACCACTTGGAAACAGGATCGAACTCGACTCCCACAAAGTACCCGATTTCGCGGTAAACGCAATACATCACCCGGCCGGTAAAGACCTGCCGCGGCGACTCCCATCGGAGCTGTGCGCCCAAGGGGACCGGCTGCTCCAATTGAAGGCAGGCTCCCGAATGCGAGATATCTTCCAGCAGGGCGGTCTCGCGATGCGCCTTGCCGGCCCCCTTCTTCCAGGTGATTTCCAGCATGTCGGCGCAGAGCATGCGCGTTTCCGAACGCCTTTCCCGCATAACTGGCTTATCGGCGGAATCGCGCCAAAACTTTAAGGGCGCCATGGTGCCGTTGCCACGTGCCATAATCGGACCTGTAGGCCATGAAACGGGTCCTCGCGATCGGCATCCTCGCGCTGGCGCTGGGCGGTTGCGCGCATCATAAGAAGGCCGCCAAGCGAACCCTGCCGCCTCCACCGGCCCCCCTCCCCGGAACTACCGAAATGGGTGTCGCCAGTTGGTACGGTCATCCCTATCACGGCCGGCAGGCCGCCGATGGCGAAATCTACGACATGGAAACCCTGGTCGCCGCCCATCGCACCCTCCCCTTTAATACGTGGGTACGCGTGGTGAATCTCGACAATTCCAAGTCCGTGGAGGTGCGCATTATCGACCGTGGTCCGTTTGTCGATGGCCGCATCATCGACCTTTCCCATGCCGCCGCCGAAGTGATCGATTTGATCGGCCCTGGTACCGCCCACGTCCAGGTGGTGGTGACGCGCGTTCCCGACGTGGTGACGCCCGGCGTTTTCGCCGTGCAGGTGGGGGCATTTCGCGACCGGAACAACGCCGAGCGGGTGCGCGCCGCCATGCAGTCCCGCTACGGCGTGGCGCGCCTGGTGGAGCGCGCCGAAAATCCCGGCATCTGGCGCGTCATGGTCGGCGCCGAACCCACGCAGGATGGCGCCAAAGCGCTCTCGCAACGCATTCGCTCCGAATCCGGTGAGAGAAATGCCTTCGTCGTGCGACTAGATTCCTAAGGCTGGTGGGGCGGGTTGCCAACCCGCCGCAGGCTGCCAGCCTGCCCACGGCGACGCACATGAGCGGAAACAACAAAGTGCACGGCTTGGTCGGCCAATCCCCCGAAATCGTCTCCTTGCGCCGGCTCATCGAAAAAGCCTCGCGCATCGTACTCCCCGTGCTTTTGCTGGGCGAAACCGGCACCGGGAAGGAAGTGGTGGCGCGCGCCATCCACAATGCCAATCCGCGCGGTAATTTCGTGCCCATCGATTGCGGCGCGCTGGTCGGCACCCTCATGGAAAGCGAGCTCTTCGGACACGTCAAGGGCTCTTTCAGCGGCGCCGCGGCCGACAAGAAAGGGCTTGTCGAGCTGGCCGACGGCGGCACCGCGTTTTTCGACGAGATCGGCGACCTGCCCCTGGAATTCCAGGTCAAGCTCCTGCGCCTCATTCAGGAAAGCGAGTTCCGCCCGGTGGGCTCGCTGCACTGGCGCAAAGTCGATCTCCGTATCATTGCCGCCACCCACCGCGACCTGAAAGCCGAAGTCGCGGCCACCCGCTTCCGCCAGGACCTTTACTACCGGCTGAATGTGTTTGCTGTCCGTCTGCCGCCGCTGCGCGACCGCAAGCAGGATATTCCTTTGCTGGTCGAGCATTTCCTGGAGGCCGGTCGGATTTCCGGCTTCCTGCCCAGCCCGGAAACCATGCAAACGCTGCTCTCTTACGACTGGCCGGGCAACGTCCGCGAACTGAAGCATTGCATCGAGCGCATGGCCGCGCTGCATTCCGATGGCGCCCTCCAGTCCATGGACTTGCCCTCGGCGTTGCAGTACCATCGGGCCGCCAACGGCTTGCACCGGCTCGACGAGGCCGTAACCGAGCTGCCCGAGTTCACTCCCTCGCGGCGCATTCCCATGATCGCGGCTCCGGTGATTTCCATTCCCGAAAGCCAACGGCAGGCCATTGCAGCCGCCCTCGCCGCCACCGGCGGCAATCGCGGCGAAGCCGCCCGCAAACTGGGTATCGGACGCACCACGCTTTATCGCAAAATGAAAGCATACCGAATCGATTGATCTGCGCGCTGGACGCCACCTATGCCGTGGGCGGCGAGCTTTCGGGCGTGGGCATCTACTCGCGCGAGCTGTTGTCCGGCCTGGCGGCGGCCCATCCCGAAGCGCGCTTCCGCTTCTGCTACCGGCCGCATCGTTTCTGGCGCTCCCTGGGATTGCCGCTGCCGCGCAACGCCAGCCGGCGCCTGCTGGCCGAACCCATCGGCCCGCGCCGCGCCGATATTTTTCACGGCATGAATCAGCGCCTGCCGCATATTCCCCTGCGCCGCTCCGTCGCGACCTTCCACGATCTTTTCGTGATGACGGGCGAATACTCCACGCCGGAATTCCGCGCGCGCTTCACCCAACAGGCCCGCGAGGCGGCGGCCCGCGCCGACGCCATCATCGCGGTTTCGCAGTTCACCAAATGCCAGGTCGTGGACTTGCTGGGCGTGGATGCCGCCAAAGTCACGGTGGTGCATCACGGCGTGACTTCTCCGGCGCGAAGCGCTCCCGCGCCCGAAAAAATCGTCCTCAATGTCGGCGCCATGCAAAAACGCAAGAATATCGCGCGCCTGGTGGCAGCCTTCGAGGCCGCCCCCGCCGATTGGCGCCTGGTTCTGGCCGGCTCGGCCGGCTACGGCGCCGCCGCCATCCTGGAGCGCATCGAGGGCAGCTCCGCGCGCGAGCGCATTTCCGTGTTGGGGTACGTGCCCGCCGCGGAACTGGCCGCCTGGTACGCGCGGGCCGGCATTTGCGCTTTTCCTTCGCTCGACGAAGGTTTCGGTATGCCGGTATTGGAAGCCATGGCCGCGGGCGTTCCGGTCCTCACTTCCGACCGGTCGGCCCTGCCCGAAGTCGCCGGAGACGCCGCCATGCTGGTAGACCCCGAAGACGACGAAGCCCTCGCGGCGGCATTGAGCCGCCTGGCCCGGGATGAGGATTTGCGGCGGGAATTGGCCCGGCGCGGCATGGCGCGAGCTGAACTTTTTACGTGGGAAAAGGCCGTCCGCGAAACCTGGGACGTCTATCGAAAACTACTGCAATAAGCCATTAGCGGCTTTCGTCATCCACGGCGATCTTCAGAGCGCGCAGAAAACGATGGTCCTGGGAAGTAAATTTGATCTTGCCGGTGGCCTCGAAGTTCCGCTTGGGTGGCTCTTCGGACGCATCCAGATCCTCTTCTTCCTCGCTGTCCTCGTCCCTCCGGTTAAAGCCGATAGTCGCTTCCAGTACCAGGAACACGTCATAGCCGGCTCTCTTGATCTCGCCGATCGCCTCCGCGATCCGGTCGGATTCGGAAAGGGAATCGTTGATGGCGTTCCCCAATTCCTGCATGAGATGCTTCAATGGCTCTTCCACACATACTCCCTTACTGGCGGACGTACCGAACGACACCGGCGTTCCACCCTGGATCTGCCTCCACCCGTTCCGATTGTAGTGGAGCCCCGTCCCTTTCACAAGCGCGCGCATACTTTCTATCGGCAATTTTCCAGGCGCGCATGATAGCGAAATCGCCGGGGAGGCAGCTTTTGTTACGATGAAATAGTGTGGCAGCATCAAGCCGTCCGGCAAGGCCGCGTCTTCGTCAAGCACGTTGTACCGGCAATCGTAAAACCGATCCATAGCCTCTGGCACCAGGTTATCGGCTTTCTTTTCACGGTATTGGCCGTGCTGTGCGGCAGCCGGGGAATTCATTACTATCGTACCGGCGAAGTGGTGCAACTGGTGATTTGCGCTGCCTGTACCGCGCTTTTGTTGGGGTATGGAATCAGCTCGCTTTGGAAAGCTCGTAAAATCTCCCGATCATGAATCCCTCACCGGGTAACCCAGGCGCGTTCCCGTACACCCGCGGCATCTACCGCGAGATGTACCGCAGCCGGTTGTGGACCATGCGCCAGTACGCCGGCTTCGGCAGCGCGGAAGAGAGCAACCGCCGCTACCAATACCTGCTCTCGCAAGGCACCACCGGCCTCTCCGTGGCCTTCGATCTGCCCACCCAGATGGGTCTGGATTCCGACCATCCCATGGCCGCCGGCGAAGTAGGCCGCGTGGGGGTGGCCATTTCCTCGCTGGCCGACATGGAGCTGTTGTTTCGCGGGATTCCGCTCGAAACCGTCTCCACTTCCATGACCATCAATTCCACGGCCGCCATTCTGCTGGCCTGGTACGCGCTGGTGGCGCGGCGGCAGGGCGCCGATTGGAAGAAGCTTTCCGGCACCATCCAGAACGACATTCTGAAAGAGTACATCGCGCGCGGCACCTACATTTATCCGCCGCGCCCGGCGATGCGCATCATCACGGATATTTTCGCCTGGGCCGGAAGCGAACTGCCCGAATGGAACACCATTTCCATCAGCGGCTACCACATCCGCGAGGCCGGTTCCACCGCCGTGCAAGAACTGGCTTTCACCTTCGCCAACGCCATCGCCTATATCGAAGCGGCCATGGCCGCCGGCCTGGCGGTGGACGCTTTCGCCCCGCGCCTTTCCTTCTTCTTCAATTCGCACAGCGATTTTCCGGAAGAGATCGCCAAGTTCCGCGCCGCGCGGCGCATCTACGCCCACCTGATGCGCGACCGTTTCGGCGCCCGCGACGCGCGCTCCACCATGCTGCGCTTCCATGTGCAGACGGCCGGCAGCACGCTCACCGCGCAGCAGCCGGACGTCAACATCGTGCGCACCGCCCTGCAAGGCCTGGCCGCGGTGCTGGGCGGCTGCCAATCCCTGCATACCAATTCGCGCGACGAAGCGCTGGGCCTTCCCACCGAAGAATCGGCGCGCATCGCCCTGCGCACGCAGCAGATCATCGCTTACGAAAGCGGCGTCGCCAATACCGCCGATCCGGTGGGCGGCAGCGAATATCTGGAATCGCTGACCGATTCCATCGAAAAAGAAGTGCTCAAGTACCTCGCCCGCATCGATGCCGCCGGGGGCGCCCTCAAGGCCATCGAAACCGGCTTCATCCAGAACGAAATCCAGAATGCCGCGTACGAATTCCAGAAAGAAGTGGAAAGCGGGCGGCGCGTGGTAGTCGGGGTGAACCGGTTTCAGCAGACCGGCGAAGGCTCCGTGCCGGTATTCCGCATCGATCCCGCGCTGGAACAGTCGCAGATCGGGAAATTGCGCCAGGTGCGCGCTTCGCGCAGCCAATCCAGCGTGGACGAGAAACTGGCCGCGCTGGAGCGCACTGCCCGCGAGGGCGGCAACCTGATGCCGCCGATCGTCGTCGCCGCCGGCGCCTACGCCACCGTGGGCGAGATTTCCGGCCGGCTCAGAACCGTGTTCGGCGAATACCGCGAGCCGTAGAGCACGTCCACCAAGCTGCGCCGCTTGCGCGTTCGCGCCCGCAGGCCCAGGCGGTGCATGATGCGCCCCACATGGTCGGGATCGTAGCGGATGCCGAATTTGGCGTGGATCGCCTCGGCGAAACGCGCCGTCGTCCAACGGTCGGATTCGAATCCCGCCGCGCGCGCCCCCGCCCGATAAATCTCGGCGACGGCCCGCAGTTGTTCCGCGTCGAGACGGCTCGGGCGGCCCGGTGCGCGGCGTTTCCGCAGCGCCTCCAGTCCTTTGCCGCTCAATGCGCGGTGCCATCGGGATGCCGTGGTGCGGCTCACCCCGAATTTACGTGCGACTTGGGACTGCGAGAGCCCCCTTTGCAGATCGTCAGCGGCCAGCAGACGCCTGCTTTCCATTTCATCGCGAGTCAAATTGCCTTGTGCGGCTGTTTCCATAAATCTCGCGCGGTTGGTTGAGTGCCAGAGCGCTTCCAGAATACCAGAAAACATTTCTTATGCAAACTGTTTTTTTAAGCGGCGCTGGGCGGAACCGGGCGGCGCGGCGCTTCCGGTGGAGACTTGGCAAACTGCGGCCTGGCTCACGGGGCGCCCGCAATCGGCCCGCCGCCAGATTCCCACATCGGCCGGCGGCCGTAGGCAACCGCCGCGCAGGCTGCCAGCCCGGCTGCCAGCCTGCCCCGCATAGCGGCAAGCCGCAAACAAGAACTTGGCGTTCCTCCGAGGGTGTACGTTGTTGGATGTCCAAATCCGCAACGGAGGACCAAAGGAGAAACGCCATGCAACAG
>Ga0181521_10003746_pt1 | contig 17739 bp, 13 predicted proteins | sample PEATcosm2014_Bin_32_FD_119764 | JGI IMG/M metagenome (GOLD analysis project Ga0181521, IMG submission 119764) | Peatland microbial communities from MTU Mesocosm Facility, Houghton, MI, USA - PEATcosm2014_Bin02_60_metaG | ecosystem: Environmental > Terrestrial > Soil > Wetlands > Peat | place... | reverse complement strand
TCGGCCAGATCTTCAGCAAGGAAGACCTGTATGTCGATGGAGACTTGGAAGGCACGGTAGAGTTATTGGAGCACAAGCTTACCGTGGGCCCGAACGGCAACATCCATGCCGGCGTCAAAGCGCGCGAAGTGGTTGCGTTAGGCACCATTCAGGGCAATGTGGAAGCGGCCGACCGGATCGAGATCCGCAAGGACGCGCGTCTGGTGGGTGACATCCGCACGGCGCGCATCCTGATCGAGGACGGCGCGTACTTCAAGGGCAGCATCGATATCATCAAGCCGGAACCCGCCCGGGCTGCCGCCAAGCTGCCGCAACCCGCCGCACCGGCGGCCCCTCCTCCGGCGCCGGCTGTCGCCGCCGCCGAAGTGAAACGCTGAGGCAGACCACGTAGCCGATGCCGCTGCCAGGACCACTCAAGAATTTTTTGCGTGGCCAGCTCCGAAGTTCCGCGCCCAGTGGCGGCTCGCCACCGGGCCGCTTTCGCCATGGCGGCGCCGACGAGCCCGAAGTGGTCACCACGCGGCGCAGCCGGGCGCTGGAAGAGTTTTTCCTGGATATCCGCGGGCAGTCCGGCCTCACGATTCTCGATTTGGGCGGCGCATCGCAAGAGAACGTGAACTTCATCACCAACCTGGGGCACCGGCTCTACTCCGAGAATTTCCTGCAGATCCTGCACGAGACATTCGGCGCCGAAGGCACGGTCGATCATTCCAATCCCGGCCGGATCGACTTCTTTCTGCGGCAGGCGCTGGACTATCCGGAAGACCATTTCGACGGCGTCCTGCTGTGGGACTCGCTCGAGTATCTGGCGCCGGCTTTGCTGCAAGCGGTGGTAGCGCGGGTGCACAAAGTAGCGCGGCCGAAGAGCCAGATGCTGGCGTTCTTCGAATCGGACGACAAGCTCGAGAGAGTTCCCTGCTACACGTTCCGCATCCTGGAACTGAGTTCGCTGCAATTGACCCAGCACGGCACGCGCCCGGCGGTGCAGTTGTTCAACAACCGCGCACTGGAAAAGCTGTTTGCCGATTTCCAATCGGTGAAATTCTTCCTCACCCGAGAGCGGCTGCGGGAAGTTCTGGTCCGGGTCTAAAGAAAAGCCGGGACGACTCTCGGCTCAGCAGGATCGACAGCCCGCGCCACGGCGTCAGCGGCCGGCGGGCCGGAACTCGAGCGTGCTGGCGGCTTCGATTTTGCGGAACTGCATGGGGAAGCTGCGGCCGGCGTAGTAGGCGTCCCACTGGTCGCGATAATGGCCGGACAGCACCTGGCCGGATTGGCCGATGGTCTCGTTGAGCAGCGAGCGGTCCCAATCGGCCAGGTCGGCGTCCATCCGCATGGACGGCGCCAAATGGGCGGTGACCTGTTTCACGCTGACCGGCGAACCGCTCATGGGCACGGGTCCGATATCGAAATACTTACCGGCCCACGGGACCCGGTGGATGACCGGGTTGAGGATGAGCATCTTCGAATAGGCGCCGTACTGCCAGCGCGCATGGTCGCGCCCCTGGATGCGCTCGCCCTCTTCGACCGCATCCACCAGCGCGGTCAAAAGCATCTCGTCGTAATCGGCGAACCAGCCGGCCGGGCGCTCGCGCAGCAGCTTTTCCACCACGGCGTAGCTCATCGGGAAGTCGTACTGACCCGCGGCGCCGGGGGCGGCGTTTTCGGCCAGCGCCGTGCGCACGTGGGTGAACGCGAGGGCGACCAGGAACGGCGCGCCTTCGCGAGCTTCCATCTGCCCGTTCCAGGCACGCAGCAAGGCGATCACGTCCTCGAGGTTGGTGACATGCGCGTGGCGGTTATCGTAAGCGGTCACCAGTTGCCCGGCCAGAAACTTGCCAAGCGCCGAGTACACGTCGCACTGGACGCCAAGCATGTCCTCGGCGCGCCAGCCCTGGCGGGACTCGAGGCGCGCACGCACCTGGCTGGCGCGGTAGGGCGGGGCGAATCGGCCGCCGACAGGGTAAGCATAGCCTTCGGGAAACGGGTCCTGGTTGGAAGTGGCGATGATGCCGCCCGGCGGGTTGAAGGCGGTGGGGAGCTCGCTGAACGGGATGAAGCCATCCCATTCGAAATTGCCGGACGAGCCATCCAGAGGCACGTCGCCCGCAAAGCCGCGCCGCACGGGCAATCTGCCGGCGACCTGATAGCCGATATTGCCGTCCGTATCGGCGTAGACGAAGTTGGAGGCTGGGCCCGGCAAGCGCTCCAGGGCAGCCCTGAATCCCGCCCAGGTTTGCGCGCGGTCGATATCGAGGAATGGGTATTGGACGAAGTCCGGTTCGGCGGCGACCCACCGCAGCGCCATTGGCGTGTCATTCTCATTGACAAACAGCGGCCCGTGACGCGTGACCCAGATCGGCATCTCCTCCGCCTTTTGGTTCTTCACGCGGATGATCTCGCGCTCCAGGCGCGCCTGCTCGGTTTGACCGCGGAAGAGATAGCGGCCGGTGCGCGGATCGAGTTTTTCGATGTACAGATCCTGGACGTCGAATCCGAGATTGGTGATGCCCCAGGCGATGCGTTGGTTGTGTCCCACGATAATTCCGGGAACGCCAGGCAGCGCCACGCCGGAGACGTCGATGGCGGGCGCCCGCAAGTGAGTCATGTACCAGATGCCAGGCAGCCCGTACTCCAGGTGCATATCGTTGGCCAACAGCGGCTTGCCGGAAGCCGTATGGGCGCCCGACAGGGCCCAGCCGTTGGAACCGGGCGGCGCCGAGCCGCCACTGCGCGCCGGAAACAGAAAAGCAACTTTCTGCGCGTCGCCGTGCGCCAGCATGTCGCGCTTGAGCAAATCGTCGCGCCAGGAAGTGCTGAGAGTGCGAAACATCTGCAGGCAGATCAAGAGTGAATCCACCACGCTCCAGGGACGCGGCTGGTAGCCGAGCAGGCGGAACTCGAGCGGCAGGTTGTCCAGATGGCTGTTCACAAACGCGTTGACGCCGCGGGCGTATGCGGCCATCGCGGCGCGATCCGGCGCCGGCATATCGACGTATGCGTGTTCGGCGATGCGGCGCATCCGCAGGCGGCGGGACTCGCGATCCGACTCCAGCGCCGCGGCGCCAACCGCCTCCGACAGGTCGCCCGCGGCCAGACGGCGCAACGCATCCATTTGCCACAGCCGGTCCTGCGCGGTCACGTAGCCTTGCACGAACAGGGCATCTTCGAGGCTGGATGCTTCGACGTGCGGCACGCCGTGCGCATCGAATCGCACCACAACGGGCGCCGACACCGGAGCTTCGATCGACCCGGAATGCTGCGGCAGCGGCCGCCAGACGCACCAATACACCACTGCCAGGGCCGCGACAACGAGCACGGCAATCGACAGATTCACGGTCTTTAAGATTCGCGCCAATATGGAATGTGACATTTCGGGCCGCCCGAACGCAACGGAGCCGCGACCATAGGGAGCGGTCCAGTTGTCATGGAAACCAGTCCAACTCCCATCATAGACGCTGCTGGCGCAAGCTTTTGGTTTGAGATCCGCTAAAATGTGGTCGGCGGACTTTGACCTATTACCCATTTCGAATCGTTCTGGTCGCGCTGCTGATCGCGGTGAACGGTTTCTTCGCCGGCGCCGAGGTGGCGCTGCTTTCGGTGCGGCATTCGCGGCTGCGGCAAATGGCGGAGAACGGCGCCGCCGGCGCGCAGGCCGCGCTCAACCTGCTGTCGAATCCGGGCCGGCTGCTGTCGGTAACGCAAGTGGGCGTCACGCTCGCCAGCCTGGGGCTGGGCTGGGCCGGCGAGAACACCCTGTACCAGATTCTGGTTTCCCGGTTGCCTCCGCAGCCAAGTCCGCTGCTGGCGGACATTCTGCATGGCGCCTGCCTGGTGTTTGCCTTCCTGGTGATCTCGTACCTGCACGTGGTGCTGGGCGAAGTGGTTCCCAAGAATCTGTCGATCGCCCAAGCCGACAAGATGGCGGCGATTGTAGCGCCGGCGCTGCTGCTGTTTTACCGCGTGTCACTGCCGTTCGTGGTGGTGGTGGAACGCTCGGCCGGCTTCATCACCCGCGCGCTGAATTTGAAGAACGCCGTGCACGGTGGCCATTCGGCCGAGGAGCTCAAGCTGATCGTAAGTTCCAGCCGCGGGCTGGGGTACCTGCCGGAAGCGCAGGAGGACATGATCCACCGCGTGCTCGACCTGGACTACGTGGTGGCGCGCGAGATCATGGTGCCCCGCAACGACATCGTATCGGTGGAAGCTGGCGCCGGCCTGGACGACGTGCTGCGCACGATGATTGCGGAAAAACATTCGCGGCTGCCGGTCTACCGCGGCTCGCCCGAGAAAATCGTCGGCATTTTGCACTACAAGGACCTGCTGCCGGTCTGGGAGGAGCGGCGGCGCGCCATCCGCTCCGGCCAGGCCAGCCGCAGTTTCCACATTGGCCGCTTGCTGCGCCCGCACCTGGTGGTGCCGGAGACCAAGCCGCTCTCGCAAATGCTCGAACAGTTCCGCGCCGGCCACTCCCACATGGCCATGGTGGTGGATGAATTCGGCACCGTGGTGGGGATGCTGACGCTGAAGGACGTGCTGGAGCACCTGGTAGGACGCATCGAGGATGAACACGACGAGAGGGACGTGCGCCGCGACACGTATACCGGCGAGATCGAACTGGACGGCGCCACGCGCATCCGCGATCTCGAAACCGAGTTCGGCATCGAGATCCCGACGGACGCCGGTTTTGAGACGCTGGCCGGTTTTCTGCTGTTTCGGCTGGGCGCCATCCCGCGCGCCGGCGACCATGTTGAGCACGAAGGCCGCCGCTACACGGTGCTGGAGATGGACCGCAACCGAATCGCGCGGGTGAAGGTGGAAAAAGTGGGAGAGACATAAACCGCAGATGCGGAACCCAGTTTCCCGGTTCACTCGTCAGGCGCTGCGCTAAGCTTGGTGCATATGCAACCGGAGCTAGTCAGGTTGTTCGCGGCCTTACGCGAATCAGCCGATTTTGAAGGTGCCGACCTGTCCGATGTCAATGCGTGCGCAGTCGATGGCGGCAATGCGCTTCATTACGCCGTTCGCGACAATGACCTCCCTGCGGCCCGCGCTTTGATTGAAGCTGGCGTAGACATCAACAAGGCGGGCGATCTCGGCTATACGCCGCTCCATGTGGCCTCCGAGGAGGGCAACATCGCGATGGTAAAGCTGCTGGTGGAAAAGGGAGCGAACTTGTTTGCTCTGAGCGAGGGTTATCCTCCCTTCACAGTTGCTAGGCTGGCGAAACAGGATCATGTGTGCGATTTGCTCGGACCGCTTATGAAACAAGCACGGTCGCGGGATCCCAAGGTCTGGATTCGAGCGCGAATCGTACAGCTACAACGTGAGCTCGCCGAACTCAAAAGGAAACTCAATTCTCGCGCGACCAGTTAGCCCCCCACGCCCCACCCCCCGGTTGTGGTATCACTGAAATCTGGATTTGCCAATGCCAAACGACGAAGCGTTGAAAGCGGAGATTGAACGGCTGCGCGCGGAAAACGAAGCGCTGAAGCGGCCTCGCGGACAAATGTCGATGAAGGTGAGCGAGAAGGGCGGCCTCTCGGTATACGGGCTCGGCCGGTTCCCGGTGACGCTCTATCGCGAGCAGTGGGAAAAGCTGCTCGGAATGACCGACGAGATTCGCAAGTTCATCAAAGAACACGACGGGCAACTGAAGAAAAAGGAGTGATGCTCGAAGCATTCGAAACCGCGAGCGTTCGCGGCGTGCTGCACCGCCCGCCGGTTTCGAATGGCGATGCGTTCGCGCTGACCCATGGCGCCGGCTCGGACGCCAACGCGCCGCTGCTGGTGCGGATGGCCGGCGCGCTGGCGGAAGCCGGGTACCTGGTGCTGCGCTACGATCTGCCGTTTCGGATTGCGCGTCCGAAAGGGCCGCCCTTTCCAGCCATGGCGGCGCGGGACCGCGAGGGCATCGCACGCGCGGTGGATGCGCTGCGGAAGCTGGCGGGCGGGCGCGTCTTCGCCGGCGGCCACTCCTACGGCGGCCGGCAGACCGCGATGGCTGCCGCGGAACATGGCGAACTCGCCGCCGCGCTGCTCTTGCTCTCCTATCCCTTGCATCCGCCGCGCAAGCCCGAACAGATGCGCACCAGCTTCTTTCCGGAGCTGCGCATGCCGGCGCTGTTTGTCCATGGCACGGCCGATCCGTTTGGCACGGTCGAAGAGCTGCGTGCGGCGATACGGGCGATTCCCGCGCGCACGGACTTGCTCGCGGTGGAAGGCGCGGGCCACGATTTGAAGAACGCGGCGGCCGCGGACATTCTGGCGCTCTTCCGCGCGTTGGTCTGCTATCCTGAAAAATAACTTTCCCGGGAGTGGACCATGCGCGAATACCGCTACACGACTCCCCACGGAATTGAGGTCACCCGCTCAGCCTCCCAAGGCAATTACCAAAAGGGGCTGAAGCATCTTCTGCACGATCTGGACCGGCACCGTGGGATCTATCTTTCGTCGGGATACGAGTATCCCGGGCGGTACTCGCGTTGGGACGTCGCTTCCACCCGCCCGCCGATCGAGATCGTTTCCTACGACCGCCGCGTCGAGTTCCGTCCCCTGAACGAACGTGGGCGCAGGATTCTGGAGATCCTCTATCCCGTGCTCGCTTCGCACCCGCACTGGGAGGAATTCGCTTCCGCCGGAGGCGCGCTGGAAGGCCGTTTGAAGCCGCTGCCCGCGCTATTTCCGGAAGAGGAGCGCAGCAAGCAGCCCTCCGCGTTTTCCATTTTGCGCGCGCTGACGAACGAGTTCCGCGGCGAGGAGGATTCGCGGCTCGGCCTGCTGGGGGCTTTCGGATACGACCTGCTGTTTCAATTCGAGCCCATCGAAAAGAAGCTGGCTCGCGACGGACACAAAGACCTGCACCTGTTCCTCTGCGACGACATCTGGTTCATGGATCGCAAGAAGGAGAAGATCGAGCGCTTCCGCTACGATTTTGCGCGCGGTGAAATCTCGACCGCCGGCCTCGACCGCGACGCGGAGCGGATCAAACCGGCGAAGCGCGTCCAGCCCGGTCCGATTGTCTCCGACCAGACGCCGGAAGAGTACATGGCCAACGTCGAGAAGGTGCGCGAGGGCATGCGGCGCGGCGATTATTACGAGGTGGTGCTGCGCCAGACCTTCTCGACTCCCTACTCCGGCAAGGCCTCCGCATTGTTCGAGAGCGTGCAGCGGGCCAGCCCGAGCCCGTACCAGTTCCTGCTGCAATTCGGTGAAGAGCAGCTTGTGGGCGCGTCGCCGGAGATGTTCATGCGGGTGGAAGGCCGGCGCGTCGAGACTTGCCCGATTGCCGGCACCGCAACGCGCACCGGCGATCCGCTGCGCGACGCCGACAACATCCGCGAGCTGCTGAAATCCGCCAAAGAGGAATCCGAGCTGACCATGTGCACGGACGTGGACCGCAACGACAAATCGCGCGTCTGCGAGCCCGGCACGGTGAAGGTGATCGGGCGGCGGTTGATCGAATCCTACGCCGGCCTGTTTCACACGGTGGATCACGTGGAGGGTTTCCTCCAGGAGGGTTTCGATTCGCTCGACGCTTTCCTCAGCCACATGTGGGCCGTGACGCTGATTGGCGCGCCGAAGAAAGCGGCCGCCCAGGCGATCGAATCGCTCGAAAAGGACGCGCGCGGCTGGTACGGCGGCGCCATCGGCATGATCTCGTTCAACGGCGACATCAATACCGGCATCCTGATTCGCACCACCTACCTGCGCAACGGCGTGGCGTCGTATCCGGCGGGTGCGACGTTGCTCTACGATTCCGTGCCGGCCCACGAAGAGCTGGAAACGCGGCTCAAGGCCACCGGCTTTTTCCGCGCGCTGGGCGCGAAGCCGGCGGCGGCGGCCGAGCCGGTACACGAATTGGTGGGAGCCGGAACGCGCCTGCTGCTGGTCGATAACGACGACTGTTTCATCCACACGCTGGCCAACTATGCGCGCCAGACCGGCGCCGAAGTGGTGACCTATCGCGCCGGCTTCCCTCCCGAGTTGATCGAGCGCGTGGCGCCTGGCCTGATTCTGATTTCGCCCGGCCCCGGACGCCCGGTGGATTTCGGCGTGCCGGAGCTGGTGAAGACCGCCGTGCGGCTGGGCGTGCCCGTGTTCGGCGTGTGCCTGGGGCTGCAAGGGATTGTCGAAGCGTTCGGTGGCGAGCTCGGCGTGCTCGATTACCCGGTACACGGGAAACCATCCACCGTGCATCACCGCGGCATCGGCATTTTCGAAGGGATGCCGGAACAGTTCGAGGTGGGCCGCTACCATTCGTTGTTCGCGCGTCGCGAGACATTTCCCGCCTGCTTGGAGGTGACCGCCGAATCCACCGATGGCGTGATCATGGGCGTGCGCCATCGCGAGTTGCCGATTGAAGCCGTGCAGTTCCACCCGGAGTCCATCCTCACCGCCGAAGCCGGCCACGGATTGAAGCTGATGGAAAACGCCGTGAAGCTGGGCAAAACAACCAAGGTGGGGACGCCGTAGGAGGTAGGACAGGCCACCGCTTTTCGTGGCCTGTCGCGCCTCGCCAAAGCACGACGCGTCGACAGACGACCAAAACCGATCGTCTACTTTGCGCTTTTAATCTAATCCAGCCAGCCGGACGAACAGCGGACCGCCGTCTGCGGGACGGCGCCGAAGCGGCGATCTCTTGTGCGGAAATCGCGCACTGCGGCGGCCAGTTCGGCGGCGCCGAAGTCCGGCCACAGGACCCGCGAGAACACCAGTTCGGCGTAGGCGCTTTCCCAGAGCAGAAAATCGCTCAGGCGCCGCTCGCCGCCGGTGCGGATCAGCAGGTCCACCGGCGGTCCCAATCGCCGATCGATCCCCGCGCGGGAGAGCTCGCTCGCGCCGCCGGCCGCAGCCAGAATGGCGTCGCGGCCGGAATAGTCGAGCGCCACGCGCAAGCGCAGCTTGGTGCCGTGCGCGGTAGCCGCTTCGGTGCCGGCGATGGCGGCGGCCAGCGATTCGGGCAGACGGTCGCGCCGCCCAATCGCCTCCACGCGTACGCCTGCCGCAACCGCGCCCTCCGTCTGGCTCTCCAGGTACCACGCGAGCAACCGCATCAGCGCGTCGACTTCCGCCGCTTCGCGCCGCCAGTTGTCGCTCGAAAAGGCGAATAGGGTCAGAACGGCGATGCCGTGCTCGGGAGCTGCATCCACCACGCGGCGCGCGGCTTCCACGCCGGCGCGGTGGCCGGCGGCTCGGGGCAGGCCGCGGCCGAGCGCCCAGCGTCCGTTGCCATCCATGATAATCGCCGCATGCAGAGTACTTTGTATTTCAAAGTATGTAGGCATAAAAAAAGAACCTCATTTGTCGCGCGTGGCCTGGATCAGCGCTTCCATGTGATCGAGATAGCGTTCGAGCGCCCGCCGCCCCGCCGCCGTAAGCTTGTACTCGGTTTTGGGCATCCGGTTGGCGAAGGATTTGGCGCAGCCCACGTAGCCGGCCTCCTCCAGTTTGCGCGCGTGGACGCTCAGGTTGCCGTCGGTGGTATCGAGCAGGCGCTTTAGCTCGTTGAAAGTGAGAGATTCGTTGACCGCCAGCGCGCTCAGGATGCCCAGGCGCAGCCGTTCATGCACCAGCCGGTCGAGCGTGTGCGCGGTTGCCGCCGGCGCGGCCACCAGGCCTGCCGCGGGCCGCTTTTCGCGCTCTTTCTTAGCTGTGCTTTCCCTAGCCGCCATATTTCACCGCGATGATCGTGCCGAACAGAATGTGCAGCCCGGCGAAGCCGGCGCCGAGCAGCACGCAACCGGCTGCCGGCTCCAGGAGCGCCGCCGCGCCGGCGGCCATGAAGCAAAATCCCATCAACGGCACCACGCGGACCGAAGCCGATCCGCCGGAAACGATGGCCGATCCATAGAGCAGCAGCCACAGCCCCGGCAGCAGCGCCGTCATTCCATGCTGGAAGAGCACGGCTGTCAGCAGCGCGCCAGCCGCCATGGCCGGCGTGAAGGCTGCGGCGAATTTTCGTCCCGGTCCCGAGAGCAGCGACAACTTGGCACGGTGGGACTTCCACGCCGAGCCGGCCACGCCGATCGCCGCCGCCAATATCGCCTCCGCCATCCACACCGCGACCCACCGCCCGCCGCGAGCCGCCGGTCCGGCCGCCCAGGCGGCTGCCAGCGCCGTGGACCCCATCAGAACTCCGCCGAGGCCCGGCACTGCCGTGAAAGAACCCGCCCGCTCGATGGTCTGGCGGATGTACCGCAAGTTGTCCATCGCGTGGGCGTGCAGTTCCAAAGGCTGCGGCCGGGGAGTAGCCATCCCCATTAGGATACCGCCGCTCACGGGATTCTTCAAGTACTTTTTGCGGCAAAGGGAACTGAAACCGGGCGGTTTCCGGGCGCAGGCATGCATCCTGTGCGGCGAGCTATCATGGTTGATCCTCGTGGGGTCCGGCCGGGCGAACATACGGGCAAGCTAAAGACTACCCCACCGGGGAGTTATCCAACCACCATATGACACACCAAGAGTTTTCAGTGGAACGGGACCGGCTGCTGGCGGCGCATGAGCGGCTGATCGAGCACCCGAACGAGCGATTGCCCGAATCGAACGGATGGTTTCATCGTTACCGGTGCCCCGTCCTAACTGCGGCTCACGCGCCGGTCGCCTGGCGCTATGACCTGGACCAAGCGAGCAATCCATTCTTGATGGAGCGCCTTGGCATCAACGCGGCGTTCAACGTCGGCGCCATGGCGTGGCGCGGCGGCGTGGTGCTGATGGCGCGCGTGGAAGGCGTGGACCGCAAATCGTTTTTCGCCGTCGCCGAGAGCGCCAACGGCATCGATGGCTTCCGCTTCTGGGATTATCCGGTAGTGATGCCCGAGACGGCAGAACCGGAAACCAACGTCTACGACATGCGGCTGACCGCCCACGAAGACGGCTGGATCTACGGCCTGTTCTGCGCGGAACGCAAGGATCCGGCGGCGCCTCCCGGCGACCTGTCTTCCGCCCTTGCCCAGTGCGGCATCGCGCGCACGCACGATCTGAAGACCTGGGAGCGGCTGGACGATTTGCGGACTTCTTCGGCGCAGCAGCGGAACTGCGTGCTTCATCCCGAGTTCGTGGATGGTAAGTATGCGCTCTACACGCGCCCGCAGGACAGTTTCATCGAAGCCGGGCGCGGCGGCGGCATCGGCTGGGGACTGGCATCGAACATGGAGCACGCCGCGATCGATGAGGAGACGATCCTCGACCAGCGCGAATATCACACCATCACGGAAGTCAAAAATGGCCTTGGCCCAGCCCCGATCAAGACTGACAAGGGCTGGCTGCACCTGGCCCACGGCGTGCGCAATACGGCGGCCGGACTGCGTTATGTCCTCTACTGTTTCCTCTGCGACCTGAAGGTTCCGTATAAGGTGATTGCCAAGCCAGGCGGTTACTTCCTGGCGCCCGAAGGCGAGGAGCGGGTGGGCGATGTCTCGAACGTGGCTTTCTCGAATGGCTGGGTGCAGCGCGGCGCCGAAGTTCTGATTTACTACGGCGCGTCAGACACGCGTACTTATGTTGCCTCGACCACCGTCGACCGGCTGCTCGACTATGTGCTGAACACGCCGCCCGACCCGCTGCGGAGCGCCGCGTGTGTCCAGCAGCGCATCGCGCTGATCGATAAGAACCAGCGGCTTCTCAAGCCGTGAGCCGTTCGTGCAAAATGACAAACGCACTATGACTCCCGATAACAAGAAGGCTTGGGCTGCGCGGATCGAGAAGGAGCTACTCGGCAACATCCTTCCGTTTTGGATGCGCCACACGGTGGATCGCGAAAACGGCGGCTTCTATGGGACGGTGAATTGCGACCTCCAGGTCGAGAAAGAAGCTCCGCGCGCTGCTGTCATCAACGCGCGCATTCTCTGGACTTATTCCGCGGCGTACAGACTTTACGGCGGTCAATACCGTGAGATGGCCGACTGGGCCTACGATTACATCGTTAAGAAGTTCTGGGACGAGGAGCATGGGGGCGTCTATTGGTTGCTCGACTACAAGGGCAATCCGCTGTCCGACCGGAAGCAGATCTACGCGCAGGCTTTTGCGGCTTATGGCATGGCGGAGTATTTCCGTGCCACCGGCAAGCCGGAAAGCTTGGACTTGGCACAGCGGCTTTTCCATTTAATCGAAGAGCACAGTTACGATCCGCAATGGAAGGGCTACCTGGAAGCTCGTGGGCGCGATTGGAGCGCGCTCGCGGACATGCGGCTGAGCGAGAAAGACCTGAACAGCCCTAAGTCCATGAACACGCACTTGCACGTGATGGAAGCTTATACCAACTTGCTGCGTGTGTGGAAAGATCCGGTATTAGTGGCGAAGCACAAAGAGCTGCTCGAAGTAACCATGGACCGGATCGTGGATAACTCCACCGGTCACTTTAGACTGTTCTTCGACAACCAATGGAACTCTCTCACCGATCACATTTCGTTCGGGCACGATATCGAAGGCAGTTGGCTAATCTTGGAGGCGGTTGAAGTGCTGGGTGACCCGGCGCTGATCGAGCGTGCGCGGACACTCGCCGTAACCATGGCCAGCGCCGTCTATAAGGAAGGGCTGGACCGCGATGGCAGCCTTTTTTACGAGGCCAACTCTAAAGGCGTGATGATCGATCCCAACAAACATTGGTGGGCGCAGGCCGAAGGCGTCGTAGGATTTTACAATGCCTACCAGGTCTCGGGAGAGCAGCGATTTGCGGACGAGGCTTATCGAGTCTGGGAATACATCGAAGAGCAGATCGTCGACAGGGTTCACGGTGAGTGGCACGCGAAGTTAAGACCTGGCGGGACGCCTTACACGGAAGAAGAGGATGGAGACGCGTGTCTGGTGGGACCCTGGAAATGTCCGTACCACAACAGCCGCGTCTGTTACGAAATGATCGAACGTTTACGGTAGGGGCCGGGCACTTCCCGTCCTAATTTCATTGGAGACATGTTATGCAATACGGCTATTTTGACGATCAGAACCGGGAATACGTAATCACTCAGCCAGATACACCGCTGCCTTGGATCAACTATTTGGGATGCCAGGCATACTTCGGCATTATTTCCAATACCGCCGGTGGTTACTCCTTTTATCGCGACGCTCGGCTGCGGCGCATCACCCGCGGGCGCTACAACAACGTGCCGCTGGACGATGGTGGGCGTTACATCTATTTGCGAGATGACGAGAGCGGGGAATACTGGTCTCCCTCCTGGATGCCCACGTGCCGGGAATTGGAGCAATACACTTGCCGTCACGGCATGGGTTACTCGACGATCGGCTCAAAGTACCGCGGCATCTCGGCCAGTACCCGCTATTTCGTGCCGCTCGACGAGACGCTCGAAATCTGGCAACTAACCTTGCGCAATGACCGTCTCACGCCGGCCGCGATTTCGGCTTTTTCCATGGTGGAATTCTGCCTCTGGGATGCGCAGGACGATGCCACCAACTTCCAGCGCAATTTCAGCATCGGGCAGGTGGAGATCGAAGACGAAGTCATCTATCACAAGACCGAATACCGGGAACGCCGCGATCATTTCGCCTGGTTTGCCTGCTCGGATCCGCTGGCGGGTTTCGATACACAGCGGGAGGCTTTCCTGGGGCCATGGCGGGGCTGGGACAAGCCGGTTGCGGTGGAGCGGGGGAAGTCGGCCAACTCCCATGCTTATGGGTGGTCACCCATCGGCAGCCACCACGTGAAACTCGTGCTCCAGCCCGGCGAGACGCACCAGATCGTTTTTGTTTTGGGCTATCACGAGAACCCGAAGGACCAGAAGTTCGATCCGCCGGATTCGCAGATCGTCAACAAGAAGACCGTGAAGCCGGTGATCGCGCGCTACCGCGACCTGGCCAATGTGGACGCCGCTTTCGACAAGCTCCGCGCTTACTGGGATGGCCTGTTGGGTGTCTACCAGGCAACCACGCCGGACATCCACACCGACCGCATGGTGAACGTATGGAACGCGTACCAATGCATGGCCACGTTCAACATGTCGCGGTCGGCATCGTTCTACGAATCGGGCATCGGCCGCGGCCTGGGCTTCCGCGATTCCAATCAAGACTTGCTCGGCTTCGTCCAGATGGTGCCGGAGCGCGCCAGAGAACGCATACTCGACCTGGCGGCCACGCAACTTCCCACTGGCGGCGCCTATCACCAATATCAGCCGTTGACCAAGAAGGGGAACAACGACATTGGCGGCAATTTCAACGACGATCCGCACTGGCTGATCATCGGCGTGGCGGCCTATCTGAAAGAGACCGGCGACTGGAGCATTCTCGACGAGCCGGTCGAGTTCGACAACCAGCCGGGCAGCGCGCAGCCGCTGTACGAGCACCTTCGGCGCAGTTTCCATTACACGCTCGAAAGGCTAGGGCCGCACGGTCTGCCGCTGATTGGCCGCGCCGATTGGAACGACTGCCTCAACCTGAACTGCTTCTCCGATACGCCTGGCCAATCGTTCCAGACCACTACCAACAAGGAAGGCAAGGTGGCAGAATCGGTTTTCATCGCCGGCCTGTTCGTGCTGGCGTCTAAGGAGATTGCCGCCATTGCGCAACGGCACGGACTGGCTGAAGAAGCGAAGAAGTATCTCGCGGAAGGCGCGCGCATGGAAGAGACGGTGCGCCAAAAAGGCTGGGATGGCGAATGGTTCGTGCGCGCTTACGACGACTCGGGTGAGAAGATCGGCTCCAAGGAGTGCGCGGAGGGCAAGATCTTTATCGAGACGCAGGGCTTTTGCGTGTTGGCGGGGATTGGCCTGGAAGATGGGCGGGCGCGCCTGGCGCTCGATTCGGTGCGAAAGCACCTGGCCACGCCGCACGGCATCGTCCTGCAGCAGCCGGCGTATTCGCGCTATTGCCTCAATCTCGGCGAGATTTCCTCTTACCCGCCGGGCTACAAGGAAAATGCCGGAATCTTCTGCCACAACAACCCGTGGGTCATCATTGCCGAAGCGATGGCCGGCGACGGCGACAACGCGCACGATTACTATTCGCGCATCAACCCGTCGGCGCGCGAGCGAATCAGCGACGTGCACCGCTGCGAGCCGTACGTCTACGCGCAGATGATCGCTGGCCGCGACGCTCCCACGCACGGGGAGGCCAAGAACTCCTGGCTGACCGGCACGGCGGCATGGAATTACTATGCCATCACGCAGTGGATCCTAGGAGTCCGGCCGGAGTATGACGGCCTGCGCATCGCGCCCGTGGTTCCGGAACGCTGGCAGGGGTTCGAAGCCGTTCGCAAGTTTCGCGGCGTGACTTACCGCATCGCGGTGCGCCGCGCTGGTAAGGGGAACAGCGTAAGTCTGACGGTGGATGGGATGCCGATTGAGGGCGCCGTGGTTCCACCGCCAGCGGCGGGCATCACCGAAGTGAAGGTCGAAGCGAGACTGGGATAGGCCCCACCACAAGCTCTGAATATGGTTGGCAGGCGGAAGCGCCTGCCCACTTCTCTACCAGACCCTACACGCGTTGGCGCTGACCATCGGCTGGCCGGCTTTGCACGAGAACGCTTTCTGGAACTCGGGCATGTTCTTGACAGTACCGATGGTGCGGTAGAGGCCGGGGGAATGCGGATCGGTGATCGCCCGTTGCCGCGCCTCCTGCGGCGACTGATTCTGGCACCAGACCTGCCCGAATCCCACGAAGAAGCGCTGCTCGGGCGTGTATCCGTCGATCGTGGCGCCCTTGCCGTTCAATGCATTTTCCATCGCCATGTAAGCGATGCGCGCGCCGCCGTTGTCCGCGGTATTCTCGCCCAGGGTCAGCTTGCCGTTCAGCTTTACGTCGCCCACGGCGGTGAAGCCGGAATATTCGTCGGCGATGCAGGCGGCGCGCGATTCAAATGCGGCGCCATCGGCAGCCGTCCACCAGTCCCGCAGATTGCCATCGCCATCGAACTTGCGGCCTTGATCGTCGAACCCGTGCGTCATTTCGTGGCCGATCACCGTGCCGATGGCGCCATAGTTCAAAGCCATGTCGCGGTGCGGATCGAAAAACGGCGGCTGCAGGATTCCGGCCGGGAAATTGATACTGTTGAGCGATGGTGAGTAGAACGCATTCACCGTGGGCGCCGTCATGTTCCATTCGGCTTTGTCGGTGGGCTTGCCGATTTTGTCGAGATTGCGCTGCCGCGCCGCCTCCGCCATGCGCATGCCGTTGCCCAGGTAGTCGTCGCGCACAATCGTCACCGCGCTGTAATCGCGCCACTTCTTGGGATAACCCACATTGTTCGTGATGGCGGCCAGTTTAGCCAGCGCGGCCTTCTTGGTATCTTCCGTCATCCACCCCAGCGTTTGGATGTCCTGCCCTAAGGCCTTGTCGAGCTGGTTCACGAGCTCGGTGATTTGCCGTTTGGCATCGGGGCCGAAAGCGGTGTCGATATACTGCTGCCCCAGCAGGTCGCCCAGGCCGCGGTCCACCGCCTGCACGCAGCGGAACTCGCGCGGGCGCGGCTCGCGAGCGCCGGTCAGGTAGCGTTCCCAGAAATCGAAGTTCTCTTTTTCAAACGGCTCGGGAAGAAGCTCCGCGAACCGCCGCAACAAGTGGAAAGTCAGATACGCGCGAAAGGCCTCCATCGGCTGGTCCACGATGCCGGCCGCCATGCCTGTCAGGAAATCCGGGTTGCTGACGTTGAGCGAATCGAAATCCGGTGCGTGCATGGCTTTGAAGTAACCGTCCCAATCGAAATGCACGAGCTCCGCCAGCTCGGCCCGCGTCATCATGTGATAACGCTTCAGCGGGTCGCGCATGCTGACACGGTCGGTCGAGTTCTGCGCCAGAATGGTCTCCATGTCCAATACCATTTGCGCGTGGGCCTTGGCCGAGTCGGCCGGCTCGCCAGCCAGCTCCAGCATTTTCGCGACATGTTCCACGTAACGCTGGCGGATTTCCACCGACTTAGGATCGGTCTTCAGATAGTAATCGCGGTCGGGAAGCGAAAGTCCGCCCTGTTGAATGTTGGCGACCGTGCGGTTCGAGTTCTTGAAGTCCGGCTGTGAGTCGAAGACGAAAAACGCGCTCGCTCCCAACCGATGCAGCCGCACCGTCTCGTCGAAGATGTCGGCGTGGCTCGCGATCGCGGCAATCCGCTCGATCTCGGGCTTCAGCGGCGCGATGCCTTTTTGGTTGATGGTCGCGGTATCCATGCAACTCGAGAACTCATCGCCGATCTTCTGCTCCGTCGAGCCGCGGCCCGGCTTCACTACCGACGCCGCTTCGAGAATCTGCAGCAGCACTTTCTCGTTGCGCTCGTCCAGCTCGGTGAAGCGCGCATAGCGCGCGCGGTCCGGCGGAAGCGGATGCTGCGCGATCCACTTGCCGCAGGTATATTGATAGAAATCGACGCAGGGATTCACCGATTGATCGATCGTACTCGGGTCGAAAATCGGGCCGGACGCGACAGGATCGGCCGCGAGCGCCAACAGCGGCATGAACAGCGAAGCGAGCAGGTAACGCGAGCACATAAGTCAGACCGGACCTTTCTTCATGGTTGAAACGTATCTCAGACCGTGTGAGCTCATGCTCTTGCGGCAAACCACTCCCTTACGGTCGTGGCTCCGTTCGGAGCCGCGCGCGTAAGCAAGCGGTTTAGCCGCCACACAGAATCCGCCGGTCATGGGATTAATCGCCCAGGAACTTGCCGATCGGGCGCAAGCCTTTGACGTTGTCGCACACGGCTTTGATCGCGGCGGTCATCGGAATCGCCAGCAGCAGGCCCGGCGCATCCCATAGAAAGCCCCACAGCATCAATGAAAATGTGACCACCAGCGGATTGAG
>Ga0181521_10003745_pt1 | contig 17742 bp, 11 predicted proteins | sample PEATcosm2014_Bin_32_FD_119764 | JGI IMG/M metagenome (GOLD analysis project Ga0181521, IMG submission 119764) | Peatland microbial communities from MTU Mesocosm Facility, Houghton, MI, USA - PEATcosm2014_Bin02_60_metaG | ecosystem: Environmental > Terrestrial > Soil > Wetlands > Peat | place... | reverse complement strand
GTACGCAAGCGGGGCAGCCACGGCTTTCCGGATGCGTCCGCCCACCGCTGCCACCGCGGCGGCCAGCGCACCTCGCTGGAACAATTCCCGGCGGCTATGACCTCTGGAGGGCTTCGGAGCTGAACTCAAAAATGGAGGCTGCATGTTTTCCACCTCTCAATCTGTGCGACACGGAAAAACTGGCGCTCGATGAGACATAAGTGAGGTATGGCGAAATTATACGTCCGATAACTGAAACGAGCAACGATACGGTCGGGCGCAGAATCAGCTGGGTTCCAGCCCGAAGGCCAACCCGACGCTGGACGAACTTACAAGCGCTCAGCCGAAGTTGGCAGCCCCTGAGCATCGTTCGGTGGGAATTAATGTAAGCCGCAGAGGATCTGCACATGGTCGTAACCTCCGGCTGTTTTTTCGAAACCTTCCGGGAGTTTACCGGCTAAGCCACTCTCATCAACTGTTTCCCCTCTACGAAGAGAGCGTAAAGCGAGAGATATTTGTGTCAAAGTTGCCCGGTTCCCTCGAGCACAAAATGTCCGATCTGCCGTTCCACCTCCCAGGACGCTCTCTTCATTCGCATGCCTTTCTTCAAAAGGCAATGAGGTGCGTCATGCGAGGCAAGCAGGTGCGCGTCGCAAGGCAAATTGGCGCTGCAAGATGTCAGGACAGGTGGACCGCCGTAGCTTCCTCGATGTGAAACTCCATTTTCATTGCATTGCCTTCGGGGATGGCTATACTAAGGGGCGCCTGTCTCTTCGGAGCGCAGCATTAGTGCAATGGGGGTTTCCGAAGGAACATGAAATCGTCCGTTGCCGCTCTCGCCGTTGTTCTGTACTCTCTTTCGGGCATGGGGGCTGCGGCGCAGACCCAACGTGCCCTGCTCATCGGGATTAACACCTACCAGCCTGAAGGAACCCAGGCGCAACGTCCCGTCGGCTGCACATACGGCCGCTGTGGACTGCAACGCTTCGACAACCTGGAAGGGGCAGTCAACGACGCGCAGGCCATGGCCGACCTGCTGCTCAGTCCCAAGTTCGCTTTCCCCCCGAGTCAGGTGGTGCTGCTCACTGATCCCGCCCCGCCCCGGCCGGCGGCCGGCGTCGTGGTGCTGCCGCCTGGCGAGACCGGTCGGGAGGGCATCCTCGCCGCCATGTGGAAGCATCTCGTCGATGTGCCTAGGCCAGGAGACAGTGTGGTGTTTTATGCTGCCAGCCACGGTTCCCTGCGTGTGAACAGCAAGGGAAGCAAGCTCACGGTGCTGGTCAACGGAGAGTATGTCCATGCCGACAGCACGCTGGTTCCCTCTGACGCATTCAAGGGCGGGTACGATGTTCGCGACCGCGAGATGACTCGGATCTTCGACGCCGCCTTGGACAAGGGAATTCGCCTCACGGTGATCTTGGATAGCTGCCATAGCGGCGGTCTGGCTCGAGGCATCGGCCCGAAGTACCGCAACCGCACGCTGCCCTTTGACCCGCGCGACATTGCGGAGGCTCCCGAGATGCTTCCCGACGGCCAGCCTCGTCCTGCGCCCACCGAGCGCGCGGACAATCCCGCCCTTGTGTTCTCCGCCGCTCAACAGGACCAGACAGCCAAAGAGATGCCCCCGTCCGACAAGGTGAGAGAGCCGCACGGGGCCTTCACCGCTGCTCTCATCGAGACGCTCGAAGTCCTGCCCGCGGGCACGCCGGCCTCAATCATCTATCAGCGCGTAAAGGCGGTGCTCGAAAGCAGCAACGTCTCCGGACAGGATCCCGATCTGGATGCCACCACCGCGCGGCGCCGGCAACCGCTCTTCGGCGGCGCGAGAGCGGATTCCGGCAAGGCGCATGCCGCCGCCCTCATGACCGACGACGAGGAAATCGTCTGGCTTGACATCGGCAGCGTCTCCGGCATCGGCAAGGGCAGTGAATTCGCGTCCATAGTCCCAAGCAGCGGGGGACAGACGGTGAAACTTCGAGTCGAGAGTCTCGAAGGCATCGCGCGCTGCTCCGCCCGTGTAATCAGCCCGCCCGGCGCCAAGGTTGCTCCTGGCGAAGTCTTCGAGCTGACCAAGTGGCTCCCCGCGGAGTCGCCGCCGCTGCGCGTTTGGCTGTGGCCTTCCAACCTCTCTCAAGGCGAGATTCTTGCCGCCGTCGCGGAGATCCAAAATGCCGGAGTCGCTTCCGTCTCGGACCCTGCCGAAGAGCCCTGGACGCATATCCTTTGTTGGGATGGCGCGAGTTGGACGCTGCAACAAGCGGGCACGCCACGCGACACTATCTTGGGCGCTCACCTAACTGGGGACGCATTGAAGCAACATCTTCCTGCGGGCGCCAAACTCTGGGTCAACCTCCCGCCGTCGCGCGAGTTGGCCACAATGCTTGCACTGGGTAATCGTACCAGCGCCGTCCAAACTGCCTCCGGGCTCGCCGACGCCCGCTACGCGCTCACCGGCGTGCTTACCGCGAACGGACCTGCCTATGCCTGGTTTCACAAGAGCGAGCTCGCGGCCGGCCCACCGGCGTCGGTGGCAACCGACCACAGTCCCGGCTGTTCCACTACATCACCGTATCCAGTGCGCACGGATTGGGTGGCGATTAATGGCTTGAGCGCGCTCGAAGAGAGTGCCGCGGCGCTGAGTAAGTATGCGTCGCTGCTGGCCAAGGTGCACGGCTGGCTCGAATTGGCCGATAGCCCTGCCGACGCCTCCACGGCCGGTTACTACACGTTGGCTTTGGTCCAGGCATCTGGCGGGACGCCGCTTGCCGCCGATCAGCCGGTGCGCCAGGGCGATCTGCTGAAGCTGGCCCTGCAGTCCGAAGAGCGCGTGATTGAGAGGCGCTGGGTCTACATTCTCGACATCGATTGCCACGGCAAAGGTACCCTGCTCTATCCGCTTGACTACGGCGAGAATCAATTTCCCAGCACCGCCGATACCGACCGCCAGTTTGTGCTGCCCGGCGCGCGCACCCTGCGCATCGGACCGCCTTACGGCGTGGACACACTCATTCTGCTCAGTACTGCTCAGCCATTGGCCGACCCCTATGTCCTGAACTTCGAAGGTGTCGCCTCGCGGGGTGCGCGGGGCGCCGAGTCACCCCTCGAAAAACTCCTGGGTGAAACGAGCAGTGGAACCCGGGGCGTTTCCGGCGAGGTGCCCACCAATTGGGGCATCGGGCTGACGGCAATTCGCAGTGTACCAAAGGAGGCATTGCTCCCCGAAAGGGAGCACCTTGAATAGCCGCAGGTGAAACCCACGGCCCTGGAGTTTCTGCATTTTCTGGAGCGCGGGCTTCTAGCCCGCACAGCCCGACCATACTGCGGGCTGGAAGCCCGCGTTCCGATCTCTAAGGAGGATGACCATGAAGATTTCCCGCCGTTGTTTCGTAGTTGACGCACCGGCCCTCGGCCTGCTCACTGCTCTTCTCCCGGAGATGGCTGCTGCCCAAGCCGCCGCTCCGCGGACCTCCACCGAGGATACTCCACACGACTCTTATAATTTCTGGAATGGATTTTTCGATTCCGTTAATCCCTATAGCCGCAACTATGGACGCAAGGCGGCGTCACGTGGGCCAAAAGATCAGCTTCCCGATCCCGGCGCCGAGACTCAGTATCTACACTACAAAGCGGACGCAAAGAAGTTGCGCTATGCCACCGACATCGGCAAAGACGAGCTGCTCGACCACGACGGCGACGTGGCGGTCGGCATCGGGCTTTCCCAATATCGTCCTGGCAGCGGCGAAACCGGTCAGCGTGCCTCGCAGCTTCGCGTGGATACCACACAGATACGGCCCTTGGTGAATTTCCTTTCTCCCCTGGCATGGACGGCCATAGCCTCGCTCAATCCCGACAAGTCAGGCAAAATCTCCTTAGACCAACTCGGCTTCAAATCGCCGCAGGCGAGCGAGGGAACCAGCAAGATACTACTCACTCAGGGCGCGGGGAAACTCGCGGTAAACGTTTCGAAGGCGCCCACTACGTCCGTCTTTGTGAAGGCGCTACACGTCATGATCCAGGGAGCCAAAGTCGTTGCACCTGTGGTTTCCCTTCCGGCCATTAGCGTCCCCGCGCTGAGCGCCTTCACCGAGGCGCTGAGTTACTGGGAAGATCGCACGAAGTTCCTTATGGCTGGCAACCTGATTACCGTCGTGGCCACAAGGAAAGCTTTCAGCGATCCCGAACGCGAAGACCACTACCTCGGACTTCTGTCGGGCGACTACTTGATGCTGCCACAGGTGCACACGGAGGAACTGGCCAAGGAACTGCGGAACCTTGACCTCGTGCAGGGCTATCTTGTGCGCAAGGATGCCGACCCGAATCTGCCCTTGCAGACGCGCGCGCAGAGCGCCGTCCCCGGCATCACGTACGCTTCCATGCGAGTCAGCGTGCAACCCATCGAGGCCTTATTCTCGCCCAAGTCGGCAGGCTCCGAGAGCAGCGATAGCAGTTCCAGCAAGAGCAGCTCAAAGAAGAGCAGTTCCAGCAGCGGCAGCAAAAGCGGTTCCGGCAGCAGCAACACGAAACCGTGAGCGTTATATGCTTTTTGGGTGGACGCTTCAAAAGATAGGCCTTACCTGCCGTCGGCGTTTTCTTCCGGCGGCGCGGGAAAAGGGCGTCGTTTCTGTATCCCGGTTCGACAAAGGGGCCAAAATGAATTTGGGCGGGAGAATGCGAGTTGTGGCAGGCCTAATAAGCATCGGGCTGTTAGCGGCGACCACGGCTGAAGCCCAGAGCGCCAGATTACAGGATCTAATAGCCGAGCATGAAGCGCGGCTTGGCGACGCGCGCGCGGCAAGCAAAGGGAAAGACGAAGTCGTGGAACTGAATGTCCTGGCTACCCTGTATCGGCAAGCGGGACAGGCGCAAAAAGCGCTGAATTACTGCAATCAGGCTTTGCCCATCGAAGAGAGGTTGCGCTTCCACACGGGTGTGGCGCTGACCAAGGATACCATGGGCAGAATCTACACCGACACGGGAGAGGAGCAGAAGGCGCTGGATTTGTTCAACGAAATACTGCCCTTCTGGGAATCCGGACACAACTTCAGGCGCGCCGCCCTTGTGGGTGAGTCGCGACTTTTCAAGCAGGGCAAAGCCAGCACGTTGAACAACCTCGGGCGCGTCTACAACAACCTGGGAGACAAACAGAGGGCGCTGATTTACCTCGGTCAGGCGCTACCCATCTGGATCGAGATAGGCAACCCCGCCGGCCAGGCCAGCACGTTGGACAACATGGGAAGAGCTTATGCTGATATGGGTCGGGGGTCGGAAGCGCTGGATTACTTGAACCGTGCCCTGGCTCTGTGGGGTGGAGTCGGAGAACTCGGCGGCGAGGGGCTTACTCTCTGCAACATCGGCAAGGTCTATGCCGATCTCGGGCAAAAGCAGAAGGCGCTCGAATCTTACAATAACGCCCTGGCAAATTTCCGCGAAATTGGCAACCGTGAAGGGGAAGCCAACGCCCTGAACTACAGGGGCAAGGTCTATACCGATATCGGGCAAGCAGAGAAGGCGCTCGATGACCTTAACCAGGCCTTGCCCCTTTGGCGAGAGGTAGGCATGCGCAGCGGCGAGGCGCTGGCTCTAAACGATATCGGCAGGGTTTATTCCAATTTGGGTCAAGCCCGGAAAGCGCTGGAGTTTTACAATCAGGCCTTGCCCCTCTGGCGAGCCACAAAGAACCGCAGGGGCGAAGCGGCGACTCTAACCAACATGGGCAGAGACTGTTCCGCGCTGGGGGACCAGAACAAGGCGCTGGAGTTCGACTATGCGTCTTTGTCGGCCTGGCGCGAGGTGCAAGACCGGCGTGGCCAAGCGTTTGCCCTGAACAGCATCGGTAGGGTCTACTCCGAGCTAGGGCAGCGAGAGAAGGCGTTGTCGTGCAAACTCGCCGCACTGTCGTTGGCCAGGGCCGCGGACGATCCGGACATACAGGGCGGGATTGAATCTTCCCTCATGATCGACTTCCGCGACCAGCACCGTCCTGAAGAAGCCATCTTCTTCGGGACGGGGGCGGTGAATTCCTACCAGCGGATTCGCAAGAACATCTCCGGGTTGGATAAGGATCTGCAGTCGGGGTTTTCACAAGCGAAGTCGGCGACTTATCGGTCGCTGGCAGAACTCCTGGTGCAAGCCGACCGGCTCGGCGAGGCGGAGCAGGTTCTCGACCTCCTCAAGGAGCAGGAGCTGAAGGAAGTGGTTCGGGGAGCTGGCAGTTCGGAAGCCAAAGTGGAGCCGCTGAAGCTGACCTCCGCTCAGCAGACCGCGCAGAGCGAGCTCGCGACTCCGGAGAAAACGGCGCTGGCGCTCGAGGAAATGAGTAGGGAATATGCCGAATTGCAGGCCAAAGCCACCCGCACTCCTGAGGAGTCCGCTCGATTGCAGATGCTGGAGACGAAAATTGAGTCGGGGAATTCGGAGGTTTCAGAGTTCTTCAAAAAGACCCTTTATCCGCAACTGGCCGAGAAGGCTGGGACACAGGATGCCAACGCGGTGTTGAGCAAAGAGAAATCGGAAGTGAGCCGCCTCCAAAATACGCTGGCGGAGTTGGGACCGCCCGTTCTGGGCGTGCGGATGCTCCTGGGTGAGGAGCGCGCGTATGTAATTGTGGTAACGGCGCAGGCGCGAAAGAAGTTTGAGCTGAAGGCAACGCCGGCGGAGCTGCGCAGCAAGGTGCTCGAGGTGAGGGACGATCTGCGCGCGCCCTCCTCCGATCCTCGGCCACACTTGTCGGAGCTCTATGCGATGGTCGTGGCTCCTTGGGAAGGCGAACTAAGCGCTCTCGAGCAGGCTGGAACGGAAAAAGGGCGAGTTCCGACCGTGCTGTGGTCGCTGGACGGCGTGATGCGCTACTTGCCGATGGCGGCGCTCTATGATGGCCATCACTACATGATCGAGCGCTTCAACAACGTCCTCTTTACTCCCGAGAGTTACGGGCATATGGCGGCTTCCTCCGGCGCCAACTCGCCCACCCCGCGTGTGTTGGCGATGGGGTTATCCAACAGCTATGGCGGCCTGCCGCCCCTGCCCGGGGTGCTGCCGGAACTAAATGCCGTGGTCCACGACCCTGACGTGCCGGAATCGCATGGCCCCATGGCGGGAAGACTGCTTTCCAACGAACAATTCACACTGGCAGCGTTGAAGACGCACCTTGCCCCCGGCCGTAGCTTCCCGGTGGTCCATATTGCCAGCCATTTTGTAGAGCAGGTGGGCAGCGACGACGAGCCTTATTTGATGCTGGGCGGAGAAAATTCCGGAGCAACGGAAGGCTTTGCGCTGACCCTGTCCAAGCTGGAAGATTCCACCATCACCTTTCATGGAACCCAACTTCTGACGCTTTCGGCCTGCAGCACGGCGAAAGGCGACGCCGCGAAAGACGGACTCGAGATGGACAGCCTGGGAATGATTGCGCAACACAAAGACGCAGAAGCGGTGCTCGCCACGCTTTGGGACGTGAACGACGTGAGTACCAGCCGCCTGATGAGCGACTTCTATGCTCGCTGGGTAAAACAACCTTCCTCAGGAAAAGCCGAGGCCTTGCGCCAGGCGCAGCTGGCCTTCCTGAAAGGGTCCCCTGTCTCCACGAGTAGCGGGAGCGATCGGGGCGTTCAGGTCGTGCCCGAATCAATTCCTGCGGCACATGAAACGGGTTACGCGCATCCGTTTTATTGGGCGCCCTTCGTCCTGATTGGAAACTACCAGTAGGGTCAGGACCACCCCCCCTTCAGGCGAGCCTGCGTTCATACGCAGATGAAAGCAAATGCGAGGCTCGGCGTGAATTGTTGGCGAGTAGGACAGAATCCATTTGGCCGGTTATGTCGACAGACCGCGCTCGCGCCCAGGGGCTCGACGCACGCGGGCCAACAGCGCGGTTAATACCCGTTATACGTCCCAGCGCCGGCCGTCGCGGTGTCCTCGCCGATTAGTAAACGGTAGCCGACGACGAGCTATTTCCTCGAACCTCGTTTGAACGAACGTACTGCGGCCACCTGCCTAAACCTGTCCCGCGCGCGACGAAGTGACGCAAATGACTTGAGATGGTCAACATGTAGGGTGGAAGCTTGAACGCCCAAGAGGAGGTCAGGTCGTACGCAAGCATAGACTGATCGACCCCGCGTCCAAACCGGTCAACCATCAGGCGGATTGGTTGTCGCCGCCAGATCGTGGGGGAGCGGGGGCTATGCGGGCCGGTTCCTGCTCGCCGTTCGAGGGCCGGGGCAGCGCTTCGAGCGCGGTGAGTGCCCGGTGCCATGCCGCATCGAGGTCGCGGCGATCAAGCGCGACCAGGGCGCTCGCGTTTTCTTGGATCGCGTCCGCTTGATCCGAGAGGGCTTTACGGCAGGTATCCGGAAGTCGCGGTGCCAGCCGGCGGATCGCGTCGAGCTGGCGGATCAGCACCGCGGGCGTCGTCGCGGCGGCCTGACGGATCTGATCGAACGCGAGCTTGGCGAGGCGCTCGAGCCGTACCGGCGGCATCCATACCCGGAGTTGGCTGCCCGTGTCGTACCAATTTCCTTCGAGCGGGGGCCGCTCAGCCAGCGTGAGCAGCGCTTCGGCGAGCCAGTCGACGCACGCCACGCCGGTGTACGTATCGTTGACCGCGGGCGACAGCGCGCGGATCGCGATCTCCACGACCTGGGCGATGCCGAACTCGCTATCCTGGGTGAGCGTGCGATGACGGCCGATGTGGATCCCACGATCAATCGCGGCCTCGAGCGTGCCGACCTTGTCCGCGGGGACGATTGCTGCGAGCGGCTCGCCGTGGAGCACGAACTGGCCCGGGCGGAACCTCAGCACGATGAGTGCGTCCGCCGCGTGCGCGGCCGCGACCAGCGCGCCGTGATCGACATGTTGCAGGTATCCACTCTTCGCGCACCATACAGTCGCCCCGGCCTCAGCCTGGCGCAGAATTGCCTCGTCGTCGGGCAACGCGCCAGTGCCCTCGCCATGGCCGGCCACGTGCGCGCCGCCGGCCGCGACATACAAATCGTCGACGATCGCGCCGATCATGTCGGGGTTCTGGATCGAACTCGCAACCCGATGGCTATAATAGACGAGGAATCCGAAGCTGAGCACAACGAGCACCCAGCTCGTAATCAGCGAGATCTGGGGGACGAACGACGACGCCGGATCCTGATGCGTGACGAGGAAGACGAGGCAAATGTACACGAACGTGCCCATGAACAGGCCGATTGTTACCTGGGTAACCCAGTCTTGCAGGAACCGGTAGAGCAGGCGCGGGCCAAACAAGGTCGACACCATCGAAAGCACGAGCAGCGCGACCGAGAAAATCAGCGCCAGCACGGTCGCGACCGCGCCCATCATCGCCGATAGGATCGCGCGCGCGTCGTCGATGCTGCCCATCGTCAACCACGACGGGATGTGAATGTAGCCGTACTTGTCGAGAATGTCCGGAATCAGGGTGAGCGCGAACAGCGCGACTGCGGCGAGCGAGAGCTGCAGTGGGATCCGCCGCAGGTTAACGTCGCGTTGCGAACGGAGCTTGGTAGGACGTGGGGCGAGCATCGATGTGAATTCCCGACGCTATTATCTCGCCAAGAGCAATCGCTCAAGGACGGGACCGAAAGCCAAAGCCGGAAGATAGCTCAGAAGCAGTGCCGTTTTCAAGGGCATTGTGGGTAGGAAAAGCGATGAGGTTATCGCTGATCGCGTGTGGCGTGCGCCAGTGATATACTGGCCCGGACCCCGAATCCAAGAATGAATCGCTCATACAAAGGCGGACAACCGCTGCCGACCTTGCTGATGGCACTCATTTTGGCCGGGATGCTGCCCCTCCATGGCCAAGATCAGCCCGCAGGCCCCGCTGCTCCGGGACCGATCACCACGGATCGTCCGGCAGTTACGAACTCCAGCGTTGTCGTCCCGGCGGGCACCTTTCAGGTGGAGAACGGCTTTCTCGAAACCAGCAGCCAGGGACAGAGCGTGGTTGACGGCCCGGAGAGCTTGGTGCGCATTGGAGTTGCCAAGAGAACCGAACTGCGTTTCACCGCACCGGACTACGACTACGACCTGAACAGTTACGGCGGCCTTGGTTCGGGATTCGGCGACTTCGCCTTCGGAGTAAAAGAACAGCTTGGCCCCACGCGAGGTGGATTCGATGTATCCGCCATCCTATTTCTCAGTTTCCCGACCGGCGCCCGCGCGGTGTCCAGCGGTGGGTACGATCCTGGGTTGCAGGTGCCCTGGTCGCGCACACTCTCCGCTAAATGGACGGCGGCCGGCATGTTTTCATTGTACTGGCCCACCCAGGGGCACACTCGAAATCTGGCAGGCCAATCCACCTTTCTGTTAGATCGGCAATTGACGGGGCCCTGGGACGCGTTTATCGAGTACGCGGGCACGTATCCAGAACGCAGTGGGCCGCAGAACCTCCTGCACTTCGGAACAGCGTTAAAGATCGCCAAGCAGCACCAGCTTGACTTCCATGTCGGCGTGGCCTTATCGTCGGCCGCGCCGGATCATTTCGTAGGCATCGGCTATTCATTCAGATTTCAGGGGTTTCGGCATTAGCGCTGGGCTCCCTAGTAACTCCTTACAAGTGCCAGGCCTGATCCTCTAGGCCCGAACAGCGACGAGATTTTACCGACGAATCTCCACTCGCAGTCCGAAGGCCTGGCGGAGCGACGGTGCACTCGGAAAGCACCTGCCGATTCTGGCGTTGTGGGTCTGGCCACGGTTCCGATTTTGGTCCCTCTGCCTCAAGGATCGTAGGCGACAGATCGCGCACAAAGGCTCTGGCGAGTTTGGAATCCTTGCTGGAGTCAAGCTGGCTGGCGTGTGAAGACTATTTCTACCGGCCTCCCCGCAACGACCGGGAGCCGCAGTGGCTGTCCCAAAACCGGCCGGAGGCAGCGCGACACTGGAATCTGTTGTCCGGCCTGCGGCCCGAGCACTTGCAATATGTCGCCTAACAACGAGGCAAAACTCCCTTCACCATGGGACCGGTTTCTGGAAGAATCTTGACGGGCTTCTCCGGATGTATGGACAGTCGTCCAAAGGAGATGAACAGGTCAATTCAATATCGAACCAACCGCCGCCCGGTTTTAAGGTGCGATTTCCCAACCACGGACGCGCAGGTATTCCAAGACCTTTTCGGCGCTTTGTTCGGGAGTCTCCTGATCAGTGTGCAGCACAAGTTCTGGCTGGACGGGCTCCTCGTAAGGGTCCGAGACGCCTGTAAAATTCTTCAATTCCCCCGCCAAGGCCCGTTTGTACATGCCCTTCACGTCCCGCTGCACGCACACTTCCAGCGGGCAATTCAGGTAGATTTCCACAAAGCAGGAAATCATCGCGCGGAGTTCGTCGCGAATGGCACGGTAGGGTGAAATCGCGGCGCCGATGGCAATAACGCCGTTGCGCGACAAGAGGTGGCACACATATCCTATGCGACGGATGTTCTCGTCCCGATCTTCTTTGCTGAACCCCAACCCCTTGGTCAGTTTTTGCCGCACCACGTCGCCATCGAGCAACTCGACCTTAAGCCGGGAGCGCTGCAACCGCTCGAACAAGAGTTGTGCGATGGTGGTCTTGCCGGAGCACGGCAAGCCGGTGAACCAGAGTGTGACACCGCCGAAATCGCTCTTCGGGCTATTTGAAACCATCCTCAGTAATCATCTCCTATGGACATGATCAGTACTGGCGGGAGATTAGCCAGCAGTGCCTGATGGCATCGCTTCCTTCCAGCCACTGGCACTATAATCCGACCTTCGGGCGACCGTCAACACGGGTAGTGATTTAGTTTGTCAGTATGCTAGGATGCTGCTTCGGTCCTGGCTCAGACAATAGATCGTTAGATCCGACTGGTCAGAAGGGGCATTTCTTGGCAGCAAGTCCAAGCTCGCCGTCCCGCAGGAGTTGTGGGGGGAAAGTGTACATCGTCGGCGCGGGGCCGGGTCCGGTAGAGTTGCTCACCTTGAAAGCGGCCGAACTCCTGCGGGACGCAGAAGTGATTGTTTATGATCGCCTCATTCAACAGAGTGTGTTGGCACTCGCCTCCCCATCTGCTGAGCGAATTCACATTGGCAAGCCGGCGGGACGCCACCATTCACGCCAGGAAGAAGTGAACGAAGTTCTCGTAAGCAAGGCGCGTGAGGGGAAGCAGGTTGTGCGTTTGAAGGGAGGCGACCCCTTCGTTCTAGGCCGTGGCGGCGAAGAGGCTGCATACCTTGCTGAGAGAGGTGTGCCCTTCGAGGTCATTCCTGGGGTCTCCTCGGCTATTGCCGCTCCCCTGCACGCCGGTATTCCGCTGACGCACCGGGATATCGCATCTTGTGTGGTCATTGCTACCGGCCATGAGGCCCACCGCGACGAGGACCGGCTGGACTGGGCTGCCCTGAGCAAGCTTGACACCCTGGTGTTCCTCATGGGCGTCCGCAATCTGGGCCGGATTGCTTCTCGTTTGATAGAACACGGGCGCGACCCGGCCACTCCTGCCGCGTTGATCCAGACGGCGTACTGGCCCGACGAGCGTGTGCTCGTGGCAACTTTAGCGAATATCGCAGAGGAGGCTGAGCGCGCGCAACTGCAGCCGCCGGCCACTCTGGTAATCGGTGAAGTCGTCAGGTGCCGCGAGAGACTGCGTATAAAGGAGACATCGCAGGGGTGAGATATCGCTCTAAACCGTCGTGGAAGATTCGTTGCGGGCACGGCTAGAAAGACTTAACGGAGGGCTCATATCAAGCCAACAACGGCCGGTAGCAGGAACCGGAGCCTTCATGAGCGGGAGGATCCGCCGGGACGGCCCGCCAATTGCGCCAAGGAGGTGTGGTCCAGAATTTTAGCGGCCGCGTCACGAACGTCAAGAAACACCTGGTAAAGAGCGCTGTGCTTTTTGTCGTACTTCACCAGCCGTTTCAACGACTCGTTATCCGCAATCGGAGCCAGCGGCCCATCAATGGCGCGGATGATCTCACCCAGGAAAATGTCCCGGGGCGGTCTCCGCAGCAGGTATCCGCCTTGCGCGCCTCGCAGGCTGTCGACGAATCGCGCCGTCTTCAGATCGAGGAGGATTAACTCCAGGAACTTCTGCGGGATGTCCTCGGCGGCCGCAATGTTGGAAATCTTCGTCGACTCAGGGTAGTTTCGCGCCAGTCTGATCATCGCCTCCAGCGCATAAAGGCCCTTCTTTGAAATTCTCATAAATCTATCTACTTACTAAGGTTTTCGCCGGCAGATGTCAAGAGACTCTTTTTCTGGGTAGTGATACAGCGCGGCAAAGCCGCAACCAAAAGCAGATTCTCCGCTCCGCTCAAAATGACATGTCGTCCTGAGCCCGTTCGCTTCGTTCAGGGTAAACTGCGCGAAGGATCTGCTTTTCTTCGCGCCCCGCAGGGGGCGCTGCACTCCGGCCGGACATTTAGAACCCCTCGCCCGACGATGGCCCAGTGCATCTGAGGCGCACAGGAGTTTCTGGATGGAGGGTGCCGCCGGGTACTCCAGAATTGCGCCGTGGCTAGTTAGTCGATCGGCCCGATAGACTTAATGGAGTTTTTCGTTGACAGAGCTCCGGGGGCATTCTTATACTCTACTATTATGATAGAGAAGATAGACACACTTCCACTTTTCGCGAAACCTGTGCGCACTTGCGGCGCCCCACGGGGAAACTGATGGCGGCCGCTCTTCCGTGGAGATGGCGTCCGGAGAATTAAAGGTAGGGATCATGTCAACACAACGACGCGTTACGATGGTAATCAAAGGCTTGCTGAAGAAAAGCGCCTGGCTGCCACTGGTTTGCTTCATCGGCTGCCTGCCGCTGTTCGCTCAGGATGGCAATGCGCCGCCCGGCCAGGACACGCGGCCGGCGGCAGCCCAGGCCTCATTGAGCCAGCAGACGGCTCCTTCAGAGCGCGCCAGCAAAGAGAGCGCCTCTTCGGTTTCAGCATGTGCCGGTGACGGCAGCGCCGCTCCGGCGCCTAAGATTCCCGCCAACGCGGCGGCAACATCTGCCCCCGACCCGGTCGCCTGTTGGACGCCGGCCAAGTACGTGAATGCGGGTCTGCCGTCCTGGCTTCGCTTTAGCGGTGAATTCCGCAATCGCGAGGAAGGGCGCACCGGCTACGGTTTCACGCCCGGCGACAACGACGCCTACGGGCTGACACGTCTCCGCATCGGCTTCGATGTCCTGCCCAACTCCTGGTTCCACGCTTTCGTTCAGGCTCGCGATTCGGAAGTGATCGGCGCGAATCCGAAGGACGTGACTAGTTCCATGAAGGACGTGTTTGACCTCAATCAGGCCTACATCGAACTCCGGAACGGCGAGCATGCCTGGATTAGCCTCAAGACGGGGCGCCAGGAGCTGATCTTTGGCGACGAGCGCCTTATCGCCAGGAGCAACTGGTCGAACGCCACCCGGTCATTTGACGCCGCACGGCTGACTCTTGGGCGCCAGGACATTGGTGCGCTGCTCGACGTCTTTGCCTCCTCGGTGGTGAAGGACTATCCGACCGGCCTCGATCGGGTTCAGCCAGGCCACAACTTTTACGGGGTGAACCTGGCCCTCACAAAACTGGTGCCCAAGGCCAGCATTGAACCTTACGTCTATTTGAAGACCGTACCCAGCGTGACCGCCGTCGATAAGACGACCGGCGACGAACGCCTCTACACCAGTGGACTTCGGTGGGCCGGCATCATTCCGGGAGGCTTTGATTACCGCGCGCGTTACTCGGTTCAGTCGGGTCATTATGCCGATGACACGATCCATGCCTGGGCTGCGTACGGTATTCTCGGCTACACAGTTCAGCAGACACGTTTCGAACCGCGCTTCTCGATCGAATATAACTATGCGAGTGGAAACAAAGCCATCGGCAGTTCAGTGATCGGAACCTTCGACCAGCTCTACCCCACCACTCACCAGTGGCGCCGCCTCACAGACCTCTTCGGCGAAGAGAACATCCGGGACCTCAAACCGGGATTTGATATCAGACCGACGAGGAAGATGAAGGCCTACTTCGTTGTGAGCGAACTGTCACTGGCCAGCCGGTACGACAGTGTGTACGATAATACCGGAGCCGTTCTGGTGAAGGTACCCAAAGGCGGCGCGCGCAGCGCGGACATCGGCAAGGAAGGCGACCTCTTCGGGACCTACGATGTGAACAGGCGCTTGCAGATCGGGGCCGGCTTCGGACACTTGATTGCCGGGCGATTCCTTAAGCAGGCCACCCCGGGTGGAGACGCTTCTTATCCATACGCCTTTGCGGACTACCACTTTTAATGAGGTGAGGCTTGGACATCAAGGTCGGCGTACTTGGGCTGGCTGTGGGATTCATGGTTGGACTGACCGGAATGGGCGGGGGCGCGCTGATGACGCCGGCGCTAATCCTGCTGGGCCTCGCGCGGCCGTCTTTGGCCGTCGGAACCGATCTGGTTTGGAACGCACTCACCAAGAGCGTAGGCTCCGTCGTTCACATCCGACAGCATACCGTCGACAATAGAATCGTCAAGCGTCTGGCGATTGGGAGCATTCCTGGCGCCCTCGCCGGCCTCGGGCTGTTGGCGATTCTGCGACGCACCGGCGTCCAGCATCAGGACAAAGTGGTTGTATGGGTTCTGGGAGTGGCTTTGGTGTGCGTGGCCCTGGCACTTTACGCTCGAACGGTTGTGGGCAGATATCTGGACTCGCCGACTCAGGAGCAAGTCTCGCATGGACCTTGGTGGGTGACTTCACTGGTTGGGTTAGTGGTGGGTTTTCTGGTGAGCATCACATCCGTGGGCAGCGGCACCCTGATCATCGCCAGCCTGGCGTTCCTCTATCCGGCAACTCCTCTTAAGAAGCTTGTAGGCTCCGACATCTTCCACGCGCTTTTCCTCGTGGGAGTCTCCGCGATCGGCCATGCGGGGCTAGGTACGATTAATTACAAGCTGCTCGTAGGTTTGCTGGTGGGATCCGTGCCTGGTGTGTGGATCGGCAGCAAGTTGAGCGCCCGCTTTCCGGAGAAGGTCCTCCGCCCGATCCTGGCCACCACCTTGCTTTACCTCGGGTTAAAACTCCTGTAGAAACGCACCGCCCCGCGGCTGCGCATGCCGACCGGAAAGCTCTCGAGATTCGGCTCTCACGCTAGCCCGGCGGAACCTCACGAAAAACCCACCAGCGCATAGTGATATGATAATCCTCTTCGCCGGTTGCGAGTTGTTGCTTCAGAACAACGCAGTCATTGTCGGGCTTTGGTGGCGAAGACCCCGAATATCTTGCGCAGCTGCGTGTGCCTTTCGAAGGAATGGCGTGGTTGTACGTTTGGAGGTTCCGAATGAGCAATCTGATTTCTCCGCATGGGAGTCAAAAACTCAATCCTCTTCTGCTACAGGGACCGCAACTCCAAGAAGAGAGCACGAGAGCGCAATCCCTAACAAAAGTTCCAATGACGAGCCGCGAAACCAGCGACCTGATCATGATGGGCATCGGTGCATTTACGCCTCTGGAAGGATTTATGGGGAGGGACGACTGGCGCGGGTGTTGTGAAACCTACAGCCTGCCCAACCGGAAAAGGCTCTTCTGGCCCATACCCATTACCCTCTCGGCCGCGCAAGACTTGGCCGATTCCATTGCGGCCGGTGACGAGGTGGCGCTGTGGGATACTGAAACTGAATCCGTCATGGGCACCATGAAGGTGACCGAAAAATACTCCATCGACAAGGAGTTCGAGTGCAAACAGGTTTTCCGCACTACCGACCCGGCTCACCCCGGGGTGCAGAAGGTGATGGAGCAGGGCCCCGTAAATCTCGCAGGCACCGTCAAAGTTCTCTCGGAATCCTATTACCCGGAGATGTTCAAGGGCATCTATCAGCGGCCGGCGGAAGCCCGCAAGGCATTCGAGGAACGCGGGTGGAACACCGTGGCCGCTCTGCAACTCCGCAACCCCATGCACAACTCGCACGCTTACCTGGCTTGGATCGCCATCGAGGTCTGCGACGGGGTTTACGTTCACCAGCTTGTGGGCAAGCTCAAACCCGGCGACATCCCGGCCGAAGTGCGCGTGAAGGCCATCGACGCGCTGGTCAATAAGTATTTCCGCAAAGACCGGGTGATTCAGGGTGGTTACCCCATGGAGATGCGCTATGCTGGGCCGCGCGAGGCGCTGCTGCACGCCGTGTTCCGGCAGAATTACGGTTGCACTCACCTCATCGTGGGACGCGACCACGCCGGGGTGGGCGACTACTACGGCCCCTTCGACTCCCAGAAGATCTTCAACGACATCCCTTCCGATGCCCTGCTCTTGCGGCCCTTGTGCATGGATTGGACGTTCTATTGCTATGAATGCGGCAGTATGGCGTCAATGAAGACTTGTCCCCACGAGAGCAAGGCCGTCATCGATGCAGACGGGAACTACAAGGGAGGGGCTCGTTTGCTGTTATCAGGGACGATGCTGCGGAAGTTGATGAGCGAGGGAAAGCCTGTCCCCCCGGAGTTCTCCAGACCTGAAGTGATTAAGATTTTGAAAGAGTACTACGATAGCCTCGACAAAAAAGTGGAGGTAAAACTCCACGGGTTTGCCACAGGGCAGAGCCAACAACATCTCCGCTAGTCTGTTCTGGGCCCCTTGATCTCATGGTCGGTCGGAACGGGCCTGACCGCGATAATCGGCCGAGGGCATGCAAACCCAAGTCTCGCGTAGCCGACTTCTTGTCACTTCTAGAGCGGTTTCGATTTAAGTATTTACATATCCACAGGAGGCGAAGTAATTTGTGCATTCGCTTGGGGAGACCGTATTGAGCAACTCCCCGATTTCCTTCCAGAGGGTATCGATATCGCGC
>Ga0181521_10003741_pt1 | contig 17746 bp, 18 predicted proteins | sample PEATcosm2014_Bin_32_FD_119764 | JGI IMG/M metagenome (GOLD analysis project Ga0181521, IMG submission 119764) | Peatland microbial communities from MTU Mesocosm Facility, Houghton, MI, USA - PEATcosm2014_Bin02_60_metaG | ecosystem: Environmental > Terrestrial > Soil > Wetlands > Peat | place... | reverse complement strand
GGTGCGCTCGTTGACGACGATCTTGGCCGGCGTATGAACGTTGAGCACCAGGCTCTGCACCCGGGAGATCAACATGGTCACGGTCTGCGAGGAGGCGTCGGCTACGCTGATGTCGACCCGGCTGCTGTCGAGGGCCGAGGCAACGGGCTTATTGAACTCCTTGTTCACTGCAGCGGCAATCGCCACGGCGGTGCCGAAATCCGGATTGCGCAAAAGCAGCGATACCGTCTTGAACCCGCTCAGATCGACCGAGGTGTCGCGCTCCACCATGGCCCCCTGGGGAATCAGGCCGACATTGGCGGCATTCACTTCCTTCTTGTTCGCGCCCGTACCGGCGGAGTATCCGCCCAGTACAAGCGGCCCTTGCGCCTCGGCATAGACCTGCCCATCCGGACCGTACAGCGCACTCATCAACAACACGCCGCCTTCAAGGCTCTGGGCATCGCCAATGGAAGAAACGGTAACGTCCAGCTTTGACCCCGGCCGTGCGAATGGCGGCAGCGATGCCGTTATAAAGACAGCCGCCACGTTCTTCACCACGACGGAGGTGGGCGAGATCAGGACCCCCATCTTCTGCATGGCGTTGGCCAGCGTTTGCACGGTAAAGATGGTCTGCTGCCGGTCGCCCGTGCCGCGCAGACCCACCACCAGGCCATACCCCACCAGCATGTTCTCCCGGACACCTTCAACACTGGTGATGTCGCGCACCAGTACCTGGCGATTATTGGACTCATCCGCGTGCGCAACCGGCGGCAGCACAGACAACACAACGGCGATGGCCATGGCACAGGAGACCATGGACCGGAGTCGCGCATTCGAGTTCTTCAATTTAAGCTTCATCGTGATCAGAATCCAACGAGCCACAACACTGCTTTCATAATTGGGTTGAGAGGACGCGTGCTGTCGGCGATGATGCCCTTGCCCTTCATCTCAATTTCGAGATTGCTCAGTGCCGCCGAAGAAACGGTGTTGCTGGGTCCGATATCGTTGGGGCGCACAACCCCGCGCACCGTCACATCTTCGTGCTGATTGTTCATATAGATATTGCGTTGCGCTTCCACCACCAGGTTGCCGCTGGGCAGTACGGCAATCACCTGTCCGGTCAGGCTGGTTTGAAAGGTAGTACTGGTGTCCGTTGCTCCAGCACCTTTCAGCGCGGTAGAGGAGTTCGCATTGAGCAGCGGATTCAAGCCGGTGGTCTTGAGTGCCCCCGCAAGACCTGTGATCGCGGAGCTGGTTTGCACGGTCCGCTGATAGTTGGAGTTTCCGCTTTGCGCCGCGGTGGTCTGCACCGCAACCAGGATGACAATGGTGTCATTCAGCTTGCGCGCCTTGTAGTCGGTGGAGAGATCGCCCATGGTGTTGCTCGGCGACCAGAGACTGCCCACCGTCTGTCCTGAGGCCGCGTGAACATCCTGCTGCTGGAGGCGGGCAATGTAGGCCGCTCTCAACTGGTCGGATTGGCTCTTCGTCTTTTTGGCGGCCGCATGGGCAAACGGTGTCATAGCAACAACCAGCAGGACCGCAATCAGCCGATGGCGCCAAGCGCCTCTATTTCTTGTTGTCATCACAGTTTGCCCCGTAGTACCGCATCGTCGCCAACCGCAGCCCTGTAGGTCTGCCGGTGGTCTGGGCTTGCAACACGAATGGTTTGCCCAATGGCGCCATTCTGAAGGCAAACCACAGGAAGCTGTATATGGATGTGGTCCCCTTCGAGCAGAAGGACCGCGGGCGAACCGGCCCGCACAATAAAAGAGTTGGAGTCAGGCTTAGCCTGGAAAATCGCAGTCGAGGAGTGGTCTGCGAAAATTGGGGGCACGGACTCAGCCTGACTCCAACGGACTGCGACAAAGAACGGCAAGCATTCACCTGCCTTCACGCAGTCCAAACGAAACTTCATCTGATGGTCGCCCCAACGCTCCATCGACTCGACCTTGAGTTTCGGAGCGCTGTCGGTCGCCATTACGTCGGCCAGAAGCACAACCTGGTCGGCAGACACCTTCATGCCTGCGCCGTTGATTGCCGCGGCAACCTGCTCCGCCGTGATGGTGTTGCGGGCAGACGCCGCCACGGCAGGCAAAGCCATGGCAGCGGAGAGTAAGAGGGCCGGGATGTAGGAATATCGGGTCATCGCAGTCAACCTACTGGGCTACCTGGTTCAACCCCTGCAGCATCTCGTCCGCGGCCTTGACCACGCGCGAGTTCGACTCATACGAGCGCTGAGCCAGAATCATATTGACGAATTCGTCGACTATATTCACATTCGCCTGTTCCAGCATTCCCTGCTGGATGGTGCCCAGGCCGTCCGAGCCGCCCGGCGTGCCCACCACGGGGTCGCCCGACGCAGTGGTGGGCAGATAGATGTTGTTGCCGACGCTATCCAGACCGCCTGGGTTGTTGAAGGTCGCCAACTGAATAGTTCCCACCTGCGCGGCGTTGATCTGGCCGGGGAGGGTCACGCTGACAGTACCGTCGCTGCCCACCGTGATGTTGGTGGCGTTGGGGGGAATGGTGATGGCAGGCTGAAGCTCGTTGCCATTGGCGGTGACCAGGGTGCCCTGCTGGTTGGGCTGGAAGGAACCGGCTCGGGTGTAGCCGATCTGATTGTTGGGCAGGAGGATCTGGAAGAAGCCGGTGCCTTCGATGGCGAAGTCCAGCGGATTGCCCGTGCTGCTCAAGTCGCCCTGGGTCTGGATTATCTCGGTGTTTCCGGGCCGCGTGCCTAGTCCGACCTGTAGTCCGGCAGCAACCGTCGTCTGCTGCGTTGCCGCTGCGCCCGGCATCACTTCACTCTGATACAGGAGATCCGAAAACTGCACCCGGCGCGATTGAAAGCCCGAAGTGCTGGCGTTGGCCAGGTTGTTCGCGATGTTGTCCAGGTTGATCTGTTGAGCGGTCATTCCGCTGGCTGCTGTGTAGAGGGCGTGAAACATTGTTGAGCTCCTTTAACCAACCTTGGGCAGGTCCTGAGTTGCGGTTTTGTCCATCTCCGAGGAGTACATGGAAAGCTCGCGCTGCATCATCTCGGCGGACCGTTGCGCGGTAATCAGCTCGACCATGCTGGTAACCGGGTTTACGTTTGAGCTTTCCAGCATCCCCTGCTTCACGCTGGAATCGGTCGCTGCCGTCCCGCTATTGGGCGGCGCGGAATAGTAGGTTTCGCCGGCGCTGGTAAGGGCCGTGCCCGCCGGAAAACTTACCAGCTTCAACTTGCCTGCCACCGCCCCATTCGAAGAGATAGTCCCGTCTGGGCTGATGGAAACCGTACCCGGCGGCATGGAGATGGTCCCCTTATCGCCCATCACAGGGTCGCCGGACGCAGTAATCAACTGTCCCTTGCTGGATACCTGAAAGCTGCCGTCGCGCGTGTACATCGGGCCGCCGGCGGTTTGCACGACAAAGAAGCCCGACCCCTGGATAGCCAGATCGAGGTCGTTGCCGGTCTTTTGCAAGGCCCCCTGGCTTTCGTCCAGCGTGGTTCCGCTCAGGATTCCGTAGTTGTTGATCGCCCGGTTCAGGTCGGAGCCTGGCGCGCCGCTAGCTGCCGCGAGTACGGAGCTGAATTGGTTATGCTGCGCCCGGTAACCCACCGTGCTTGCATTGGCCAGGTTGTTGGCAATCGTATCCAATGCCTGTGTGCGAGAGACCAAAGCTGTGCACGCGGCATAGTATCCACTGTCCATAGACGCCTCTTGTCCTAGAACAGTGCACGGCAGATGCCATTCCAGTAGGCAAAAGGTGCCCCAAAAGAGCCAATTCGTCGCAAAATACCCTCATTTTGATGAGGGATCGATGAGAACAGCCGTCCCGTTGCGCAGGATGCCGCGCATCCGGGCCTCTTCTCTCATGGGAAGGCAATCCGCGGCTGTGCCTTGGCGCAGCGCAGGTTACTGGAAATTCTCTGCGCCCGATTGCCCGGTCCCATTCCAAACCAGGTGGGGGCGGAGACCCTGTTCAAAGGGGCAATCGATGAACGACCTGTTGGCACGCTGATGGGCCTCTCGCACAATCCCCGACCAGAGCGTTGGGTATCCGGCGAAGTGGATTTCACGGAAGAACTCCGTCACACAGGCAGGCAGCGACCATCTTGTTGCAAAGCGCAGCCCAACCAGCACAGCATCGGCCTCGCCGGATTCTCTCCATCCCAAAAGCTCCGGCAGCAAGCCGATGGCATGAAGCAGACCGGCTAAATAAGCCTCTTCGGGCTTTACCTTGAGCATCTGTTTTGCAATCAGCATGGAATGCTGGGCAATTTCCCTGGAGTGGTTCCAGAAGTCCGCGATGTCATGCTGCCGGTCATCGCCAGCGAGGGTTTGCGCCGACACTGCCTTCATACAAGCTTCCAGGCCAAGGTCCGAGATGCAATCCTCCATGCGAATGGGGCGGTCTTCCGCGTTGCCGTATTCCCGTCCCGCCAGTCGCAATATCTGCAATGCGGCGCCCAGATCGGAAAGCACCAGTTGAGACATCTGGCGAAGATCGACGCAGGGCTCCTGGACCAGGAGATCCAGCACAAGCAGTGTTTTTGTCAATATCGGGATGTCGGGAAGATCCTGGACAAACTCAACCTGCGATGGTTGCAGTTCTACCAGCTGATTCGGTCGAGTTTGGTTCCGGAAAACGGTCCTTGTCGGCACTGTGCCACCACCTGGCACAGATATCGGCAACTCGCGCCAATTGTTTTACCCGAAAGAGCGGATGTTTTCCATCGGCACGAGGAAATTCCTCATTCTTCCAGCTTCGGTCGCGTTCTTGACTCGAAACAGCACGTCGATCTTGCGTCGTTTGCCCGTAAGTCTTGTCCATGCATAGTCTCGGCAGTGTGCGAAGTTGGCTTCCCTGGCGGCGACTTCTACCGCAAAGCCGGCCACCACATTCGCCATCTCCACCGGCGAATTGGGATATTCAAAGACCACCTCCTCGCAGTCCGGAACGGTGGTCAGGCGCCCCATTTGCTCCCGGAACTCGGTCGCGGTGATAAAGCATGGCTCTGCCCTGAAGCCCGTGATCTGTTCCAGGGAATTGAGAAGGCTGTGTTCCACCCGATAGACAAATCCCAGGAGGAACCGTTTGGCTGCCAGGGAACAATGCAGCGGCACCGCCGTGCATGCATGGAGCAAAGCCGGCGGGATGTCTGCTTCAACCGGCTGACCGATGCGGTCCTGTCCAAGAATGGGATAGCCCCACTGCGCGGCCCTGGCCGCGGCCAGTTGCCTCTCGCTGGCCAGTCCAAGACGGACCAGAACAGCCTCTAAATCTTCGCCGTGCAATCGGCTCTCAGCCATGGCGAATCGAAGCTGATCGTCCGTCAAGTAGCCCTTCGACAGCATCACGAGGCCGATGGACAGGCGCGGGTGATGCGGCATTTCCAGGACGCTTGCGCCCAAAAGCATGGAGAACCGTTTGCGCGCGGCGGTGGCAAAACAATCCACGCTGCAGTACCAGTTTTGGTCCACATGGATTCCCACGCGGCTCTGGATGCTTCGCATCAGGAGGGTGTTCTGACACGTCTGCAGAGCGCATACCGAGTACATGCTCTTCCATCCACGGTCGGCGCCTGGCAGAACGGATGCAAGTGACCATTTCATCAGACTTCACTCCTGTACCAAAACCGTTAAATTTGGGCCGCAATCGGTTGTGGAACATCGGTGACGCGTAACCCATAGTTGCCGTCCACGATGACGGCCTCCCCGCGCGCAATCACTTTTCCATCCAGCAGCAGCTCCACCGGGTCGTCCACCTTGCGGTCCAGTTCGATCACCGAACCGCTTACCAGCTCCAGCACTTCGCGCAGCGGCAACTGGCGCTGGCCAAATCGCAGCGCCACATTCAACTCAACATCCATCACCATCTTGAGATTGACCGGATCGAGTGGAGGCATTCCGTTCAGGACAGGATCTTTGCCGGCCCCCTGGGATGTCAACGCATCCAGAAACGTTGCGTCGAAGTAGAGCAGCAACGGTATGTCCGGCTGCTCCTCCATGGAGGCGGCCAGGGGGACAACCAGCATCCCGCCGAACGCCAGGTCCGCGATTCGCTCCACCTTGAAGGTGATCTCGCCGAATTCGACCGAGAGAGATGCCGTGAGACCGGCGGTCGCCGTGGAGATGACCTCTGCCAACGCCTCCGAGTGATCTTCGCGGAATTCCGCCGCCGGCTGTCCCAGTATCTTCGAACCCAGTTCAGCGACCTGCGGTTGGTACAACTCGATATAGCATTCGCCGTGCAAGGCGCCGTCCGCAGTCAGCTGAAAATGGACCGGCTGCCCATGGCGTGTGCCAAGGTCCGGGTTGTCCAGCACCTTAAGGTGAAAGGGCGTCCCCGCCGCCTGGGTCAGCGCTTCGGCAAGTGAGGAGGTAAAAGCGTCTGCAAATATCCGCGCCGTTTTTTTGTTGCCCTGATTGTCCACGATTCCTATTCCTTTCCCCAACCTGTTAGTTGCACCCGGCGGCCAACCTGTGCTGCCTTCTGCGCGCCGTTCCTCACCGGATTTGCTTCAAAGATCTCTCGCCCGCCTACGGTCAGCATCCCCGGGGTGCGGACGGACGCCCGCAGTTTCAGGACGCATCCTGGCTGTAGCCCCACCAGGTCGCGCACGGAAACCTTCATGCTGGGAAGGTCGGCAGCGACCGCCACGTCGCAATCCAGGATGCGCTCCCGGATCGTGGCAGTCGGGAAGTACTTCAATTCCCCTTTTTTCTGCGGATGGTCCGCCTTGCTCTGCTTGATCAGAAAAGCGACAAAGGAGGTTGGAAAGATCAGTTGAAAATACCCGGTGGTATCCACCATCTCGATCTCGAATTTCACCAGAGTGACCTTTTCATTGGGCGCGCAGAACTGATGCATGGCCGAGGAGTCGAGACGACGGTTTGCCACCAGGGACATTTCGGGTATCTCCCATGCGTCTTCGGCTTGCCGGGCAATCAGCGATGTCAGGTCCTGCATGAGTTCTTCTTCAATTTCCGAGAGCTCTCGAGCTTCGTTCACCGACATGCCCGACCCTCCCAGAAGCAGCTCGATGGTCGGAAAGACGAGGTCGATGCCGCACTCCACAAGCATGGTGCCTGGTATCGTGCTGAGGTAAAAAGGCGAGACATAGCTGAAAGGAGGGACGTTGGCGATGTGGTCCTTGAAAGTGAGCTGATCGAGCATTAACAGCTTTATCTTCAGATTCGTTCCCAGATAGGCTTCCAGGGAGCTGGTCAGATGCTTGGCGAATGCCTCGTGAATCGCAGTCAATGCGCGCGCATTCTCATTGGACAAACGTCCAGCCGATCGGAAATTGCAAGGGTACACGGAGCGGGTCCTGTCCCCCCCATCGCGCGGCCTCTCGCTACGCTGTTCCTGCACCGTTGACTCAACTTGTTCCTGACTATGCGCGTCCAAAGTGTCCTCCTGCTGCGATGTTTGCCGCGTGCGGCTGCTCGCGAAGGTGGGCGAGCGACTCTCTCAGTTTGTACATCATCGCCTGACGAATCTGGGAGACCCGCGAAAGCGACATCCCCACCACTTCGGCAATCTCCTTCATGGTGAGTTCTTCCCGGTAATAGAGGGAGAGGATCAACTGCTCCCGCTGGCTGAGCTTTGCAATGGCCTCGGCCAGGTGGGCCTTTCTCTCGCCCTGTAGGCAAAGATCGAAGGGATCGGGATCGTCCAGGTTGGGCGCCGATTCAATCACATCCAACGATTCCGAACTGTCGTGGGACACCGCCATCTGCTGGCCCGCCAGATGGAGCCCGTCGAGCTGCTGCATGATCTTGCGCAGACGGTCGATCTCTATATGCATCTCTTCCGCAATCTCTGTGTCCACCGGATGCCTCCCCAGCCTGCCCTCGAGTTGCGTAGTCGCCTCCGCGATCTCGCGTCCCCTCTTGCGCAGGTAGCGCGACCCCCAATCGGCATCGCGCAGGCTATCCAGGATTGCGCCTCGAATGCGGAATTTTGCAAAGGTCTTGAACTGGGCGTTCTTGGTGCAATCGAAGGTCCGGCTTGCTTCCAGCAGGCCCAGAACGCCGGCATTCACAAGGTCTTCCAACTCAACATGATGAGGAAGCCGCTCGCGTATCCGTGAGGCAATGTAGTAGACCTGGGAAAGCTCCTGCATCACAAGATCATTGCGATCGTCCACTTCTTCCGCGCTTGTTTTGTAGGCCACTTCTGCTTGCGTCATTGGTTCACCTCATCGAGCGTGTCAGTATCCATCTCTTCATCCAACCGAGCCCAGGGACTGCACTTGTGTCATGGGAGGGATCTCCGACGGCGAGATCACAACAATCTTGGGAAGGAACGGCTCCAGCAAACGCTTCAGATAGAAGCGTCCGGGAGACGCGCACAATAGCACGGGAGGCGCCATCGCAACCTGGTCTCCCAGCATGGCGCGCAGTCCGTCCAGTACCCTGCGCGCAACCGATACCTGCATTGCCCCGCCCGCGGACAGTTGCGGGTGTTGCGGCGAACTGCCGGCACACTCCTCCTCGATCGCACGATTCAGCGTGACCACATTCAATTGTCCGCGATCGTTAAGCAGCGGCCGAATCAACGCTCGCCCAAGCGAGTGCCTGGCGGCTTCCACAAGGTTGACCGGATTCTTGTTGATCGCGGCCGCCTCCACAAGCGCTTCCAGAATGGTGCCAAGGTCGCGAATCGAAACTTGCTCCCGCAGCAACTGCTGCAGTACCTTCTGCACTTCTCCCAGGCTCATCAGCTTCGGAGTCAACTCCTCCACCAACTTGGGATGGGAGTCCGCGAGGCGGTCCACCAGCCGCTTGGTCTCGTGGCGCGTCAGCAGGTCATGGGCATTCTGCTTGATCAGTTCAGCGAGATGAGCCGCCAATACCGACGTGTGGTCGACCACGGCATAGCCCGCGGCAATGGCCTGCGCCTGCATCTCCGGCGCAATCCACTTGGCCGGAGAGTCGAAGGCCGGCTCGCGCGTCTCCTGACCTGGGATATCTCCGGGCTTGGGGTTGGAATTGACGGCAAGCAGGCGGTCGCGCCGCATCTCCCAGCGGGCAATCTCCACCCCGCGCAGATAGATGACATACTCCCTTTCCTTGAGCGACAGGTTGTCCGTGATATGGATGGACGGCACCAGGAAGCCCAGTTGCTGCGCCAGGTTCTTGCGCAGCGACTTCACCCTGGCCAGCAGTTGACCTCCCTGCTTGGCATCGACCAGCGGCACCAGGCCGATGCCCACCTCCAGCATCAGGTCGTCCAGCTTCAATACCGCATCCATTGGGTCCACAACCGGCGTGCCCGCTTTTGCCGCGGCAGCCTTGGTTCCAGCGGCCGGCTCGTCGGCGCTGCCGGGTTTCTTCTTCCAGGCTGCCAGCATGGTGACTCCGCCCAGGGCGAAGAAGGCGAACTTCGGCATGCCGGGAACCAGAGCGAGGACCAGCAAGACTCCACTCACAATCCACAACGGACGCGATGTCTTGAACATCTGCTTGCGAATGTCCACGCCCAGAGACTGGTCGGAGGAGGCGCGCGTCACCACGATGCCCCCCGCCACGGATACCAGCAGCGCCGGGATAATCGCCACCAGTCCGTCGCCCACGGTCAGGATGGTATAGGTCTTCACGGCCTGCGCAAAGTCCATGCCCTGCTGGAATACTCCAATCAGCAGTCCAGCAACGATGTTGATGACCATGATGAGGATGGTGGCCAGCGAATCCCGCTGGCTGAAGCGTGCGGCGCCGTCCATGGAGCCGCAGAACTCCGCTTCGGCTGCCACCGCATCGCGGCGCGCGCGGGCCTGGTCGGCGGTGATGAGCCCGGTATTCAGGTCGGAGTCGATGGCCATCTGCTTGCCCGGCATGGCATCGAGGGTGAAGCGGGCCGAAACCTCGGCGGTACGAACCGCGCCGTGGCTGACCACCAGATATTGAATCGCGATCAGCGCCAGAAAGATGACAAAGCCGACTATATAGTTGCCGCCCACCACAAACTGGCCGAATGCCTCAATCACCTTTCCGGCGGCCGAGGTCCCTTCGTTTCCATGCAGCAGGATTCGCCGCGTGCTGGCCAGGTCCAGTGATAACCGCATCAACGTCAATAAAAGGATGAGGCTGGGAAATACCGAGAACTGCACGGGACGCAGAATCTGAATTGCCGTCAGCAGAACCAGCACGGAGGCGGTAATGCTCACCGTCAGCAACAGGTCGAGGACGATGCTCGGCATGGGCACAAGCATCACAAACACCAGGGCCACCGCAGCGGTTGGAATGATCCAGTCGCTGGATGCGCGGAGCGAGGTTATTAGTCCAGGCTTGTTGCTCACAGGGATCTCAATTCTCCTTGCAGGTTGGCGGAAGCTCTCCGCTGAGCTTCGCGTTGTTTCACTTCGGCCTGGGCCTTGTAGACCATGACCAGAATCTCAGCCACTGCGTGGTACAGCGCGGATGGGATCGCGTCCCCCACCTCCGCGCCTTTATAGAGCGCCTGCGCAAGCGGCCGGTTCTCCATCACCGGGATGTCATGGTCCCAGGCAATCTGCTTGATCTTCTGCGCCAGCAGATTCATGCCCTTGGCAACCACGGTGGGAGCAGGCATGGCCATCTCGTAGCGCAGGGCAACCGCATAGTGGGTCGGGTTGGTGATGACCACCGTAGCGGTTTCCGCCGCCTTGATCATCTGCCTGCGCCGCGTCTGTCGCTGCAGCCTGCGGATCTTTGCCTTGTTCGCCGGATTGCCCTCCGACTGCTTGATCTCGTCGCGTATCTCCTGGCGGCTCATCTTCAGGTCGCCTTCGCTCTTCAGCCAAAGCAGCAGATAGTCCACGCCGGCCCATGCCACCAGGACCACGCCGGACTTCCAGCAGACCTCCAGAAGCATGCCGCTGACCATATGGACGAAGGAGTGCGAGTTGGAATAGGTACTGGACAGGATCTCTCCCCAGTGGGCGCTGATGCATGCATAGCCAATCCAGCAGATGGCGGAAAATGGCAGAAGAGACTTGAGGATCGTGCTGAGTCCGGTGGGCGAGAACAGTTGCTTGAGCTTTGCGGCGGGACTTAACCGGTCGGGCTTGATGGACAACGCCTCGGGCGCAAAGACGAAGCCTCCCTGCGCATATCCCGCCAGAAGAGAAGCGGCCAGCGCGGCGGTCAGGATGGGAAGCGTCCAGCGCAGCGTCTCCACGCTGGTCCAGAACAGAAGCGGCCCACCGGCCTGGATCGATTCCGTACTCGCCGAATCCAGCGAGTTGCGGAAGAAGTCCGTCCAGTGATAGATCGCCTGTTGGGCCGTGAGCGCAACGACGCCGGCGACCGCGACCATCGACAGAGCGCTGGTCAGTTCGCGCGATCGCGTGACCATGCCTTTCTCCCGCGACTTTTGCCTGTGCCGTGGTGTCGCCTGTTCGGTCTTGTTGGTGTCAGCCATGGTGCCTCATCGTGCCAGGTGAAGAATGCGTTCTCCGTTCGCCAGCGTGTTCAGGAACAGCCCGCGGAAAAGGTCGGGCCAGTATTTCAGCGTCGCGATCAAAATGGCGATTCCCAGAAGGCTCTTGATTGCCGGGCCCAGCAGCATGAGCGGCAGTTGCGGGGATGCCTTGCCAAGCAGGCCAAGCACGATGTCCGCGACCAGCGTGGCCGAGAGCACCGGCGCCGCAATCTGCACCCCCAGGCCGAAGATTTCGCCGCCCATCTTCAGCACGGCCATGGTAAACAGGCTGCTCAGGTGGGTGGTGCCGAGCGGCATATAGACGAAGCTGTTGCCGATGGCCCGCAGAAGCCAGTAGTGGACGTCCATGCGAAGAAACAGCAGCATGACGATGCTCTGGTAGAAGAGAGCGATCACCGTGGTATCGACCTGGGTCTGTGGATCGAGGATGTTCACCAGCGAGTAGCCCATCTGAACGCCGAGCACCTGTCCGGACAGTTGCACCGCCTCGAAGACTATGCTGGTGGCGATCCCCATGCCCACGCCGATCAGGAACTCCATGAAGATGAGCAGCGGCCATTGGGCCAGGCTGTAGGTGCCGATGTTGTGCCCAACGGTGGGATACAGCAGCAGGGTAATCGCCAGCACCAGGATCGCCTTCACCCGCGTTGGGATGGCGACGCTTCCGAAGAACGGCGCGAACAGCATCAGCCCGGTCAGGCGCACACCGATGGTCAACACTCCGCTGATGATCGTGAGAAGGGGTATCTGGATCATTGGAGGTACCCATGAAAATCGGAAAAGATGTTCAGCGTGTACTGCACCAGATGGCGCCACATCCAGGGCATCATGAGGAAGAGGGCGCTTCCCGTCGCAAGCAGGCGGGAGACGGTGGAGACCGTCATGTCCTGCAGCGAAGTGAGCACCTGAATCACGTTCACAGCCAGGCTGACCGTGATCGCGACAATCAGGATCGGTCCGACCAGGATCATCACTTCCTGCATCATCATTCTTCCCAGCATGACTACTTGATCGACGCCCATGGTTTTAGTTGAAACTCCTCATTAACGAACCGATTAGAAGGTGCCAGCCGTCCACCATCAGGAAGAGCAGCAGCTTGAGCGGGGTGGAGATGACCACCGGCGGCAACTGCAGCATGCCCACGGAAGTAGTGATGGAAGCCACCACCATGTCCACAATCAGAAAGGGAAGAAACAGCACGGTGCCGATCTGAAATCCGGCCTTCAGTTCCGACAAAATGTAAGCCGGAAGCAAAACGCGCATCGATACGTCGTTGATCGATGCGGGATGCGGTTCCTTGGCCAGGTCGACAAACAGCGCCACGTCCTTGTCTCGCACGTAGTGCGTCATGAAATGGCGTATCGGGTCTTCCGCGCGAGTCAACGCATCGATGGAGGTGATCTGGCCTGCCTGCATCGGGACGTAGGATTCCTGATAGATCTGGTTGGCCACGGGCTGCATGAGAAAGAAGGTGAGGATGAGCGAAAGTCCGATCAGCGTCTGGTTGGAAGGCGTCGTCTGAAGCCCCAGGGCTTGCCGTAAAAAATGAAAGACAATCAGCAGGCGCGCGAAGGGGGTCATGCAGACAAGCACTGAGGGAATCAAGGTCAAAGCTGTGAGCAGAACAACCACTGACCATGGCACCGATCCGCCGGTGGTCCCAGGAAACTGCAACACTCCGCCAATGTCGGCTGGGGACGAGGCGGGAGGCACGGGGTTTTTGGTGATCCTCGGGGACGTGCTGGAGAGTGCGTGTTGCGGCGCAACCGATGCGGCATTGCTGGCAAAACGAGTTTGCGCGGCCACGGGGGCCGCGACGGCAAGCAGCAGGAACAGCAGCATTGCGAGTCTTCGCGCGGGGACGCATCGAGTCATGCCGAATCCCCCTCTTCGCCCAATTGCGATCGCGCTGCATCTGCCGCTCCAGGCGCCTTCCCCAACTGGGTAAGCAGCGACACGCCGGACGCGCCTCCTGCAATCAGAAACTCGCGGTCCTCTACACGGACGAGCGCCACAAATCGTTTCTCACCGAGGGAGACTGTCTCGGCAACCCGCAATCGCTTGGTCGCGCCAAGCGCGTATTTCCTGTGCAGCCAGGACCATGCCCGTTGCATCATGCCGGGAGCAGGCCGCTGGAGCCGACGTGTTTGCTCGCGAGTTGGAAACGTGAGATCGCGGGGTGAGCCGCGCACCACCCAATCCTCCGCACAGTCCGTCAGAGTCGCATGAAACGATGCGCCCGCCGGCAATGGAGTCAACGCCAGCGCGACCGGACCCGCGGGGAAGCCAGGGAAGAAGGGACGCGGAAATCGAATCTTTACAATCATGCTTGGTCCGTAATACGCACGGCGATCCGGTCGCCGATGACTTCAAACTCCGTCCAGCCAATCAAGAGGTGGTTGACTCGCAGCGGCAGGTCGCTGGTATGGTGGCAGGCTGTCTCCACGATGGATCCCTTGGTCAACGTCAAGAGGTCGCCAACGGTAAACCGCACGACGGGCAGTTCCAGGCTGAGGGTGAACGGCAACCATGGCATAAGGTCGAGCGGATCTTGCTCACTCGGTGTCGGGACCTCGAGGGCCGGCTTAATGGGCGTAGTTTCCGGTTCCAGCTTCTGGACTGCAGCGATCATTGGACCCTCGAGCGCTCCCGGTTCCATGCATCCCGCCATGCATCTGGCAAAACCTATGACGCCGATCTGACTGGATGACAATGGGTGGAGCGGTTGCACAAAAACTAAATGCAATCGAAGGGCCGGAATTCGAGGCGCATGCGCAACCATCCGCGCGCCGTCCTGGATCAAGGCTAGATGATTGTTTTAACAAGGGTTAAAGTGGAACACGAGCCGGCCGCGCGACCCTGCTGGCTGGTGAGACAGCCATGAGAGCCGGCAGCCGGCAAGCGCCTTCCCGCCAGGAGAGGGTTCCCCTGGCGGGAGGCTCTAATCGTAAGCTAACAACTCGTACAGTCCTTCCAACTACGCGGTCATCATCTGGATCGTCGCCTGGGAGATCTGGTCGAGCGTTGTCAGGGTCTTCGCGTTGGCTTCATAGCCCTGCTGTGCGACGATCATGTTGGCGAATTCCGTCGAGAGATCCACGTTGGAGCCTTCGACTGCTCCTCCGCTGATGGTGCCGTTACCTCCCGCGCCGGCCTGCCCAACTACTGCAGCTCCCGAAGCGAACGTGGCTTGATAATCGCTCTGTCCCGACTGCTCCAATCCCTGGGCATTGGCGAAGCTTGCCACCGCCACCTGTCCGAGCGCCAGTGTCTGGTTGTTGCTGAACTGCCCCTGCACCGTTCCGTCAGGCAGCACGGAATAGCTGGTGAGCGTGCCAACCCCATAGCCATTCTGGGTGGTGGTGGTGGTTGCACTGGCCGAGTCCTGCTGCGTGATGCTCGGGCTCCCCGACGCGCCGTTCAGGTTCCAGGTAAGGTTCATATCGGCAGCCCCATCGGCCAGTCCGGTGATTTTGATTCCGGTGACGGTGCCGGTGGGCGCCGTCAACTGTCCCGAGGAGTTGAAGGTGAGATTGCCGGAAGCAAGGGTCGTCGGATTGCCGGTGCCGCCCGTGGCCGCTGCCGGAAGCGTGACGGTATAGCTCCACTTATTTGCAGCGGTGTTCGTATACTGGACGGTGAGGGTTTGCGACGCGCCCAGCGAGTCGTAGACCGTGATTGGGGTGCTGAACGTAGCGCCAACGCCGCCGCTGGAATTCAGGTTGGTGTCCATCTGGAAGGTAGTGGTGGTCACGCCGGGCACAATGTTGGCCTGATTGACAGAGATCGGCGCAAGAGCTCCGCTGGTTGAAACCACTCCATTGGTTGCCGGATATCCCATCACTAGTTCACCGTTCGGAGTGGTTAGCTGTCCCAACGAATTCACCGTGAAGTCGCCCGTGCGGGTGTAGTCTGTTCCATTGCTATTTTTAACTACAAAGAATCCGTTGCCCTGGAGGGCCATGTTCGACGCAACGCCTGTCGAACTGACGCTGCCATTGCTGAAGTTGGAGGACGTGCTGGCGGCTTGCACTCCCGACCCTGTCTGGATCGGGTCCCCGTTCCCAGAGGTCCCCTGCATCTGGTTGAAGATGTCGGCGAAGTTGAGGGTTTCGTCCTTATAGCCGTCCGTGTTGAGGTTTGCCAGGTTATTCGCAATCACATTCAGTGATTGAGAAGTGGCTTCCAAACCTGAGAGTGGTATCGAAAAAGATGACATTTACCTACCTCCTGTGGGTGTTGAATTAATGGTTGCTGCTGGGGTCCCGAAGCTTCCATACAGATTCATGAGCGCATTCGGGGTTGGTGGGGGGGTGTAGACCGATTGCTGTTGGCTGAGCGCCGTTGCCGCCGCCAACTGTGGGATGGCCGATGTTGCAGCCGGTGTGCTGCCAGACGCCGCCGTGCTGCCGGCAGCCGATGCAACCCTCGGGCCCGCGGTTGGGGATTGCGTGGTTGCGATCGAGGAGCCTGACGTCCCGGCCATGCTGTCCAGCGTCTGGTTGATGGACATGAGTTGATCCAACTGGTTCAGAGAAACCATCTGACCGACCATTTCGGTGGGATCGACCGGAGATGTGGGGTCCTGATTCTGCTCGGTCACCAGCAGGTTCAGAAACGTGTCCTGGAGGCTGCTTGCCGATGTCCCTAGGGAGCTGTTGGACGTGCTGCTCGAACTGCCCGTGCTGCTGGTGCCCGCTGCCCTGGGTGCACTGGAATTCTGCGCCATCAAAGGTGCGCTTATATCGGGTGTCAATCCTTGAATATTCATCTGACCTTCCCTTCTTGAAATAATTTCGTTCTATGCTCTGATATCCAACCGAGACCCATTGCTTGTGCTTGCCGGCGCTGCCGGAGCCAAACCAGTTTCTGGCTCTGCCGCCACCGCAGCGCTCGCGGTGCGTGCAGAACGAACAAACTCCTGTTGTTCCCTTTGTGCTGGGTTTCCTGAATCGCCCGACGAGAGCGTCCCCTGGTGGTTGACCTCGATCGACGTGTGCAGTCCATATTCGTTTTCCAGCTTGGTTTGCACGGAGGAGACGTGGGACGCCAGGGCCTGGCTCAACTCGCCATGATCCAGCGATATCTGGGCCAGCATCTGCTGCTGCGAGACAGAAGTGCGAATCGAGATGTTGCCGAACTCGCTGGAACGCATTCCGACGCTCATCTCCGTCTGGCCCATCGTCTGCATGAGCTTTGCGGCATTGATGCCGGATGAAGCCACGGCATCGCCACTCTCCGATTCGTTGGAAGCCGGTTCGCCCTGCCGCAAAGTTTGGCGAGATGCATCTTCAACTTCGCCTCCGCTGCGAAGGGGCGTTGCCGCTTCGTGGGAGACGCCATGCATCGGGGTCGCCTGCGCCTGAGACGTGCCGCTGTCTATAACCTTTGGCGCAACCGCTGCTCCCTGCGAGGAATCTGTCTGCGAATGCTGAGTGGACTGGCCGCTGTTCTGTGCCCCATGCGACGGTCCATCGCTACGCGTGCCCACTGCGTCGGAAGCCTTGTTCTTGCCTGGTTCCGTCGTGCTCCCGAGGCCGGGATTCTTTGCGTCGGCTGCGTTGTTGGTTTCCTTTGCTGAGGCTTTGACCGCGGACTGGATCCAATCCCCATGGCTCGGGAGAGCGGCAGCCGCAGGCAACCCCGCCGGCGCCTTGAAGTTCTCTCCATTCACTGGAACGGCAACGCATGCTCCGGCTTGTGGCGTCCCGCGTGGGGTTGTTGGTGCGGCCCCCTGGTCCTCTCCGGCAACACCTTCATCGGAAGGCTGCGCCGGATTCAACTGTTTCACGTTCGTTGCGTTCCATTCCGCTGTATATGCAACGCTTGCGTTCCGTTCCGCTGGTTCTGCCACAAACTGGATGAGCGGCAGTTGTTGCGGTACATCTTGCGCGGCACTTGAATCGGAAACATCGTAGTTCTGCGCGAGGGTCCCAGTGGATCCATTGCTTGGACGATTGCCGTTCGTTGGCTGGCTCGACTGGTCCGCTGCCCAGGCCACGGGTTGATCGGTGGGCGGAACAGTGCCCGTTATATGTGCGCCAACGTCGCTTCCAGTAGAGGACGACTGCGCCCTTTCCTGCAACCTCTTGATGCGACTCGCCGCGCCCGCATCGGAATGCGTCTGCGAACCGCCAGCCATTGGACCGTTATCGGCATTTGCCTGGCTGGACGAATTCAACGGCTCCGCCTGAATGGGGATGCCCGGCAGACTGGCCGGCGCCACGGTCGCTGCGGTCGAAGAGGGAGCCGTCACCGGGGTGGATGCAATTCGTACGCCTGTCATGGTGCGCGTCGTGTGCCAGGTTCTTCCATTCGCAACCACAACGGCGGCGGGTGCAAG
>Ga0181521_10003740_pt1 | contig 17748 bp, 14 predicted proteins | sample PEATcosm2014_Bin_32_FD_119764 | JGI IMG/M metagenome (GOLD analysis project Ga0181521, IMG submission 119764) | Peatland microbial communities from MTU Mesocosm Facility, Houghton, MI, USA - PEATcosm2014_Bin02_60_metaG | ecosystem: Environmental > Terrestrial > Soil > Wetlands > Peat | place... | reverse complement strand
TCTGCTGAGGGCCAGGGGCTCCGAAGTACGCCGTCTTCGCCGCGACATGCAGATCATCTTCCAGGACCCGTTCGGTTCGCTCGACCCGCGCTACCGCGTGGAGGACGTGATCGCCGAGCCGCTGATTCTCCATCCGAGAATCATCGACGAAAGCCTCGGCCGCGCTGCCCGTCGCCAGCGCGTTCGGGAACTCTTGCGTGCCGTGGGGATGGATGAATCCGCCATGCCCCGCTACCCGCACGAGTTTTCGGGAGGACAGCGGCAGCGCATCGGAATTGCCCGCGCTCTGGCTCTGCGGCCGAAATTTATTGTCGCCGATGAGCCGGTTTCGGCTCTCGACGTCAGCGTCGGAGCGCAGATCGTGAATCTTCTGCAGCAACTCCAGCGCGATTTCGGCCTCACTTATCTGTTCATCTCGCACTCCATGCCGGTGGTGCGCTACCTCTCGACCCGCATTGCGGTGATGTATCGTGGCAAAATCGTCGAGATCGGAAGCGCGGAGCAGATCACTGCTCAACCGCAGCACGATTACACTCGCAGATTGCTGGCGGCGACGCCGGAGTTGGCTGCCTCGTAATATTCCATAGCTTCCTGTTGTCCTTCCGAGGAAAGAAAACTACAATCTCCTCCTGTCTGGAGAAGATATGGCGACCAATCCTTCCGCGCCCCTGCACCCGCAGCAGCCACCGCAGCTATCTCAGGAACCAGCGCCGCTGTCTGAAGGGCAACGCCTAGCCTACACATTCTTTGCGCCCAGCAAGGCTTTCACCGATCTCCGCAGGAACGCTAGTTGGTGGGCGCCGTTCCTGATCATTGCGGTCGTTTCCTGGACTTTTATCTATGTCGTAGATCAGAAGGTTGGCTTTCGCAAGGTGGTGGAGAATCAGATCCAGTTGCAACCCAAGCAGGCCGATCGCATTGAGCGCTTGCCGGCCGATCAACGCCAAAAGGTCATGCAGCAGCAGGTCACGGTTACCAAGATAATCTCCTACGCTGTTCCCGTCATTGCGCTCTCGTTGTATGCGATCTTCGCCGCAGTTCTATTGGCCACGCTCAATTTTGGCGCGGGCGCTGAGTTGAAATACAAGACCATGTTTGCTTTGATTGTCTATACCCGGCTGCCGATGCTGCTGATGCCGCTGCTGGCGATGCTGTCGCTTCTGGCAGGAGTCAGCAGCGATGGGTTTAACATTGAGAACCCGGTGGCTACCAATGCCGGATATTTTGTTGGCCCAGACGGCTCTCCCGTGCTGCGGGCGCTGTTGTCACCGTTTGATGTCTTCACTATCTGGACATTAGTCCTGACCGCCATCGGCATCGCTTGCATCAGCAAGGTCAAACGCGGCACGGCGTTCGCCGTGGTGTTTGGCTGGTTCGCCGTCGTGGTGTTGGGTAGGATTGCCCTTGCCCTGGCAACTTCCTGAGCTGTGACAAAAGTCATCGCTTTCATGGTTGGTCCGATACTAGTCTCTGCGGTTACCTATCCGGAGGGTCTATGCGCCGTTTCCTTCTCCTATCAGCTTTATGTGTGGTGATCAGTTCTCTACTATTTGCCCAATCCGCGAACCCCGCTGCGTCCTGCATTGAGTGCCACGGCAAGCAAACCCCCAACATCGTTTCCGACTGGAAGCTGAGCAAGCACAGCCAGATGGAAGTGACCTGCGTTGTCTGCCACGGCGATCAACACCAATCGGCGACCGACGTGTCGAAGGTGAAGATTCCCACGCCTGATACCTGCGCCCAGTGCCACGCGACGCAGGTCGAGCAATACAAGCACGGCAAGCACTCGAAAGCGTGGGCAGCCATGCTCGCCATGCCGACCATTCACTGGCAGCCGATGGCGATGATTGAGGGCCAAAAAGGTTGCGGCGGTTGTCACAAGATCGGCGAAAAGCCGGTGGAGGAGATCGCCAAGCTGCGGGAGCACGGCAGCGAGTTCGGCGTTGCCTCGTGTGATTCCTGCCACACGCGCCATACGTTCTCGGTTGAAGAGGCCAAGTCGCCACAGGCCTGCGAGACCTGCCACATGGGATTCGATCATCCCCAGTGGGAGATGTATTCGTCGTCGAAGCACGGCGTGCGGACGGATTTGAAGCAGCGCGGGATTCTGCCTCCTGGCGCGGCGGCGCCAACCTGCCAGACCTGTCACATGCAGAATGGCGATCACGGCGTGCGCACGGCTTGGGGATTTCTCGCGGTTCGCCTGCCGTTGCCGGAAGACAAACAGTGGGCCGCGGATCGGGCCACGATTCTTCAGGCTCTCGGCGTGCTCGATCCTGACGGCAAGCCGACCGCGCTGGTGGCGACGGTGCAAGCCGCTGACCTTGCGCGCTTGACTCAGGAGGACTGGCAGGGCGAGCGCGACAAGATGCTGAAGACTTGCAACCAATGCCACTCCGGCAATTTTGCCAGGCAGCAACTCGAGGCGGGCGATGACATGATTAAGAACGCCGACCACCTGATGGCCGAAGCGATCAGAATCGTTGCCGATCTATACAAGGACAAGGTACTTCCGCAGCCGAAGAACTATACCTATCCGTTTCCGAACCTGCTGACGTTCCACGACGCGCCCACGGTGATCGAGCAAAAGCTCTTCGTGATGTACTTGGAGCACCGCATGCGCACGTTCCAGGGAACGTTTCACGCCAGTCCGGATTATGCGCTCTGGTATGGATGGAGCGAGATGCAGCGCGATTTGACCGAGATCAGGGAGCTGGCCGAGCAGATGCGGGAGAAGAAGACTGGGCCGGCATTGAAACCGGCGGCGTTGAGATAGAACTGGTGTGGCGGCGGGGCAGAGCCCCGTTCCGACACAAGGCTGTCTCCCCGCGAGCATTTACAATTGCTCCGCTACCATGCACAGCGCAGACGTCGTTCTCATCGGCGGAGGGATTGTCGGTTCCAGCATCGCCTACCACCTGGTTGCGGCGGGCTGCAAGAAGGTTCTTGTGATTGAGCGCGAGACGGCGCAGGGCAAGGGCTCCACGGGCAAGAGCATGGGCGGCGTGCGGGCGCAGTTTTCGACGCCGGTCAACATCCAGATGTCGCTTTACTCGATCCCGTTCTATGCGAGCTTCGAAGAACGCCTTGGCTACCCGTGCGACTACCGGCCTCAGGGCTATCTATTCTGCGCGACCAACGAAAAGCACCTGGCCTACCTGAGGGCCAACTACGAAAAGCAGATTGCCATGGGATTGAAGAACGTGCGCCTCGTCGCCGGCGACGAAATTCGCGGCCTGTTTCCGCAACTCCGCGGCGATGACATTGTTGGCGGCAGCTTCTGCTCCACCGATGGCTTTGTCGATCCCTACAGCGCCATGATCGGCTTTATGACCTGGGCAAGCGATCACGGCGCCACGCTTTGGAAGAACGCGGGCGTCACTAGCATCACTCGCAAAGTCGGTGGGCAGGGCGGGGGCTTCGAAGTCACGACCACACGCGACACCGTTTCCACGCGCACGGTGGTTAACTGCGCCGGGGCATGGGCTGCTTCAATCGCGGGGATGGTTGGCATCGATCTTCCCGTCGAACCCTTGCGTCGCATGCTGGTTCCGACGGAACCGTTTGATCAATTTCCGCACACCGCGCCCATGATCATCGACATGTCCAACGGCTTTCATTTTCGCCCCGAGAGCCGCGGATTCCTGTTTGCGTGGAACGATCCGGAAGAAACGCCTGGCTACAAAACTGATTTCGACGCCGGCTTCATCGAGAAGATACTGACCCGCGCCGCGGATCGTGTGCCCGTCTTCGAAAATATCGAGGTCAATCCCAAGAGGGCCTGGGCTGGACTTTATGAGATGACACCAGACCATCACCCGATTCTCGGCGAATCTCCCGAGATACCAGGCTTCTTTTTCGCCAACGGCTTCAGCGGACATGGTGTGATGCACTCGCCCGCCACCGGGAAAATTCTTAGCGATTTGATTTTGACCGGGAAGACCGATTTGACGGACGCGTCTCTGCTGAGCTTCTCGCGGTTTGCGGAGGGGCGGATGATTCATGAGACGGCAGTGCTATAGCTTTTCGATGTACCAGTGTGTGGGCGACGCGGTCATCTATTATGGCCGCGAAAAGAAGCTGACCACACGGGCACACCGAGGATTCGCCTGTGTACCTCTCGGTCCCCTGTGGTTAAGATTCTGAGCGATCAGCATGCCCGAGGAATTCAACTACTGGCTCACCACCGTGCAGATGACTACCTCACCGGCGGAGCCATTGCCGGAGAGTGCTGATGTTGCCGTCATCGGCGCCGGATTTACTGGACTGTCGGCTGCGCTCTCGCTGGCTAAACGCGGTGCGAAAGTCGTTGTGCTCGAATCGGAGACCATCGGCTGGGGGGCGAGCTCGCGCAACGGCGGTATGGTGCTCACCGGACTCAAGCTTGGCGTCAACAAGCTTATTTCGATGTATGGGCGTGAGCTGACGCGTCGCATGTACGCCGCGTCGCTTGAGACCGTCGACGCAGTCGAGTGCATTGTGAAAGCGGAAAATATCGACTGCGATTTCGTTCGCACCGGACACCTCGAAGTCGCCTGCAAACAAGCTCATTTCGACGACTACGCCCGCCAGGTCGAAGTGATTGCGCGCGAATTCAAACACCTGTTGCGCGTCGTCCCCCGAGACCAGCTACGCAGCGAAATCGGCTCCGAAATTTATTACGGTGGTATGGTCGACGAAATCTCAGCCGGACTCAATCCCGCGCGCTACGTTGCCGGACTCGGCGCTGCGGCCATGCGTTCCGGTGTTCGGATCTGCGAACGCACACGGCTGCAGAACATCCAGCGCGAAGCGCATGGCGGTGCGCCTGGGTTCAGGCTCAACAGCTCTCGGGGCTCGATTTGGGCACGCAACGTGCTGGTTGGAACCAGCGGTTACACGGGTGCGGCAACGCCCGCACTGCGGAAGAAAATCATTCCCATCGGGTCGTTCATTATTACAACCCAGGTGCTCTCTGAAGGGCTGGCCCGCGAACTGAGCCCGCGCAACCGCCAGATCTACGATTCCAAGAACTATCTTTACTATTACCGCCTCACGCCGGACAATCGCATGTTGTTCGGTGGTCGCGCGGCGTTTTTTCCGGAGACCGATCAGACCATCCGCAAGAGCGCGGAAATTCTGCGTCTGGGAATGATCGACGTCTATCCGCAACTGCGCGATGCCAAAGTCGAATACGTCTGGGGCGGCACCCTCGATTTTTGCTTTGACATCATGCCGCATGCCGGGCAGCTTGATGGCATCTATTTCGCCGTCGGATATGCGGGACACGGCGTCGCCATGGCTACGTATCAAGGGCAGAAGATGGCGGAATGGATCGCGGAGGGGAAGACAGACAATCCTTTTGCGGAGATTGCGTTTCCGGGCGCGCCGCTGGGGCTTTACAACGGCAACCCGTGGTTTCTGCCCATCGCGGGGACGTACTACAAGGTTTTGGACTGGGTGTCGTGAACAGGTAGTGATTTCCTCCTCCTGTGTCCGCGGTGGCCGGAAAGGATCTCTACCACAAGGGGGCACAGAGGACCATAGGGGACTTACAATCACCGGAGCAAACTTTATGTCACTGTTTGGATTGATCGAATACAACGATGCCAGCCCTGAAGTGCGCGCCATCTACGACGACATCATGGCCACGCGCAAGACCGACTGGATCAACAATTTCTGGAAGGCAATTGCGCACGACCCGGTCATGCTCAAGCGAACTTGGGAAGACATCAAGCAGATCATGGCTCCCGGGGCGCTCGATCCGCTCACCAAAGAAATGATCTACGTTGCGGTTTCGGTCACGAACCAGTGCCAATACTGCATCGCTTCGCATACGGCTTCAGCGAAAAATAAAGGCATGACCGACGCCCAGTTCAAAGAGTTGATGTCCGTGGTTGGAATGGCGAACGAAACCAACCGCCTGGTCGCCGGGTACCAGGTGGAAGTCGACGAACGCTTCAAACCTGAAACCGGCAGATGACATTCAAGGAACGGCGTTCTCACGGGGGTGTTGATATTGGACTCTCGCGAAGCTCTATAATCATTAGACTTGAAACAGGACTTGAAACAAGAGGCGAAGCAAGACTCGAATCTTCAGGCAGGGGTCAGGACTCGAATCATTAGACTCGAATCGCGAGAGACCGCGAATCACGAGCGCGCGCGAAAGAGGTAAGCCATGGCCGAGATGACGGTAACTCCGGTTGCAACCCATGGGTTTTTTCTGGACGGGAAGTGGCTGGAAGAGGGTGACATCGTCGACGTACACGCGCCTTACGACGGCGTGCTTATCGCCCATGTCCACCAGGGACGTCGCGAACATGCAGAAGGTGCTATTGCCGCGGCTGTCAAGGCATTCGGAACCACACGGCGGTTGCCCGCCTTCGAACGCCAACGCGTCTTGCACCGGATTGCAACCGGCATTCGCGATCGCAAAGAGGAATTTTCTCACACGATTGCATTGGAAGCGGGTAAGCCGATCAAGAGCGCTCGCATGGAAGTTGACCGCGCTGTCTTTACGTTCAACATCGCGGCTGAAGAGACGGTTCGCGCTTATGGCGAGTACTTGCCGCTGGATTGGCAGCAGTCGACCGCCGGACGTTGGGGCATCGTCAAACGATTCCCCCTTGGCCCCGTCGCCGGGATCACGCCCTTCAATTTTCCTTTGAACCTGGTGGCGCACAAAGTCGCTCCGGCCATTGCTGCCGGATGTTCGATGGTCGTCAAGCCCGCGCCTGAGACGCCGCTTACCTCGCTGCTTCTGGCTGAAGTTATCCAGCAAGCGGGATGGCCGGATGGCGGATTCAACGCGGTTCTGCTCTCCAACGAAGATTCCGGGCTGCTGGTCACCGATGAGCGCATCAAGCTCATCAGCTTCACCGGCAGTGCCGCCGTTGGCTGGGCCATCAAGAACAATGCGGGAAAGAAAAAAGTTGTCCTCGAACTGGGAGGGAATTCGGGCGTCATCGTCCACAGCGATACGGATCTCGCTTATGCCGCCGATCGCTGCGTTACAGGGGGCTTTGCGTACGCCGGACAGTCCTGCATTTCCGTGCAGCGCATTCTGGTCGAGCACTCCGTTTATGGAAAATTTACCGAGTTGTTGCTGGCGGCGGTCAGGAAACTGAAAGTCGGCGATCCGCTCGACGAGTCGAGCGACCTGGGCCCGCTCATCCGCGAGAGCGACGCCATCCGCGCTGCCGACTGGGTGCAGGAGGCGGTTCGCGGTGGAGCGCGCCTACTCTGCGGCGGCAACCGCAAAGGCTCGCTGTTCGAGCCCACCGTGCTTACCGGTACCAAGCCCAACATGAAGGTGAATTGCCAGGAAATTTTTGCGCCGGTCGTGACCGTCGAGCCCTACAACGATTTTGCTTCCGCGCTGAAGCAGATCAATAGTTCCACCTATGGTCTGCAGGCTGGGCTTTTCACGCGCGACGCCAAACTTATTTTTCAAGCCTACGACGAACTTGAAGTTGGCGGCCTGATTGCTGGCGACGTTCCCACATTTCGCATCGACCACATGCCGTATGGCGGCATCAAAGATTCCGGACTGGGCCGCGAGGGCTTGCGCGACGCTATTCAGGAAATGACAGAGCCGAAACTGCTGGTCATGAATCTGCGCTGAAATTGCGTTGCCGGGCTGTTTTTCTCAAAAACGCGTTCGCCAACAAACAAGAAATGCTTTCAGGTACTCTCAGGAATTAATTTCCCGAATTGAAATCCCGAAATGGCACAAAGAAAAGCTGCGCGACCTATTCCATTTCGCCAGTCAACTGTTATACTCACTTGTTTCAGTAACGTGCGTCACAACATCACGTGACGTAAATCATACGAATGCGATCAACCGGGATGGGCTAAAGCCAAACCCGCAATATTAAAGACTTCACATTCAATGCAGATCTTTCCACGCAGCAGCAATGCCATCGCCCGGGCCTCAATGGTGCTCACGGTTTTGGCGGTGGCCGGGCTATTCTGGGTGGTGTTGGAGTTGGAGCGTACTCCGTACATCACTAATGCCGGCGTCCGGAAGTCGCAGCCCGTACCCTTCAGCCACCAGCACCACGTCACCGGGCTGGGAATCGACTGCCGCTACTGTCACACCTCGGTCGAGCAATCAAGCTTTGCCGGCATTCCGCCCACCAAGACCTGCATCAACTGCCATCAGCAGATATGGACCAACGCGGCTTATCTGGAGCCGGTCCGCGAAAGTTTCCGCACCGGCCGCTCGCTCGAATGGACGCGCGTCAACCAGTTGCCGGACTTCGTATATTTCAATCACAGCATTCACATTAATAAGGGTGTGGGCTGCAATACGTGCCACGGCCCGATCGATCAGATGCCGCTAACGTACCAGTATGCGTCGTTGCAGATGGAGTTCTGCCTCGACTGCCACCGCAACGCCGAAAAATACCTGCGCCCGCGCGAACAGGTCTTCAACATGCGCTATGAGCCTCCTGTCAACGACCCGATGGGCAAGAATGATGTCGTTTTTGCTGGTAAGGTGTACACCGACCAGACCGCGCTTGGCACTGCCCTGAAAGAGGCATACAAGGTGCGGCCGGTAAAAGACATTACTAGTTGCAACACCTGCCATCGGTAGCGGCGGGCGAAAATCTAGAACTTGAAGAGCTAACGATCGACGATGAGCATGGACGAGCAAAAAACCGAACCGGTCGGAACCAGAGTTGGAACCCCCGTCGGAAACGATATCTGCCCCAGCAAGCGTAGGCAGCTCGACCTGACGGCGGTCAGGGAGCAGATCGAGGAGACGACTGGCCCCGAATACTGGCGCAGCCTGGAAGAGCTGGCGGGCAGCGAAGAGTTTCAGGAGATGCTTCACCGCGAGTTCCCCAAGGGCGCATCCGAGTGGCTCGACGATTTCTCGCGGCGCGGATTCCTTAAGACCATGGGCGCGTCGCTGGCTCTTGCCGGTTTGACCGGTTGCACGCGGATGCCGAATACCGAGATCGTGCCCTATGTGAGGCAGCCGGAGAACGTCATTCCCGGCCGCCCCAAGTTCTACGCGACGGCGTTCACGCTCGGCGGTTACGCCTCGCCGATTCTGGTCGAAAGCCACTTGTTCCGTCCGACGAAAGTTGAGGGCAATCCGCAGCACCCGGCGAGTCTCGGCGGCACTGATATATACGCGCAGGCTTCGATTCTCGACCTCTACGATCCCGACCGGGCGCAGAACATCACGTACATGGGCGACGTCCGTTCGTGGAGTGCCTTCATGGAGGCGGTTCGCGGCCCGATGAGTGTGCAGAAGAGCATAGCGGGCGGCGGCGTCCGGATTCTGACGCAGACTGTCTCCTCGCCCACGCTGGCCGCGCAGATTCGCGATTACCTCGACGTGAATCCGCAGGCGAAGTGGCACGTCTACGAACCGATCAACCGCGACAACGTTTACGAAGGCGCTAAGCTGGCGTTCGGTGAAGTGGTCGAGACGCGCTACGACTTGTCGAAGGCTGATGTCATCGTTTCGCTCGACGCTGATTTTCTTTATGCAGGATTTCCTGGCTCGTCGCGCTACACACGCGATTTTGCAGCGCGGCGTAATCCCGATGGGAACATGAATCGGCTGTACGTGGTCGAGAGCACGCCGTCGTCGACGGGGATGAAGGCGGACCATCGCATTCCCATGCGAGCTTCGGAGATTGAAAGTTTCGCACGTGCGCTCGAGAAGCATATTCCTGCAAAAGGAGTCGGCGCTGAACAGGTTGCTGTCCTCGGATATATAAGCCCTTCTAATGCGGAGTTCGGCAAGGCTCTACCGGCGATCCTCTGGGACCTTTCAGCGCACAGAGGTTCAAGCATTGTGATTGCAGGTGATCACCAGCCGCCCGCGGTTCACGCGCTTGCACACGCAATTAATCAGGAGCTGGGCAACGTCGGCAAGACGGTTTTCTATACCGAACCGGTGGATGCCAATCCGGTAAACCGAAACGAATCGCTGCACTCGCTCGTTGAAGACATGCGCGCGGGCAAAGTCGATCTGCTGCTGATTCTTGGAGGCAACCCGGCCTATGACGCGCCCGCCGAACTCGAATTCGCTTCGGCACTGAAATCGAACGCCGTCAGTCTGAAAGTATTTCTAGGAAGCCATCGCAACGAGACAGCCGAGCTTTGCCAGTGGCATGTTCCCGAAGCGCACTATCTCGAGTCCTGGAGTGATGCCCGCGCCTACGATGGCACGGTCAGTATCGTTCAGCCGCTGATCGAGCCGCTTTACGGCGGCAAGACCGCGCACGAAATCGTCACTATCCTCGCCGGACAATCCGGCATCACTGGGCACGATCTGGTGCAGCAGTACTGGCAGAAGCAGCACACCGGCGCGGACTTCGATGCTTTCTGGCGCAAATCGTTGCATGACGGATTTGTTTCGGGCTCAACCTATGCGCCCAAGAATGTTGCTCTGAAAACGACCAGCTTTCCGGCGGCGCAAGCTGCTTCCGGCTCGGGCTACCAGCTCAACTTCCGCCGCGATCCCTCCATCTACGACGGACGCTTCTCAAATAACGGCTGGTTGCAGGAACTTCCAAAGCCGCTCACCAAGCTGACCTGGGATAACCCCATCATGATCGGTCCTGCGATGGCCGAGCGGCTAAAGCTGAATTTCAAGGATGTTGCCGAGCTCGAATTCAACGGAAAGAAAGTCAAAGGGGCGGTCTGGATTCAAGCTGGCCATCCCGATAACTCCATCACTGTTTTCCTCGGGTACGGGCGCACCCGCGCTGGCCGCGTTGGCACCGGAACTGGCTTAGACGTTTACCCGCTGCGCACCAGCCAAGTTCCGTGGTTTGCCAACGGCGCGAAGCTCACCGCCGCGGGCGAGACTTACAACCTAGCCAGCACGCAGGGCTATCAGACGATGGAAACTCCCGACGGCGGCAATCGTCCGCTGGTGCAGGAGCGCAGCCTCGAGGAGTACAAGAAAGATCCGAACTTCGCGAAAGAAGGCGAGCCGCCAGCCGACCTCACGCTCTACAAGCCCTTTGATTATTCGAAGGAGACTTACTCCTGGGGCATGGCAATCGACCTGAATTCCTGCGTTGGATGCAATAACTGCATTGTCGCCTGCCAGTCGGAAAACAACATTGCCGTGGTCGGCAAAGAGCAGACGCTCAAAGGCCGCCACATGCATTGGCTGCGCGTGGACGCTTACTACAACGGGCCGCGCGAAAATCCCAAGGCCTTCTTTCAGCCCTTGCCCTGCATGCAGTGCGAGGACGCGCCTTGCGAACTGGTCTGTCCGGTGCAGGCGACCATTCACAGCAGTGAGGGCCTGAACGACATGGTCTATAACCGCTGCGTGGGCACGCGCTATTGCTCGAATAACTGCCCCTATAAAGTACGGCGGTTTAATTTCCTGCTTTTCCAGGACTGGGAGACGCCGCAGTTCAAGCTCATGCGCAATCCGGACGTGACCATCCGCAGCCGCGGCGTCATGGAAAAATGCACTTACTGTGTGCAGCGCATCAGTGAGCATCGCATTGACGCCGAGCGCGCCGATACGACGATTAAGGATGGCGATCTGCAGACAGCTTGCCAACAGTCCTGCCCGGCGAATGCCATCGTCTTCGGCAACCTCAACGATCCGAACAGCCAGGTCAATAAGTGGAAAGCGCAGGCGAGGAACTACTCCCTGCTGGGTGAATTGAATACGCGGCCGCGCACAACGTATCTAGCGGAAGTCCGCAATCCAAATCCCGAGTTGGAAGAGTCAAAAGCATAGTGGAGCACAAGTAAGGCATGGCTACGAACACGCAAATACCCGTGGCAGACAGGCGAGTGCCGGTGATCGCGCCGGGCCACACCTTCTCCACCATCACCGAGAAGATCAGCAACATCGTACTGAGCCGCCCCATTTCACTGGGATGGATCCTCGGCTTCCTGATCGTGTTCGGGATGATGAACATGCTGATGCTGGCGCTGGGGTATCTGTTCATTAAAGGGACAGGGATCTGGGGCATCAACATCCCCATTGGTTGGGGATTTGCCATCGTCAACTTCGTGTGGTGGATCGGTATTGGCCACGCGGGCACGCTGATTTCGGCGATTCTGTGTCTGCTGCGGCAGACCTGGCGCAACTCGATCAACCGCTTCGCCGAAGCCATGACGCTTTTCGCCGTGGCCTGTGCCGGCATCTTCCCGCTCGCTCACACCGGACGCCCGTGGCTGGCGTACTGGCTCTTTCCGTATCCGAACACCATGAACTACTGGCCGAACTTCCGCAGTCCGCTCATATGGGACGTATTCGCGGTTTCGACCTACTTCACGATTTCGCTGGTCTTCTGGTTTGTGGGATTGATTCCCGACTTCGCCACCTTGCGCGATCGCGCTGAGGGTGTCTGGGTCCAGCGCATTTACGGACTGCTTGCCATGGGATGGCGCGGCTCCGCCCGCCACTGGCACCGTTATGAGACGGCCTACTTACTTCTCGCCGGACTCGCGACACCTTTGGTTCTTTCCGTGCACACGGTTGTGAGCTTCGATTTCGCCGTCGGCATCGTTCCCGGCTGGCACACCACGATCTTTCCGCCGTACTTTGTTGCGGGCGCTATCTATTCCGGTTTCGCCATGGTGCTTTGTCTTGCGATTCCAATCCGCGCCATCTACGGACTGCAGGACTTCATCACCATGCGGCATCTGGAAACCTCGGCCAAGGTGATGCTGGCCACCGGCCTCATCGTCGCCTACGGCTATGGCATGGAGGCATTCATGGGTTGGTACAGCGGGAACCAGCTCGATTCGTTCCTGCTCTGGAACCGGCTCCACGGCCCATATCGGTGGGTGTATATGGCTTTGCTCGCCTGCAACATTTTTATCCCGCAGGTTCTCTGGCTGAAGAAGTTTCGCGTCTCCACCGGCTGGCTCTGGCTCATCTCGTTCATTGTGCTCGTTGGGATGTGGCTGGAGCGCTTTATTATCGTAGTGGTCAGTTTGAGCCGCGACTTCCTGACTTCTTCGTGGGGCCAATACTACCCAACCAAGTGGGATTGGATGACGTTCGCCGGCACCATCGGCTTGTTCCTGACTGCCATGTGGCTGTTCGTACGCATCCTGCCCATGATCTCCATCTTCGAATTGCGCACCTTGTTGCCAGAAGCGCAGGTGCACGAAGCGGCGGAGGTGAAACAGTGACAACGTCAACGACCGATTTTCCCATTTACGGATTGATGGCCGAATTCGACTCTGCGCAGGAACTGGTAGCCGCCGCTCACAAGACACACGAAGCGGGCTACCAGAAGATCGACGCCTATAGCCCGTTTCCCATCGAGGGCCTTGCCGAAGCCATCGGCTTTCACAAGAACCGCGTGCCCCTCGTTGTCCTCATCGGCGGACTGATCGGCGGGATATCGGCATACGCGCTGCAGTATTGGGTGGCGGTGATTACCTATCCGGTCAATGTCGCCGGTCGTCCATATCACTCCTGGCCGTCGTTCATCATCGTGACTTTTGAATTGACGATTCTATTCGGCGGACTTTCTTCCGCTATCGGCATGATTGCCCTGAACGGCCTGCCCATGCCTTATCACCCGGTGTTCAACGTGCCCGAGTTCAACAAGGCCTCGGAGAATAAATTCTTCCTGGTGGTGGAATCGAGCGACCCGAAATATGACGCCGCCCGCACGCGCTCGTTTCTTAGCGGCCTGGCTCCACGCATGGTCGCGGAGGTGCCAAGCTAGCCATGGGTGGCATTCGCAACCTCGAAAAAGTTTTGCCCGCGCTGCTGGCGTTGATCGCCGCGACCGCTGGATGCCGCATCGATATGCACATACAGCCCTACTACCGGCCGATGGCGAAGAGCGATTTTTTTGCCGACGATCGTTCCGCCCGGATGCCAGTCGAGGGCACGGTGGCACGCGGCGATCTGCGGGAGGATAGTTACTTCTACACTGGAAAAATCGGCAATAATCCCGGCGACTATATGCCGTTCCCGGTAACCGCCGAAGTCCTTGACCGGGGACGCGAGCGCTTCAACATCAACTGCACACCCTGTCACGGACGCGTTGGCGACGGTGGTGGTTTCATCCCCACGCGCGGATTTAAGCGTCCGCCGTCGTATCACATCGAGCGTTTGCGCAAAGCGCCGATCGGCCACTTCTTCGACGTCATGACCAGCGGCTACGGCGTTATGCCGGAATATGGCACGCAAGTCGCGCCACGTGATCGCTGGTGCATCGCGGCTTACATCCGTGCGCTGCAGCTGAGCCAGGATGCGACAGCGGCCGACGTTCCGGCCGGACAGAAGATTCCGTCAGCCCCGCCGCAGTTCCGCGACATTGGCAATGGAGCCACACTGCCCCAACTTGCGCCGCCCACCGCCGCTGCAGAAGGGGAGCCCAAATGAGCACGGCCACCATGAAGAAGTCGGACTTGATGGCGCCGCCCGTGGCCCAGACCATCCAGCAGCGGTCGCTCGTCATTGGCGCGATCGCGGCCATTGTTTCCGTGGCCGGGGCTTTCCTTGCTCCCGACAGTTTTTATTCCGCCTACCTCACCGGCTTCATGTTCTGGCTCGGCCTCTCGCTCGGTTGCATGGCCATACTGATGCTGCATCACCTGGTCGGCGGCGCCTGGAGCATAGTGGTTCGCCGCATACTCGAGTCGGGGATGATGACGCTCCCGCTTATGTTCGTGCTCTTTATTCCGATTCTGCTGAATCTTCCAAAGCTTTATTTCTGGGCCCGGCCCGATGTGCTGGCCGACCCAAAGACCGATCCCAAGATCTTGGAAATTGCGCACAGCTATCTCAATTTCAACGGCATTCTGATGCGTTACATTCTTTACTTTGCGATCTGGTTCGGAATGGCCTACTTCCTGAATCGCTGGTCGACCGAGCAAGACACGATTGCTGGCCAAAGCACGCTGCGCTTCCGTGCGATGAGTTCGATTGGACTCGTCATCTACTCGCTCACGATCTCCTTCGCCGTGATCGACTGGGTGATGTCGCTGCAAGCGCGCTGGATCTCGACCATCTACGGCCTGATCTTCGTCGCCGGTGAAGCGCTGTCCGCTTTCTGCTTCTGCGTGTTGATCGAGAGCATCCTCGGCAAACGCAAGCCGATGTCCGAGTACCTTACCGATACCGAAGTCCACGACCACGGCAAGTTCATGCTCACCTTCGTGATGGTTTGGGCGTACTTCAATTTTTCGCAGTGGCTCATTATCTGGGCCGGCAACCTGCCCGAAGAGATTCCATGGTACGTGCGCCGCATGAATGGCGGATGGGGAGAGGTCGGCCTGTTTCTCGTGGTGTTCCAGTTTGCGGTGCCTTTCGCGCTTCTGCTCTCACGCCAGTTGAAACGCAAAGCGCACACCTTGGTGCGGCTCGCCTCCTGGATTTTACTGATGCGCATGGTCGATATCTATTGGCATGTCGAGCCGGCGTCGCATCCCACGTTTCACCTCAGCTGGCTGCACTTCACAATAATCGCCGGGATCGGCGGCCTTTGGATGGCTTACTTCTTCTACAACCTGAGATCGCGCCCGCTGCTGCCGGTCAACGCGCCGCAGACGCTGAGACTTCTGGAGCGGTCGCATGACTAACGAGATATGGGTAACGAAACATGAGTGACGAAACGATGAAAGGTGGTCATTCGAACGACGGCCACTCTGGCCACGAGACCGAGTTCGAACGCGAAGACCTGGGCACGCGCGGTGTCTTCGCCTTCATGATCGGCCTCGCGGTCATTGGCGTCGTCATTTATTTCATCATCGTCGGCATGTACTCGTTCCTGGATAATTACGAGCGATCGCAGATGGCGACGGCCAGCCCGTTAGTTACGTCCAAAGGTGCGATGTCGCGCGTGGTCACGCAGGCGGACATGGATAAAACGTTCAAGGACAACGGAGCGCCCATGCTCGAAGTCATCGAGGGCGTCGATTTGCGCAAAGACTTGATTAAGCAGGAGGATCAACTCAATAGCTACGGCTGGGTCGACAAAGATGCGGGCGTGGCGCATATTCCGATTGAGCACGCCATGGAGTTGATTGTCCAGCGCGGATTGCCAGTGTATCCGCAGGGTACCGCGGACGCGAAGACGGACGCGGGTAAGGTGCCCGCGCAGAAATCGGTGCCGAAGCAATAGAGACTTTGCTTTGGAAGGGCGCGGCTTCAGCCGCGCCGGAAGTGAAAAAATACGGCGGCTTTAGCCGCTGCGGGCACTTGGCCAGAAAAGGAAACAGCAGTGTGCAGTAAAAGCAGTTTTGCCAATTCGATTATCGCCGCAAGCCTTCTGCTCATGCTCGCGGCCGCTCCGTTGTTTGCGCAGGTTCCGCGCGGTCCTATTATGGGTGGGGGGATAATGACCCCGCCGGCCAATCAGCGTCCCCCTGGGCTTGAATTCGTCGGCATCGAGCAACATCTCAACGCAGAGGTTCCCGCCAATCTCGAATTCAGAGACGAACACGGCAACCCGGTCAAACTCGGCGACTATTTCGGCCACGGACGCCCTGTCATCCTCAATCTTGGTTACTACCAATGCCCCATGTTGTGTAGCGAACTGCTGCAAGGGTTGGTCGGCTCGATGAAGGTGCTGACCTTCGATCTAGGCAAGGATTTCGATGTCGTCACCGTCAGCTTCGACCCGCGCGAAACCACGGAAATGGCGGCAGCAAAAAAACGGGACATCATGAAGCGCTATGGCCGCGCGAACTCCGATCAAGGCTGGCACTTCCTTACCGGCAAAGCTGACCAGATCGAAGCGCTCACCAAAGCGGTCGGCTTCCAATTTCAGTTCGATCCGAAAACCGAGCAGTACGCTCACGCCGCCGCAATCGTCATGCTCACGCCCGACCACCACGTTTCGGGATACTTTTATGGCGTGGAGTTTTCTCCGAAGGACCTGCGCCTTGGACTGGTGCAGGCTTCGCAAAACAGAATTGGCAACATTGGCGACCAGGTGCTGCTCTACTGCTATCACTATGATCCCAGGACCGGAAAATACGGCGCCGTCATCAGCAACATCCTGAAGCTGGCCGCGCTGCTTACGATGCTCATCCTGGGAACATTCATGTTCGTCATGTTCCGCGCCGACCGTCGTTCCGATCATGGTTCTGATCATGGTTCCGATCAACGTTCGGATGGCAGCGCGGCCCACGGCGAATTGGGGCGAGTTAGGTAACCGAGTTCATAATTATGTCGAAATTTCTTCCTTTGTGGCCCGATCAGGCCTCGACCATGGCAGGCCAGGTGGATGCGCTCTACATCTACCTGCTGCTGGTCTCTGGGGTTATGACCGCGGCCATCTTTCTCGCGGTCACAGTGCTGGCGATCAAGTATCGTCGTCGGCCCGGCCGCGAAGCCCACCAGATTGAAGGCTCCACCATCCTCGAACTGAGCTGGTCGATCATTCCGTTCTTTGTGATGCTGACCTTCTTCATCTGGGGCGCCGTCCTCTACTTCCAGGAGCGCACTCCTCCTGCCAACGCGACCGAAGTATATGTCGTAGCTAAACAATGGATGTGGAAGATCGAGCACATGGAGGGGCAGCGTGAGATTAACGAACTGCACGTCCCCACCGGCCAAAACGTCAAGCTGATCATGACCTCACAGGACGTGATTCACAGCTTCTTCATCCCAGCATTCCGCATCAAGCAGGACGTGCTTCCCGGCCGCTACACCACGCTTTGGTTCAAGGCCACCGTGCCCGGGCGCTATCATTTGTTCTGCGCCGAATACTGCGGGACCATGCACTCCGGAATGGGCGGAGACATCGTCGTCATGGAGCCACAGGACTACGCGCAATGGATGGCAGGCGGGGC
>Ga0181521_10003737_pt1 | contig 17753 bp, 15 predicted proteins | sample PEATcosm2014_Bin_32_FD_119764 | JGI IMG/M metagenome (GOLD analysis project Ga0181521, IMG submission 119764) | Peatland microbial communities from MTU Mesocosm Facility, Houghton, MI, USA - PEATcosm2014_Bin02_60_metaG | ecosystem: Environmental > Terrestrial > Soil > Wetlands > Peat | place... | reverse complement strand
TCCTCTTCACCGACAAGACGGGCACCCTCACCGAAGGGGTGATCACCTTCTCGCGTAGCCTCGACGCCGACGGGCAGGCCAGTGATCGGCCCCTCCTGCTCGGGCTGGTGTGCAACGAAGCGACGCTCACCGAACAAGGGCCGGTCGGAGGCAACGCCCTGGACCAGGCCCTGTGGTTGGCACCCGGGGCGGCCGCGGGAGGAGAGGTCGCCTCTATGGCCGCCCGGCATGAGAGGCTGGGCGTCCTTCCCTTCGACCACGACCGCCAGTTGGTCTCGGTACTGGTCAAGGACCCCGCTGGCAAGCCGCTCCTGATCACCAAGGGGGCTCCCGAAGTGGTGCTGGACCGGTGCGTGAACGTCCCCGACGGCGCCCGGCCAGCGCTGGAGGCACTGTTCAACGAAGGCGCCCGGGTGGTGGCCGTGGCCACACGCTCGGCCGAGAGCCGAGACACGGTTAGCGCCGAGGACGAACAAGGGTTGACATTCGCCGGCTTCCTGACTTTCGCCGACCGCCCCAAGCCCGATGCCGGTTCCTCCATCGCCCAGCTGCAACGGCTGGGCGTGGACGTGAAGATCATCACGGGGGACAACGGTCTGGTGGCTGCCAAAGTGTGCTCCGACATCGGGTTCCAATGCGCGGCTGTGCTCAGCGGCACCGAGGTTGAGTCACTCGACGACGACCACCTCGAAGCGGCGATCCCGGCCACAACTGTGTTCGCTCGGATCAGCCCAGATCAGAAGTCACGGATCATAAAAGTGACCCGCCGTAGCGGAAAGGACGTGGCATTCCTCGGAGACGGCGTGAACGACGCGGTGGCGCTACACCACGCCGACGTCGGGATCTCGGTGGACTCGGGGACAGACGTGGCCAAGGACGCCGCTGACGTGGTCCTGCTCGACAAGGATCTCGGGGTGCTGGCCGACGGGGTGATGGAGGGCCGCCGCATCTTCGCCAACACCATGAAGTACGTCCTCATGGCGACGTCCTCGAACTTCGGCAACATGTTCAGCGCCGCCGGTGCCTCGGTGATACTGACGTTCCTGCCCATGCTCCCGACCCAGATCCTCCTCAACAACCTGCTCTACAACGCCGGCCAGATGGTGATTCCGACTGACCGCGTGGACCCCGAGGCGCTCGCGCGGCCGGCGGCTTGGGACATGAAGTTCATTCGACGCTTCATGGTCATATTCGGACCGGTCAGCTCGATCTTCGACTTCGTCACTTTCTGGGTCATGCTCGTCATCCTCCATGCCGGTCACGTCGAGTTCAGGACGGGTTGGTTCGTCGAGTCGATCGCCACCCAGACCTTGGTCATCTACGTGATCAGGACCCGCAGGATCCCGTTCCTAAAGAGCCGCCCCAGCAAGTCGATGCTTCTCGTGCCGACAGGGATGGCCCTGATCGGTGCGATCCTGCCCTGGACGGGCCTAGCGCACCTCTTGGGATTCACCCCCTTGCCGGCGAAGTTCTTCCTCATCCTGTTCGGAATGGTCGTCGTCTACCTGCTGTTGTGCGAATTGGCGAAGACCTTCTTCTACCGTCCCCCCCATGCCCGGACTCCCGGACCTTCGTCTACTCATGCCCAGCGGTTGGCGCGGAGCACGCGCAAGCGGGCGTCCCGCTTCGTCCGCTTTGATGCACATGAGGAGGAAGACCGGGCAGGGTCGGAGACTTAGACGCGCGGCCGACAACTGCCATCAACAAACGGTTCGAAGCAGACGAGGACGCGCCCAAGATCGAGGCGTCATCAGCGCGTCCTGACGGGGATCTTCTTCGCGACTTCGTGCTCGGGCGCCACGATGGGAATGCGAACCTCGAGGATCCCCTTCTTGTAGCTCGCCTCAATCTCGGCTTGTGAGATCCCTTTCGGCAGCGGGAACTCACGGTGGTAGCTCCCATAACGGTGTTCCCGACGGACGTAGTCACGACCCTCTTTCTTCTCATCCTCGCGTCGTTGCGCATCGATCTGCAGCAGGTCACCAACTACCGAGATCTCCAGGTCCTTGTCAGGATCTAGTCCGGGAAGCTCTGCCCGAACGACATGGGCGCCTTTCTCGTTGAACTCCTCGACCCGCATGGTGTCGATCACACGCCCGGGCCAGAAGACGACGGGTCGAAACGCGTCGGACCAGCCCTCGAACAACTGGTCGAAGAAGTCGTGACACCTCGCCTCAACCTCGTGCTTCGATTCATCCTGGTGCTTTGATTCGTCATGTTTGACTAGAGCCATTCCTATTGCCTTTCTATCTTGTAGACATCCGATGGTTGCCCGGACCGTACCCGACAAAGAACGAAATCACGGCTGGATGAGAAGACGGTCCTCGACCTCGGCAATTCCTCCTGCCCGCCATACCGCGTTCCTCGCGATGCGGTCCTCGGCGAGCGAGTGAACGTGGCCTGTGAGCACCGCCTTGTTGCCCAACGTCGTAACGTGAACCTGGCGGGCGCTGATCGCGGCATTGCGAGCCAAAGCGTTTCTGATCTGCTTTTCCACCTCGGACGCCGGGACGCGCGGCTTGACGACGATCCGGTTCGCTACCGACTTGACGCCGAGCACGCACCCGGTCGCTCGACTCGCTTCTTGACGCACGTATTCGAAGTCCACCTCCCCCGTGAGCATGACGTGACCGTTGGAAACTGTTGCCTTGATCTGTTGGCCGGCAAGGACCGTGTTCCAGGCAAGAACGTGCGCCACCGACCTGGCGATCTCGGAATCCTCCTTCGCGTGCGTCGCGTGAAGGCGCACCTCTATCTCGTCTGCGACGACCTTGACGCCGTAGACCTGCTCTGCCGTTGACACAGCGCGTGTCTTCTCGTGGTACGACGGGACGTACCCCGAAAGCGTTACTGCGCCGTTGTCGGCCTCGACCACTATGTGACGGGCGTCGACCTCCGGGTTCCACCTGAGCTCGAGCTCCACATCGCTCTTCAGCTGGTTGTCGGTCATCAGATAGCAACCTCCTTGTTGGAGCCGCCGGCCTCTACGCACGGCAATGTTTTGTCAATAGACACAGCCAACCACGGTCGGTGAATGGAGCCTTCAGTAATCGACACCGGATTTCCAAGTCACCGTTTACTTCTCCACATCAGCTCTCATCAGCCCACAAGCATGGCGATCATTGCAGCCTTGATCGTGGGCATCCTGTTTTCTGCTTGTTCGAATACGATCGACGCATCCGACTCAAACACCTCATTCGTGACTTCGAGGCTGTCCAGCCCCCATCTTTCGGAGATCATCTTCCCGATCTCCGTCTCCTTATCGTGTAGGGCGGGCAGGCAGTGCATGAACTTGACCGATGGATTCCCCGTCGCCTCCATCAGCGCCGAGGTGACCTGGTACGGGAGAAGCTGCTTGATGCGTTCGCCCCACCTATCTTCAGGCTCGCCCATCGAGAGCCAGACGTCGGTGTAGAGGTAGTCCACGCTCCTGACGGCCTCGTGAACGTCGGCTGTGATCGTCAGTCGGGCACCTGACTTGGTGGCCAGGCGCTTGGCGATGTCGTGCACCTCCGTCGATGGCCACAACTCCTCGGGAGCCGCCAGGCGGACGTCAGCTCCAAAGAGCGCGCCGGTGACGAGCAACGAGTTTGCTGTGTTGTTCCGGGCGTCGCCCAGGTAGCAGTAGGCGATCTCCTCGAAGGGACGCTTCGCGTGATCGCTCATCGTGAGCACGTCGGCGAGCATCTGGGTCGGATGCCACTTGTCGGTCAGCCCGTTCCAGACCGGGACACCGGCATGGCGGGCGAGGATCTCTATGTCTTCCTGCGCGGATCCCCGGTACGCGATGCCGTCGAACATGCGCCCCAGCACACGGGCCGTGTCCTTGCTCGACTCTTTATGACCTAGGTGGGACTCCCCTGGGCCGAGGTAGGTGACGTGAGCGCCCTGCTCGTGGGCGGCTATCTCGAAGGCCGAGCGAGTGCGCGTCGAGGCCTTCTCGAAGACGAGTGCGATGTTGCGATCTATGAGCTGCGGGACTTCGAATCCCAGGCGTCTGTCGTCACGTAGCTGTTTGGCGAGGTCGATCAAGTAGGAGAGCTCCTCCTTGGAGAAGTCGACCTCCTTGAGCAGACTCCGTCCGTGAAGATCTATGGTCACGTCCTTATCTCCCTTCTTCTAGGCGGGGTCACGCTCGATCGGGCAGACCATGCAGCGGGGGCCACCTCGCCCGCGACCGAGCTCGCTTCCTGGGACGCTCACGACTTCGATCCCGTGCTTTCTGAGCATCGTGTTCGTCGCGACGTTGCGGTCATAGCCGAAGACCACCCCAGGAGCGACCGCAAGGTAGTTCGTGCCGTCGTCCCACTGTTCGCGCTCCGCGGCCCGCATGTCCTCGTCGGTGATCAGCACCGTGACCTCGTCGACACCGAACACCTCGGCAAGGGTCTCCCACAGACTGTGGTTGTGCGAGACGTTCAGTCGGCCTTCCTCGCCGGGGGTTATCGTCCACGAGCGGAGATGCCGGTCGAAGTAGGGGTAGAGGACGAAGGTCGCGCGATCGACCATGGTCATGGCCGTGTCGAGGTGCATCATGGCGTGTGACTTCGGTAGCTCCACAGCGATGACGCTGTGCGCCTGGCCGGAGGCGAACAGTCGTTGTGCGAGGAGCTCCGCACCCATCGGGGTCGTGCGCTCCCCCATCCCGATCATCACCGTGCCGTTTCCGATCACGTGCACGTCACCGCCTTCGACTGACGCCGGAAGGTGGTTCAGGTCGTCGTCGCCGTAGTAGGTGACGAAGTCCTCACCGACGAAGAGAGGGTGAAAGCGGTATATGGCGCGGCTGTGCAGCGTCTCGCGTTGGCGGGCCGGCTTTGCCATGGGGTTTATGGACACGCCGTTGTAGATCCAGCAGGAGTTGTCTCTTTGGAAGAGATGGTTCGGCAAGGGCGCGAGGAGGAAATCATCGGCGCGCAGCGTTTCCCACTTGAGACTGCTCCTGGAGCCCGTCGGATGCATGTCGCCTTTCAGAACCCCACCGACGAGCCGGGTGGCGAGCGCCTCACCGTCGAGGTCCTCGAAGAGACGCCGCAGTGGATCGACGAGCATCGGCCCGAGGATCTCGGGAGTGCACAGACGGTCGAGCACGAAGGCGCGACCCTCTCTCGTGTCGAGCACCTGCGCCAGCAGCTCCCCGTAGTAATGCACGCGGACGCCCTTTTCTCGCAGGGCCTCGGCGAAGGCGTCGTGCTCTTCCTTTGCCTTCTTGGCCCACATCACATCGTCGAAGAGCAGTTCACCGATATTCTGAGGCGTGAGGCGGATCAGCTCCAGACCCGGACGGTGGACTATGGCCCGACGAAGCCGACCCACCTCTGAGTCAACATGAAATGTCATCGCAGTTCCTCCTTTGCGGTCTTTGTCCTGTGCATGGCTTGGGTGTTCAGGCCGACGTGGGAAGCTCGACTGCCGGTGCGGCCGTGGGTTCGACCGCAAGCTCCTTCGGTGCGTTGTCCACCGGCTCGCCGGTCTCACCGAGATCTTCCCGGCGGGCGTTCAAGAAGGCGTAGAGGATGAGTCCCACGAGCAGCACCACGAGCGCCTGGTAGACGACTTGGTAGCCCGAAGCGAATGTCACCCACATCGAAAAGAGCACGCTCGTGCCAGCGACACAGAGGTCACGGGCCAGCACCCAGCCGTGCACACGCCGACGACGGGACACGAGGTAGGTGAGCTGGGCGATGGCCGACATGAAATAGGGGATGGCCACGGTCACCACGGTGAGATCGACCAGGTAGGTGAACACCGTCAACCCCGAGCTGGTGCTGTAACGCCACAACATCAAGAGCGAGGGCAGCGCGGCTCCGACGACGATGCCGAACCAGGCCGTGTCCTTTCGGTCTGCCCAGGCAAATGGCCGCGGGAAGAGGTCATCCTTCGCGACGGCCCGTGACGTCTCTGTGACGATGAGGGTCCAACCGTTCAGGGCCCCGATGCCCGACACGACGGCCAGGGCGGCGATGAACTTCCCGGGCCAGGTGCCGTGGGAGAACATGGCCTGAAAAGCGTTGACGAACGGCGAGCCGTTGTTCAAGAGGCCGTCATGGGGCACCAGCCCCATGACGGCCGCCGACACGAGCACGTACAGAACGGCGCTGGCGGCCGTGCCGAGCACAGACGCCCGACCAACGTTGCGGCGGGGGTTCCTTACCCGCTTGGCCGTGACCGCGGCTGCTTCGACGCCTATGAAGGAGAACAGCGCCACACCGGTCGCAATCCCGATGCCGCTGTAGAGGCTGCCCCCGGAGGCGTTGAAGGCTCCGAAGTTGGCAGCGTGAACGAAGAACCACCCGACGATGCCGACAAACAACAAGGGAAGGAACTTCAACACGACAGTTAGGTTCTGGAACCATGCCATCTGACGGACCCCGACCAGATTGACGACCGCCGGCACCCACAAGCCCAGAAGGGCGATGCCCCAGTTCTCCATGCCGCTCGGGTGGTTGATGGAGAACAGAGCGTCGACATAGAACACCCAGGAAGCGACGACGGCGGCGTTGCCGGCCCAGGCCTGGATCCAGTAGCACCAGCCGACGAGATAGCCAGCGAAGTCGCCGAACTCATGGCGGGAGTAGGCATAGACGCCCCCATCGCTGTTGGGAACGCGCTTTGTGAGCTGGCCGAAAAGCACGCCCAAGAGCAGGGCGCCCACGGCGATAACACCCAGGACGACGAGCGACATCGTGCCGGCACCGGCCAGCACAGCCGGCATCGTGAAGACGCCTGTCCCGACGATGCTGCCGATGACAAGCCCTGTCGCAGAGGTCAGTCCCAGACTATGGGCCTTTATCTCGTTACGAGACGACATCTGGTCGCCGAGGTGAGCAGGTTGCTCAGGCACCGGCGATGCGCTAAGGAACGACGTCGAGTCCCCTTTCGTGAGTTGAGAATCCGGGGTTGAAACTGGCCTCCCCCTCCACCACCGGGGGCAGGGCGGAGGGGGAGGGACGAGTGGTGGGGAGGGTGGAATGAGACTGCTTCTGCAAGTTGTCGTCCGCCTCGGCCGAAAGCACCAACCGGACGACGTCCATTTCCGAGGCGAGATCCGGTCGCGCATCAAGCCAACGTGCCCAGGCACGAAGGTCTCGTTGAGCGGCCGTGTGCAACCGCGCGGAGCACTCGAGGCCGTGAACGCAGGCGATGATCGAGATGGCCTCTTGGGCCAGATCGAGGAAATCGGCGATCCAGCGGAGTCGGTCAGGAGTTGTGCAAGGCCGGAGATCTGTTGGCAGTGTCGCTGTCACACACATAGCGCACCACAACAGGGGCGATCGGTCCTCAGTAGCCGCTACTGGAATTCCGAGGTCGGCACTACTGACCCTGGCCACCTCCTAGGCCCGAGGGAGCCGGGGCGCGCAACGCCGGCGGTTCCAGGACAGCCGGCGCTAGGAGCTGTGGCGAAACTCAGGCTGTTGGTTGGTCACGAAGGGCATCGGCAAGCTCATGGCGTCCGGAGATCCCGAGCTTCTCGTAGGCGCGCTGGAGGTGGCTTTCGACGGTTCGGACCGAGAGGTACATGTCACTCGCGATCTCTTTGTTGCTGCGGCCCGCTGACGCCTGCAAGGCCGCATCGAGCTCTCCTGGTGTGAGATGCGCACGGGCCGAGATCGTTCGGACCGGGGGCGTGGTTGCCCCTTCGCAACGGGCCAGCAGTCGCGCCGCTTTCTGCTCTGCTGCGGCTGCCTTCCGAGCTTCGCCGGCACGACGGAAATTGACCGCGGCTTCGGCGCTCGCCTCGGCGGCGTAGAGAATCGTACCCAAACCCTCGAAATCCTGGGACACCTTCTCGAGGGCGTGGCTGTCTCGAGCGGCGACGGCGCTCGCGTAGCCGGCGCGGGCGGCCACGAGAGGGCCGTCCACGCCGGTGGCGAGCTGAGCAAGGCGATCGGCTACCTGGCGGGCGCGGCCGAGACGGGCAAGGCTGTGGAGCGCGTTCGTGGCACCAAGGACGTCTCCGATCTCTTCGCCGAGGTCGGCCGCCGTTTCGAGGTGATGACGGGCTGCAGGGAGGTCCCCGGTGGCTGCAGCCGTCCAGGCTCGGGCGCGGAAGAGGTCGGTCTCGTTGAGGAGAACCGGCGGAAGGTTCAGCGCGTCGTGTGCGGCGAGCTTCGCTGTGGCGAGATCGACCTGACCGGTCATTGCGAGTGCCTGCGCTGCGGCAATGCATGGCCACCGGGCGGCGTAGCTTCGGCCGAGCTGCATGAAAAGCGAGTAGGACTCACTGGCTCGGCGAAAAGCGCTCAATGGAAGACCCTGTTCGAGGTGCAAGATGGCGAGCGAGTGCGCGACACTCGCTCTCGCCTCGGCGGCCGGTTGATCGGCGACCAAATCGTAGGCACGGACCAGAAGATCTTCGGCCTCGCCGAGACGGCCCACGAACACGAGCGCGGCGCCCAGGCATTCGAGCATGGTCCACAGGTACCACGGTCCATCGGCCGCAGGGATCGCGCCGCTGTCCGCCAATGGTCTGAGCAGTTCTATAGCTTCTTCGAGACGACCAACCCGGACCAAGCTGTACGACACCCCCAAGTGGGCGACGGTGAGCGGTCCTGAGCCGGTGCGCTGGGCCACTGTCGAGGCTGCCTCCACGACGGCCCGCGGCTCGCCACTAAAGCTCGTGGCGAAGAAGCGTCTGGACAAGAGTTCGTCGAGCCAGAACGGATCGGTGACGACATCGGCCACGTCGTCGATGAGCCGCTGGTCGGCTCGGCCATGCAGAAGGTAGGAGTTATCGAAACGGACGATGGCAACGCGGGTCCGCTCGGCGTCGCTCGTCGCTTGCGTGGCCAGGACGGCCAGCTCGCGTTCGGCCTCTTCGGGCCGGCCTTGGAAGTGGGCGCTCTCGGCGGCAAGGAACCGTGCCTCGAAGCCACCGCCTTCGTTCAAGGCCGCCCGGGCCAGGCGTTCGGCAAGGGGGTAGTCGTGGCGGGCCCCGGCGGCGACAGCCCCGGCATAGAGGAGTTCGGCGCTGCCACCACCGCCGATGAGACGCCACGACGCCAGCAGCAAGGTGTCCTCACGACGGCGGCCTCCGGTCGCCTCGATAACCTCGGCCCGGGATCTAGCAAAGTTCCGTTGGCGCAACGCCGTGATCCCGACCCGCACCACGTCCCCATAGATCGGGTGGCCCAGCCACACCTGGACCCGGCGCCCTTCGATGCGGCTGGTGATTAGGCCCCTGACCTCTAGGGCTTCGACCGAAGCGGCATCGGTGAGCTGGGCCAGCGTCGCCTGGCCGAGAGGCTCGCCAAAGGTGAGCAGCTCCAATACAATCCGCTCGCGAGCGGTCAGATCACCCAATCGTTGCGCCGCCAGCTCGACCAGGCGGGCCGTCGGACGTAGCGCGCCCCGAAGACGCCAGAGGCCGCCTTCATCGACGAGCGTGCCGGACTCGAGCGCTCCGGTCACAAGCTCCCGCAGGAACATCGGGTTGCCGCGGGAACGGCCTGTGAGCTGGCGCATCGTCGCCGCGTCGACCGGCCCTCCGAGCACCGTCACCAAGAGCTCCTCGATCACCGCATCCTCGAGGACATCCACCTCGACACGTTCAGCCGGGCCGTCCTTCCAAAGGTCGACCACCGCGTCGGGAGCGAGTTCATCGGAGCGCACGGTGGCGAGCACCGTGGCCGCCTGGGACAGGGCCAGCTGGTGAAACAGCGTCGCAGACCCGTTGTCCAAGAGATGGGCGTCATCGACGAACACGAGAAGTCGGCGCCCTTTCGCCCCCTCGACGAGAGTGCGGGCGTAGCGGCGCAGCAAAGCACCGTGGCCCTCGCGCCCTGCATCGTCACCGTCCGCGTCGGGCGGGAGCATTGGCGCGAAAGCCCCGAAGGGCAACCCCCGTGAGGCATGAGTGGCGGCCGTGCGGGCGAGCGCCATCCCCCGGTCTTCGGCTAGCTGCAGACACGCCACCGCGAGCGTCGTTTTGCCCACTCCGGCCGCACCCGTGATCACCGCCCCCCGCTTTTCGACCACGGCTGCGCTCAACTGAGCCAGCTCTTTGCTGCGCCCGACAAGTGGCCAATCTCGCACGCTTCAGTGTAACCGGGCGAGCTCGACGCCACCGCGAGGCACCGACCGCGAAGGTCAAGCCGAGGAGCACGCCCCCGTCCCGAAGTCAGCATCGGTCGCTTCGGTCGCGACTCAGGGGCTCGACACCGGCTCGATCAAGCTGAGGAGCACGGGCGTGGGCGACATCGCGACGTCCGCGCCCCAGGACTTATCACCATGCGTTCTCGGGTTGTTCACAAGGGCAACGACAAGACCAATCGCAAGATGCCGCTCGGCAACAAAGGTGATCAAGAGATCCCTGTCAGTCCAATCCGGCCCACTTGGCCCCCGAGGAGGCAGGGGCTCGGTGACTTGTCGCTCTCTCGCGAACGACGTAGGTGAAGTACCGGACACGGTCGCCACACCGCCGCGTGTACACGCCCTGCATCTCGCTTTCGAAGCCTGGGAAGAGGTTGTCGCTCTCTTCGAACAGACGTAGGTAGGCGGTGGCAGCTGAGTCTTCGGCGAAACGCTCTCCCGGTACCATGACGGCGATGCCGGGCGGGTAGACGACGATCAGGGTGGCGGCTATCCGCCCGCCGACCTCGTCGAGCGAGACTAGGTCAACCTCGTTGCCAATGAGCTTGACGTGCGCTTGGGCCGGCGAGAGCACCATTTCCGGCTCGTGTTCGGCGTTGAATGCCGCCCGCTGGAGGACGTCGGCATGGCGGTCACGCAGGAACTCGTGCATTTCGTTGCAAAGCTCGGGCAGGTTCATCGCGCCGTAACGCTCCGGGTGGGACGAAGTCAAAAAAGATCTTGCCGAGCGGCGTCTTGCGGTAGAACATGCCGCCGTTGTGACCGGGGCAGCACCAGGTCCAGTTGTAGTCGTCGACATAGCGTTTGAGGGCGCCGAAAAAGGGCGAGAAGAGCTGCGCCGTGTACTCGGCAACGAGCTGCTCGGTCCGGCCCGCCACGAACGATGCCGTGTCTTCGTAGATCCAGAACGCGCCCTGGGTGTTCTCGGCGACAGCCAGAGGCACGTCCTCGATCTCGGCCCGTTCCCGCAGCGTCAGCACCGGGAGCTTGTCGTTCAGCCGGTGGAGGTGATCGACCGCGCCGAGAAACGCTTCCGGTCCTTCGAAGACCTCAGGATCGAGCAGCGCCGCGCCGATCCCTGGGTTGCGCGAGATAGTGAACCCGACGTCCGCAGCCGACTTTGCGAGCGTCACAGTGAGGTGCCGCGCCTCGAGTGCCTCGACCAGGTCAGTGACCGCCCTGTCGACAGTCGAGCCAGTGCCGAGCTCGTGGTGTGCCACCAGGACCGGATAGCTTTCGTAGTGCTCCATCGTCTCTCCTCTGTTCTGCTAGGCCGAAGCCGTTCAGTTGCTCGAGGCTTGTGACTCGAGTTCCCGTCCTTCGGACTCGAGCTCTTCCAGCAGTGCCTCGTCCTTCCATCGAGGCTTACGGAAGCGGGCGAAGAGCACTGGCGGGACCGCCAGGACAGCGGTGAAAAAGACCATCAGGCAGACGTACACAACGTGGTTGCCAGTCGAGATCTGCGACGGCGGGACGAAACCGAGGAAGAAGGCAAACGCGCACCCTGCCACGCCGAGGCATCCGACGATCCACACACCGATCTTGCCGCCCGGGATCTGGTAGGGCCGTGGCGTGTCGGGCTGGCTGTAGCGCAACCGAATCACCGCGGCGAACATGAGCACGTACATGATCACAAGCAACTGCGTGGTCAGTGCCGAGAGGATCCAGTAGGAGGTTGAGATCGTTGGTTCGAACAAGAAGAGCAGTGAGAACAGCGTCCCGATGCCGGCCTGGATCAGCAGGACCGCTGTGGGCGCCAACCTGTCGTTGTGACCCTGGAAAACTTTCGGGTAATCACCTTGTACCGAGGCCCGCATGAACCCCTTTGCCGGACCGTACATCCAGGTACTGAGCAGCGCGATGCCTCCAAGGAAGATCAGGAACGACATCGGCCGCAGAAGCCAGCTCACGCCGAACTTGCTGAAGAACACCTGGAAGGCCTGGAGCAGACCAGAGTTGAGCTCGATTTGCTTCTGGGGCACGACGAAGGCGATCGCCAGGGTGCCGAGAACATAGAGCACAACGAGAACCAAGCAGGCGAGAAGGGTCGCCCGCGGGATGTCCCTTTTCGGGTTTCTCGCCGACGCCGCTGAGAAGCCGGCCATTTCCATGCCGGAGAACGCGAGCAGAACACCGGAAAAGAAGACGAGGTTCGTGATGTTCAGGCTCGGCATCAGCGAGTGGGCACCCGAATAGGGGGCGGCCAGGGAGTGGCCGCTCGCCCACCACCCGATCCCGAGAAGGATCAGAACCGCTCCAGGGACGATCGAGCCGACGATCGTGCCCCAGCTCGAAATTCGGGCCGAGTCCTTGACGCCGAGGAAGTTCGCCAGCGTGGTCGCCCAGAAGACGACCATCATCACTGCGAACAACCACCACTTGTTGTTCGCCCACGATGGGACCATCACGTAGGCGAGTGCCGCGGCGATGAACGACAGCACCGTCGGGTACCAGACCAGATTCTCGGCCCAGTCCGCCCAGATGGAGAGCGATCCGCTCTTCTCGCCGAATGCCTCTTTCACCCAAAGATAGACGCCACCGGCCTTCGGCCAACCGCTTCCCAGCTCAGCTGCGACGAAAGAGATCGGGATCATGAAGCCTAGAAGGGCTAATGCGAAAATGAAGATCGATCCCCAGCCGTACTCCGCGATCGTCGGGAGGTTCCTCAGGCTGATCACCGCCGCCACGTCGATCATGGCAAGGCTGAACATGCCGAGTGTCCCCCGCTTTTTCACCATACGAGTTACCGGATGCAACGAACCGCCTGTCGGGGCCGTCGGCCCGCTTGGCGGTGAGATGACGGTGTTAGTCATGGCTTTCCTTTCTCCAGCTTGTTGATGGGGAATCCCTCATGAGCGCCGTTTCGCGTCGGAACACCCCGACGAGTGCAGCGCGGGACTCGCTTCGGCCAGATGGAGGGAGTCGGCGATCCGGCACAGCCGATCAGGTGTCGTCAGAGTCCCGAACTCAGCCCTGAGGAGCGCGTTCATGGAAGCAGCTAACCCGAAGGGCGGCGACCAGTCTCCAGTAGTCGCTACTGATCTTGTGCGGCGCGACTACTGACCGACTAAGACCTTGCCACCTGGAAGTTTCTCCCGAGCTTCACTGACTGCCATGGTGGACATGGCGATCTGTCACGCGATTCGTACAAGAAATGGACAAGCTCGTCCCGTTGGGGAGCGCCAGGCGAGGCTAAGAGCGATCACCATCGCTGTCACCGCACACGCGACCCCTCCCGTACCGCAGGGCGGGAGCTCGGTATTGGCTGCGGGTGTCACAGGGCCGCTGTAGCTTCCTCTACCGTCGGGTCACGTTGTGATCCCGTTCTAACAGCCAGCTCCAGGCTGCGCCGGGGTGCTGGTTGCGGTCTCTCGCCCCTGCCACGGGGCCGTTGCATGTATCGCACCCTGCCAGAGCTTCGACTTGCGAGCTGCAAGCCCAGAAACTGGTTGGGCGGCGCCCCTCGGGCTCGGCCGGCCCTCTCTCTAACTGACCAGGTGCACCCATAGGCACCAGACGGAGGACTCAGGAATGATGGCCAAGAACAACCACACGGAACTCGTCGCGCAGCTGACAGAGGGCATCAGTACCCTCACATCGTCCGAGGAGTGGCAGCGTCACCTTGAGACCCAGAGCCGCTTTCACAACTACAGCTTTGGGAACGTTCTCCTCATCGCCGCCCAGTGCCACGAGGCAACCCGGGTGGCAGGCTTCAACGCCTGGCGAAAGCTCAACCGCTTCGTCCGCAAAGGAGAAAAGGCCATCTGGGTTCTCGCCCCCATGATCTACAAGAACGTTGAGGACGGCGAGACCGATCGGGTGATAAGAGGTTTCAAGTTCGTGCCGGTATTCGACATCGGCCAGACCGACGGCGAAAAGCTGCCGTCCGTCTGCAACCGGCTCGACGGTGACGATCCCAAAGGTCTCTACGCCCAGCTCGTGACCGTCGCTCGGTCCATCGGTTTCACGGTCGAGGACCACGAATTCAACGACGGCGCGAATGGCGACTGCTGTCACGCTGATCGCCGCATACGGGTCGAGACGACCAACACACCCGCGCAGCGGGTGAAGACGCTCGCACACGAACTCGCTCACGCCCTGCTCCACGAGAACCACGACAACCGAGCGCTTGCCGAGCTGGAGGCCGAGTCCACGGCATTCGTCGTCTGCCAGGTGCTTGGGATCGACTCCGGTGACTACTCCTTCGGGTACGTCGCAACCTGGGCCGGTAGTGGCGACCAGGCGATAGCCGGGATCAAGGCATCCTGCGAGCGCATTCAGAAGAGCGCAGCCGCCATCCTGCAGGCTCTCGAGCCCGAAGCCGAGAATGAGGCCGCATAGGTCGCTTTGCTCGGGGTGGTGGCACTTGCCGCCATTGTGATGTCTTGTCGTGCCACCAAGTCGATGACGAAGCCGATCACGCAGCGGGCACCATCCGACTGCGATCTCGGTGACGGCAAGATTCGCGGACGGTGCCGTCGGCTTCGATGACTCGGAACGACGCCCTCGCTACGGCGGCACTTTGCACCAGGTCGACGGTCACTTCGAGGCCAGTGTCTCTACGGGGATCTGCGACCAGCGGTCTCGCGACCCTGTAGCCCCCTCAGCGCCGTGACTGTCGACGACTGGAGGAGATACGGAAAGCATCGGACAAACTTCCGCGGCAGGTGGTCATCGTCGTGCTTGCGTCTAGGCGGTAAGTACTCTGACTGTTCATGTCCACCCAAAGCGTTCCGATCAAGACTCGCCACCACCTCGCTCAAGTCATCAGCCTCAAAGGACTGTCCGGTGAGGTAAAGGCGGTCGAGGGCTTCAATGCCAAGCTGGCCGTGATCCTCACTCGGGGCGTCGGCTCGATGGCGTGCGCCTATCTGTTTTGCATCGTTGCCCTGGTCAGTTTGCCGGCCATACTGATCGAGGCCGGCGCCCTGAGTCGCACGGCGGTGCCGAACTTCCTCACCAAGCCGGGCCTCATCCTGATCGTTGCCTGGATCGCGCAGACGTTCCTACAGCTGGTGCTTCTAAGCGTCATCATGGTCGGCCAGTCGGTGCAGAGCGCGACTTCCGATGCCAGGGCCGAAAAGGAGTTCTCCGATACCGAGTTCATCATGGATCAGGTCAATGAACACACCGATGGGGGTCTGAAGCTCCTCCTCGACCGGCTCGAGGCCATCGAGTCCAGGCTCCCGCCAGTAACGACGCCCTGATCAGGAGTCCCACCCGGGGGCTGAGCCCATGGGAGTCCGGCATGTCTCGCCGCCGTCATCCCTAGGTGCCACCGCGGGAGTGGCGGTTTGAATTTGTAAGTCAGAATCGAGCCCCATGGTGTAGCAGGGCCGATTCACAGTGGATCGTTGACCGGTGACAACTGAGGAATGAGTGGAAGCCTCCCGCAACGTGATTCAGCGATGATTGCCGCAGGCGACCCCTGGCGTTCCGCGCTGCGCCGCCCTGTCTTTGGCACTCTGCTGCTCGCTGTCGCGTTCGTGGCGTACACCGCCCCGATCAAAGAAACCCTGTCGCTCTTCGACCACGCACCCTGGCTCAACGACCCATTCGACACCGTGATCTCCTTCATGATATTCCTCATGCCCTTGATCGAAATTCTCTGCGTGCCGCGTGTGCTGATGTGTCCACGATCGCAACCACTCCCGGTTCGGTCGGGGCCCCTCGGGTGGAAGTAACCCAACAACGACAGTCGTGGACGACGCAGGGACAGTTCATAAGAGTGGCCGGAAGAAGACCAAAGCCGAAGGCAAGGGTGCCAAGAAGACCACGCCCGTAACCAAGGGCAGCGGCGTGAACAAGACCCCTCGCGTAGTTAAGGGCGGCGGAGAAACTGGACACGGATCGCCCTAGGAGTCGGCCCTGGATCTATGCGGCCTGCCAGCAGGTAACGCTTGCGACTTGGCGGTGCGTGTGTCAACCCTCGGAACCGAACGTCGGGGCGAGACCGCCTCCTTGTTGCTCGTCGCTCTCGTCACCACCGGATCATCCTTCCGGCACGCGTCGAGCGGCCGCTCGACGGCCTTCACCCCTCCGGGCGGTGATGTCTATGTACGCGCCCAGACGGAGATGTGCCGGGCAGAGCGCGCCGTGAACGGCTGTCGGCTCCACTCTCCCGAGCGGCCCTCGGCTTGCAGCCCGGCGATTTGGCCATGAGGTCGAGCTCCGCCGGCCAGGCGTAGCGGACCTTGACGGGGTAGCTGCGGGCTCCGCCCGTCCCGAAAACGAGCCGTTGAGTGGATATTGACTGGGTCACGGGGTCGTGAACCGAGCACTCGAGGTCCACCCGGTCGAGGCCGACACCTACGGCGCTGACCAACTGGCCCCTATGAAAAGGGGGAACGTCGGGGACGAACGCTTCGACTAGGAACCTGCCCCCGGGCACCAAGTGGCGGGAGACAGCCCGGAAGCAGTCCAGCTGGGCGAGCTGGTCGGGAAGCGCAAACGGGGTGTTGAATGCCACGAAAACCAACCGGAACCGTGTTCCCAGCTCCAAGTCGGGGAAGTCGCCCATCGTGACCCGGACCTGGTCCCCACCGGGCTTCGCGCGCGGGCACTCCACCATCGCCGGTGAAACGTCCAGGCCGTGGACCTCGAGGCCTCGCTCGACCAGGGGGAGGGCTAGCCGGCCCGTCCCCACGCCGAGCTCCAGCATTGGGGCGGGGCCGGCCAGCTCCGCGAGCAGCTCTATCTGCTCAGGCATCGCGGCGGAGACCATCTCGTGGTACATACCCGCTATCCGCCCTCCGTACGTGCTGGCTTCCTAACCGTCCATGGTCTCGCAGTCTGCCTGGATGACGTCACTGGGGCAGACAAACTGCGCAGCTGGGCAGGCTCGGAGCGCCAGCGTCACGCCACACCAGCTTTGTCTGCGCCTGTTGTAGGAACCAACGAGTGTGGGCGTTTTGCTGGCAAAGACCTACCACCCCGGCCCCTACGCCGCCCACGTGGGTGAACGGGGGCGCCTCTCGTGGCCAACGGGGGCGCCAAGCGGCACATAACACCAGCTGCAACCCCGCTCACAGCCATTCTCGGCCGGCACTTTCGAGACCAGGGCTTGACCAAAGACGGGTCCTTCGGGCGATATTCCTCCGCGAGCGGAACATCTGCTTGTGCCACGCTCCAAAAAATGATAGCATTTAATATCAGTTTATCGAGGCCACTCTGTAGGAGGGATCATGAACCAGTCCGTCCAACCCAACCGCGAACCCGAAACGGCTCCGGTGGGTCATTCGGGAGTCCGAGTGGAGATCCACGAGCGCCGAGCGTGGGCCATCAGCGGCTGGCTCGGCGTCCTCGTCGTCGCCGCCTGCGGCGTCGGGGCATATTTCCTCGTGAACCAGGTCGTCATCATCGTGCCGATCGTCGTGGCGACGGTCACTTGGGCCTCGTTGACCATTGTGCAGCCCGGCCAGACGAAGGTCGTGCGGTTCTTCGGCCGTTACGTCGGCACCGTGCGCCGAGCCGGCCTTTGGTGGATCCTGCCTCTCTCTGACCGGCGGAGCGTGAGCATTCGGGTCAGGAACTTCGAGACGAACCACCTGAAGGTCAACGACGCTGACGGCAATCCCGTGGAGATCGCTGCCATTGTCGTCTGGCAGGTTGCCGACACCTCGCGTGCTCTTTATGCCGTGGACGACTATCTCAATTTCGTG
>Ga0181521_10003731_pt1 | contig 17782 bp, 15 predicted proteins | sample PEATcosm2014_Bin_32_FD_119764 | JGI IMG/M metagenome (GOLD analysis project Ga0181521, IMG submission 119764) | Peatland microbial communities from MTU Mesocosm Facility, Houghton, MI, USA - PEATcosm2014_Bin02_60_metaG | ecosystem: Environmental > Terrestrial > Soil > Wetlands > Peat | place... | reverse complement strand
GGGGCCGCAGCCCGTTTACCCGGCCGGATCCCGGCCGGACCCCGGAACGGGGCCGCAGCCCGTTCACCCGTACCCGTCCGCGTCCGGGTACCCGTCCTCGTCCGCTCCGGCCGGGCGGGAGTTCCCCGCCGCGTACGGCACGGGGCCCCAGGCCCGTTACCCGACCGGCCCGCAGCCGGTGTACGACTCTGGCCCCCGGGCCGGCCGGGAGCGGGATTACCCGCAGGACCATCCGTACGGCGCGGATCCCGGTTACGGCCAGGGCTATGGGATGGAGGCCAGTTTCGGGCCCGACCAGGGCTACGACGCAGAACCTGGTGATCATGCGCCAGACCCTTACGGACCGCAGCCGCGGCGGCCACCGGAGGGTTACGGCGGCCCGCCGGGCTACCGAACCGGCCCCGGACAGCCGCGGTCCGGCCCGCGGCGCCGGCCGCAGCCAGCTGACAGGCCATCAGGCGAACGTACCGGCCCCCTTCCACGGGTTCCTTCCTACGGCGGTGATGAACGACGATGATCTCCAATTCGGCGATGCAGCCGGGACCCGCGGCTGGCCCCGCCGCCCCGGCCATCATGCGGATCGGAGCAGCCCGGATGACCGCTGGGCTCGATCGGTACCCGCGGCTGGACCTGGAGGCCCACCGGGACCTGTTCGGCAGGCTGCCGAGGCTGTCGGAGGCCGAGCTCATCGCGATGGCGCGGCAGGTCGATCTGCGCGGTCACGGCGGCGCAGCATTCCCGTCCGCCCGCAAGCTGCAGGCCGTCGTCGACGCGTCCCGCAAGAGCGGTCAGCCGACGATCGTGGTGGTCAACGCCACCGAGGGCGAGCCAGGAAGCTTCAAGGACAAGATGCTCCTGATGAGGTCGCCCTACCTGGTCCTGTCCGGCGCCGCGCTGGCGGCGGAGGCGATCGGGGCCGAGGAGATCATCGTCGGCGTGGCGGGCAATGAGCTGGCCAACCGGTCGCTGGATGCCGCCATCGCCGCGGAGCCGGGCCTGCGGGACCTGGTGCGGGTCGTCGAAGTGCCGGAGCGGTTCATCTCGGGAGAGAGCGGCGCCCTGATCCGGGCCATCAACGGGAAGAGCCCGGTGCCGCCGGGCCGTAAAGTGTTCGCGGCCGAGAGCGGCGTGTACGGCCTGCCGACGCTGCTGTCCAACGCCGAGACCTTCGCGCAGCTCGCCGTGCTCGCGCTGCTCGGGCCCGAGCGTTATGCGTCGGTCGGCATGCCGGAGGAACCCGGCACCGTCCTGCTCAGTGTGAGCGGATCCGCTGCCCGCCCGGCAGTCGTCGAGGTGCCCACTGGTGTGCCGCTCGGCTCCGTTCTCGACATCTGCCAAGCGCCCGCAGGTGACGGCGTGCTGGTCGGCGGCTACCACGGGATGTGGCTACCGGCCGAGAACGCCTACGTCGTGCCCGTGTCGCGGGCCGGTCTCGAGGCGGTCGGCGGGACGCTCGGCGCCGGCATCGTCCTGCCGCTGGGCGACGGAACCTGCCCGCTCGGCGAGGTGTCCCGGATAGCGAGCTACCTGGCCGGGGAGTCTGCCGGACAGTGCGGGCCCTGCAAGCTGGGCCTGCCGCGCATCGCCCGGGCGCTCGCCGCGCTGATCGACGGCTCGGGCGGCATCGAGGCCCTGGATGTGGCCCGGCGGTCCGCCGCATCGGTGTCGGGACGCGGTGCCTGTACGCACCCGGACGGCATGACCCGCTTCGTTCTGTCCGCGCTGGATGTCTTCACCGAAGACCTCGCGGCGCACGTGTTCCACTCGTCCTGCGGGCGCCCGGTCCGCGGCATCCTGCCGCTGCCCTCCGGCCCGGAAGTACAGGCCCAGCAGCGCCTGGTCGTCGACTGGACACGGTGCGAGGGCCATGGGCTGTGTGCTCACCTCGTGTCGGAGATCATCCACCTGGACAGCCACGGCTTCCCCGTGATGCTGGACATCCCGGTGCCGGACTGGCTGCAAAAGGACGCCCAGCAGGCGGTGGACATGTGCCCGGCGCTGGCGCTGCGGCTGACCAACGCGCCGCAGAAGCCGTACGGGCAGTCGCCCCCGGTGCCGCTGCCCATGCCGGTCGGGCGCACCGCGCTGATGGGTGGCGGTCCCGGCGGCCCCGCAGCACCGCCCGGACGGCGGCAGATCACCGCGTAGTGCTTTCCGCGGCGAGCCGGGGAGATGGGTTACGCCTCCGCCAGTTCTACCTCCACCAGGAGTTCCTGCGCGCCGTCGGGTTCCAGCACCAGGGCGCCGACGTTGCCCGCGGCGGTGATATCCCCACTGAACGTGCGCAACGACTCCAGACGGCTGGCTGGCCCGTGGATGCGGACGCTGCGGACCGGGGCGCGCATGGACTGCCGCGCCTCGGACTTGGCCTTGCGGATCGCGCTGATGACGGTACCCGCCATCGTGATGATGCCGCTGTCGGCGGCCGGGATGGCGGTGGCCGCCGTCGGCCAGGGGCTTGTGTGCACCGAGTCGTCATGCCACCATGACCACGCTTCCTCGGTGCAGAACGGCAGGAACGGGGCGAACAGCCGGAGCAGGACCGACAGTGCGGAACGCAGCGAGAGCCGGGCCGACTGCGCGGCCGCTCCGCCGTCGTCGTCGTACGCGCGCTGCTTGACCAGTTCGAGGTAGTCGTCGCAGAAGGACCAGAAGAAGCGCTCCGCGGCCTCCAGCGCGGCCGTGTACTCGAAGTCCCGCAGCGCCGCCGTCGCCCTGCCGATGACCTCGTCCAGGGCGGCCAGCATGGCCTGATCCAGCGTTTCGGTGACCGTTGCCCCGGGTGCTGGTTCACCGAACCCGAGCACGAACCGGCTGGCGTTCAGCAGCTTGGTCGCCAGGCGCCGGCCCACCTTCATCTGGCCCTGGTCAAAGGCGGTGTCCGTGCCAGGCCGGCCGCTGGCCGCCCAGTAACGCACCGCGTCGGACCCGAACTGCTCCAGCAGGTCGATGGGCGTGACGACGTTGCCCTTGGACTTGCTCATCTTCTTCCGGTCGGGATCGAGGATCCAGCCCGAGAGCGCGACGTTCCGCCACGGCAGCGTGCCTGATTCGAGCTCGGCCCGCAGGATGGTCGAGAACAGCCAGGTCCGGATGATGTCATGCGCCTGTGGGCGCAGATCCATCGGGAAGGTCCGCGCGTAACGATCGGGGTTGTCCTCCCACCCGCACACGATCTGCGGGGTCAGCGACGACGTGGCCCAGGTGTCCATGACGTCGGGATCGCCCGTGAAGCCGCCCGGCCGGCCACGCCGATCCTCGGTGTATCCGGGCGGGACAGCCGAGGACGGGTCCACCGGCAGTGCGGCGGTGCTGGGCAGGATGGGCGCGTCGTAGCGGGGGGCGCCGTTCTCGTCGAGCGGGTACCAGAGCGGGAACGGGACCCCGAAGAAGCGCTGGCGGCTGATCAGCCAGTCCCCGTTGAGGCCGCGGACCCAGTCGTCGTACCGGGCCTTCATGTACGCCGGATGCCAGCGCAGCTCGGCGCCGCGCCGCAGCAGCGCATCCTGGTGAGCGAGCGAATGGATGAACCACTGCCGGCTGGACACGATCTCGAGCGGTTTGTCGCCCTTCTCGTAGAACTTCACCGGCCGGACGGTTCTGCGCGGCTCACCGTCCAGGTCGCCGGACTCCTGCAGCATCGCCACCACGCGCTCACGGGCGGTGTGCATGGTGGTCCCGGCCAGCTTCTCGTACGCCGCGCGCCCGTCCGGGCTGTCCAGGCCACTGGGCGGGTCAGCTAGGACGCGCCCGTCACGCCCGATGATGGTCCGGGTCGGCAGCTTCAGCTCGCGCCACCACTGGACGTCGGTCAGGTCGCCGAACGTGCAGCACATGGCGATACCCGCGCCCCGGTCCCGTTCGGCGGCCGGATGGGCCAGAATCGGCACGTCGACCCAGAATACTGGGGAGGTGACGGTGCTGCCGAACAGCGGCTGGTAGCGCTCGTCGTCCGGGTGGGCGATCAAGGCCACGCAGGCGGGCAGCAGTTCGGGCCGTGTGGTCTCGATGTCCACGTGGCCGCCGCCCGGGCCGTGGAACGCGATCCGGTACCAGGCACCGGGGTGCTCGCGGTCCTCCAGTTCCGCCTGAGCCACCGCGGTGCGGAACCCGACGTCCCAGAGCGTGGGCGCCTCGGCCTGGTAGGCCAGGCCCTGTTCCAGCAAGCGCAGAAATGCCCGCTGCGAGACCCGCTGAGCGTGCTGCCCGACGGTGGTGTAGGTCATCGACCAGTCCACCGACAAACCGAGCCGCCGCCACAGCCGCTCGAACGCCTTCTCGTCCTCGGCGGTCAGCGTTTCGCACAGCTCGACGAAGTTGCGGCGGGAAATATCGACCGGGCGCTGCTGCTTGCCCGCGGCGGGCTCAGGCACGGTGAAGCCGGGCTCGTACGGCAGGGACGGATCGCAGCGCACGCCGTAGTAGTTCTGCACGCGGCGTTCGGTGGGCAGCCCGTTGTCGTCCCACCCCATCGGGTAGAACACGTCCTTTCCGGACATCCGCTGGAACCGGGCCACGATATCGGTGTGCGTGAAGGAGAACACGTGCCCCACGTGCAGCGAGCCGCTGACCGTGGGCGGGGGCGTGTCGATCGAGAACACGGTGGTGCGACCGCCGTCTCCGCGGAACCGGTAAATCCCTGTCCGCTCCCACTCCTGCGCCCATCTGACGTCAATCCCGTCGAGGGACGGGCGCTCAGGCACCTTCGGCGTAGTCTCGGACACACGTACACAGTAGCGTCACCGACTCCCGGCCCGGTTCTGATGCGGGGCAGCTATCCGGGCGGGTGTTCGACGCCGGCGGCCTCGTCGTCCCGAAGCCAGCACGCGACGCGATGTACATCCGGTCACGTAGCCCGGCCGTGTCACGGGTCAGCGTTTGATCTCGACGAGCAGGACCCAGCTGTTGATGATTCCTGTCGCGGTGGCGACGGCCATGGCGGCGGCTAGCCAGTACAGGCCACCGAAGCTGGTCGTCATCGTGGCCGCGACGCCCACGATGGCCAGCACGATGATCATGACGACGGGCACGATGTGGCTCAGCCGCCAGCTGAGGGGATCGCCGTGTTCCTGCCGCCAGCGCGGCACGTCGATGGCAGCCGCCAGCCCGATTAGGCCGGCGGTGAGAATTGCCTGACCGATTCCCAGGGCCGTGCTCGACAGGCCGGGCACCTGGATCAGCAGGCTCGCTGCCAGCGGGTAGGCAAAGAACGCCAGGGTTTCGGCCGCCCGGCGGGGCAGCGTCTTGTCCCGCAGGATCTGATCGAGATTGAAGGAGATGGCGACGAAAGCCAGCCCGAGCAGGGCGCCTGCAGCGCCAGCGAACGAGGTGGCGAAGTCGTGCCACTGTTCGGGTTGGTACGGCACCGCAGGGCTCCCCCATCACTGGTGTGTATGTTGTGTCTCCACACCGCGACTTTGATGAAAACGGGGCGCTGCCGGGGTGGCCTCATGCCGACGTCCCGATTGAGCACGAGATCGGACCCCGAATACAAGATCAGCGCATCTGGCCGCGCGGCATCACTGCCGGGATCATAGCCAATGTCGCTCGCTGGCCTCGGTAGCGCGAGACTGGGCGGGTGGATGTCATAGACCTGGACGCTGACCCGCTGCGTCAGCTCGCCACGTGGCTGGACGCGGCCCGCGCGGCAGGGCAACCGATGCCGGAAGCCATGACCATCGCGAGCGCAACCAGCGACGCCATTCCATCGGCCCGCCTGGTGGTCCTGCGCGGCCTGCAGCGAGGGCTGGTCTTCTTCACCGACTGCGAGAGCGACAAGGGCGCCGAGCTGACGGCCAATCCGCGGGCGGCTGCCGTGCTGCACTGGCTTGTGCCGGCACACCGCCAGGTACGCGTGGCGGGGCCGGTTGAGCGGGTAGGCGAGGACGAAGCCAACCAGTACTGGAGCACGCGCGCCCCCGCCGTCCGCCTCAGCGCCGCTGCCTCGCACCAAAGCCGCGTCGTCGCCAGCCGGGCGGTCCTGGAGATGCAGGTCCAGGACAGCCTGCGGCGCTACCCCGGCGGAGCCGACGTTCCCCGTCCGCGGCGCTGGGGCGGCTTCCGGGTGCTGCCCACCCGCGTCGAGTTCTGGCAGGAATCACCGGACGGCCTGCACGACCGGATCTGCTACCGCCGGGGAAGCAGCGGCTGGATCATCGAGCGGCTCTCGCCATGACGATCCGGCGGCCGCAGATCCCTAACGGCCGAGGCTGGCCAAGAACGCCGCGATGTCGCGGGCTATGAGCGGTGGCTCCTCGGCGGGGCCACATGGCCGGGCCCCCAGGCATCGGGCGCCAGCTGGGGATGTGTACATGCGCTCGGCCCATTCTCCGGGTGGCTCGCAACCGGGAACGAACATGTGCGGGGAAGCCGCGATCCGGATCCGGTGAGTCAGCTGGCGGTACGAAATGAGAGGGCCCTCAGTGATAACGGACCGTTATCACTGATACCGGCGGCGTGGAGTCCGGGGTCAAGCGATGGAACAATCTGCCTAACGTCGCGATTTGTTCCCGCCGACCAGTTGCGCCACGCGTGTCGGCTGACGGGAGGCTGCGCGTGATGGCTCTCGGCGGCCCTCGGCCGACGGTCATCAATTACTGACCAGGCGATTCTGGCATCAAGGAAGGGATTCCACATGGCCCTCGGCAATGCGTGGCACTTTCCCGGCAACCCTGAACCCTTTGGTAACGCCGGCATGCGAGATCCCGTCTTCCCCACGGATCCGGTGTCGGCGGTTACCGTCTTCAGCGGCAACCAGTACCAGGGTGGCGGCAACCCCGGCAACCAGCTGCAGGACGGCAGCGCGGTGTTGTTCAAGCGGACGACCGACGCGGCGTGGACGACGGTGCCCATGGTCTTCGCCACCGCGATCGACGACAACAAGTACTACTCGGCGGCGATCCCGGTCGGCGCGTTCGCGGCGGGCACCGTCGTCCAGTACTACCTGGTCATCGCGTACGACGATCACGACACCACGTTCCTGCAGGCCGATGCCACCGACATGCTCTCGGAGACGACGGGGGACGAGGCCGCGGCGCAGGCCGCGCCGTTCACCTTCACCATCGAGACACCGGACAAGCGGGGCCAGTGGGGGGATCCTTTCACCTTGCTGAACGTCGGCATCCATGCTCACGTGCTGCCGACCGGCCTGGTGCTGATGTGGGGCAGGCGGGATAATCCCCAGCAATCCCTGGATACCGATCCCGCCAGCCCGCTCGCGCCTGGATTGCCGCCCGCCCCTCCGGCAACGTGCACTCCATTTGTCTGGAATCCCGCGAATGGAAACATGACGCAGACGCCGCAGCCGACACTGAACGACGGCACGACGAACGCCAACCTGTTCTGTTCCGGCCATGCGTTCCTGCCGGACGGGCGCCTGCTGGTGGCCGGGGGCCACCTCGCCGACAGCCACGGCCTGAACCAGGCGACTATCTACGATCCAGCCGCCGATACGTGGACACCCACCGCCGTGATGAACGACGGCCGGTGGTACCCGACAGCTCTCGCCCTGCCCTCCGGAAGCGTCCTGGTGCTGTCGGGCAGTTTCCTCGACCCCACGCAGAACCAGGTCGTCAACAATCTCATACCCCAGATCTGGAACGACGGGAATTTCACTCCCGTCGCGTCGATGGGCGCGGCCTTTGACCTCTTCCCGCGCATGCACGTCGCTTCCACCGGCATCGTCTACCTGACCTCGCTCGTCCAGGGCTGGTCCCTGGATACCTCGGGAGAAGGCACATGGACGCCGCTCCCCGACGTCGTTAATCCCAACGGGCTGTGTGACTATGCCCCGTCGGTTCTGTATGACGTCGACAAGGTTCTTTTCGCCGGCGGCGGCAACCCGCCGACCGTGAACGCCGAGACCATCGATCTGAGCCAGGCGCAACCAGCCTGGGTAGCGACCAATCCCATGAACTTCCCCCGTCGGCAGCACAACGGCACCATCCTCCCGGACGGGACGGTGCTGGTAACCGGAGGCACCCGCGGCGGCGGGGCACCCGGTACCGCGGAGGCGTTCAACGATCTCGACCCGGGCCAGCCGGTGCACATCGCGGAGCTGTGGGACCCGAAGACCGGGCAGTGGACGATGCTGGCGGCGGAAAACACAGACCGCTGCTACCACTCCACCGCGGTGCTGCTTCCGGACGGGACGGTGCTCAGCGCGGGCGGCGGTGAGTTCATCCTGAACGAGGGGACGCCGCAGCAGGTGGCGAACAACCCGCAGGACACGCACTACGACGCCAAGGTGTTCTCTCCCCCCTACCTGTTCAAGGGGCCACAACCGCAGATCACCTCGGCGCCGGGTTCGGTGAACTACGGCGACACGTTCGAGATCGGTACCGCTGCGCCGGCGCAGATCGCGACCGTCAGCCTGATCCGCCTGTCCTCCGTGACCCATTCGTTCAACGCCGGGCAGCGCATCAACTTCCTCACTTCCCAGGTCGCGGGAGGAACCCTCACGGCGACCGCACCGCCCAACGCGAACGTTTGCCCGCCCGGGCACTACATGCTGTTCATCGTGAACCTGCAAGGCGTGCCGTCGGTCGCGAAGATCATCCAGGTCTTCGCGCCCGCTGCCGCTGCGGCCCAGGCAGGCGAGGCCGCACAGGCCGAGGCTGCTGCCGTCAACGCGTCGGCCCCGGCGCGACAGGCCGCCAAGGACGCCTTCGCCCTGCGGGCCACGGTACGCGCCGCGGCCAGCGGCACCCGCGTCGTGGCCGGGATCACGGGAATCTGCCCGTATGGCATCGCGGCCTGCTGGGGAGGCGCGAACGAGGCGCTGCGCAGCCTTGAGGGAGTGCAGTATGTCGACCCAATCCCCGATGGGGACAGATCAACAGCGACTGTTTACCTGAAAGACGATGGGCTGCCTGCACTGGACCACCGGGATGATCAATTCCGGCGGATGGTCCACCAGACCTATGAGCTGCGCGGCGTCGAGGTGACCCTCACGGGCACCATCGAGGCGCGGAACGATGTATTCGTGCTGGCCGGCGAAGGCCGCAGGCCTGCAGTTGAACTCATTCCCCTTGACCCGGGAGGGAAGATCCAGTGGGATACGGCAGCGCAAGGCCCGCAGGCGGCCGAACCGGCCGAGGCGGGCGCCTACGACACGCTCACTCGCTCGGCGGGAGCCGTCGGCGCTCGGTCGCTGACGGTTACCGGCCCGCTGTATCAGACGCAGGCCGGATATCGGCTCCAGGTGCGCGTAGTTGACTTCTGATCAGGGATAATGGCCTATCATCCGGCACATCGATGCTTGCTGACCACGGCCGGCCGCAAAATCCCAGCTGCGCGGAGTTCAGTGATGTGGGCGCCGATGACGCGGGGCAGCAGGCCGCCGCGGATCAGGATGCCGCGCTCCAGGTTGGATTCCATCGCGCGGCTGGCGAGGTTAGCGCTGCCGACGAAGGCGATCCGGTCATCGACGACGATTACCTTGGCGCGGCCAAGAACCTGCCGGTCAGGCGCTGGCGTATACCTCGCGGATCTCGACTGTCAGCGGCGTGACGCCCGGCAGTGGCGGTAGCGGATAGCCGACAGCCGCCTCGGCGTGTTCCTTTGTCTCGAAGACGATGACGGACATGCCGATGCCGTCAACCGGTGCCAGCCAGTACGCACTGACAAAACCGGGCGCCCTGGGCACCAAGTTCAACCTCAGGCCAGCCAGCGCCTCGCGAGCCACCTCCGGATCCTCGATGCGCACGGTGGCAACGACCGCATGCATAGGCCGAGTCTTCCCAGCGCCGGGAACCGAGTCAACTGGAATACTCCCGCGGATTGCGAGACGGTCTCTGCCAGCAAACTGTGGCGGCGGCGCGACCCTCGACCGTCCGATTTTCAGCCCGGACATGTCCCAAGTTGCTACGGATCGTGCGAACGTGGTGCGCTAGCCCGCTGCACGCCTAGTTAGACGACGTAGCCTGTGACGTGAACCTCGCCCTTGGCGAGATCGACCGTCCCGGCTTCGGCACGTATTCGGCATGATTAAGGTCCCCCGTAGTCCGCTGTCATGGCAGCAGTGTTGACGGCAGTCACGACGGAACGGCACCGATCCTCGACCGCGGTGGCCGACAGCGAACAGTCCAGTTCGCCTGTCACTTCTCTCCCGGATTGGCGCCGCAGGGACCGCATGCCAGACGAAACACGATCGGCTAGCCACCAGGCAACGACCTCGCCGACGCGGCGATGGAAGCGCTCGCCGCCTACATCCCGCGCCAGAACCCGCTGCTCACTGCTGACTAAGGGTCCGCTAGCGCCCAAGATGGCATCAATCTGGCCACGTCGCACGTCATGCTTAAGCTGGTCGGCCCGCAAGTTCAACACTCATGCGGCTAGCCGTCCCTTACTAAAGCTCAGCTAAGTTCCTGACCGCGATCGCTCAACCTATTAAACCAGTCTGGCTCACAACTTAAATACTGGTAGGGTTTCCGCCGTGGTGACACCCGAGATGAAAACTCGCGCTGGACGCGCGATCCGGCAGCCTGAGGGCTACAGCGCGTTCATCCCGGCCTCGTTGCCGCCCGATCCGCCGCTAAGGTTCGACAGCCAGCTCGCGACGATCCTTGCCACGGCGGGTACTGCCCTCGGGCGGCTGGACGGAGTGTCCGCCACACTGCCCAACCCCGAGCTGTTCGTCGCGATGTACGTGCGCCACGAAGCCGTCCTGTCCTCTCAGATCGAGGGAACCCAGAGCACCCTGGACGACGTGCTGACCTTCGAGATCGACTCCGATCACAGCAAGCTGCCGGGCGATATCGAGGAGGTCGTCAATTACGTCAACGCCATGAATTATGGCCTGACGCGGCTTGAGACGCTGCCGCTCTCCCTCCGTCTGCTCAGGGAGATCCACGGCAGGCTGCTCGCGGGCGGGCGTGGCAGCGAGAAGTCTCCGGGCGAGTTCCGGCGGACCCAGAACTGGATCGGCGGCGGCCGCCGCCTGGCCGATGCGACCTTTATCCCGCCGCCGCCGCACGAGATGAACATCGCCCTCGGCAACCTCGAGCGGTTCCTTCATGACCCCGGTGGCCTGGACCCCCTCATCGTCTGCGCGCTGGCTCATGCCCAGTTCGAAACCGTCCATCCGTTCTTGGATGGCAACGGCCGGGTCGGGCGGCTGCTCACCACCTTCCTGCTGTGCCACGCGAAGGTGCTCCAGCGGCCGGTGCTGTACCTCAGCCACTATCTAAAAGCGCATCGCGGCACCTACTACGACCGGCTTATGGCAATCCGCTACGAGGGCGACTGGGAAGGGTGGTTGCGCTTCTTCCTGACCGGGGTCGCGACGGTGTCCCGCGAAGCCGAGCAGACTGCCCGACGCATAGTGGAGCTGCGCGAGCAGTTGCGCACGGCCGCCCAGTCAGCCGACATGAGCGTCAATGCCTTCAAACTGTTGGACCACCTGTTTGAGCAGCCGATCATCAACGTAAAGGCAGCGCAGGAACTGCTCAAGGTATCTTTCCCCGCCGCTAACGGGATGATCGGCGACCTGCAGAAGGTCGGTGTTCTTACCGAGATCACCGGTGGCCGCCGCAATCGCATGTTCCGGTTCGATCCCTATCTGGATCTATTCGCCGACGTGAGCGACGCAGCTGACGACGGAGCTGCCGCGCAGCCGACCCAGTACGAAGACGGCGAGTCACCCGCATCCCCTGGCGACCCTCCTGGCGCTGCCTCCGCTCCCGCCGATTGACTGGCCCCAGCAAGACAATGCACGGCAAAGTATCTGATTAGACGCGAAGGGTCCGGGGATTTGAACCCCCGGAGGGAGGCCGTTCGACCCAACCGCATTAGCATCTACCCCCTGTGGGCGTCTACGGCCCTCCTGGGCGCCTTCGAGGGGCATCGTGGTGCCGCCGTCCCGCTGCAGGTGCGAAGCGCACGGCATGGAAAGCGAAATCGTGTTCGAGGTATCCAGCATGTCACCCGGAGTGACGGCCAGCGGCCGGGGCGCTGAGAATATCGAACGTTTGTTCCTGGCGGAAATGTGTGTGAATCTCACCCGTCAGTGTGGCCCCAGCCATTAAAGTCACGCTCCGTAGTCGGGATGGGCAGGAGTCACTCAGAACCTGGCCCAGAAAAAATCCCGAGGTAGTGCAGAAACCCGGAAGAAGGGTGGTGCGGAAGACCTGGCCTTTCCGCGGATCGAGGTAGTGCCGCGCGTTCGACCACAGGATCGTGCAGTGGCTCCAGCTCGTTCCAGGCCGCTGAGCCAGCCGGCCCATAGCCAAGCGGTTCGGGATTTCCCGGCGCAGGGTGAACCAGCTTGTCGCCAAGGCTGCAATCCAGGGCACGGGCACGCACCGCACTGACCCGTCGCATGAACCCGTAATGGCCGAGCAGGCGGCGGCCATTGGCCGTCATTCCCGGGGACGTTCGGCACGAGACCGGGACACGCGCCGGCCGCAAACTGTCAGCGGGTGCGGTGCGGCCTGGCAGTGGTCGGTCAGCATCGGCGGCCAGGCGGCAACCTGGACGGCCGGGTAAGGGAGATGACAACGATGGGACTTATCCACAGCAGAGCTCCGAAGAAGCGGGACAAGGCGCAGGCCCGGCTCGCCGACGAGGAGCGCAAGCAGATCCGGCACGAGGCCCGGCATGAGCGCGGGGAAGAGGGCCAGGAGCGCCTGGCGGAGCCGCGGGAGATCGCGCAGGGCAAGCCCTGGTACCGCCAGCCGACGGTTGGCGATGCGATCCGCGCCGCTAAGTGGGTGACCCCGTAAATTCGTCGGGGGGTTGTCACGCGGCTGTTGTCAGGTTGGCTTGCTGCTGTACGGGTTGCTCATGTTGGCTGATGCGGCGGAGCAGGTCGGTGAGGTCGCTGGCGGTGAATTTCCAGTTGAACGGCCTGGCGGTCTGGTTGCAGCGGTCAACGAAGGCCAGCAGGGTACGGGACAGCTCGTCCAGGCCGGCGAAGTCGTTCGGTGAGACCACCTTCTTCTGGATGATGGAGAAGAAGATCTCTGGTTCAGCCAGGACGCGTGGACCGGGGTGTGGATCATGATCGCGTTCGGGTGGGCCTTGGCCAGCCGGTCGATAGCGGCCTGGCCGCGGTGGTCGGAGCCGTTGTCCACGATGACGAACACCCGGGGCGCGTTGTCGTATTCGGGTCGGCTCATGACCTGGCCGATGAGGTTCATGAACGGCTTGATCCCGGTGGTCGCCGGGGTGGCGGCGAACACTTTCCCGGTGTGCACGTCGAGCCCGGCCAGCAGGGCGAGCGCGCCGTGGCGGACGTATTCGTGCTCGACACGTACGGGCTTGCCGGGGGCGGCCGGGGCGGTCGGGTGGCAGCGGCCGCGGGCCTGGATCGACGGCTTGGCGTCGACAGCAGCCGGTCACCGGGCCGCAGCGGCTTGCCGCCGTAAAATCCCTGGTACAGGTCAAGGATGACGTTCGCCTTGGCTTCGAAGTCCGGGGCGCGGGGGTAAATCCAGGACCGGTACTGCCAGGGCCTGACCGGGTGCGCGGCCGGGATCCGCAGTGTCGAGGATGCCGAGATGGGGCCGGGCAGGCCGCGGGCGGCCAGCTCGGCGGCCAGTTCGGGGCCGGTCCACCGGGACAGCGGCACCCCCGTGGCGGCGGGCGGCTGGCAGGCCAGCGCGACCACCGCGGCCCGCTCCGCCGCGCTGATCAGCCGCGGCCGCCCGGGTCAGGGCAGGTCATTCAGCCCGTCCAGGCGCCGGGCGGCGAACCGGGCCCCGCCACCTGCGGGCGGTATCGACGCTGATGCCCAGGTCCGGCGGCGATACGGGCGTTATCCCGGCCGCGGGCGGCGGCCAGCACGATCTGCGCCCGCAGCCGGTCCCGCCAGCAGGTCTTGGCCCCGCGGACGCGCATCTTCAGGGTCTTGCGCTCGGCAGCGGTCAGCGTGACCGGCACCGCGGCAGGCAGCGGCATACGGCGGCTCCCGGGCAGATCACGCCGGCGTGATTCCCTCCCCGGGCACGGGATGATAACCAGCGCAGATGCCCGCGCGCGGCACAATGGCCACATGCCCGCCATCCCGGACTCGGCCCGCAGCTCGATCACCTTGCGGCTGCTGGACCACGCGGAAAAGCACTGGCCCCGGCTGGAAAGAGTGCAGGTCAGATACCCGGGCGCGTTCGCCTGCGTCGCCGGCGTCCTGCGCGGCGGCGAGACCATCCCGCTATGCCGCCTGCGCTACGGCGGCTCCGCGCACTCCTTCGGCTTCGCGATCTACTCCGCCGCCCACGACCGCTACCAGGACGCCGTCCTAGTCACCGGGCTCCCCATCGGCACCCCGCAAGAAGCCCTCGACACCGCCTGCACCGTCCACCTCGCCGGCCTAGGCCACGAACCTGCCCCCTGTAGAACTTCCGGGGCCACCCGCCTAGCAGAGACAGCCGCAGGCTCCCTGTAGTGCTATCGGATCAGGTCTCGGGGCTCGCTTCCCCGTTCGCATCGTTCTCGGCCCGCCACCTGCTGACCCATTCCAGCACGGCACTGCGGCTGAGCCGCCAGCTTGCCCGGCCCGTCAAGTCCGGATCTGAGCTGAGGCTTGGTTCATTAACGGTTAATGAGGTGCCCTTGTGAGGGCCACCTTGCCCACCCACAGTTAGTAAAATGAGACAACTGCGTCTTCTTACGGCCGGGTTCCTGCCCGTCGTGGCCACCCTGACGGCAATGACGTCGGCGACAGTGGCAGCCGCGCGGCCGGCGAAGGCGGCATCCGCGGGCACCCCTGGCTCGCCGGTCAAGCACGTCATCGAGATCATGATCGAGAACCATACGTTCGACAACTTGTTCGGCAGATTCCCGGGCGCCGAAGGGATCCCGGCGAACGCGTCGTTCCCCAACCCCGGCGGGGACTCGGCGCCCCATGTGTCGCCGGTCTGGGCGGCGCCCAACGAGGGCGACGTGCTGGGGGAAATCGACAACTCCAGGTCCGCCGAACAGACGGCCATGGACTACCAGCCCGGCAAGGGCTACCGGATGGACCACTACACCACGGTCCCGCAGGACGGCATGTCGGCCATCACCGAGTTCGGCCCGTCATTCGACCCCGACGAGCAGTACCTCGCCTCGGCCTACGAGCTCGCCGACCACAACTTCCAGCCGGTCATCGCACCGACCCAGCCGAACGTGATGACCGCGCTCAACGGCACCGACCACGGCTGGTACTCCAACAACCCGGAACCGGGACCCGCGCAGAAGTGGAACTCGATCTTCGACGAGCTCACCGCGTACGGCCGGACCTGGAAGATCTACTACGCGCTGCCCACGTCGGTCCTGTCCGGCACGATCTGGGACCAGATCATCCCCCCGGGCCACACCGCGGACCTGACCAACGGCGACCGGTTCTTCACCGACCTGGCCGACGGGAGGCTGCCAGACTTCTCGTTCGTCCGCCCCGGGGTCGGCTACAGCAGCGAGCCGCCAGAGGACATCGGACAGGCGGACGCCTGGATCGGCCAGCTCGTCAACGCGGTCGCGCGCAGCCGAAACTGGGACTCGAGCGCGATCTTCGTCACCTACGACGAAGGCGGCGGGTTCTGGGACCACGTCGCGCCGTCGTACGCCAGCGGGTACGGCACCCGGACCCCGACCATCATCATCAGCCCCTACGCCCGGCGCGGGGTGTTCCACCAGCAGATCACCAACGTGTCGATCCTGTCGTTCATGCAGGCACTTTGGGGGCTGCCGCCGCTGACGATGCTGAACGCCCGGCAGCACAACCTGCTGGCGGCCTTCGACTTCCGCCAGGCGCCGTTGCCCTCGCCCACGCTGCCCGTGGCGCCGGCGGACACGATCGGGTTCCACGGCACCGGCGGCATCCTCACCGACCTCGGCGCGACGCGGCCGAACAGATCGCTCACCATCAACCTGGAGGCGGAGACAGGCGGGCTTTCACTGGACACGGCGGTCATCGGGCCAGTACAGCTGACCCTGACGCCGCCGCCCGGTGAATCCGTACCCTCGTCATTCCCGGCTTCGGCCACGCTGGTCAACGGGCAGGCGAACATTACCGTCAAGTTCGCCGGGGACGGCTACTACCGGATCAGGGCCAGCGGGCCGGACGGCAGCGTCGGCTGGGTCACGGTGGACGTGGGCGTCAATCCGGACACAGCGCCGTAAGCGCCCGGACGGGAGCCTGGCGGCACGTACCAGGCCGGACCGGTGACCACGATGGTCATCACCCCGCCCAAGGCACGCATGCCGCACCCTGGACCAGCTCGCCCAGGCACGGCGGCAGAAGGAAGCCGCGTCCGAGCCGGGACCGCCCTTTGCTTCGCGCGCTCACCCTCAAGGCGGCCCCGGGCTTCGGCCGCAGTTACGCGACGGCGGCGCAGGCGAACGCGTCGCCCGGCGCTCTTTCGGGAAATGGCTCATCGTTCACCGTCAACTGGCAGCGCCCCGAGATCCAGATGGTCATGCGGGCGGTCTGGTCGCGTGCGCAACGTGGTCCCCATGTGGTCCCGGCCGAACCCGCTGACTGCTCTGCACCCTTCTTCCTGGCAGGCGCCGTCGCTGCTGGAGCGGGGCCACCCACTTAGGGCCCTCCGCTGAATTACGCGGGTTTGTCCGAGACGGATGCCTATCGTGTGTGTTTATGGCGACGGTTGAGGTTGACGAGGATCGTTTCGGGGCCATGCTGGCGGAGCTGAAGCCGCATCTGGATGAGCGGCACCCGGCCGCGGGCCGCGTCCTTCTTCCGGGCGCCCTTGCGGCCCGGGACGCCCGGTGGCGCGAACACGGTCACCTTCCCAGCCTGCAGGTCGCGAACCAGGGACGCCAGCGCGCTGCGGGTGTAGCCGGCGGCATCGGCGGCCTGCTGCAGCGACAGGCCCTCATACAGGTAGGCGCGCAGCGCCTCATACCGCCGCTGGTTCACCTGGCCGACCAGCAGCTCCCATCCCGGCCGTGGGGCCGATACTGCGGTCATGCCGTGTGACCTATCACAGGGCCGTGGTCACCCGTCCCGCCGGCATCCCGCCCGGTAGCTTCCTTCCCGTGCCCATTTCCCGCCGTATGAGCGATCCTGAACCGGGCATTTCACCCGCAAGCGTGCCAAATCTCGTATAGATAACGATCTTCAGCAGCGCTGCACAACCGCTATTCATACCTTCGTAAGGACCAGATGTTCCGGCCCGGCCCCCGGAGCATTGCAGGTCAGCGACCAGCCCCCATCAAAACAGCTGAGGCTGATTTGCCGGAGCGGAAGTCCGCGCTAATCATCGCCGCCCACGCCCAGCTCCGCCTCGCCCGCCACCTCGCCAGCGACCTGCGCGTGCCCTGGGAACGGCCCGCCCCGCCCAGCCGGCTCACCCCCACCCGGGTCCGCCGGGATTTCCGGAACATCCGCGCGAAGACCACCTGCCCAGCCAGTGCGCCAAAACCCGGCAAACCCGGCCCCGGGCGGCCACCAGGATCGAAGAACCGCCGACCGGCGGCCCGCCACGACGTGGGCAAGAGCGCCAAGAAGACCTAGCCAAGGGCCCCCACGAAGGACCCCAGCGCAACACCCGGTCAAAGATCGAAGGTTAAACGGCAAGCTATAGGATAGGTCGGTATCGGACTACGACGTTGTGGATCGGGTCCGGGAGGTGGCCGCTCAGCGCGGTGCGCCCGCCGCGCAGGTCGCGCTCGCCTGGCTACTGCACCGGCCCGGGGTGACGGCGCCCATCGTGGGCGCGACCAAGCTGAGCCACCTGGAAGATGCGCTCGCCGCCGAGGAACTGGAGCTGAGCGAGGATGAGATGCGTCAGCTCGAGGAGCCCTACATCTCGCACGCGGTAAGCGGCCACCGCTGAGGTAACGG
>Ga0181521_10003727_pt1 | contig 17787 bp, 15 predicted proteins | sample PEATcosm2014_Bin_32_FD_119764 | JGI IMG/M metagenome (GOLD analysis project Ga0181521, IMG submission 119764) | Peatland microbial communities from MTU Mesocosm Facility, Houghton, MI, USA - PEATcosm2014_Bin02_60_metaG | ecosystem: Environmental > Terrestrial > Soil > Wetlands > Peat | place... | reverse complement strand
TCAACGATCTCAAACCCAAGGAACGGCACCGTGCCATCCGAGTTCTTTGGGCCCAAGAGCTCGACGAAGACCTGGCCTTCTATATTGTCGGCCCGGAGCTGATGATTGCTGTCCACCCACAGCGTGCAGTTCGTATAGTTGGGGTTGACATTGGGGGCGGTATCCCCCCCCGCGACATTGCGGGGGAAACTGTTGGTGTTGTAGATAATATTGACAGTCACAGCCGACGGGACGGTCACCGGCTGGCCGAGCGTCGAGCGGGCGCCTTCGGTCCAGAACATCATCTGGGGTGTCTTCACCGCCTCGCCGGAAACCAGACAGATATTGGTGTAAAGGATGAAGAAACTACCATTGTTGGTTAAAACCCCGACGTTGTTGGCTGGGAGGTTCGTCGGCCAAGTGCTGGTCGGCACGGATTTTTCCCAGACGATGGAAACCTGGCCTGGCTGGGTGGCGAACACCGCGTTGGCGTAAGGACTGTAGTAATAAGGCAGGTTGGTGCCGCCGGGCGGGTAGGGGGCCGCGAACCAGTAATTGGGATTGTTGGTGAGCGTGACCCCGTTTTCATCCGTCAAGGGCACGGGGATGACCGAGCCAAAAGGATACGACGTTAATTTGACCAGGTAGGGCGCTCCGACCTGGGCGGCGCGCAAGATGGCGACGATGTTCCCGCCGGCATCCTTGAGGCGGGGCCAGTTCAGCGCCTCGACGTCTTGGGCAAAGTTGGTATTATTGGGGTTGAGCACGGTGGTGCCCTGGACGGGCACCGCGGCAAAGCCGACAAACCCGCGGAACTGGCCGCTGGAGGGGATGCCGTTGGTAGGCCGGGGAGCGCGGCCATCGGAGCCCGGGTCAGCGGAGTTGGTGCTGATGGGCACGCCGCGCGCGGACTGCCAGTTAATGCCGGGCGGCGTGTTGGCGGTGTAAACCGAATTGGTGTTGTAGAGAAAAGCGTTCTGGTCAAGCGCCAGCGGGAGGCTCTGCGCCGAGGAGTCCAGGGCAACCCACTGGGTCCCGAGGACCACGGCGAGGGCAGCGCCCCGGAAAAACGGCGGCCAAGGGCTGGCGCCGGCTCGCTCCGGTCTTGGAGGTCGAATTAAGGGTTTCATAGCACCGAGGTAAGAATGTCCGCCTGGAGCCGCACCGCGCCGCCCAGGAGGCCCAACCGCTCCAGCTTTCGAGATTGCGGTTTCATAGGTTTGGTGGGGGCGAAGGTTTCAACAGCTTTGCTGCAAGAAAAGGGTGGTTGCGTTGTTCACCCGCCCGGTCTGAGCTTTCATTGAACCCGGATGATGTAAGCCAGGACGTAGTAGGGTGGCATCATGTTGAAGGGGGTCCCACCTCCCGCAGTGCCGGTAGTGAAGGTTTGGCTGCCATTATTTTTGGAGTTGTTTGGGGCGGCCATCGCTTCGCTTGCGGAGTTGTAATCGGCCTCGTACCCCACCGTGTTCACAGATTGCTGGTGAGTGTGCGCCGGCATTTCGGCTAGCGCCAAAGCGTGGGTTTCCGCACCACCGAAGTTGCCGACGTATCGCGGCGTCAAACCGGTGCCAGTCCCGGCCCCCAACACGAAGCGCCCGCGCAAATCCGGGTTTCCGTTGCTGCCATCGCACAAGGCCCAGCCTGGTGGCGGGGTGCTGCCCGACCACATGATGATCCCGCCGATAGGGATGGTTCCAAAGCCCACGAAGTTGGATGCGGTCATCGTCCCACTCACAGTGGCCGCTCCAATCGCAGTCAACGCTCCCACAGTGGCCGCTCCAGTCGCGGTCAACGTTCCCACAGTGGCCGCTCCAGTCGCATTCAAGGTTCCGACAGTGGCGGCGCCGTTCACCGTAATCGTGCCGTTGACAGTCACGTTCGTGCTGCTGCTGGTTATCAGGTCACCGCCCGAAGAAGAGCTGACCAGCTTCACGGCGTTCCGCGCCAGAAAGGCATAGGGTGAGGCAAGCAGCCGCAAGCGGGGCGCGATCTCATTGTTGCTGAGGTCAGTCACGGTCATGCCGAGGTAGCGGTCCGAGGCGGTCGTGCCGGAGAAAACGCTGGTGAGATCGTTGGTGAAGTTTGCGTCAATGGCGCTGCCATTGCCCAACATGACGGTAAAGTAACCCCGATCCACGGTGACCACCTGTTGTTCGGCCCACTGTTCATTGCCGGCGGTGGAAGCATCATAAATGCGGAAGATGACGGTGTAATTCCTCGGCGTGTTGGTGGCCAGCGGGTAGCCATTGGCGTCGGTCAGGAATCCCTGGTAACTGATCTGGCCGGGCGGGTTGGGAGAGGGCTGTGCCTGCGACACCCACGGTGCCAGGGCCAGGACCAGAAGGGGCAGCAACGGATTGATGATTGATTTTTTCATAATGTATCTGCGGTTTTTGATGTCTTGGTTTTGCTCGGATGGCCTCAACTCGGGTATTTCACACCCTGACTGCCAGCAAGGAGGCGGCTCTCATTAACTCCCCGCTTCAGCATGCTCGACGGATGGGCGGCGTTGCTAACCGTTTCAACGGTTTGCCCGAGGTGCGAGAAACCGTTGAAACGGTTCACGAGGACGGCGCACCGATTGCCACCCCGCTGAAGCGGGGTGTTAATGAGATACTGCTTTGCCTGGTTCATAGGTGTGGAATATCCGGGTCACGGTCGAGTGAGGACGGCGATGGGACTGATGCGGTTGAGGGCGAAACTGCCGGCGACATTGAAGGTCCGGGTGGCGGCGTTGAGTCCGGTCATGGTAATGGTTTCGGTGTAAGCCCCCTGGAACGACTGGCCGAATTGGGTGAGACTGGCGTAATCGCTTCCGGCAGAGTTCATGGTCAGGGTGATTTGCCGGGTGATGCCGTAAGACTCCGCACCCACCGGCAACTCATTTTGGAAGGTAGCGTCCAGGTTGTCATGATCCGGGTGATAGGTATGGAGGAACGGGTTGGCGGCCTGATCATCGTAAGGCAGGTCCACCCTGGTGCTGAGGGTGCCGCCGGGCAGGAGTTGGCCCGTGAACGGCCAGGTCTGGTTATTCGCGGTGTAGGGGAACTGCACGGCGGTGATCCGGCGCGCGGCGCCCAGTTGGGCGGGATCCAGGCAGCTCTCGCTGGTGGCAACAATGGTATTGGAATAGATGTCGGAACCGTAAAAGACGCGCTGCAAGAGGACGACATTCGTGCCGTCATTGTGCAGGATGAGCCGGAGCGGGAAGGGGGTGGAGACGGCGCCGAGGTTGGTGTTCACGCCCGTGACGACGTAGGCGCCGTTGTCGCCGACGACCGGGTTGTTGTTCGCATCGAGCTGGTAAATCTTGAGATAGTTGGCCACCTGCGAGACGGCGGCGGAGCCCACCCACAAGCCGCCGTAAGCGGCCGGTTGCGCCGAAACCGGCACGTCCACCTCGGTGTCGCCGTAGGAATCGGTGAACTTCAGGATGCCGGCATACAGGTCTCCCGGGTTGCCGTTGAAGCCGGCGCGGTTGACGCCCAGGTTGATGACGATGTCCGAGCCGGACTGGCCCTGGGGCGGCAGGGTCCAACTGAGCGAACTGGAGGTGGTGAGGTTGGAGACGCTGTAGGTGAGATTGCTCGAGTTCAACGCGCCCCGCACTACCAGGGGCGGCAGACCGAGGATCGGAGCCTGGCCAGCGGGCGGAGTCTCCGAGGGCAAGAGGTTGAGTCGGACGGTCACCGTGACGGGAGTCGTGTTGAGCAGGTGAAAGCTGGTCTGGCTCGTGGAATCAGCGAAGGCCACGCCGCCATTGCCCAGAGCGACTTGGAATGGGCCGAAGTAGGTGTTGAAAAATGAGCCGGATTGGATCCAGAACGCCTTTCCCCGGGTCACCGAAACCGTGTGCGGGGCAAATACCAAACTGGGATTCGCGGGTCCAAGGTCGCCGCCATTATACTGGTAAAAAGTCGCCGCGCTCTGGAAATTCGGATCCAGGGAAAGGAAGTTGTCCAAAAGCGGGGGACTGGTGGTGACGGTCGGGAATCCGATCAGGTTGATGCCGGTGGTCGTCCAGGTGTAATTCGGGGTGGCGGGTTTGCCCTTGACCGTCCAGGTGTAATTCGGGGTGGCCAGCGAATGAACCAGGTAGGCGGCATTGGGCACCAGCGAGGCCAGCGTGGTGCCGATGCCGCCGCCGCCATTGGTCCAGGCCGACCATTGGCTGCTGCCGGTGATCGGGGTCTGCGGGCTGGTCACGTATTGAATGGTGCTGGGCGCCACCCAGAGCCACACCTCCGCGATCGGATTGTTGGGGTCGCTGCCGATGAGAGAATCCAGATTCGTGTAGGACGCGTCCACATGCAGATAGACCGCCGTCCAACCGGGTTTGACCACGAAGGACTGGGTCTGCCACTGCGCGTCCGCCGGGAGGAGGCTGCCCAACAGGGCCAAGGACCCGAGCAGGACAAAAGACCGCGGGCGAATCACGAATGAGGAAGAGAGTTTCGCTTTCACAAAGTCAGTTTTTCAAGCTGTGATGGTGAAGACAGTGGGAATCGGAAAGCAGACGGAAGTGCGGCGTGCAGAATGCGGAACGCGGAATCAAGCGAGAGCCTCCTTACTTCGGCTGCTCCGGGGAAACAGACTTCGGGCGCACGGTCGGCAGACCGCGGGGAAGAGACGCAAGTGTGCGGTCCGGCGACTAACCGACAAGCGCCAGGACCATCGCTGCGCTGAGAACCGACATTCTGCAACAAGGACGTGCCATCTGATTCTTTCATTGCCCGCACTGCAATTCAGTTTCTCGGGTGGCGGCCCGACCACCCAGCGACCTCCGAGGGCATCAGTGTCCTCGGACCCTTTTCCGGCAAACGCGAGCATGTGGCCCCAAGTGAGCTTTGGCTAGGGGGCGAAAGTTTGGATTATTCGACGTTTGTTTGGATTTCGGCCCCCAAACGGGCGAGAATGGCGGCGGCGGGGTTCCGTTTGACCCGCCTAACTGCTCGGACCGGGATGCGGGTCGGCCGCACACACATCGTCGAAACAACAGAGAATTGTCTTGTCTTTGAAGCTCGTGGGGCATGCGATTTCCTAGTCCGGAATTTGGTTAACTGTGGTGTCCGCGTCGGCGCTAACCCGCCCTTTTGCTCTTTAACCCTTTTGGGGGCGCGCCGGCCTGCGGGGCATTACGTCAAATCCACCGGATCAACGTCCACGGCCAGCGAGACGTCCTCCGGGAGCGTTAGCGACCGAATGAGCAGCGCCAGGCGCTGGCTGAGCGCCGCCATGCGCTGTGCGCGCAGCATGATCTGGTAGCGGTAGTAGGTCTCGGCCTTCACCAACGGCGCGGGTGCCGGGCCGGCCATCACCAGACCCTTGATGTCCCCCACCGCCTTTTCCAGCTCGCGCTTCAGGTAGTCGGCGGAGAATTTCACCTTCTCCTCGTTGCGGCCCTTGAGCGTCAGCAAGGCCATGCGGCCCACGGGCGGGTATTTGAGTTGCTCGCGGAATTCGAGTTCCTGCTCATAGAAGCCCTCGAAGTCGTGCCGGCGGGCGAATTGAATCGCCGGATGAAACGGAGTGAAGGCCTGGACGAACACCTCGCCTTCGATGTCGCCGCGGCCCGCGCGCCCGGCCACCTGCGTCAACAACTGAAAGGTCCGCTCGCCGGCGCGGAAATCCGGCTGATGCAACGCGAGGTCGGCGTAGATAATGCCGACGAGCGTAACGTTGGGGAAATGCAGGCCCTTGGCGATCATCTGCGTGCCGACGAGAATATCAATCTTGCCGGCGCGGAAGTCGCCGAGGATGCGGCGGTAATCCTCCTTCCGCTTCAGGGCGTCGGAGTCCATGCGGACGGTTCGGGCGTGCGGGAAGAGTTTGGCCAAGGTAGCTTCGACCTTCTGCGTGCCCAGGCCGGCGTAGCGAATCGCCGGGTTGCGGCATTTGTCGTTCGGGCAGGCGGCCGGCACCGGTTCGACGTGGGCGCAGATGTGGCAGCAGAGTTTCTGCTCGTGGCGATGGTAAGTGAGCGAGACGCTGCAATTCGGGCATTGGGCGACGAAGCCGCAGAGAGGGCATTGCAGGGAGGTGGAATAGCCCCGCCGGTTCAGGAATAGAATGACCTGCTCCTTCTGCTCGAGCCGCCGGGCAATCGCCTCGTGAAGTTGCGGCGAGAAGATGGGAACCGCTTTGCCCGGGCGCACGGTCTGGCGCATATCAACGATGCGCACGACGGGCATCTTCTTGTCGTCGGCCCGCTCGGGCAACTGGAGCAGCGTGTATTTGCCCTTGCCGCAGTTGTAATAACTTTCCAGCGAAGGCGTGGCCGAGCCGAGCACGACCACCGCCCCTTCCATTTGGCTGCGCACAATGGCGACATCGCGCGCGTGGTAGCGGGGCGCCTCCTCCTGCTTGTAGGTATGCTCGTGTTCCTCGTCCACGACGATGAGACCGAGCGGTTCGACGGGGGCAAAAATGGCGGAGCGCGCGCCGATGGCAATCCGCGCGCGGCCCTGGCGGATTTTGTGCCATTCGTCGTGGCGCTCGCCGGCGGACAAATGGCTGTGCAACACCGCCACCAGCGTTTGCAGCGGGCCGGAACTGAAGCGCGCTTTGAATCGCTCGACGGTCTGCGGCGTGAGCGAGATTTCCGGGACGAGCACAATCGCGCCCTTGCCTTGTTCCAGGGCGTGAGCGATGGCTTGCAGATACACTTCGGTCTTGCCGCTGCCGGTGACGCCGTGGAGGAGGAAGGTCGAGGGGCGAGGGACGGAGGGCGAGGATGGAGGATAGAGGAGAGATGATGGCTGGGCCGGGCTGAACTTTGAACCTTGATCTCCTGCCTCATTGGCACTTCGGATTTCGGATTTCGGATTTCGGATTTCCAGCTTCCCCCCGTCCATCGCCGCCTTGATTGCCGCGAGCGCTTTAGCTTGCGCCGGGTTCAGCGGCAGCGGTTGCGTGGGCAGAATGTGCTCGCGCGCGTAAGGGTCGCGCTCGGAAATCTCCGGAGCGATCGTGACCCGGCCCCGGTCTTCCAGGCGGCGGACGGTCGCCGCCGTGGTCTTCGCCAGCGCCAGCAATTCGCTCAGCGGCAACTCGCGCCGTTCTTCGAGGATGCGCCAGACTTCCTTTTGCCGCTTGGGCAGCTTCGGCCCTTCGCCGCTGGCCGGCAGGACGCGCACGTAAAGCCGTTCGCGCCAATTGGCTTGCAGGTGGCGGACGGCCTCGGGCAGGACGCTTTTCAAGGCCGTCTCCGGCGCGCAACAGTAGTAATCGCCGATCCAGCAGGCGAGCTTGAGGATACTCGGCGTGACCAGCGTCTGCGCGCCGATGACCTTCAGGATGGGCTTGAGCCGGGCGCGCGCCGACTCCTCGGCCAAACCGGTTACGCACCCCAGCACTTTGCGCGAGCCGAACGGGACCTGCACGCGGCTGCCCACCTCAACCTGGTCCGCCAGCTCGGGCGGAATGAAATAATCGAACTCCTTGCGGAGCGCGATTTCCAAGGTCACGCGGGCGATCATGTTTGTTGGTCCCACTGCGAGGGCATGCGTTCGGTCATTAACGGCCAGACCCTCTCTACCACTTTCCGGGACGGTTTCCAATCAGCAAGCCCAAATCGGCTTTGACCGGCCACCCGCAGGGCGGATGCAAGAAACCGTAGCCGCCGACGGCAGTCAGCGCTGATTTCTGTGACTGAGGAAAAGCGCGCCGACTGCCGTCGGCGGCTACGATTTCGGGGACTCTTGAATCCGCGCTAGACCACTCGGCTGAAACAACGCTGTCCGCGTGGAGAAGGGGAATGTCAGCTCAGGACCAGCAGGCAAACCAGCCCGCAAGCGCACAGCAGCAGGAAGCCGACGATCACGCCATCGACCAGGCCAAAATGCGCCTCTTCCGAGTGGTTCGACGGAACGACGGCCACTTTGATGTAATCGCCACTCTTCCGCTTCACTTTATACACGATTGCACTCATGCGTGCTTCGCAGCAAACCACGGGCCACGACCCGAACCAGCGCCCGCCGACCGGTCCCGGCCCGCCTGGCGTCTTCGGAGTCCCAAGAATTGACACGGTGGAGAGAAAGGAGACAACCGGCTGTCCGAGACTCGAGACCCGCAGGCCGATGGATGCCTGGGCTTGAAATCACTGCGGGATCCCCCCGGAACTGCAAGCTCACGTTGAGCGGGTTGCGAGTTGTGTTGCGGGTTGTGTTGCGGGTTTGACCTCACGCCCACCAATGCCTACACTTCGCCCTTCTTTATGAAAATCTTAATATGTGACCCCGTGTCGCCCAAAGGAATTGCCCTGTTGCAACAGCGACCCGAGTTTGAGGTCGTCGTTTTGCCCAAGCGGCTAACCGAAGCGGAACTGCTGCCCGTCGTCAAAGATGTCGTGGCGATGGTGGTGCGCTCCGAGACCAAAGTGACGCGCAAAGTCATCGAGGCGGCGCCGAAGCTGCGGGTGGTGGGCCGGGCCGGCGTGGGCGTGGATAACGTGGATGTCGAGGCGGCCACGCAGCGGGGCGTCGTGGTGATGAACACGCCTGGGGGCAACACCATCTCCACCGCCGAGCTGTCGTTCGCGATGATCCTGAGCCTGGCCCGGAAGGTCCCCCAGGCCTGCGCCTCGATGACCGCCGGCCAGTGGGACCGGAAGCAGTTTCAAGGGGCCGAACTGGCGGGCAAGACGCTGGGCGTGCTGGGCCTGGGCCGCATCGGGAGCGAAGTCGCCAAACGGGCGCTGGCCTTCGGGATGCGCGTGCTGGGATATGACCCGTTCCTCACGGAAGCCCGCGCCAAGGCACTGGGAATCCAACTGCTCGCCGACCTGGACGATGTCTATCGGGACGCGGACTTCATCACCGTGCACATGCCCGTAACCGACCAGACGCGCGGCATGCTCAACGCGGCGGCCTTCGCCAAAATGAAACCCAAGGTCTGCCTCGTCAATTGCGCCCGGGGGGAGATCATCGTCGAGAACGATCTGCTCGCCGCGCTGGACTCGGGCAAGGTCGCCGCCGTTGCGCTCGACGTGTATGCCACCGAACCGCTGCCCGCCGAGCACCCGTTCCGCAAGCATCCTGCCATCACGCTGACCCCGCACCTGGGCGCCAGCACACACGAAGCGCAGGAGAAGTGCGGGATCGAAGTCGCCGAGGTCATCGCGGGCTACCTGCTCACCGGCGAAGTGCGCAATGCCGTCAACCTGCCGTATCTCGATGCGAAGACCTACGAACAGATCAAGCCTTACCTGACTTTGGGCGAGAAACTGGGCCGGTTGCTGGCCCAGCTTGCCCCGCCGCAGGTGGACCGCCTCCACATCACCTTTGGCGGCAAGGCGCAGGAGTTGCCGAACACCGACCCGGTGACGCGCGCCGTTCTGCTGGGGTTTCTTTCGCGCGCCTCGGTGAAGGACCTCAACAACGTCAACGTGCGCAGCATCGCCTCCACGCTCGGGCTGACAGTCGAGGAAAAGCGTTCGAGCGAGCCGGTCACGTTCAACGAATGGCTGCACGTGCAAGCCTTCCGCAATGGCGAGAAGGTCATTTCGGCCGGCGGCACTTTTTTCGGTTCGCCGGACAACCCGCGCATCGTGCGCGTGTTCAGCCAGCCGACCGAGATTGTGCCCTTCGGCGTGGTGCTGCTGCTCAGCAACAAAGACCGGCCCGGCATGGTGGGCTACCTGGGGACCTTGCTGGGCCGGCACAAAGTAAACATTGCCAGCATGAGCTTGAGCCGCGATACTGCCGGCGGCCAGGCCTTAACGGTTTTGAATTTGGATAGCGTGCCTCCGCCGGAAGTGTTGGACGAGATTCAAAGGGACCCGGACATCAGCAATGTCAAGGTGGTCAAACTATAGATTAGCAAAAGAACGTATATGTTTATTAAGAGAATGATAAAGTCACTCGTCCTGCTTCTCCTGGCAACGTCGCTCCCGGCGTGGGGCGCCTCGCCCGACCAGCCCGTCTCAACCAACGCCGCCGCGCCGCCCGTGCCGGCGTCCAAACCCGCCAGCCTTTTCGGAAACAACCTTGTGGCCAAAGGCAAAGGCGTGGAAGTCAAGCGCAGCCAGTTGGACGAACAGGTGATTCGCTTCAAGTCGCAGGCTGCAGGTCGGGCCCACCCCGTCCCACCTGAGCAAACAGGGGCGCTGGAACAGTATCTCCTGGAGCAACTTATCCAGGGCCAGCTTCTGCAGGCCAGGGTCACCGATGCCGACAAAGCCGCCGGCAAAGCCTTGGCCGAGAAACGATTGGCGGAGGCAAAAACCCAGTACGGTTCTGAGGAGGCGCTCAATCGGCAGTTGAAACTCATGGGCACCACCCGCGAGGAAGCGCTGGCCGAAATGACGGAGCAAGGAGCCGCCCAAATGCTGGCCAAGCGCGAACTCAAGGTCAATGTCACCGACGAGGACGCCAGGAAGTACTACGATGAGAACCCGGGGCGGTTCGAAGAGCCCGAGATGGTCCGGGCCAGCCATATCCTCCTGACGACGACCGACCCGAAAACCAACGCCGAATTGACGGAGGACCAGAAAGCGGCCAAGCGCAAGCAAATGGAAGGCCTCTTGAAACGCGCCCGCGCCGGCGAAGATTTCGCCAAGCTGGCCAGGGAGTATTCCGAAGACCCGGGCTCGAAAGATAAAGGCGGCGAATACAAGTTCCCGCGCGGCCAGATGGTCGCGGAGTTCGAGGCCGCGGCGTTCTCCTTGAACACCAATCAGGTCAGCGACATCATCACCACGCGGTTCGGCTACCACATCATCAAACTGAGCGAGAAGATTCCGGCCCGGAAGATCGAGTTTGCCAAGGCGGCTTCCGACATCAAAGAAGGTCTGACGCAACAGGCGCTGCAGAAGCAATTCCCGGATTACATCGCCAAGCTTAAGAAAGAGGCCGGCGTGGAAATCCTGGATGAGAAGTTGAAACCGAAGGAAACTTCCGACGCGCCAGCGCTGCCGCCAGGCCACCCGCCCGTGAAGGCGGGAACCCAATAACCTCTTTTCATCACCAACACGCGCGCCACCATTGCCCTCAAGCTCACTTAGGAATTAGAAGCCAGGCCAGCCGCCCGAACCTGTGCAACTCCCCACCCACTTCCTCGCCGGCGTTCTCATTCAAAAAGCCTTCCACTGGAAACAGCATCGCCGTCTGGCCCTGGGCCTCACCGCCGTCTGTGCCTTCCTGTCTCACGGGCTGCTCGACAAACTTGCCAACCTGACCTACCACCCCGCCAACCCGGATTTCCACAGCCCGATTTGGGTCGGTTACCATTCCGCGCTCGTGCTGGTCACCGTCTTGTTCCTCTATTGGTGGTGGAAGCCCTTCAAGTGGGGGATCATTTTTGCTTCGCTCCCGGACCTGGACTGGGTTTTTATTCACGCGCAGGAAATCTTCCGCTTTCGGATCCCCTTTTATCGCCAGCCCCATCTGCACCACCTCCTCGGGCGCATCTTTAACGAGCTTCCGCCCTTCACTTGGCTGAGCCGCTTGCCCAACTACCGCCACGATCCCTGGGCGATTCTCCCCGAGGCGGCCCTCCTGGTCGGGCTCGCGGTCGCTCTCCGTTGCAAGACCCGCCAGTCGCAAACTGACGAGGCCGCTCGTTGGTTTGGTTGATGCCTTACTGGCGCCTCCGCTCAGTGGTCCGGGAGTTAGATTTCCTTCAACAGTTGCTGCCCATCACGGCTGGCGACCGCGCCCTTGGCCGATCTGCCCCTGCGGGAAGTCTTCTGGGTCACCCGCGCCAAAGACAATTTGCCATGCCCGGGGGGTGCGCCGGTTGCAACACGGTCGGACCGGCAACATCCTGCGTGACGATCTGATGCTTGCCTTGGTAGTGATTGCCCCATTCAATGGGCGCAGACCGTGATTAACCGCGGCGAGGCTGCTCTAATCTTTGTGATCGAAACATACCAACTGACCAAAGTGTTCCGCGACCGGAAACGCGGGGAGACGCGCGCGGTGGATGGCATCAATTTACGCTGCGAGCCTGGGCGGATTTACGGGTTGTTGGGAGCCAACGGGGCCGGCAAAACCACCACGTTAAGGCTCTTGGCCACTCTGCTCCAACCCAGTTCGGGAACGATTTGTGTCGCGGGTCACGACGCCGTCCGCGAGCCGGAAGGAATTCGCGCCAGCATCGGGTTTCTCTCCACTGGCACGGCGTTATATGGACGGCTTACGGCGCGGGAAACGGTCGAGTATTTCGGGCGGTTGCACGGCGTCGGGGAGGATCTGCTCCAGGGCCGCCTGCGCGAAGTGTTTGCCACGCTGGAGATGGGCGAGTTCGCCGACCGCCGCTGCGACAAGCTTTCCAGCGGGATGAAACAGAAAGTGTCCATCGCCCGGACGCTGGTTCACGATCCGCCGGTCATGATCTTTGACGAACCAACGGTTGGGCTGGACGTGATGACGGCGCGAACCATCGTTCAGTTCATTCGTGATTGCCGGCAGCAGGGCAAGACCGTGATTGTTTCCACGCACGTGATGAGCGAGGCCGAGAAGCTTTGCGACCGCATCGGCATCATTGACCGTGGACGGCTGCTGGTGGATGGCACGCTGGCGGAACTGCGGACGCAATACGGCCTGACCGATCTGGAGGACATTTTTGTGCGGGTCGTGGAGGGCCGGCCATGAACGGGCGCGCCATCCGCATCGTCTATGGCAAGGAATTGCGTGATTCACTGCGCGACCGGCGCACGATCATTTCCATGATCGTGGTGCCCGTGCTGGTCATGCCGCTGCTGATGTTCGGCGTCGGCGCGCTGATGATGAAAACCATGACGAAGGCACGGCAGGAGATTCCGCGCGTAATGATCATCGGCGGCGAAAACTCGCCGAAAGTGCTTTCGGCACTGCGCGCGGCAAGGAACTTCCAGATCGTCCCGGCGACGGAGGACTTCACGAATCAGATTGTGGAGAAGACGGTTCGCGCCGTAGTGAAGCTGCCTCCGGATTTCGACGCCGCGCTCGCCCGCGGGGACAAGGCCAAGGTTGAGATTTACGAGTATCAAGGCGAGATAAAATCGGGTTTTGCGGCGGAAAACCTGAATGCCTTCTTCCGTAATCTGCAGGACGCGACGGTGCAGGAACGCCTGGAAAACAGGGGCGTTCCAGTGGAGGTTCTGAAACCATTCACAATTCAACGGCAGAATGTCGCGCCGCCGGCGAAGGTCACCGGGAACGTGCTGGGCGGGATTCTTCCCTACGTCATCATCATATTTTGCCTGACGGGTGCCATGTATCCGGCGCTGGATGTCACCGCCGGCGAGAAAGAGCGGGGAACGATGGAAACGATTCTTTGCTGTCCGATCGGGCGAACCGACCTGGTGTTGGGGAAATTTCTGATGGTGCTCACTGCCTCCATCGGGACGGTCGTGCTGTCGCTGTTAAGCATGGGGACCACGTTCCACTTCGCCAAACGGGCCATGGCGGGTTCACTGCCGCAGGCAGCCCTGAAGACCGTTGCCAGCATTGATATCGGGGGATTGGCCGGAATGTTTCTGATGCTGCTGCCGGTGGCGGTGACGCTCTCGGCGGTGCTGCTGATGGTAGGCTTGTTTTCGAGAAGTTTCCGCGAAGCGCAGAGCTATTGCGGCCCGCTGATGTTCGTAGCGATCGTGCCCACGGTGGTCGCGATGCTGCCCGGGGTGGACCTAAATGCCTCGTTCGCCGTGGTGCCCCTTTTGAATGTCAGCCTCGTTTGCAAGGAAATGATTGCCGGCACCTGGCATTGGAATTACATACTGCTCATTTTTGGGTCGGCCTGCCTGTATGCCGCTACGGCCCTGGCCGCAACGGTATGGATGTTCCACCGCGAAGAAGTTTTGTTCCGGTCATGAGGGGCAGGGGGCAGCGAAAGGCAAGTGTACAATTGCCTTATTGCCTTATGATCGGGTGAAGGCAACCGAATTTGTTTCTCAAGCGCCCAGGAACGGGGTATTAAGCTGGCGCGCATTTTATCGAATGAATGAGTCAAAGAGACTTCTGTTAAGCGGCGACGAAGCCATCGCGCTGGCGGCGCGGCACGCGGGTGTCGCGCTCGGAGCCGGATACCCCGGCACACCGTCCACAGAAATCCTCGAGCATTTCTCAGAACTGGGCGGGCAGGCCCAGTGGTCCCCGAACGAGAAGGTGGCGCTGGAAGTGACCCTCGGCGCGGCGTTCGGCGGGGCGCGGGCGCTGTGCGCGATGAAACACGTCGGCCTGAACGTGGCCTCGGACCCGCTCTTCACGGCCGCTTACACCGGCGTGAGCGGCGCGCTCGTCATCGTCTCGGCGGATGACCCGGGCATGGCTTCGAGCCAGAACGAACAGGATAACCGGCGGTACGCGGTGGCGGCGGGGTTGCCGATGCTCGAGCCGTCCGACTCGCAGGAGGCCTATGATTTCCTGTGGGCGGCGATCGAGCTGTCGGAGCGGTGGAAGATACCGGTCTTGTTCCGCGCCACGACGCGCGTCTGCCATAGCTACAGCGTCGTGCGGCCGCGCGAGAACCACGGGGGGCCCAAACCGGCGAACTTCGAGCGGGACATCCGTGGGCGCGTGATGATCCCGGCCTACGCCCGGCCCGCGCACCGGCGGCTGCGCGCGAAGCTGGCGGAGTTGCAGGAGTGGAATGAGACCTGTGCTTTGAACCGCATTGTGCAAGGCGGCCAATCGCTCGGCATCATCACTTCGGGGATTGCCTTCATGCACGCGCGCGAAGCCGCGCCGGAGGCGCGCGTGCTCAAGCTGGGGTTTACGCATCCGCTGCCGATGAAGAAGATCGCGCAGTTCGTGAAGGGCGTCGGGCGTTGCGTGGTGATCGAGGAAGGCGATCCGTACCTGGTCGAAGCCATCCGCGCCGCGGGCATTCCGGTGGAAGGCAAGGCGGACATGTACCGGTTCGGCGAACTGGACGTGCCCCGTGTGCGGCGCATTCTCAACAACGACCTCAGCCCGGAGCCGGCGAAGCCGCCCGGCAAACCGCCGCAGCTCTGCGACGCCTGCCAATACCGCATCGTCTTTGAGTCGCTGCGCAAGAGGGACTGCATCGTGGCGGGCGATATCGGGTGCTACACGCTGGGGGTGCTGCCGCCGTTCGAGGCCATGGACTCGTGCGTGTGCATGGGGGCCAGCCTGGGCGTCGGGCTGGGGCTGCGCCACGTGCTCCCGGCTGACCAGGCCCGCCGCGTGGTGAGCGTCATCGGCGACAGCACGTTCGTGCATAGCGGCATCAGCGGGCTGGTCGAGATGGTCTATAACCCGCCGCCGAACGGCCACGTGCTGATCATCCTGGACAATTCGACGACGGCGATGACGGGGCATCAGGAGCACCCGGGCACGGGCCGCAAGCTGGACCACAAGCCGACCGGGAAGGTCGTGCTGGAAGACTTGGCCCGCGCGCTCGGCATTCGGCGGGTGCATGTGATCGAGCCACGGTCCGGCACGGACAAGTTTGACCGCCTGCTGGCGGACTGTCTGGAAAGCAACGAACTGGCGGTGATCATCGCGCGGCGGCCATGCATCCTCATCGCCAAACAACTCAAGCAATACGAAGAACAACAGTGCGAGTGCAACGCCGCGCTGGTCGCCAGTCCGCCTCCGTCTTGAACCCGCAACATGCAACACGCATTACGTTTCACGTTTCACGCATCACGCCCCCCATGAACAAAGTCACCAACATCGTCGTCGCCGGCCTCGGCGGCCAGGGCGTTCTCAAAGGCACCGATATCCTGGCCGATGTCGCGTTGCGCGCCGGTTACGACGTGAAGAAGAGCGAGATCAAGGGCATGAGCCAGCGCGGCGGTTCGGTGACGGGCGACGTGCGGTTCGGCGACTGCGTCTTCAGCCCGATGGTGCCGGGCGGCGAAGCGGATTTCCTGCTGGTGCTGGAGCCGACGCAGGTGGAGCCGCACCGGTATATGTTGCGCCCGGGCGGCGTGTTGATCACGCCCGACGCCGTGCGGGCGGACCAGTTGCCGAACAAGAAGACGCTGAACGCGGCCCTGCTCGGCGCGTTGAGCGCGCACCTGCCGATGGCCGAAGAGCAATGGCTCGACTCGCTGCGCTCGGGCTTTGCGGAAACGTTCTTTGAAGGGAACCGAACGGCTTTCCTGATCGGGAGAGCCGGGCAAAAATCCGAAGCCCCGAATCGTGCTTGAACTGATATGAGCAAAGAGACCCCAACACACGCGATGCATCACGCTGAGGTGATGGCAAGCGTCCAACGCTTCTTCAAGAACGACAAGTTTGCCGAGCGCGCCAACATTGAGCTGCTCTCGGTGGCGCCTGGCCAGGCCCGCGCGAAGATGACGTTGCATCCGCACCATTGGAACGGCTACGGGACCGTTCAGGGCGGGGCCATCTTTACGCTGGCGGATTTCGCCTTTGCCGCTGCGTCGAACTCACACGGCAATGTCGCCGTAGCCATCAACGTGAGCATCACCTTCATGAAAGCCGGCCAGACCGGCACGCTGTGGGCCGAGGCCCGGGAAGTTTCCAGGAATTTCAAGCTCGGCTCGTACACTGTGGAAGTGAAGGACGACCAGGGCGAGCTGGTCGCCCTCTTCCAGGGTCTGGCCTACCGGAAATCAGAGAAGATCCCGGTCTGAGTGTTGGCCGCAAGCCCGGCGGTCCCCGGAGAAACACCAGGCGGGGAGGCCCGGCCAACCCGCAGGCAAGGACGCCTGCGCCACTTTGCCGCTCAGCCCTCCAACCGCTTGAACAGGTCCACGCTCCGGACGGGGTTGATGCCCTTCTTCTGCAAGGCGGTAATGGCGCGGTCCGGGTCATTGAACCGAAACGCCAGCACGCCTTTGCCTTCCTTCTTAAGCGTGAAGCCGTACATGTACTCGAGGTTGACGCGCGCCTTTTCCAGCGTCTCAAGAATCCCGGCCAGCCCGCCGGGTTCATCGGCCACTTCGATGGCGACCAGTTCGGAGACTCTCACCACGAAGCTGTCCTTTTCCAACACGCGCTTGGCCTTTTTCCAGTCGCGGACCACGAAGCGCAGGATGCCGAACTGCTGCGTGTCGGCGATGGAAAGCGTCAGGATGTTGAGCTTGGCCTGGGCCAGCAGTTTGACGGGCCGGCTGAGCGCGCCGGGTTTGTTTTCCAGGAATAATGAGAGCTGTTTGACTTTCATAAAGGGTTCTCCTCGGGGTTACATTTTGCGCTGGTCAATGACCCGCTTGGCCTTGCCCTCGCTGCGCTGAATGGTGCGCGGCTGGACCAGTCGCACGTTGGCCCGCACGCCCACGGTGGATTCGATGGACTTATTGAGCTTGCTCTGCAACTGCTCGAGCGCGCCCACCGTGTCGGTGAAGAATTCCGACGTGACCTCGACCTGCACCTCCATGACGTCGAGGTCCTTCTCGCGCGTCAGGATAATCTGGTAGTGCGGCAGCGCGCCTTCGACCTTCAACAAGGCGGTCTCGATCTGCGAAGGATAGACGTTGATGCCGCGAATGATGAACATGTCGTCGGCCCGGCGCCCGATGCGCTTAATGCGCCGGAGTGTGCGCCCGCATTCGCAGGTTTCAGAGGTCAGCGCGGTGATGTCGCGGGTGCGGTACCGAATCATCGGCATGGCCTGCTTGCCGAGCGTGGTCAGGACTAGTTCGCCTTCCTCTCCTTCCGCGCAGGGCTTGCCGGTCTTGAGGTGAATGATCTCGGGATAGAAGTAATCCTCGAAGATGTGCGGCCCAGCCTGGCACTGGCATTCCATGGCCACACCCGGGCCGACGATTTCGGACAGGCCGTAAATGTCATAAGCCTTGATGCCGCTGTCGGCTTCGATGCGCCGGCGCATGGATTCGGTCCACGGTTCGGCGCCGAAGATGCCGGCGCGCAGCGGCAGTTCCTT
>Ga0181521_10003726_pt1 | contig 17788 bp, 19 predicted proteins | sample PEATcosm2014_Bin_32_FD_119764 | JGI IMG/M metagenome (GOLD analysis project Ga0181521, IMG submission 119764) | Peatland microbial communities from MTU Mesocosm Facility, Houghton, MI, USA - PEATcosm2014_Bin02_60_metaG | ecosystem: Environmental > Terrestrial > Soil > Wetlands > Peat | place... | reverse complement strand
CGCTCACCGACATCAGCGCGCTGGAGCATGTCACGTTCGTCATGAAGGGCGGCGTCATCGCAAAGCGGTCGGCCATGAGGAAGTAGCAGATCGGCCCCGGCACACGGCTATTCGCGTGCGCCTGTGTGCCGGAAGATTAGACAGGACCTTGCGGGCACTCTTGGCAGCGCCAGGCGGCACGGTGGCCGGGGCGCGGCCGTTCGGTAGGTAGTTCTGTGCGGGCTTCACAGCGATCCTGCAGGGCGCGGACGCAGAGCAGGCCGTGCGGCACAGCTCGGTCGGCGGCTTGGCAGACGATGCAATGGCGGGGTTGGCGAAAGGCGATCGCAAAGGCGATTGTCAGACTCTCTTCGGAGCTTACGCTCGTATCCACGGCCGCAAAATGCGGCGCGCGGGGTCGGTCACGGTGGCCTTGACCGCAGGGTCGAGTAGCCGCCGACGTCGCAGATGCCGGAATGCGGCCTGCACCGTCGACTTCGAGAGGCCCGTCCGGGTCGCAATTGTCTGAAGGCTCACGGACACCTCGTCCCGGCGGCCTTTGGCCGCCTGGCGCAGCAGGAACAAGTAGACAATGAACGTCGCTGGCCGCCGGTCGTGCCCCACAAGATCCGGCATCAGGATGTCGACCACGTAGCCATCCAGGCTGAGGCGTTCCATAGCATTTATTACTATATCGATAATTAGTATAGAAAGCGAGCGCCGTGCCTCGTAATCGGCTTGCGAATCGGGAGGGACGACAAATGATCACCCAGCTCAAGTTCGTCGGGATTCCGAGGCGCGCGCGCTCAGATTTTACACCGAGCAGCTCGGATTCGAGGTCGCGACCGACCAGCCGTTCGATGACAGCCAGCGGTGGATCGAGCTCCGCGTTGGCAATTCGCCGACCCGGGTCGTTCTGTTCACGCCGGACGGCCACGAGGATCGGATCGGGACGTTCTTCAACGGGTCGTTCCAGTGTGATGATGTCGAAGGAACATTTCGTCAGCTGCGTCAGCGCGGCGTCGTGTTCGTCAAGGAGCCCGACAGACAACCCTGGGGGACCATGGCGAGCTTCCAGGACCCGGATGGAAACAAGTTTGTGCTGTCGTCCGGGTAACGGCGTGGTCCGAAGGCTGCCGCGGACCTATATAACCCTCGCGAACGCATGTCGCATACCGGAAATGAAGCCAAACTCGTGACGCGGCGTTGCTGTTGGCACGCCATCCAGCTAGGGCTCATACCGATCGAATGAGCGGAATCCTGCTTAATCGGGATCCGCTGCCGGTCGGCTTAGATTGAGGCGTTCCTTTATTAGGCAGGTTTAGGATTCGGCGCTACCACGGTACTGGTGGACGCCGCGTCTGGCCTTGAGCTGAAACTAAAGCGCGTTTCTGCATTGGCTCTCGAACCGAGCGCGGAGCCGGCGGCGCGCTTGCGCGTCCCTGGCGCGACGGGGTATCGGTTCGAGCACCGGTGACCACCGCTGGTGCGGTTGTCGCTGAATCAAGACGCTATGACCGCTTGAGCCATGGGGCAGGGTGCCCGATAGTCTCGCCCCGACAGGCCCGGTAGCGCTCGGAAGTGCGGCAACCGGGCACCCGGACCTCACAACGATACCCGCGTGTCAAGCGGATGGGACCATCACTATGACACCTACGGACAATGAACAGGACGACGGAACCCTATATGTAATCACGCTCTGTACGTCGAGTGCGCCGATGACGTTGCGCGTGCCCTTCGTGCACGAACTCGTCGGCTTCTCGGTATTTCGCGCCCGTACGATGGAGGACGGCCGCGAGCGCTACCGCCTGCACGTAGGCTACTTCAACTCGCCTGCCCGTGCACATGAAGCGCTTTCCGTCGTGCGGCGCTACTTTCCGGGGGCTTGGATCTCGGTCGCCCCGCGCGCGAGCCTCGGCTCGCTCGACGACACGATGAATTCGTCGTTCCAGACGGTGCGGCGCGCAACAGCGCGCGTCGTGGCGCGCGAGGACCTGTTGCCGCCGTCGGTCGCCAAGTCTCTGGCCGCCGACCCCGAGGCATACTCCGCCGGCGACCCGCCTGTTGGGGCAGGGCCGCAGCGTTATGCCGTGCAGCTCGACGCGTCCTTGACGCCCATCAGCGCGGACGACATTCCCCGGCTTGCGATCTTCCGCGCCTACAATCTCTACCGCGTGCGGGCACCTGGCGAGGGCGGCATCCAGCATTCACTTCGGCTCGGGTTCTTCCAAAGCGTCATCAATGCTCGGCAAGTTGCTGAGTATCTGCGTAGCCAGTTTGCGATGGCGAGCGTCGTGCCGGTGAGTTATCGCGAGTATGCGCTGGCGGTCGAGGTGGCGCGCCAGGTAGCCGACCAGGCGAACGAAAATGAGAAATCGCTGCGGGCGTCGCAGGCCGACGACTATTCGCCACGGCAGGGCGTCGATGGTCCGCCGTCTGCGTCACCGACGGCGCCAGATTCCCCGGACCCTGCGGATATCGAGGTTTCGCCGGTCCGAACCCGAAACTTCTAGCGCCTACATCGCCGCACACAAAAGCGCGCCTCGGGCCGGCTTCAATTTCCATGTCGAAGCGGGCGGCAGGAACTATTGACCATCATCGGCTACCGTATCAATAACTAGCCGATCCTGCCCACAACGCTGCTGTGCGCCCTTTGGCAAGCGGCTGAGATCCACCAAATGGCGGTCACCGCGTCTGCATCCGCATTCATCGACCGCAAAATACCTTTGGACGCGTTAAGCTGCATCGATGACAGCCGTGCGACAAAAGCTCTTCGTAGCGGTCTCGTCCACCGCAAGCACCAAGGCTCGTTCAATGGCTGACAAACGGGGGAACTGGAAGTTCGTGTTACCAACGGTACCGTGGGCTTCTTTTTCTGGAGGTTCGGGCAGCTGCTACTGGAATTGACTGCCATGGACATTGCGATATTTACGACTGGTGGGACGATCGACAAGGTCTACTTCGACGCCAAAGGTGGCTACGAGGTCGGCGCACCGATGGTCCAGCAGATTCTGCGCCAGGGGCGCGTGACCGATGCAATTCCGATCGTGGAGCTGCTTCGGAAGGACAGCCTAGAAATGACGGACGGCGACCGCGCAGCGATCCGCGCCGCTATTGCGCAGGCGAAGGCGACCAGAATCATCGTGACCCACGGGACCGATACGATGGTCGCGACCGCGCGAGCGCTGACCGGACTTCCGGAAAAGACCGTCGTGCTGACAGGTGCCCTGCAGCCGGGCCGCTTTGCGGACAGCGACGCAGCATTTAACCTGGGGATGGCCGTAGCGGCAGTCCAAGCGTTGCTTCCAGGTGTCTATCTGGTCGCGAACGGGAAGATCTTTGCAGCGGATCGTGTTCGCAAGAACGCGGCACTCAATCGATTTGAGGCGACCGACGACGTCCTGTGAAGGCCCTGTTCGGACGAGGGCTGAACGCGCGAACCTGTGGTAGTCCGCTGCCGCCGTCAAGGTGAACTCGAGCACCGGGAAAGCCCGCGCGGCCGTCTCCGCTAGTGCAGCGGGTTCCCGGCGTCGGATCAGTGCGGCGAAAACGAAGCACCGCACCCGATGGGTTGCGACCGAACACCCATCTCGCTACCGAGGCCGTGCAAATCAATACCTTACTGGATTCGTGGAACTGTACAACTGTTGCCACGTAGTGAGGCGCAGTCGCCCGAGGCGTCATACAAATGAAACGTGATGCTTCTAGAGTCATCGAGGTGTCGCGACGTCGACATATCCACACCCCTTGTCGCCAGATTTACTGCCAGGAGTACGCCGTGCGCCCCGCATCTCGTCTGTTGTTCCGCAGCGCCGCGGTCGCGCTTGTCGGCTTGAGTCTGGCTGCCACGGTCGCCACCGCGGCCGAAATCACCGGCGCTGGTTCGACGTTTGTCTACCCCATCCTTTCGAAGTGGTCGACTGACTACAACGTGAAAACGGGTGACAAGCTCAATTACCAGTCGATCGGTTCCGGTGGCGGTATCGCGCAGATCAAGGCCGCCACCGTCACGTTTGGCGCATCGGACAAGCCGTTGCCGTCGGACGAACTCGCTGCGGCGGGCCTTGTGCAATTCCCCGTTGTGATCGGTGGAGTGGTCCCGGTTGTCAACATTGAAGGTGTCGCACCGGGGAGCCTCAAATTCACCGGTCCGCTGCTTGCCGACATCTACCTTGGCAAGGTCACGAAGTGGAATGACCCAGTCATCGGCAAGATCAACCCAGGAATCAAGCTGCCGGACGCGCTGATCACCGTTGTACATCGCTCCGACGGCTCAGGCACCACTTTCAACTGGGTCAATTACCTGTCTAAGGTCAGTCCCGAGTGGAAGGCCAAGGTCGGCGAAGGCACCTCGGTGTCCTGGCCGGTCGGCCTTGGCGGCAAGGGCAACGAGGGGGTGGCCGGCTACGTCCAACAAATCAAGAATTCCATCGGTTATATCGAGTACGCCTACGTCAAGCAAAACAAGATGAACTACGCCCAAGTGCAGAATCACGCCGGCAAGTTCATTGCCCCGAGTGGCGAGTCATTCCAAGCCGCGGCCGCGACCGCCGACTGGAAGAATTCCCAGGACTTCAATCTGGTAATTACTGATGCGCCGGGCCCGGATGCCTATCCGATCGCCGCGTCGGTGTTCGTCATGATGTACAAGCAGCCGAAAGACGCCGCGATCTCGAAGGCCGCGTTGACGTTCTTCAAGTGGGCATTGGAGAATGGTCAGCCACAGGCTGCGTCGCTTGACTACGTAGCGCTGCCTGCGCCTGTCGTCAGGATAATCGAGGCCTACTGGCAGCAGAATATCAAGGTATCCTTGTGAGCGGGACCTCGAATCTGCCTCATCTGCCCTTGGGTTCACCGGCTGGGAACAACGCCGGCCGGTGAGATGGGCTCGAACGACCTCGTGCCGCGCTGCGGTTCGCGATGAATGATTTTATGGATATCAGCTCCGCCGCGTCGCGAGTACGGCCTCGCGCACGTCGCCTCCGGCAGCGCTGGCTGTCTGATGCGGCCGCCGACCGGGTATTCGGCACGCTGTCGGCCGGCGCCGGCTATCTGGTCCTTGCACTGCTGTCGGCGACGGCGCTCTCGATGCTATGGGGCGGCCGACAAGCCTTTGCCACCTTCGGTTGGCACTTCTTTACGAGCACCGACTGGGATCCGGTCACTAAGAAATTTGGCGCCTTGGTGCCGATCTACGGGACTGTCGTCAGTTCCACGATCGCGATCGTAATTGCAGTGCCGATCAGCCTCGGTATTGCGATCTTCCTGACGGAGATCGCCCCGCGGTGGCTTCGCACGCCGATTGGGACGGCGATCGAGCTGCTCGCCGCGATTCCGAGCATCATCTACGGGATGTGGGGCCTGTTTGTCTTCGTGCCGTTCATGTCGTCCCACATCCAGCCGTGGCTGATAGATCACCTGGGACCATTGCCATTTATTGGCAGGCTGTTTCGCGGCGCGCCGATTGGCATCGGCATGCTCACCGCCGGGATCATTCTGGCCGTCATGATCGTGCCGTTCATCACCGCCGTCATGCGCGATGTCTTCACGGCCGTTCCGCAAGGACTCAAGGACGGTTGCATTGCTATGGGCTCGACGACTTGGGAGGTCATCCGCCATGTCGTCGTTCCCTACGCACGGTCGGCCGTCATTGGTGCCGTATTCCTCGGTCTTGGGCGCGCGCTCGGCGAGACCATGGCGGTCACGTTCGTGCTCGGGAATGCCCACGACTTGAAGCTGTCGTTGCTCGAACCCGGAAATTCGATCGCGGCCGCGCTCGCCAATGAATTCACGGAGGCGGATTCGGACATCTACCTGTCGGCGCTGATTGCGCTGGGGTTCGTGTTGTTCCTCGTCACCTTAGTGACGCTCACGATCGCCAAACTGCTGCTGCTGACGGTCGATCAGCGGGCTGCGCGCGCGCACTAGGTCCATACAATGCCAACCCTTTATTATCGCCGTCGGCTTGCTAACAGGGTCATGATCGTGCTCTCGACCCTTGCGACGGGGTTTGGGCTTTTCTGGCTTGGCTGGATCATGCTGACCACGCTGACAAACGGCTTTTCCGCCATCAGCACCAAGCTCTTCACCCAAATGACGCCACCTCCGGGATCGGACGGTGGGCTGCTGAACGCGTTTGTCGGCAGCATCGTGATGGTCGGCATCGCCGTAATCGTCGGTACTCCTATCGGGGTCTTGGCCGGGACCTATCTCGCAGAGTTCCACCGCCGCAGCCGGCTCGGCGGTGTGATCCGCTTCATCAATGACATCCTCCTCAGTGCGCCGTCCATCGTCGTGGGCCTTTTCGTCTATGAACTCGTCGTTCGCCCCATCGGGCACTTCTCCGGCTGGGCCGGTGGGCTCGCACTCGCCATTATTCTGTTGCCCGTGGTCGTGCGCACGACCGACGAAATGCTGCAGCTTCTGCCGTCCAACCTCAGGGAGGCGGCTTTTTCGCTTGGCATCCCCAAGTGGAAGGTCGTCACCGCGGTGCTCTATCGGGCTGCGGGCGCCGGGCTGCTCACGGGTGTCTTGCTCGCGGTCGCTCGAATCAGTGGTGAGACTGCACCGCTGCTGTTTACCGCACTCAATAACCAGTACTGGTCCAGCAGCCCCAATGGACCTCTCGCGAATGTGCCGGTCGTGATCTTCCAGTTTGCGATGAGTCCGTATGCGAGCTGGCATTCGCTCGCCTGGGCGGGAGCGCTGATGGTCACGCTGTTCGTGCTCAGCATCGCGATTGTGTCGCGTTCGATCTTGAGTCGCGGCAAGGTCTCGCAATGACCGACACGAGCCTGCAGATCGGGCTTGGCGGAATCGAAGCGGGGCCAGAGCAAGCCGGAGAACAGGTGCGGCTGTCCGTTCGAAATCTAAGCTTTTACTACGGCAAGCACCGAGTGATCGACAACGTGTCGATCGATTTTCCCAGCAACCTCATCACCGCCATCATTGGTCCGTCGGGCTGCGGCAAGTCAACGTTGCTCCGCGTCTTAAACCGCATCTATTCCCTATATCCGGGTCAACGTGCCGAGGGCACCGTTCTGCTCGATGGCCAGGACATTCTGTCTCCTCGGTACAAGACAAATGAGCTTCGTACCAAGGTCGGGATGGTGCTTCAGTCCCCGACGCCGTTTGCCATGTCGATCTACGACAACGTCGCGCTGGCCATCCGTCATCACGAGAAGATTCACAGGGTGGATCTCGACGAGCGCGTCGAAAGTGCATTGCGCCAAGCGGCGCTCTGGGACGAGGTCAAAGGCGCGTTACAGAAGAGTGCGTTCTCTCTGTCCGGCGGCCAGCAGCAGCGTTTGTGCATCGCCCGGGCGATTGCGACTGAGCCGGAGATCGTCCTGATGGACGAACCGACGGCAGCTCTGGACCCTATTGCGACCCTCAAGATCGAGGACCTGCTGACCGACCTTGCTACGCGCTACACGATCATCATCGTCACCCACAACCTGCAGCAGGCCGCCCGGGTGTCCGACCGGACAGCGTTCATGCTGATGGGTAAGCTCATCGAGATCGGTTCCACGGAAAAGATGTTCAAAGAGCCGCAGTATCGCGAGACAAACGCATACATCACGGGGCGTTTCGGATGATCAACGGCATTATTCGGCGATCCACATGCACGGGCAGCGCGTCATGCCGATGAAGGCGGCGGACGCCATCGTTGCGCTGGGCGCGCTTGCGCAGGACTCACGCTTGGCACTTTATCGTCTGCTGTTAAAGCAGGGCTCGGAGGGCTGCCCCGCAGGCGAGATTGCCCGGCGGGTGGGGCTGCCGGCCGCATCGAATTCGTTCCATATCAAGGAACTCACGCGCGCAGGGCTGCTGATCGCACGGCGCGAGGGGCGGTTCGTGTACTACCGCGCCAACAGCGCCCGAATGGACCAAGTCCTCCAGTATCTGGCGGAGAACTGCTGCGTCGGCGGCACATATGCATCCGCTGACGGGGCAGCCGACCCTTTAGCGCGTTCCCGTCGACGCAAACGAACTTAACCGGCGCCGTTCGGGCTGCAGGGAGCGTTGAATACACTTGTGGACCGGCGATCGCGAGAAATTGAAATCATGCGATGATTCGAGTGGTTTGGGAATATGGATAACACGAGCGCTGTGCGATCACTAGCCGCGCTGGCGCAAGACAACCGCCTCGAGGTCTTCCGTCATTTGGCCCAGGCAGGTGCGGAAGGGATCGCGGCCGGCGAGTTGGCTGAAACGCTTGGAATTCCGGCCACGACGCTCTCGTTCCACTTGAAGACCCTGAGCCACGCCGACCTCGTCGCGGCTCGGCAGGCCGGTCGATTCATCTATTACACGGCGAACTACGCCGCAATGAACGCGTTGGTAGGGTTCCTGACTGATAACTGCTGCGGTGGCCGTGCCGGCACGCCCGCAGTCGCGCCGGCGCGCAAGAGAAAGGCATGATGAAGCGTTTCGACGTCCTCGTTTTCGTCCATCGTCTCCGTCAGAGTGTCCGATTCCACGCAACGCCGCTAGGCGCAGAGCCAGCCGTCGTGAAGGATGACCGCGCGAAGTGGATGCTCGACGGCCCGCGCATCAACTTTGCGATTTCGCAGCACGGCCCCTGATGGGTGTCAACCACCCGGGCTTCAAGCTTGCTTCGGGCGAGAAACTCCTCGCCCTCGAGTCACAGCTCAAGCGGGTCGACGCAGCCCGAAGGACAGAGGCGAACACGGCATGCTGCTATGCAAGATCGAACAAGTGCAGGGTGATTGACCCGCAGGGCATTTCGCGGGAGACGCTTCGTGCGTTTGGTACTGCTCCCGTCCTTGGCGAATTACTGGTGGCCGGGCGCGTTCCCTGCTGCGCCTTGGCGTTATGGCCTACGGCGAACACGGTCGTGGGCATCCGCCACCCAGACTGCGCGCCGGCTGTGTGAAGTACCGTAGGAAGCCGGGACTATTGGCTAAAAGCTGTAACTACTCTTAAATTGGGCATTGTGTCCTTGCCGGAGCCGCAATGAGGAGTAGAAATGGCCGAAGTATCTGGCCAGTGGAGCCGCGAGATGCAACGGATTGTTCTGTCGATCGTGACTTGTCTAACGCTCGCCGGCTGCGGTCTCAGTGAGACTGCGGTGTCGGCCGCAGCCGGCGGTGCCTCACAGGCCGAGCAGGCGAAGGAAGCACAGAGAACCGAGGCGCGAGTTAAGCAGCAGCTCGACGCGGCCGCAGCACTCGATGCACAGCGTCGTCAGGCCGCGGAGGCGGCCACGCAGTAGCATCACCGACCAATGCCCGGGCAGCGCGCCGGTTATTGCGCGTCCCGGGCGTTTTGCCCGAATAATAACTACGTCGGCAGACACCGAGCGCCTTTGAAAGCACTGAGGCCCCAAGTCGATGAACACAGCAAAACATGATGTCAAGGATTCGCTGTATCCGGCCTTCGAGCCCTATGAGACCGGCCACCTGACCGTCTCCGACGGCCACCGAATTTATTACGAACAGAGCGGGAACCCGAAAGGGAAGCCGGCCGTATTTCTGCACGGCGGGCCCGGCGGCGGTACGGAGCCCAAAATGCGGCGGTTTTTCAATCCGCGGAAGTACCGCCTCGTGCTCTTCGATCAACGCGGTTGCGGCAAGAGCAAGCCGCTCGCCAGCCTCGTTGGCAACACGACCTGGAATCTCGTCGCCGATATCGAGGCGCTGCGCGTGCTTCTCGGAATCGATCGCTGGCTGGTGTTTGGCGGTTCCTGGGGGTCTACGCTTGCGCTCGCCTACGCCGAGAAATATCCGAAACGGGTAACGGAACTCGTACTGCGCGGCATCTTTCTGCTTCGCCGCTCGGAGATCAACTGGTTCTACCAGAACCCGGAAGGCGCGGCATCAATCTACCCTGACCTGTGGGAAGAGTACATCGCGCCAATCCCGAAGGCCGAGCGTCACGACATGCTGCGGGCTTACTACAAGCGCCTGACGAGCACCAACAGGACCACGCTCCTGCGCGCTGCGCGCGCCTGGTCGATCTGGGAGGGCGCGACCAGTTACCTGCAAGCCAAGCCCGATTACATCGCCAAATTCAAGCAAGGCGCCTACGCTGCAGCATTTGCGCGAATTGAGTGTCATTACTTCATCAACCGCGGGTTCCTTCGCCGCGACGCACAATTGCTGGATGACGTCGGAAAGATCCGACGGATTCCGGGCATCATCGTCCAAGGTCGCTACGACGTGGTCTGCCCGATGCGGAGCGCCTGGGCTCTGCATAGGGCTTGGCCGGAGGCGGATCTGCGAATCGTGGGCGACGCGGGCCATGCGTCATTCGAGTCCGGGATCGCGCGCGAGCTCGTGAGGGCTACGGATGCTTTTGCGGTGCACTGAGATTTAGATGGTCGCCGGCTGCCGTACGCCTACGGTCGCGGCCGGCGCTGTCAACAGTTGTTGTTCCGCTCGACCCTGCAAGTCGAGCGCTGCGTCGCCTTCAGATGCGGAGCCTCGAGTCCCGGCAATGGCAACCACAGTTCACGCTATACGCTGGCCAAGCTCTGCGCTGAATCGGAGGGCTGGGGTTTACGGTCCAGCATCTCACCGATTGTCAGCGCAAGCCCGAACAAAACGCTCGAGACGAAGTCATCCGCGACGCGACGGCGCTGGCTTTGACCGTGCCCATGTTGACAAGAGCCATCTTTTGTCGTTCTTACTCTGAACTTGCGGGCGCCTCTGGATCAATTATGGCTGGGCACCGACAGTCGTGTCGCGCCGCGATGCTTGCCCGCTCTTATCATCGGAGGTGCGCATGGCGATTCGCCTCGAAGGCGATCGGTGCTATTCAGTAATCTAATGACGAGATGTTTGTCGAGAGGTCGGACGAGCCCGACATGCAGTTCCGGGATAGGATGTTCAGCGACGGCAAATTCATTACTCTCCCTCGCGGCATTGAATGGTGCGCGACGGCGGAGCGCGAAATCGGGTGATGTAAGTCAGCAGAAGGCTGAGCAAGTAAAGGAGCGTGCGTGATGGACCGATATAGTCTCTGGGGGCTTCTTGTCCTGGTTGCAGACATCTGGGCAATCGTCAACATCCTACAGAGCGGGGCCGACACGACAAAGAAGGTCCTGTGGACAGTGCTGGTGATTGTATTGCCGGTGCTCGGCTTCATCCTGTGGTTCTTTCTGGGCCCGAGAACCGGAAAAAGCTGATCGTCTGGCGAACGTTTTGAGGGAGAACCATACATCTCACCATGAGCCCGCCGCCACAGGGAGCGGCGGGTAGTCGTCGCCGCTCACGGGTCACGGATGGATTCTGCTTCCGCATCCGATGCTTGCTGCGCAAGCAGCACGGGGCCGCGTCGGAAGCGGATAGTGAGCGAGACGTCACGTCATTCGTTGAATTGAGGGGGCAGGCTGGCGCCGCTGTCCTAGCCCTGAGAAGCGCAACTAATCATCGAACGGAAACATCTACGGACGGATTGGGGCGACCGGCTCCTAACCTGGGGGCTGGCAATCGCAATTCCAGCGACTGCGCTCGTTGGATTTGGACTGCTCACCTCCATCAGGCATGCCACGGTAGAAGTCCCAGCGTCCGCTGTGTCACAGGCCCAGGAATCGAAGCCGACACTCTTGCGGCCGCCAACCCACATCCCGGTTTCGGCCGCGGCGGTTCCCGACCATCCGACGATCTCCCTCTATGAGTGTTGGCGCGATGGTGCGCGCACGTTGTCCGATCGTCCCTGCGGCCCCGGTTTTGTGCGTCGCGATGTGACCATCGACAGGCTCAGCACATATGCGCCGCCGCCGATCGACCAACAGCGAGTGGAGACGTCAGCGGAAAACCCCCAGTCAATATCCCACGCCCGCGACGAATCGGAGCCGGGGAACACTGACCGCTGCACCTTGCTTGAGCAGGAAATGGCGCGCCTAGATGAGGCGGGCCGCCGGAAGCATTCGTCCTTTGAGTCGGACCGGTTGCGCGAGCGCTGGCATCAGCTTCGCGATGAGGCACACGCAGTTGGATGCCCCGGCCGATAGGACTCTCCGAGCGTGCTTCGCCGGAGCGGGCGCCATTCGGGGCATCGACAGCCCACATTGATCCCTTGACTATCTGTGAGTCAGGCCGTGCGATGATCGGAAATGCAGGCTGAGACCGGTCAAGCGCCGCAAGCGGCCTGCTGCGGCCGCTCACCGTCAATCTAGGGCAGACGTTATGCGTCGCGATATCATTCGTTTTTCGATAGGGCTCGTCCTAATCTGCCTGTACCCCTACGCACTGCTCTATTTCATCGGCATTGGGGCGACGCTGTTCGCGCCGTATTGGTTGAGTGACATCTCCCCGACGCGTCTGAGTGCCCTGCTTTCGTGGATGGTTCTTTGTCACACTTTTGCGGTGATTCTGGCGTCGATACCCTTCGCTATAGCCGTCGCGCGGCTGTATCCCCGCTATTGGGTGCCGGTCGGATGACGTAACGTTTCTTGCGCACTTTTGGGGGCGGTGGCCTCGGTCTGGAAGAATGGTTGTTACCAAGCACCCATCAACCAGACCAAAGGCGAGGCCACCATGGGAGAGGATACCTCTGCGGCCCTGACGGGCGCGATACGGGTTGACGAGCAGCAGATACGGGGACATATCGACGAGGCGGTGCGGTCGAGCGTGGAGGAGACGCTGAACGCACTGCTGGATGCGGAGGCGGACGAGATCTGCCGGGCACGGCGGTACGAACGGTCAGCGGATCGACGGGACACGCGGGCCGGGCACTACGAGCGGAAGCTCGGAACGAAGGCGGGCGAGGTTAAGTTACGGGTTCCGAAGCTGCGGAGCCTGCCGTTCGAGACGGCGATCATCGAGCGGTACCGGCGTCGGGAGGCGTCGGTGGAAGAAGCGCTGGTGGAGATGTATCTGGCGGGGGTGAGCGTGCGCCGAGTCGAGGACATCACCGAAGCCTTATGGGGCACCCGGGTGAGCTCGGGGACGGTCAGCCGGCTCAACCAGAAGATCTACCGGCACATCGAAGCCTGGCGGAACCGGGCGATCGAGGGCGAGTTCCCGTACGTCTACCTCGACGGGGTCATCCTGAAGCGCAGTTGGGCGGGCGAGGTCCGCAACGTCTCGGTGTTGGTCGCGATCGGTGTCGAGGCCGACGGATACCGGCAGATCCTGGGGGTTGCCGAGGGCGAGAAGGAAGACCTAAGCGGCTGGCGCGGCTTCCTGCAGCACCTCAAGGATCGGGGGCTCACGACCCCGCGGCTGATCATCAGCGACGCGTGCCGGGGCCTCGTAGAGGCCGCGAACGAGCTGTACCCAGAGGCCCAATGGCAGCGCTGCGTCGTGGGACTGTTGAAAAAGCTGTTGAATGTGCTTTCATTAATGCATCGCGTGTCGCGCACGGTGATGCATGATTGGTCAACAGGAGCGCTGGCAAGAGGATCTGTTCATTGTTGGGTCGTTGCGCGAGCTCATTCCTGACGATCACGTTCTTCGTCGCGTCGACCGGGTACTTGATCTCGCCTGGCTCCGTGACGAAGTTGCCGAGTGTTATTGTGAGGGCAACGGCCGTCCGGCGATTGACCCCGAAGCAGCCGTTCGGCTGATGCTTGCCGGGCTTCTGATCGGGATCGTTCACGATCGGAAGCTCATGCGCGAGGCGCAGGTCAACCTGGCGATTCGGTGGTTTGCCGGGTACAGGCTCCATGAGGCACTGCCTGATCACAGCAGCCTGACGCGGATTCGCCTTCGTTGGGGTGATGAGCGATTCCGGCGGATCTTCCAGCGGACGGTTCAGGCGTGTGTGAACGCTGGCATGGTGCCGGGCGAGACGGTGCATATCGATGCAACGCTCATTCGGGCCAATGTGAGCTGGGACTCGATCGCTGAGCGACACGTTGAGGCCGTGATTCAAGCCAACCCGGTCGACGGCGCGATGACGCCGCCAGGCCCCGCCGAGAAGCGGTTCAGCGCGACGGATCCGGACGCCGCGCTTGCGACATCTGATCGTCGTGTCCGCGCCGAACCAAGTTACAAGCAACATACAGCGGTCGACGATCACGCCGGCGTTGTCGTCGGCATTATTGTCACCGCTGGCGACGTCAACGAAGGTGACGTCATCGGTCGCCAACTCGAGCAAGTCGGCGAGCTCACGGGACGTATCCCGACGACATTCACCGCCGATGCCGGCTATGCCTATGCGAAGGTCTTTCGCATGGCGGAGGAACGGGGCCTCCGTGCCGTAATCCCGCCGAAGGCGGAGCCCAAGCCGAGGACGGCCATTCCACTGCGCCGCTTTAAGTTCGACGCGAAGCACCAGATCGTTCGCTGCCCGGCGGGCAAGACGCTGCATCGGTCGACTCGCGCACCTCACGGTTGGTACTACCGGTCCAGTCTTCGCACCTGCCGGGGGTGCAGCCTCCGTCCGAGATGTCTCAGTCCGGCCGTCGATCGCCGAACGGTGGTCATCGCTGACGGATTCGACGCGCTGCTTCGCGCCCGACGGCACCGGGACCGATGGAGCGACACCGAACGCGGCATTTACAAGCGGCATCGATGGCGCATTGAAGGAACCCACGCGGACGCCAAGGGACAGCATGGGCTCCGCCGCGCGATCCGCCGAAGACTCTGGAACATGGCCGTTCAGTCCTACCTGACCGCCGCCGCGATGAACCTCAAGCGCCTGGCAGCCTGAGGTAGGTAGGGCCCTTTGTGCCCACGCCTTCCGACGTCCCGACGACCTTAGGCGGTCTAGCAATGGGGTTTCTCAACGGTCCCGTCGTTCATTTTTACAGGAACGTGTTCAGCCACGTACCGAACAGCAAGGTGGCTGAGGTCGCGCGGATGTTGAAGGCGATCCATGCCCAGGAAGATCGGGCAGCGGCGGATGCGAAGGCCCGGGAGATCGTGACGAAGCTGCGGGCGATGAAGCTCCCAAGAGCTGCAGAACTGCTCGAGATGAGGGGTCACGAGACGCTGACCTACTACGCGTTCCCGACTAACCACTGGCGGCAGCTGCGAACCAACAACCCGCTCGAGCGGATCATCCGGGAGATCAGGCGACGGACGCGGGTCGTTGGCGCGTTCCCGGACGGTCACTCGGCGCTGATGCTGGTCGCCGCCAGGCTCCGGCACATCGCCTCGACCAAGTGGGGACGACGGCGGTACATGGCGATGGAGAATCTACTGAACCCGGCAAGACAGGAGGCAGCAGCCTGACGACCGGACCGAGCTACCGCAAACCAAAGTGCGAAAGACTCGTTGCACTATCGCTAACCTTATCGGGCCCGGCGCAATTTCCGACGTGGTTCATGCGCGCGAGCAGCGTGACCGGTGTCTCGCGGAGAAAGAGAGGGTGACTCGGGCGAATCGAGCAGAGGTTAGTTCGGTGCCAGGCAGGCTTTCTCGAACGTTTAGCGCCAAAGGTGCCGGTAGCGTGGCTCAGCCAATCAATATGGTGCACTCCACGGTCAGCGCAACGTTTTGATTAACGAGGGCCTGCCGCTTTTAGCGAAGGCAATGTGGCGCCGGCATCGCGCATACACCGAGCTGTCGGACGACCGTCCCTCGATGTCCACGTTTCCGACCACACATGGTACGGAGGGTGCGTGCGCGATCGCTGATTCCGCGGCGGCGGACTCAGCGGCGCTCCATACAATTAGATAGCTACGCCGCAATACTGAGCATTGCGTCGATCTCGAAACGAGTCGCCGCTAGAAAATCTTTGCGCCTCAATGCAGTCGTCGCTTCACGCAGGAAGACATATGTGCTGGCGCGCTTGACCAGCGCATAATAAAGCAAGTCGGCCTTTTCTTCGTCGCCCTCGATCACGAGTACGTGGTACTCGAGTACGTCTGCCAAGTGTCTCAAGTAGTCGTCTTGAATTGACGGGTGTGCTTGCTCGAGATATGACCTCGCTGATCTAGCATCCAGAGACGCCGCATAGGCAACGGCGGCCGCGAGGCGTGAGACCACGCGCGCGTCATCCTCCAGGACACCCGCTTCCAGGTTTCGACTTAACTCTTCCTGGGCAACGCGGTAGCTATTTGTTCTAAGCAGAAGAAGTCCGCGAGTGTATTCCCGAACCCACTCACCGTATGCGGCGGTTACGCGGCCGCGAACCTCAGTCGGTAGTGATTGCAGGCCCTGATGAGCATTGTCTAAGAGGCCGTAAATCGAAGCCCTCAGCACTCGCGCATGCATAGAGAATGGTGCCGAGCGAATGACGTCCTCAGTGACCGCCATCGCATTCTCCAGTTCGCCAAGTTGCTTAAGGATTCCCGCTAGCGCCAGGCGGTACGCCCATGACCATGCCACCTTGAGCCCGTCGGCGTCGACGAGCGACTGATAAAGACGTCGGGCGTCCTGCAATTGGCCGCGGCGTTTGCAAATCTCGGCGCGGCCGGCAACAGTCCTGTCGGAGCCCAGTCCGGCATCGTCAATTGCTTGGTATTCGCGCAGGGCGTCGTCGAATTGACCCATGCGGCGCAAGTTGTCTGCGATCGCGGTTCGTACACTTGTGTCTTCGCGCCAGCCGTCGATTGACCGATATGCCGCAATTGCTTCCTCGTATCGTTCTTCCTGCGCCAATATGTCAGCCAGCAACGACTCGCCGACTTTCCTCGGCGCGTAGGCCATTGCCTGTCGCACAAGCTGCCGCGCGCTGACGAAATCGCCAACGCGTTTCATGTGATCACCCATCTGAATGAGGGCCCACGAATCGTTGGGCGCAATCTCCAACGCCTTCGCCAAACAGAGGCGCTCGAAGTCCGTTCTAAACATTTCGGCGCAGCGTTTAGCGATGTTGCACAGAGACTTGACTGCATGCAGACGATTTGCGGAGTCGCCCGTTTGACTTTTAATCAGCTCAAGCAGGTAGCGTTTGGCGACCGCATCATCACCTCGCGCGACTGCTGCGGCGATTGAATCGACCTGCTTTAAGACTTTGGGCAGCTGGCGAGCGTTCTGCAGTGTCGGTCTTAGGTCGTCGTGCCAATCGGGTGAGTCGTCATACGACAGATCCTCGGCAAGTACCCATTGCTCTGCAGCATGGGGAAACAGCTGGTCGGCGACTTGAGAGCCTAGGCGCGCGATCAAGGCGCGTCGACGGAGCACAGGCTCGCCAAATGCAGCGGCGCCGAACGCGCTCACTATCTCGCGGTGATTGGTCGACTCAAGGACTTGAAGCAGAAGCCCGGACCTTATCATACTCATCCAGGTTTCCTGCTTCGTCGTTCCGGCGGCCAGGAACGATTGATTCGATAGCCGAAGCCACGCGGCAGCAAGCCTTGACAGCAACGGTTGCAAGTCGTACGCACGGTGTAGGACCTGGCCAGTAGCCGCGCACCCATTCGCAAGAGCCTCGTCGGCGCACGCCCGCAAACGCTCGGACGAGGCCATCGGTGCTATCAACAATGCCGACAGAATAGTCGTTGGCGCGACGTAGGTGGCAATGAGATCTTCCACCTCATTGTACAGCCAGTATTCCCTTCGTCTCCCGTAGGTTATGAGGCCTAGCTTGAGCAACGCGATCGCCCGGGACGCACTCTCCTGCCGTCTCGCTTCTTGCATCACGGCCTCAGCATTGCTCGCCTCTATGACCTCCCAATCTTGAACCAGGCTAAGAACAGGCCGCTCCACGGCGACATCAATGGGTGTCATCGCAACAGCGCATGAGACGCGGACAGGTTCGCCGGCCGTTCCTCCGACGATGAAGTAGCCAGTGCTAGGCGAGATGGTCGCTTTCATTAGGCTGTCAGGCACTCGGAGTTCTGGACCTAAATGCTTCCAGAACCAAAACGACGACGCGGCGGGATTTTCGATCAATCGAGCTGGCTGAAATCATCTTCTCAACGCTCAAGACGTTGAACGGGCCATAT
>Ga0181521_10003719_pt1 | contig 17807 bp, 16 predicted proteins | sample PEATcosm2014_Bin_32_FD_119764 | JGI IMG/M metagenome (GOLD analysis project Ga0181521, IMG submission 119764) | Peatland microbial communities from MTU Mesocosm Facility, Houghton, MI, USA - PEATcosm2014_Bin02_60_metaG | ecosystem: Environmental > Terrestrial > Soil > Wetlands > Peat | place... | reverse complement strand
CCGGCGGCCGCCCCGGCGAGTACATCTTCTCTCGCATCGCCCACGTCGACTTCTGCTGCCTGCCAGTCCCCATCCCGGAACACCTCCATCATCGAGGTGTTGCGACGACCACTGGAATCCGCCCTGACAGCCGCGGTCCGAGTGGAAGATGAGCCCCTTGTCGGGGCCGCGGCTGTGAAGCGCCATGGTGAGGGCATCGGTGACCAGCTGGGTGCGCATGTGGCTGGTCAGTGCCCACCCCACAACTCGGCGACTCGAGGGTGATGTCGCCGACATAACGGCGATCGAGGTCAGCCCCGGGCCCGAAGGCGCGCTGAATGAGGTCCAAGGCCACCTCGGCCGCCGGGTCGGCCACGGTGGTCCTGCGCCAACGCTTCTTGCACCTTCCCTCCAGACCCGCCTGGAGCATGAGGCGGCGCACCCGGCGCTTCCCGCAGTCGACGCCGCGCTTGTGCAGCTCTTGGTGGACCCGGGGTGACCCATAGGTGCCCTTGGACTCGGCGTGGACGGCGGTGATCTGCTCGGCGAGCTCGGCATCGGAGAGTTTCCGGGCCGAGGGGACGCCTTTGCGGCGCTGGTAATAGGCGGCGCGGGAGACCTCGAGCAGGTGACAGGCGTTCTTCACGCTGTGGCCTGCGGCTTCCTCCGCCTCGATGAACGGGTCAACGCTCATCGGGTCTCCCGTGCGAAGAAAGCTGTCGCTCGTTTGAGCGTCTCGTTGTCCTCACGCAGCCGCCGGTTCTCCCGACGTAGTTGGGTGAGCTCGGCCCGCTCCTCGGTGCTCAGGCCGTCGCGTTCTCCGGCGTCGACCTCCGCCTGGTGCACCCAGGCCCGCACCGCCGTCTCGGTCAGATCGAAGTCCCGGGCCACCTGGCCGATCGTTCGATCGCCGGCTCGGCAGCGCTCAACGATCTCAGCCTTGAACTCCGGGGTGAACGACCGACGGGGACGGGACTTCTTCCGTTCCATGGTCTCCATGATGGGCATCCTCTCTGGGGCTGCGCCCCTGATGTTGGATGTCCGTCAAACCGGAGGAAGCCCATGCCCCGCCGTCGCAAGATCCCTCGGCATGGGAGTCACGTCGGTTCGTCTGATCGAAGCCACATCGGGCGGTGTGCGTCCGACGGCCCCGGATGCGCTCCGAACGGGTGTTGTCGCTCGAAGAACGCGAGGAGATCTCGAGGGGCCTGGCCGAGGGCCTCTCGCTGACCGAGATCGCGACCCGATCGGGTCGGGCGCCCTCGACGGTCTCGCGCGAGGTGGCCCACAACGGCGGCCGGGCGAACTACCGGGCCCTCCGAGCTGACCGACGAGCTTGGGACCTGGCCAGACGCCCGAGACCGGCCAAGCTCCTGACCTGCCCGAGGTTGGCTCGCGAGGTCGAGCGACTCTTGGAGGAACGCTTCTCGCCCCGCCAGATCTCCTACTGGTTGGCTAGGAAATACCCCATGGACCCGGAGCGGCGCGTGTCTCACGAAACGATCTACCAGTCCCTTTATGTGCAAGGCCGCGGGGCCCTGCGAGCTGAGCTCCACCAGGCCCTACGCAGCGGCCGGGCGATCCGCCGGCCCCAGGCCCGAAGCGCGCTCAAGCGCACCAGCCGGATCCCCGAAATGGTGCTCATCTCGCAGCGACCGGCCGAAGTTCAAGACCGAGCCGTCCCCGGTCACTGGGAGGGCGACCTCATTTTGGGGTCCAAGAGGACCTGCATCGGCACCCTGGTCGAGCGCAAGACCCGCTTCGTCATGCTGCTCAAACTTCAGGACGGGACCGCCCAAGAGGTCCGTCGGGCGATGACCAAGCGGATCAAGACCTTGCCCGCCGAGCTGCGTCGCTCGGTGACTTGGGACCAGGGCAACGAGATGGCCCAACACCGTGAGTTCACCATTGCCACCGGCATGCCGGTCTACTTTTGCGATCCGAGCAGTCCTTGGCAGCGGGGCTCGAACGAGAACACAAACGGCTTGTTGCGCCAATACTTCCCGAAGGGAACCAACCTCTCGGTCCACTCACAGGCGGAACTGAACCGCGTCGCTCGTCAGCTCAACCGACGACCTCGCGAGACTCTCAACTGGATGACACCATTGGAGAAGATGAGAGAGGTCGTTGCAACGACCCCCTGACGCGGCAAGCTATCAGCCGCTAGGGCTCTTCTAATACGGTGGAGTGTGGCTAATCCACAATCCGAAAAAAATCACGCCTGCGTAGGCCATCGAGGCCAAGACGGCGCTGAGTGCAACGAGTCGCCCGGACATGGCGAAACCTTAGCCCCGGTCCATGCGTGGCTGAGTGCCTGCCAGCCACGGGGGCTCTCACCTTTCCAGCTTGCCCGCCGGGTCTCTCCCTGTCATGACTTTGGCCCGTACTTCGCCTTCAGTTCCTTTGACAAGTCGACGGCGAGGCGCAGGATCAGCACGGCATCCCAGTCGACCGCAGTCGGTGCAAGGATGCCACGGCGTGGCATGCGCTCCACCCTGTTGAGGGTGGCAGCGAGATCGAGGCGGGCCCCACGGTGCTCGGCTGGCAGCACGTATACGGGGTCGAGCAGTGCGGCGATAATCGTGCGCTGTGTGTCCGTGTCGAACGTGTTCCACTCCGATCCCCGGCCGACGTAGCGGTCGAGAGTCGAGCCGCTGCGAATGCTAGCGAGCTGTGCGGCGATCTCGGCAAGGTCTGCGGTCAGCCTCTTCGTGATCCTCGAATGCCTCGCTGAACCCCACTCTTCCCAGTGGTCGTCTGCCTCGTCAAGCTTCTCCTGCTTCTCTGTTCGGGCGGCCGTCAGTTCCCGTGCTCTCGCTCGCTCGGCGTCGGTGTCGGCATGAACGGCGTCAAGCTGACCGGGAAAGTCGAGCAGGAAGCGAGCGTCACGGCTCAACACTTCGTCCAGCCATGCCTTGTTGATCGACAGTCCGCACCCGTTCAGAGACTTGACTGCCTTGTCACGCTTGCAGTCATAGGACGTACCGTTGCTGACAAGGAACGGATGACCTTCACACCGTGCGCATCGAGCGATCCCACGGAGCAGCGGTGACTTCCGCTTCTCCCCGTTACGGATCACAGTCGCCTTGCTCGACAATGCGTTGTACACAGCGGTGTAGGTCTCGTCATCGAGCACTGCTGTGCCGAGAGGGTAGGACACGCCGTTCAGCACCCGCTGACCATTGATTCTCGGGTTCGTGAGTACTTTCTTGACCGGTGATGCCTCCCACTGTCGGCCGCTCGGTGTCTTCACGCCAGCCGCATTCCACTCCGCTGCGATTTGGTAGGTGGTTGCACCGTCGATCACGTCGGCCGCTGCCTTGCGGATGAGCTTCACCTCAGCAGGATCGTGCTCGGTGCTTCGCTTACCGTCCGCCGTGTCTTTGAACCCGAATGGTCGAGACTTGCCACCCGCTGGGATGCCCTGCTCTGCACGCTCCACGTGGCTATCTGTCTGCCGTTTGCTCGCTCGGTCAGAGGACTTCTGAGCATCCTTGAACGCACCCATCAGCCCGTGGAATCCCTCGACGGTAGTGGTGTCGTACTCGGGATCGTCCACGCTCAGGATGCGACAGTGAGCAGCCTTGAGCCGGGACGCCAGTGCGTATCCACGGTCATAGTCCCGGCCAAGACGGTCGATCGCCCACACCACAACGCAGTCGGACTCACCGGCCTCGACGGCCTCGACGGTGGCGACCAGCCCGTCAAGTGCAACGCCAGCCTTCCAGCCTGACTTGTCCCGGTCCTCGAACACGTCGTCGGGTGCATCGGAGCACGTGTACCCGTGCGCCTCTGCCAGTTCCTTGCACTCCCGGCGGTGGAAGTCCCTGAGCTTGGGATTCCGAAGGTCGTCCTTCGAGAGTCGGTCATAGATCACTGCATGGTTCTGTGCCATGCCTGCCAGCATAGCCGTTTACGGTGGCAGGTGCCAGCTGAAGATCATGAAGACCTATGACTCGATGCTGTCCACCCCGCTCGGTCCGCGCGACGTGGCGGTCGGCGAGTTGCTGTGGGCGCTCGTCCGAGGGGCCCTCTACTCGGGGGTCTTCCTCTGCGTGATGGCCGGCTTCGGGTATGTGGCCACGCCGTGGGTGGTCCTGTGCTTCCCCGGTGCCCTCTGTGTGAGCTTCGCCTTCGCCGGTGCCGGCATGGCCGCGACCTCGTACATGCGCAGCTGGCAGGACTTCGACTTTGTCTTCCTGGCCGCCCTGCCGCTGTTCTTGTTCTCGGCGACCTTCTACCCGTTGGCGGTCTACCCGGGTTGGTTGCAGCTGTTGGTTCGCTGCACGCCCCTCTACCAGGGGGTCACACTGCTGCGCGGCATCGACCTGGGCCTGTTCACCTGGTCCCTGCTCGGTCACGTCGCGTACCTGATCGCCATGGGCGCCTTCGGGCTTCGGGTGACCGCGAGGCGCCTGGCCACGCTCGTCCTGCCCTAACCATGGCGCGGGCTCTGGCGCGGCCGGTCAGAGCGCCTTGAAATACCGGGCGACGGGGAGGAGCGCGAACCCGGCCTTCTCGTAGGTTCGCCGGGCCGGCGCGTGGCCGGCGTCGGCTCCGGTCTCCACCATGGCCACCCTCATGCCGGCGGCCTTGATGCGGTCCAGCGCGAATGCGGTCAGCTTGGTCCCGATGCCGTCGTTCTGGGCGGCCGGATCGACGGCGAGCATGACCACCTCGCCGATGCTCCTTTCGGAGTGCAGCGCCACCGCGACGAACCCGGCAACGCGCCCCTCGATGTGGGCCACCCACACGTCCATCCCCTCGGTCGCCAGCACGTCCTCGACCGCCCGGCGCTGGTCGGATCGCCAGTCGGGGTGGAGGCGGCCGAAGATCGGCGGCCCGAGGACCGCCTCGAGCGACTCGAAGACCGGTTCCCACGCGCACAACGAGAGTTCGACGATCCGATGGGCGTCCCTGGCGTCGTACGGGCGGAAGGCTGCCTGCATCGGGCGATCCTCGCATAGAGTCCTCGATCCCGTCGCGGTGCATGGTGGGGCGCAAGCCCTCGTCACTGGCGCGAGGAGTGCGAACCGGGGGAATCTGGGCCCGAAGAACGCTGCGCCAGGAGGGGGCATGGAACTCGAGCTCGGTGGCAAGACGGTCCTGGTGACGGGGGGCTCAGACGGCTTGGGCCGTGCGCTGTGCCACCGGTTGGTCGCCGAAGGGGCCAAGGTGGCGTTCTGTGGGCGCAACGCCGGGCGGTTGGAGGCGACGAGGGCGGCCTTGGAGGCCGAGGGGGGCGACGTCGTCGCCGTCACCGCCGACGTGACCAGGCCCGACGACATCGCCCGATTCGTCGAGACGGCGCTCGAGCGCTGGGGCCGGATCGACGGGCTCGTCAACAACGCCGGGAAGAGCGCCGCCAAGCCACTCGCCGACACCACCGACGAGGACTTCGACGGCGACCTCTCGCTGAAGCTGTACGCGGCGGCCCGCCTGTGTCGGCTCACCCTGGAGCATCTCGCTGCGGACGGGGGCTCCATCGTCAACGTGCTCGCGATCGGGGGGAAGGCCCCCGGGGCCGGCTCCATGCCGACGTCGGTGTCCCGGGCCGCCGGCATGGCGTTGACCAAGGCACTGTCCAAGGAGGTCGGCCCCCGCAACGTGCGGGTCAACGCGGTGCTCATCGGGTTGGTCGAGAGCGGGCAGTGGGATCGACTGGCCGCGGCGAGCGGGACCCCGGTCGAGCAGCTCTACGAGACCATGGCCAAGAACTCGGGGATCCCGCTCGGTCGGGTGGGCCGGGCCGAGGAGTTCGCCGACCTGGCGGCGTTCTTGTTGTCGCCCCGGGCGGGATATGTGAGCGGGACCGCCATCAATCTCGACGGCGGCCTCTGCGCCGTGGTCTGAGCGCCGTGGCCGAGATCGTTCCCGCCCCGCTCGTCGCGACGGCCCCGCTTCAAGGAACGGTGGTCTCGCTCCCGGTCGCCGTCGGTGACATCGTCGCGGCCGGCCAGACCCTGGCCGTGCTCGAGTCCATGAAGATGGAGCACGTCGTCGTGGCCGGCGCCGGTGGGACCGTGCGCGAGGTCGGGCCGAGCACCGGGGACACTGTCGAGAAGGGCGACCGGCTGGTGGTCATCGAGCCCCGAGACGGTGCCGAGCCAGCGGTGGCGCCGCAGGCGGTGTCGACCGGCGGGATCCGGCCCGAGCTGGCCGAGGTGTTCACCCGGCGCCAGGCCCTGCTCGACGAGAGCCGGCCCGAGGCGATGGCCCGCCGGCACGGCACCGGTCACCGCAGTGCCCGGGAGAACCTCGCCGACCTGTGCGACCCCGGATCCTTCGTCGAGTACGGCGGGCTGGTGGTGGCCGCCCAGCGCCGCCGCCGCTCGATCGAAGAGCTGATCGAGCGCACCCCCGGCGACGGTCTCGTCGGTGGGATCGCCCGGGTCAACGGGGAGCGCTTCGGGCCCGAGCGGTCCCGTTGCGCCGTCCTCTCCTACGACTACACGGTGCTCGCCGGCACCCAGGGTCACATGAACCACCGCAAGAAGGACCGCCTGTTCGACGTGGTCGAGCGGCTGACGCTCCCCGTCGTGCTGTTCGCGGAGGGCGGCGGCGGCCGTCCGGGGGACACCGACGGCGCCACCGTCACCGGCCTCGAGACCGAGGCGTTCGCGCTGTTCGCGAGGTTGAGCGGGCTCGTCCCGACGGTGGGCGTGGTCGGCGGGCGGTGCTTCGCCGGAAACGCGGCGCTGCTCGGCTGTTGCGACGTCATCATCGCGACCGCCGACACCACCGTCGGCATGGGCGGCCCGGCCATGATCGAGGGCGGCGGGTTGGGAGTCTTTGCGCCCGAGGCCGTCGGGCCGATGTCGGTCCAGGTGCCAAACGGCGTGGTCGACGTGGCGGTCGACGACGACGTCGCCGCGGTGGCGGCGGCCAAGCAGTACCTCTCCTATTTCCAGGGGTCGCTGGCCGACTGGGAGTGCGCCGACCAGGCCGGGCTGCGCGACTGCGTGCCCGAGGACCGGCGCCGGGTCTACGACGTCCATTCGGTGATCGGGCTCATGGCCGACACCGGGTCGGTGCTCGAGCTGCGGGCCGGCTTCGCCCTGCCGATGGTCACCGCGCTGGCGCGCATCGAAGGCCGGCCGGTCGGGATCGTGGCCAACAACCCGATACACCTGGCCGGCGCCATCGACGCGACGGCGGCCGACAAGGCGGCCCGGTTCCTCCAACTCTGCGACGCCTACGACCTGCCGGTCGTCTTTCTGTGCGACACGCCGGGGTTCATGGTGGGCCCCGACGCGGAGCGGGCCGCCCTGGTCCGCCACGCCGGCCGGCTGTTCGTCACCGGGGCCAGCCTCACCGTCCCCTTCTGCACCGTCATCTTGCGGAAGGGCTACGGGCTCGGCGCCCAGGCCATGGCGGGCGGCAGCTTTCGGGAACCCCTGTGGATCGGCGCGTGGCCGACCGGGGAGCTGGGCCCCATGGGCCTCGAGGGCGCGGTCCGGCTCGGCTACCGTCGCGAGCTCGACGCAGTCGCGGACCCGGCCGAGCGCGAGGCCTTGTTCGAGGCGATGGTGGAGCGCTCCTATGCCAGCGGCAAGGCCTTGAACGTGGCCAGCTACTTCGAGATCGACGACGTGATCGACCCCGCCGAGACCCGCCAACGTCTGAGTTCGGTGTTCGGTGCGGCGCCACCGACTCCGGCGCGAACAACCAAGAAGCGCACCTTCGTCGACCCGTGGTGATGGTCGGCCGAAAGAGTGCGGTTGGGGCCGATAGCGAAAAATCCCTTGTCGGGGCGGGACGCGGCGGGGTAGCGTCATGACGCTCCGGCGGAGGGGGTGGTCTTCCCGGTCGAGTCTTGGGATCGGGGGGTTCCTCAGGCGGCGCCTCGGGGAGACGGTTACGGCCGCTCCCCGGGGTGACCGTCGACAGCCCGAATCGGCGAATGGCCGCACCCGCCGACGTCCGCCGCTCCGCCGAGGGACATGATCCGCCTGAGCTAGGCGGCGAAGGCGTTGCGCACCCCGGAATCCCCGGTCGTCCTCGCCCACAGCGACAGCCGGTGACTAGGGTTGGCCGACCAAATGCCCGCGACCAGCCGAATCAACAACGTCGCCGATGCGCGACGTCTCGCCCGGCGGATCCTCCCTCGAGCCGTTTTCGATTACATCGACGGCGGGGCCGAGGACGAGTTCACGATGGCCGAGAACGAGCGGGCCTTTCGCGAGGTCGCATTCCGGCCCCGCATGGCGACCAGGGCAGACGTGCCCGATCTCACCACCACGGTCCTCGGTACGGAGATTTCGTTGCCGTTGCTGCTCGCTCCCTGTGGCCTGGCCCAGCTGATGCATCCGGACGGCGCGTTGGGCGCGGCCCGGGCGGCCAAGCGATTCGGAACGGTCTCGGTCCTGAGCACCGTGGCCGGGACGCCACCGGAGGGTCTGGCCCACGAGCCGGGGCCCCGATGGTTCCAGCTGTACGCAGCGGACCGGCGCATCGCCACCGCCTTGATTGGTCGGGCGGCTTCCAGCGGGTTCGAGGGCCTCGTCGTGACCGTCGATACCCCGGCGCTCGGCAAGCGCGAACGGGACGCCCGGAACGGATGGGCGGGGTCGTCGCTCAAGCTCGATCTGCGCACGATGGCCCGGCTCGGGCCCCAGGTCGCCGTCCGGCCCAGGTGGACGATGCGAATGCTGGGCCGGACGCTCACCACGTTGAGGCAACCCGCGTCGCCCACTCCGGTGCCCGATCCGCAGGACCGCTCGGCTGCTTCGGATCCGTCGCCTACCGATCCCGGCGCGGTTGGCCCAGCCGCACCGAGGCGGGTCTCCGAAGATGCGCCCACGAAGGCCGTGGCATCGGCGGGCGCGGTGGCGATGCTCGCCTCGCCCTTCGCCTGGGACGACATTGCGTGGATGCGCGAACGTTGGACGGGGTCCTTGCTGGTGAAGGGGGTGTTGTCGGGCGACGACGCCGTACACGCGGCAGACGCAGGAGCCGACGCGGTCATCGTCTCAAACCACGGAGGCCGGCAGCTAGAGGGGGCACCAGCCACGCTGCGGGTGCTTCCCGAGGTCGTCGAAGCAGCGGGGAACCGTCTGGAGGTCCTCTTAGACGGTGGGGTTCGCCGAGGTGGTGACGTGGCGAAGGCGGTTGCGCTCGGGGCCCTAGCGGTGTTGATCGGCCGGCCCTACCTCTACGCGCTTGCTGCGGCCGGTGAGGCTGGCGTGGAACGCATGCTCGAGATATTTCGGACGGAATTGAGCAGGACACTCACCTTGATGGGCTGTCATTCGGTGTCCGATCTGGATCGCACGTGGCTCCAAGGGCTGGGAGGCCCGGACTAAGGAGCCAGGACGAAGTCGACGGCGCGACGGTGGCGAGGTGCAAGGGCTGCTCGTCTCCTTCATGGCGCCGAGGTCGAGGTGGTGCAGGGCGCGCGGGTTTGCTCGCGGCTTGGCTCATTGGGGCACCAGGACGATCTTGCCGAGCTTGCCGCCGGCCTCGAACCGGTCGTAGGCGCGGCCGGCCTCGGCGAAGGAGAAGGTCTCCCAGATCGGGATCGTGATCTCGCCCGCCGCGAGGTGAGGGAGCACGTGGCGGCGGACGCCGTCGGTCACGGTCGCCTTGGCCGTTCGGTCACGGGCCCGCAGCGTCGACCCCGAGATCCTGACGCGGGTCCCCATCACCCGTCGGAGGTCCAGCTCCACCTGGGAGCCGCTCCCGATGCCGATCACGGCGATTCGGCCACCGACGGCGAGGGCCTCGAGGGCGCTCGGGAAGCTGGCCGCCCCGACCAGCTCGAGCACGGCGTCGTAGGGGCCGTGTTCGGCGACGTCTGCGGGGTCGATCGCCAGGTGCGCGCCCAACTTGGCCACCCCGTCCCGGCGCTTCGGGTCCCGGACCGAGGCCACGACGGTTGCCCCGGCCAGGCGCCCCAGCTGGATCGCCGCGGTCCCGACCCCGCCGGCGGCCCCGGTCACGAGCAGTCGCTCGCCCGAGCCGAGGCCGCACTGGGTGAACAGTGCGTCGTAGGCGGTCGAGAAGGTCTCGGGGAACCCGCCCGCCTCGATCCACGAGATGCCTTCGGGGACGGCCAGGGCGTGGGACTCGTCGACCACCGAGATCTCGGCCTGCCCGCCTCCGCCGACGATCGCCATGACGCGGTCGCCCGGCGCGAAACGGGTCGCCTGCCGGCCGACCGAGACCACCTCGCCGGCCATCTCGAGGCCCGGGATGTTGGCCGGTGATCCCGGGGGAGATGGGTAGAGCCCCCGCCGCTGGAACATGTCGGCGCCGTTGAGCCCGGCCGCCCGCACGGCCACTGCGACCTCGGTGTCACCCATCTCGGGATCGGGCTGTTCCTCCCAGCGAAGCTCACCTTTGTCGATCACGACGGCGTGCATGTCGTCTCCTTGGTCATCGTTCGAGTTCTGAGACTTGCTGATCGGATACCCTCGCGCCGTGGCCCATGCCCGCGGGGCCGGTCACAGAGACGGTCGGGCGACGAACGCGTCGACCTCGGCAGCCGACCTCAACCGGATGAATCGAATGTGAGCGTGGAGCGGATCCTCGATGGCGGCGGCGTAGCGGTCGCTGTAGGCGGGGTACTTGACCCAAGCCCAGCGAACGATGTTCTTCTGTGGGTCCCATCGGTAGAAGTTGGAGAGTGGCTCACGGTTGCCGTTCCAGAGCTCTTCGCGGGTGGACGCGCGCCGGGCCGTGCGCATGATGACGCGACGCATGACGACGCGACGAGGAAGGTCCAGCCAGACAACGGTCTCCGCCCGTTGCCAGACCAGGTCTTGGACCGCTGAATAGTTGCCGTCGACGACCCACTCGTCCGTAGACACCGCGTCGCTGACCCGAGAACGGAAGTCGTCCAGGGGGAGATCCTCCCAACCTGGTTGATGGAAGATCTCGTCGAGCTCCACGAACGGGACGCCCAGCGATGTGGCAAGACGACGGCCGATCGTCGTCTTGCCAGAGCCCGGGACGCCAACAATCGAGACCCGACGCATCGATCCAGCCTCCTACCTCGCCGCCTCGTCGTGACGTCTCGTTTCCATCGTGCCGTCCCGCTCCGACGGCGGGCGTCTTCGGACGGCGGATCGGCGGGCATCATCACGCAGATCTCCCGGACGCGAGGGTCGCGGTGTCGTCACACGATGCGAGTGGCGTGATCGGCCCAGTAACGGTCACCCAGCAGCCGCTTGTACAGCTTTCCGGTTGGGAGCCGCGGCAGTTCGTCCACGAAGTCGACGGTGCGCGGGCACTTGAAGTGCGCGATGTGCTCCCGACAGAAGGCGATGAGCTCCCGCTCGAGGTCGGGGCCCGGCTCCACGCCGGGGCTCGGCTGCACGACCGCCTTGACCACCTCACCGAGGTCCTCGTCGGGCACGCCGATCACCGCCGCGTCCATCACCTTGGGGTGGGTGATGAGCAGGTTCTCGGTCTCTTGGGGGTAGATGTTCACACCTCCCGAGATGATCATGTAGGACTTGCGGTCGGTGAGGTAGAGGTACCCCTCGTCGTCGAGGTAACCGACGTCGCCGACCGTGCTTGTGTCGCCGTCGGCATTGCGGGACTCGGCCGTCTTGGCCGGATCGTTGAAGTACTCGAAGTTGGTGGCGCCGCGGAACCACACGGTTCCCGACATTCCGACCGGGCACGGGTCACCGTTCTCGTCGAGGATCAGCACCTCACCGACGACTGGACGCCCGACCGTTCCCTTGTGCGCAAGCCAGTCCTCGGAGTCACACAGGGTGAAGCCGTTGGCCTCGCTGGCGGCGTAGTACTCCAAGATGACGGGGCCGAACCAGGCGATCATCTGCTCCTTGACCGGCACCGGGCACGGGGCGGCAGCGTGGATGATCACCTCCAGGGACGACACGTCGGCGGCCTTGCGCACCTCCTCGGGCAGCTTGAGCAGCCGGGAGAACATCGTCGGCACCACCTGGGAGTGGGTCACTCGGTACCGGCCCACCAGCTCGAGGTACTGGGCGGCGTCGAAGTGCTCCATGACGACGGCGGTGGCCCCGAGGCGAAGGGCGAGCGCCACGCTGCTCTGCGGCGCCGCATGGTAGAGCGGTGCCGGCGAGAGGTAGATCATTCCCTCTCGGAGCCGCCACAGCACCTTGAGGCCCTCGATGACCTGCAGGTTCTCGCCGGGATGGCCCTCTAGGAGAGGACGGAGGATTCCCTTGGGGCGACCGGTGGTGCCCGACGAGTACGGCATCGGCGTCCCAAGCTGCTCATCGGCGATGGGGTCGGGGCGATAGCGGTCGATCGCGTCCTCCCAGGCCTCGAAGGGTCCCTCCGGGTCGCCGGCGGCGCCGACCATCAGCCACCGTTCGACATTCGGGCACAGCGCCGGGAGCTGGGACGCCACATCGGCCTTGGCGGCGGAGGTCACCACCACCTTGGATTGGGAGTCGTTGATGATGTAGGCGACCTCTTCGGCCGAGAGGTAGGAGTTGACGCAGGTGTAGTACAGGCCGGTCCGTTCCCCGCCGCCCTCGGACATCAGCATGCGCGGGTCGTTCTCCATGAAGATCGCCATGTGGTCGCGGCGACGCAGCCCCGTGTCGCGCAAGAGGTGGGCGACCCGATTGGCGGCGGCCTCGTACTCGGCGAAGGTCACCACCTCACCGCTGGTCGCCATCACGATTGCCGGCTTGTCCGGGTGAGCCTCGGCTTGCTTGGCGGCGTACATCCCAGCACGGTAGCTGCGCGGTCAGCTCAGCGGGTATTGGCGAATTTTGAAATGAGCGAATACCCGACGGTCCACGCCGCCAGGCGATTAGCCTGCCGCCCATGGCCCTTTACGACATCGCAATTTCGACCCTCGACGGCACGCCGTCCTCCCTCGCCCCGTACCGGGGCAAGACGTTGCTGCTGGTGAACGTGGCCTCCAAGTGCGGCCTGACCCCGCAGTACGAAGGCCTGGAGAAGCTCCAGAAGACCTACGAGGACAAGGGCTTCAGCGTGCTCGGCTTCCCGTGCAACCAGTTTGCCGGACAAGAGCCGGGAAGCCCCGAGGAGATCGCCGACTTCTGCTCGACCACCTACGGCGTCTCGTTCCCGCTCTTCGAGAAGATCGACGTCAACGGTGAGCACCGGCATCCCCTCTACGAGGAGCTGACCAAGGCCCCCGACGCCGAGGGCAACGCCGGCGACATCATGTGGAACTTCGAGAAGTTCCTCGTGTCACCGGACGGCGAGGTGGTGGCCCGCTTCCGGCCCCGCACCGCACCCGAGGACCAGGTGGTCGTGGATGCCATCACGGCCAACCTGCCCGCGTGAGCCTCTCCTTTTCCTGAGCCCCTCCCTGCACAGAACACCCGGCCGGGGTTGACCCGGTGAACGACGCCGGGTTCGTCGCGTCCATCTTCGACATGGACGGGCTCCTCATCGACTCCGAGCCCCTGTGGCAGGTCGCCGAGGTCGAGATCCTCGGCCCGCTCGGGGTCCCAATCGACCCCCACGCGTGCCGCCAGACCAAGGGGATGTTCGTCAACGAGGTCACCGCCTACTGGCACGAGCGCTTTCCCTGGAGCGGCCCCACCACCGACGAGGTGGCGGTCCAGGTCGTGGACCGGGTCTGCGAGCTGGTGATGGAGCGAGGGGTGCTGCAGCCGGGCGTGCACGATGCCATCGGGTTGTGCCGCCGGCGCGGTCTCGACCTCGCCATCGCTTCGTCGTCGCAGTACCGGCTGATCGACCTCGTCCTCGGGCACTTCGGATTGGCCGATGAGTTCGCGGTGGTCCACTCGGCCGAAGAGGAGCCCTACGGCAAGCCCCACCCGGGCGTCTACCTCGGGGCCGCGGCCAAGCTCGGGGCCGACCCGACCCGGTGTCTCGCCTGGGAGGACGCGGGGGCGGGGGTGCTGGCGGCGAAGGCGGCCCGCATGGTGTGCGTGGCCGTGCCAGAACCGCTCGAACGTGCCCAACCCACCTTCACCATCGCCGACGCGGTGCTCGGCTCGCTGACCGAGGTCGATGACGATCTCTATGACCGCCTCGTCGCGGCCCGCGACGTCCCGTCGGTCGCAAGAGGGCGCACCACCACCGGGCCGGGGGGTGGGTGACGGCTGAGGACCGGTGGACGACCGGCCCTCGTCTCGGTCACGCGCCGCGGACGAACTCCAGCGCCTCGGCGGCCAGCTTCGACCATCGCTTGGGCGACGCCGGGCTGAGCTCCAGCCACTCCTTCAGGGGCCGCCCGCGCCGGGGGTCGTATCGGACGCCGTCGCCGGATTCGACGAGCGCGTCCACCCGGGCCCAGGGCAGCTTCACCACGAGCGTTCTTTGGTGCGACAGCATCGCGAACATCCGACCGTCCACCTTGAGCGACGACGCCCCCCATCCGGGTCCCCGGTCGCTCACGCCCGGCTGCCCGAGGAAGGCCGCCACGAGCCGTTCGTAGCGCTGCTCGGCATGGCCGGCGGAGGGTTCGGTCGGCTTCGGCATCGTGCGGCCTCCTTTCGTCGCCCAACCAGTGTGGTGCAAGCAGCCGGTGGGACCGGGGCCGCTGCGCAGGCCGTAGGCTGCGGCGATCCGATCGGCCAGTCGGCCCGGACCGCTGAACCCACGAAAAGACCCAGACCCCGCCGTGTTCCGACCCATCCCCCCCGACGTCGACTTCGTGGCCCTCGAGAACGAAGAGCTCAGACGTTGGGCCACCCACGACGTGTTCGCCCGTTCGGTGGCCCAGCGGGAGGGTCGACCGCCGTGGATCTTCTACGAGGGGCCGCCGACCGCCAACGGCAAGCCGGGCCTCCACCACGTGTGGGCGCGGGTCTACAAGGACCTGTTCTGCCGGTTCCGGACGATGCGGGGCCACTACGTGGCCCGCCGGGCCGGGTGGGACACCCACGGGCTGCCGGTCGAGGTCGAGGTCGAGAAGCGGCTCGGCATCGGGGGCAAGCGCCAGATCGAAGAGGAGGTCGGCATCGCCGAGTTCGTCCGGCTCTGCCGGGAGTCGGTCCTGTCCTACGTCGACGACTGGCGCGAGATGACCGTGCGCATCGGGTACTGGGTCGACCTCGACGACGCCTACTGGACGCTCAACCCCGAGTACATCGAGTCGGTGTGGTGGCACCTGCGCCAGATGTTCGACCAGGGGCTGCTCTACGAGGACATCAAGGTGGTGCCGTACTGCCCCCGCTGTGGGACCGGGCTGTCCAGCCACGAGCTCGGCCAGCCCGACGTGTACCAGGACGAGGAGGACGAGTCGGCGTTCGTGCGCTTCCCGCTCGTCGACGCCGACCCAACCAAGGTCGCCGGTGCCACCTCGTTGCTCGTGTGGACGACCACGCCGTGGACCCTCGTTTCCAATACCGGGGTGGCCGTGCACCCGGACCTCACCTACGCGGTGGTCGACGGGATGTTGATCGCCGACCCGCTGGTCGAGGCCGTGATGGGCCCCGGCGCGGTGGTCACCGCCCGGGTCGCGGGGCGCGATCTGGTCGGGCTGCGCTACCGGCGCCCCTTCGACCTGGTCGACGCCGACCCGGGCGCCGACGGATGGCGGGTGGTGGCGGCCGACTTCGTGACGACCGACGACGGCACCGGGCTCGTCCACATGGCGCCGGCGTTCGGCGAGATCGACCGACAGGTCGGCAAGGACAACGGGCTGCCCACGATCAACCCGGTCGGCCCCGACGGCCGGTTCACGGCGGCCGTCGGCTGGCTGTCCGGACGCGAGGTGCGCGACGCCAACCACGACATCAACAATGCGCTGGAGGCCGAGGGGTTGCTCGAACGCCGCCTTCCCTACGTCCACTCCTACCCGCACTGCTGGCGGTGCCAGACGCCGCTCATCTACTGGGGCACCCCGAGCTGGTACGTGGCCACCTCGACGCGCAAGGAAGCGCTGCTGGCGGCCAACCACACCATCGACTGGCACCCCTCCTACATCCGAGACGGCCGTTTCGGCGAGTGGTTGGCCAACAACGTGGACTGGGCCCTGTCGCGGGACCGCTTCTGGGGCACCCCGCTGCCGATCTGGCGTTGCGACTCGGGCCACCTGACCTGCATCGGCTCGCTCGCCGAGCTCTCCGAGCTCACCGGGCGGGACCTCACCGGGCTCGACCCGCACCGACCGGTCATCGACGAGGTGGTGTTCCCCTGCCCGGGGTGCGCGCACGACGGTGCGGCCGAGGCCGGGACGGCCCGACGGGTCGAGGCGGTCATCGACGCCTGGTTCGACTCCGGCTCGATGCCGGCGGCCCAGGTGGGCTATCCGCGCTCGCCCGGATCGGCCGAGCGCTTCCAGTTCCCGGCCGACTTCATCTCCGAGGCCATCGACCAGACCCGCGGCTGGTTCTACTCCCTGCTCGCGGTGAACACGCTGGTGTTCGGTTCGTCCCCCTACCGCCACGTGGTGTGCCTGGGCCACATCGTCGACGCACAGGGCCGCAAGGCCTCCAAGTCGCTCGGCAACGTGCTCGATCCGTGGGAGGTGCTCGACTCGCGCGGCGCCGACCCGCTGCGTTGGTGGATGTTCAGCCAGGGCTCGCCGTGGACACCGACCCAGGCCGGCCTGGGGCCGATCGATGTGGCGATGCGCGAGACCCTGCTCACGCTCTGGAACACCTTCAGCTTCTTCACCATCTACGCCGCCGCGAACGGCTTCGACCCGGCCGATCCGGGGATCCCGGAGCTGTCGGCGCGTCCCGACCTGGACCGGTGGCTGCTCTCGCGGCTCGCCTCGTCGAGCGCCGAGGTGACCGAGGCCCTCGACGCTTATGACCCCCACCGGGCCGCCACCGCGCTCGGCCACCTGGTCGACGAGATCTCCAACTGGTACGTGCGGCGGAGTCGGCGACGCTTCTGGCACACCGACCCCGACGCGCCCGAGAGCGATTCGCTGTCCGCGCAGGCCACCCTGCACGAGACGCTCACCACCCTGTCGCTGCTGCTCGCACCGTTCTGCCCGTTCAGCGCGGATCGGATCTGGCGCGAGCTGACCGGCGCCGGCCCCGAGGACTCGGTGCACCTGGCCGACTGGCCCGAGATCGACGCAGCCCTGGTCGACCCGGGGCTCGAAACCGAGATGGCCCAGGCCCGGCGGCTGTCGTCGCTCGGCCGGGCCGCACGGAGCGAGGCCGGGATCAAGGTGCGCCAGCCGCTCACGCGCGCACTGGTGTTCCTGCCGCCCGACGCGCCGCGGCTCTTGGATGACATCGTGGCCAACGAGCTCAACGTCGACCGCGTCGAGGTCACCGCCGAGCTGGGCGAGCTCATCACCTTCGAGCTGGTGCCCAACTTCCGCCTCCTCGGCCCGCGTCTCGGGCCGAGGGTCCAAGAGGCCAAGGCCGCCCTGGCGCGGCTCGACGCCGCCGCCGCTGCGGCAATGCTCGAGGAGGGCCGGCCCATCCGTCTGGCCCTGGCCGACAGCGAGATCGAGCTCGCCCCGGGCGAGGTCGAGCTGCGCGTGCGGGGCCAGGAGGGCTACGCGGTCTCGCGCGAGGCCGGCGAGGTGGTCGCGCTCGACCTCACCCTGGACGACGACCTCCGGGCGCGCGGTCTGCTGCGTGACGTTATCCGCCAGGTGCAGGACCTCCGAAAGGAGGCCGGACTCGAGGTGACCGACCGCATCCGCCTCACCCTGAGCGGCGCCGACCGGATAGCACCGTTCTTCGACCAGCTGGCCCGCGAGGTGCTCGCCGCCGACGTGCGCACCGGCACCGGAACGGGGCCGGGGTCGCCGATCGAGTTGGCCGGCGAGACCGCAGTGGCCTGGATCGACCGGGCCTAGAACCCGTCGATCGGCGCTGAGCCGATCCGTGTCACCTCCACCGCCACGTCGAGGGTGTGGGACCGCCCACCGCCGGCCACCGAACCGCGCAGCGGGGACACGTCCT
>Ga0181521_10003717_pt1 | contig 17814 bp, 17 predicted proteins | sample PEATcosm2014_Bin_32_FD_119764 | JGI IMG/M metagenome (GOLD analysis project Ga0181521, IMG submission 119764) | Peatland microbial communities from MTU Mesocosm Facility, Houghton, MI, USA - PEATcosm2014_Bin02_60_metaG | ecosystem: Environmental > Terrestrial > Soil > Wetlands > Peat | place... | reverse complement strand
TGCTCGACTTTGGCTCGGACGCGCGACTTGTTGCGGTTCGTGGCCTTGATCGCCTCGTCGATCCGCCTGCACCATCGATAACGCTGGTTGGTAAAGTCTCGCGCGCGCGGCGCCGCCTCACGCGTCGCATCCTTCTGCCCGCGGTACGCCTGGTCGCCCCAGAACCGAGTCTCGCTGCCATGCAGCAGAAAAGGCAACGCCAGCGCATCGCCCACGTTCGGCGCCGATGCCAAGACCGTGTGGATCAGCTTCGCCTTGCTGTCCACCCCGACGTGCGCCTTCATCCCGAAGTGCCACTGCTGGCCCTTCGCCGTCTGATGCATCTCCGGGTCCTGCTTGCCGTCCTTGTTCTTGGTCGAGCTCGGCGCCCCGATGATCGTCGCGTCCACGATGGTGCCGTTCGCGAACTTGATGCCATTGCGCCGGAGATGGTCGTTGACCGCCTTCAGCAGCGTCTTGCCCAACTTGTTCCGTTTCACCAAATGCCGGAACTTGCAGACCGTCGTCTCGTCCAGAGCACCTTCAACCCCGAGATCGATACCGACGAAGCCGCGCATCGCCACCGAGTCGTACAGGGCTTCCTCAACCGCCGGATCTGACAGGTTGAACCACAATTGCAGGAAGTAGATCCGCAGCATCCGGTCAAGCGCAATCGGCGGCCGCCCACCGTTCTCGCTGGTCTTCGGACTCACGGCCTGGACCGCCGCCGTCATCTGCGGCCACGGGATAATCCGGTCCATATCCGCCAGGAATTGCGCTCGGCGCATGGTCTTGCCGAACTTCTCAAGACCCGTCAGCGTCTGCTGCTTCATCGAGGTACTCGCTTGAAAACGACTGACGTATCAGACTCTACCGGTAAATTAGGGTTTCCTTAACGGTGCATGTTTCAGCACCGCCGCGAACCTCGGCGGTGATACTCGCGGGAAGTAGCTTGGGGGACCTTATGCGAGTCGACCGGACGCGTGTCGCGCGCGATCAGCTGACGCTCCGCCGGCTCATCGCAATCACGCTGGCCGTCGCGGTATCCCTCCTCGTGTCGCTGTCGACACACGCTGCGCTGCCGTCTGATCTGATCCCCGGGCCGACGTCAGCCACGCTGCCGGTGCCGACACCGAAGCACTGGGTGTGGATCAACGACTTCGTGTTCCCACACATGGCCGACGGCATGGCATACCTCGTAGACGGGGACAGCGGCCGCTACCTCGGCACGCTCAGCACCGGCTATAGCTTCGGACGCCTGGTCCTGCCGCGCGACGGCAAGGTTATCTATTCGCCCGAGACGTATTTCTCGCGCGGCACCCGCGGCACGCGCACCGACGTCGTTACGCTCTACGATCCGGCTACGCTCGGCGTCGTCGGGGAGATCCCGATTCCCCCCAAGCGTTCTTCCAACGTGCCAATGATGGGTAACGCGGTCTTGACGGACGACGACCGGTTCCTGCTCATTTACAACTTCAATCCAGGTGCTTCCGTCTCAGTCGTCGACACGGCCAGCCGGCAATTTGTCGGCGAGATCGAGACTCCAGGCTGTGCGCTCATATATCCGACGGGTCCGCGTACGTTTTTCACCGTGTGCGGTGACGGCGGCGCACTCGTCGTGGAACTCGACGACAAAGGTGCCGCTGCCCAGAGCCGCCGTACCGAGCCGCTGTTCGACGTCGAGCACGATCCGGTCACCGAGAAAGCGGTGCGCGTCGCCGATACCTGGTACTTCGTCTCCTACGACGGCCGCATCTACCCGGTGCGGTCTGACAAGGCGGGCCTCATGGTCGGTAAGCCCTGGTGGCTGACCTCGGAGGTGGAGCGCAGCCAGGGATGGCGGCCCGGCGGCCTGCAACAGCTCGCGGTGGACACCGGCAATAACCGTCTGTATGCGATCATGCACCAGGGCACCCGCGACACGCACAAGGACCCGGGCAAGGACATCTGGGTCTATGACCTCGCGACCACACAGCGCGTGCAGACGATTGCGACGCGCGATCTGGCGGGCTCCATTCAGCTGTCGACCGACAGCCAGCCGCTCCTCTACAGCATCTTCATCGAAAGCAACAAGCTCGATGTCTACGACCCCAGTACCGGTAAGCTGCTGCGAACGGTCGACACCATCGGCACGACGCCGACGCTCCTGGTCGCCCCCTGAGGGATGCGACGTGGTCGATCCTGACATCGGAGCACTGATCGTTGCGGGAATGGCGTTGCTGCTCGCCAGCGCGAGCTGGCACAAGTGGCGAGCGCTGCCCGAGTTTGAGTCAGTGCTGGCCGCCTACCACCTCGTTCCGCAAGCCATCGCCGGCGCTGCCGCACGGCTCGTGCCGGCCATCGAGGTCGCGATTGCGGCAGCGCTGCTCGTTGGCCCGACGCGGTCGTGGGCGGCGCTCGCGGGTGCGGCGTTGCTGCTCGCCTACGCCGGCGGGATCGCCATCAATCTCAGACGTGGTCGCCGCGATCTAGACTGCGGGTGCGCCGGGCCCGAGGACCGCCGGTCGATCGCCCCGTGGATGGTCGTACGCAATGTCGTGCTGGCGGCGGCCCTCGGGGTGGCTGCCGTGCCCTGGTCCGTGCGACCACTCGGCCCGATCGATGCACTGACCATCGGCGGCGGCCTCGCGACACTTGCGGTGCTGTACCACGCCGTCGATAGGCTGCTGGGCCAGGTCATGCCACGCGGAGCGACACTCAGGAGCTCGCAGTGAGCGCGCTGGTCGTGTCGAACGTCATTCTGTGGGTGCTCTTGGCCGCGCTGTCGCTCGTGGTGCTGGCTCTGGTGCGGCAGGTCGGCGTACTGCACGAGCGGATCACGCCGGTCGGTGCGCTGATGCTCGCCAAGGGGCTCAAGGTCGGCGAGCTGGCGCCGGCGCTTACGGTCGCCGACCTCGCGGACCGGCCGTTGCGGGTGGGTGCCCCGCGCGCGGACGGACTCAGCACGCTCGTCATGTTCGTGTCGCCCACCTGTCCCGTCTGCAAGGCCTTGCTCCCGGTGTTGAAATCGAGCTGCAGATCAGAGCAGTCCTGGCTCGAGATCGTGCTCGCGAGCGACGGCGACCTTGCGAACCAGCGCGAGTTCGTGGCGGAGCACGGTCTTGAGACGTTTCCCTACGTCGTCTCGGCCGCGCTCGGCATGACCTATCAGGTGAACCGCTTGCCGTTCGCGGTACTGATCGATCCGGACGGCGTGCTCTGCGCGCGTGGGCTCATCAATTCGCGCGAGCATCTGGAAAGCCTGTTCGAGGCCAAGCGCCTGGGGGTTGCCTCGCTGCAGGACTACCTCGAGGACTCGGCGCGGAACCGCGCCGCCTGACCAGCGCGGCACCATCGTTTCATGAGGCACCGCACATGACGTGGCTTGACAGACTCACAGAACGTTCGTCTCGGGCGGTCGCCCGCCGGACGTCGCGTCGCAGTGTGCTGGGGGGTCTCGGCGGTTTGCTCATCGGGGCCGCGGCGCTGCCACTGCTGCCGGTCGCGCGCGGCGCCGAGGGAAAGCCGCCGTCCAAGCCCAGTACCCAAGGTCCCGCGAGCGGCGCCAGCGCCGACCCGGGTGATCCGGGCTCGTGCGACTACTGGCGGCACTGTGCCATCGACGGCTTTCTGTGTGCTTGCTGCGGCGGTTCGCAGGCGATGTGTCCGCCGGGTACCGACATGTCGGCCGTGACGTGGATCGGCACGTGTCACAACCCCGGGGATGGCAAGGACTACGTCGTGTCGTACAACGACTGCTGCGGCAAGTCCGCGTGCGGCCGGTGTTTTTGCAACCGCAACGAGCGTGACACACCGTTGTACCAGTCCGGCCAGTCGAACGATTTCAACTGGTGCGCCGGCAACAGCAAAGCCAATATCCCATATCACTGTTCGACCTCGCGGATTGTTGGCGTTGCGGAGTAGCGGGCAGCCGTGCGGCGCAGCGTCGCGTGCTTCTTCGGCATCCTGGCGGTGGCCGCCGCGGCACAGCCAGCGCGCGCCTACCAGCCTCATGTCAGTTTCCAGCTGCAATGCATGGGATGCCATCGCGCGGACGGGTCGGGCGAGGAAGGACGTGTGCCCTCCGTCCGCCGGAGTCTGGTGGCGTTCTCGATGCTGGCGGAAGGCCGGGAGTACCTGCTCCGGGTGCCGGGCGTCGCCCAGTCGCCGCTCTCGGACCTCGAGACCGCGGCGCTTCTCAACTGGATGGCGCGCAATCTGAGCGACGTCCCGCTGCCGGCGGGCTTCGTCGATTTCACCGCGGAAGAGGTTGGTCGCCTCCGACACCAACCGCTCGTCCTGGTCGCGGCGACTCGCGCGCGCCTGCTGAAAGCCATCGGGCGGTGACTGCGTCGGGACGGTAGCAACGGCGGCCGCCCATGCACCAGCCGCCCGCCATCGGCGGGGAGCGCCACAACGCGTGTAAAACAATGCCGCTCGGACGCTCAGGCCGCCAAGATCGGTGAGGCGTGGGCCGCTTGGTGGCCGGCGGCGAAGGCCCGCCGGTTCTTGTCGATTAGCGCGGGCTTGCGCGTCCGGAAGCGCTCGATCAGCTGCGCTTCGAGTTCGGCGACCGGAAACGGCAGGAATTCCGCCACCGCGCCCAGCATGACGGTGTTGACGAGCCTGAGATCGCCGAGCTCGCGGGCGATCGCGCCGGCATCGATATCGTACACGCGGACTCCAACGGCGCGCATCTGGCCGAGCGAATCGTCCGGGTAGCGATAGAGGCCGAGCGACACGACCGGCGGCGGCAGCCGGATGCGGTTGACCATCGCGATACCGCCGCTCTTCAGCTGGTGCGCAGCGCGCAGCGCCTCGGCCAGCTCGAAGGCAAGCAGCAAGTCGGCACAACCCGGTCCGATGACCGGGGAATTAATATGCGCGCCGATGCGCACCTGCGAGGTCACGACTCCGCCGCGCTGTGACAGGCCGGCGATTTCGGATTTCTTGCAGTCATAGCCGTTGGCGATCGCCGCCTGCGCGAGCACGTCGGCAGCGGTCATCACGCCTTGGCCGCCGACGCCGCAGACGTAAACGTCGAGCGTCTGCGGCTTCAGCATGTGGCACACGCAGACTGGGCGGCTGCGCCTATGTCCGCCTGCACGGCTGCGGCCGCGACGATGGCCTTCGGCCCGCAGGAGGCGACGCACAAGCCGCATCCGGTGCAGACGACGGGGTCGATGACCGTGAACCTGAGCTCCGTCGTGGTGCCGGTCTTCAGCGCCTTCTGTCCGGTGCGGCTTACCTGGATGGCAGGGCAGCCGACATTCAGGCAGTTGCCGCAGCCGGTACAGTCCTCGTCGACCGCCCGGTACGGGGGCGTCGCGTGGTAGAAGTCGGTCAGCACGCACGGCCGCTCCGCGATCACGACTGACGGCTCGGGGATCTCCGTCTCCTCGCGTATCGTCCTCGCAAGGACTGGCAGCTGATACGGGTCGACGACCCGGATGCGTTCGGGTCTGACTCCGAGGGCCGCGACGAGCTGCGGAAAACTGACGCGCGGCGCATCTTCCTTATGCAACCCGCGGCCGGAGCTGGCGTTGTCCTGAGCGCCGGTCATCGCTGTCGTGCGGTTATCGAGGATGATGACGGTGACGTTGCCCTGGTGATAGACGATGTCGAGCAATCCCTGCATACCCATGTGCAGGAAGGTGGAGTCGCCGATCACTGCAATGATCGATTTCGAACGGTCGGCTGCACTGCGGGCCTTGTCGAGGCCGAGCGCGATGCCCATCGACGCGCCCATCGCGACCACCGTGTCGAGCGCGTTCCACGGAGGACCCGCGCCCAGCGCATAGCAACCGATGTCGCCGGAAATGAAGACTTTTTTCCGGAGGCGCGCCAGCACGTAATACGCGCCCGAGTGCGGGCAGGCCGCGCATAGCGTCGGTGGCCGCGGGAACGGCGTCACGGCGGGATAGGGAAGCGGTGGCGCGACAGGTTCGCCCAGCAGCGGGCCGAGCGCCCGCCTCAGGACGTCCGGCGTGAGTTCGCCGAGGCGCGGCAGCAGGTCCTTACCACGCGCGGCGATGCCCTCGGCGCGGATCGCCTGCTCGAGGAGGGGCTCGGTTTCCTCGACCACCACGAGCTCGTCGACCTCGGCGGCGAAGCGCGCTACCAGCCCGAACGGCACTGGGTAGCTCAGGCCGAGCTTCAGTACCGGCACCTCGGGGAAAGCGTCGCGCACGTGCAGGTACGCGGGTCCCGAGGCCACGATGCCGATGCGGCGATCGGATCCGCGCGTGACGAAGTTGAGCGCAGTCGTCTCGGTGACCAATGCGAGTTGCCGGTCCCGCTCACCCTGCAGCGGCAGCTGGCGCTGGGCGTTGATCGGGTTCACGACCCAGCGGGCCGGGTCGCGTCGGAAACCGGGCGTGTCATGCGCGACGCGTTCGCCGAGCGTCACCCGCGCCTTGACGTGGCAGACGCGCGTCGTGCAGCGCAGGATGACCGGTGTCGCGTGCGCTTCCGAGAGTTCGAAGGCGTGCTTCGCCATCTCGAGGGCTTCCTGCGAATCGGCGGGCTCGAGGATCGGCACGTGCGCGAAACGGCCCCAGTAGCGCGAATCCTGCTCGTTCTGCGAAGACGACAGCCCGATATCGTCGGCGATTGCGATCACGAGTCCGCCGGCGACGCCCGGCACGGTGATCGTCATCAGAGCATCGCTCGCTACGTTCATGCCGACCTGCTTCATCGCGCAGAAGGCGCGCGCGCCGGTCAGGCTCGCGCCGATCGCAACCTCGAGCGCGACCTTCTCATTTACCGACCACTGCGCATACAGCTCCGGGAAAAGGCTCAGCGTCTCAAGTATTTCCGTGGAGGGCGTGCCCGGATAGGCCGCTGCAAGTCTGGCACCAGACTCCCAGACGCCCCGCGCAATCGCCTCATTGCCCGAGAGCAGCACGCACTCGCCGGCGGGTGCTAGGGCCGGATGCCCGACGCCGGTGGCTGATCCACTAATCGCCGTTTGCACCATCCGCCCCTCGGATGTCAGCCCGCACCAGATCCGCGGCGGCTGCCGCAGGGATTTCATGCAAGTTTGGACCACAAATGTGGAACTGTTCGTGCAAAATAGCCGGAAGAATGTAAATATTAGCACGAAAACGCCGTAAATTCGGGAACCCGTGCATGAAACCAGTCACATTGGACCGAGCCGATCTCAGCATCCTGCAGGTACTGCAGCGGGAGGGCGACATCACCAACGCCGCGCTCGCCGAGCGCGTGTTCATGTCGCAGTCGCAAGTCTCGCGGCGTCGCCAGGATCTCGAGCGGACCGGGGTGATCCGCGCCTACCGGGCGGACGTCGATCGCAGCAAGGTCGGCCTGTCGGTCGTTGCGTTCGTCAGCGTCACCCTCGTGCGCCACAGCCCTGAGAACTCCAGCCGTTTGCGCGCGCTGATCGCCGAGACGCCGTGGATCACGGATGCGTATGCCGTCTCGGGTGACAGCGATTATCTGTTGAAGGTCGTAGCCCGGGATTTGCGCGAGTATTTCAACTTCGTAACGAATTTCCTGCTCGTGCACGAGACCGTGGAGAAGGTCCGGACCGACATCGTGCTGCACCTCATCAAGGAAGAGGGACCTGTGCCGCTAGAAGGCGCCGCGCCCGGCAATCCATGAGTGAGTTAGGCGCACCGGGTGGGGGGATGCTGCACCGCAGCGAGCTGGCGGGGCTCGCGGCGTGCGTTTCATTCGCCTTTCCCTTACTGCGGCGCACGCCTCGCTGATAGACGATGTAACGGTGCGGCCGCCGTACGCCGCCAGGGCGCCGGGTAACCCAAGGAGCGTCGATGCGCGACACGCTGAAACCAGGCCTGACACTGACTCGCAAGCTGGTGGTCGATCGACCGCGGACCATCGACTTTCTCGGCGAGGAGCTGCGCGTCTACGCCACACCCGAGCTCGTGCGGGATTTCGAGATCACCTGCCGGGAACTCCTGCTGCAACACGCCGATGCGAACGAAGACTCGGTCGGCGTCGGGATCTCCGTGACGCACGCCGGCGCGACGCTGCTAGGCATGGCCGTTGAGATCACCGCCGAGGTCGTGGCGGTCGATGGGCGGATGGTCAAATTCAAGCTCTCGGCACGCGACGACGTCGAGCCCGTGTCGCAGGGAGAGCACACCCGCGCGGTGGTCGACGTCGGCAAGCTGCGGGCCCGGGTCCAGGCGAAGGCGGCGAAGGCCAAATCCGCATGACACGCTACATCATGATCGCCGACCTGCGGCGTTGCGTCGGGTGCCAGACGTGCACCGCGGCCTGCAAGCTGACGAACGCGACACCGCCCGAGATCCAGTGGCGTCGCGTCCTCGACCTCGAGAGCGGTGAGTATCCCGACGTGCGGCGAACGTTCGTCCCGGTCAGCTGCATGCACTGTGGTGACCCGCCGTGCCTCGACGTATGCCCCACCGGGGCAACGTTCAAGCGTGACGATGGTATGGTGCGCATCGACGCTGACATCTGCATTGGCTGTGCGTATTGCGCAGTCGCGTGCCCCTACCAGCAGCGCCACATCGTCAGGCGCCGCGAGTTCGCCTACGGGGTGCACGCGACTGCAGCCGAAGACGCGCGCTTCGACACGCGCTCGATCGCGGTGTCTACCAAGTGCACGTTCTGCAGCGACCGCGTGGACCAGGCGGAATCTCTCGGCCTCACCCCGGGCGTTGATCCGGAAGTCACGCCGGCCTGCGTCAATTCCTGCATCGCCGGCGCGCTCCACTTCGGCGATCGCGACGATCCCGGCAGCAACGTCTCGCAGCTGCTCGCGCACTCAGTCCACTTCCGCATGCAGGAGGAGCTGAACACCGACCCTGGTTTCTACTACATCGCAGAGGGACGGCCGTGAAGAGCAGCGTGGGCCGTGTCGAACCCTGGCGGCAGACCAATTGGGACTGGCGAGCTGCGGGCAACTTCATTGGCGGCGGCTCAGGAACGGGGTTACTGCTGTCGGTGCCTTTCTCGGGCGGTGCGGACGCTCCGCTGCTCACGATGCTCGGCCTCGCCCTGATGGGCGCCGGACTTTCCTGTGTGTGGATGGAGATTGGCCGGCCGTGGCGGGCGCTTAACGTGTTTCGCCGGCCGGCAACGTCGTGGATGACGCGCGAGGCCATGGTTGCGCCGCTGGTGTTCGCGAGCGGCGGCGCGGTCGTCTGGCGCGGCGGCGGAGCACTCGAGTGGCTGGTCGCCTGCCTCGCGCTCGCGTATGTCTACTGCCAGGCGCACATGCTGCAGGGCGGACGCGGCATACCCGCCTGGCGCCATCCGCGTGTCATTCCGCTAATCATGGCGACCGCGATCGCCGAGGGTTCCTGCCTGTGCCTCGCGGTGCTGGCGGCAGCGGGACAGGTTGCGACCGCCAGCGCGCTTCCGTGGCTTGCTGTTGCGGCATTGCTCGCGCGGGCCGCGGTGCTGACTGTGTACCGACGCGGTCTCAGCGGCGCAGCGCCGACTCAGTCCCTCGCGGTGCTCGACGGCTACCTGGTTGCCGATCGGCTGCTGAGCGCGGTGGCCGTCATGGGTATCGCGGCCGGGGCAACCCTGGCCGGCGGCCGGTGGCTGCTGGTGTGCGCCGGCCTCGCGGCAGTCGCGGCGGGCTGGCTCCTCAAGTTCACGATTGTCGTGCGGGCGGCATTCAACCAGGGCTTCTCCCTGCCAATGCTGCCGGTACGCGGCCCCGGTCACGCCGCTTCGGGCGTGAGACCGGGTTGGTAAGCGGAAAGGCGGCAGGTACGGCATGTACGAGGTGCGTATGCACGGCCGGGGCGGCCAGGGCGTCGTGCTCGCGGCGACGATCCTCGCGACCGCGCTCGTCGAAGAGGGCATGTACGCCGTCGCGGTGCCGTCGTTCGGCTTCGAGCGGCGTGGCGCGCCGGTGGCGGCGTTCCTGCGCGCCGACCGGAAAGAAATCCGCCAGATGACCAACATCTACCGGCCGAATTGCATTCTGTGCCTCGACCCGACTGTCGCGCGTACGGTCAACATCTTCGACGGCGTGCAGCCGGGCGGGACGTTGGTGCAGACGACGAACAAGACGCTGACCGAGCTCGCGGTGCCGTCGGCGATCACCACCGTCGGGCTCTGCGATGGCGTTGCGATCGCGCTGTCGATCTTCAGGCGCGCGATCACCAACACGATCATGCTCGGCGCCCTGGCGAAGACGACCGGGCTCGTGTCGCTCGCTGCACTGCAGGCCGCGCTCAAGGATTCCGAGTTCCGTGATGCGGGGCTGGCGCAGAACTTGGCGGCGCTGCAGCGCGGCTACGACGAGACGACCGTGCACCACCTCGACCGCAAGCTGGCCGCATGAAGATCCAGTCGCGGTCGTTCTTCGACAGGGCAGGGGTTCCGGACGATCTGTGCCCGATCGCTACGCAGGCGAATCCGATGCTGCCCGGAGACTGGCGCAGCCTGCGTCCGGTCGTCGACCGCGACAAGTGTGTCAAGTGCGCTGTCTGCTGGCTCTATTGTCCGGTGCAGTGCGTCGTCGAGAAGCCGGCATGGTTCGATTTCGACCTCGCTACCTGCAAGGGTTGCGGCATCTGCGCCGAAGAGTGCCCGCAGCGGGCGATTCGTATGATCGAGGAGGGCGGCTGATGGCGGCCGTGGCCCAGCCCGAACGGCGCAGGTTCATCGTCTGCGATGGCAACGAGGCCGCGGCACTCGCGGTCGCGCTGGCCCGCGTCGACATGGTCGCCGTGTATCCGATCACGCCGCAGTCGTCGCTGGTCGAGTACCTGGCGAAGTTCATCGCCGACGGCAAGCTCGCGGCCGAGCTGGTCGACGTCGAGGGTGAGCACAGCGTGCTGTCGGTGCTGCAGGGCGCTGCGCTCGCGGGCGGGCGCACTTACACGGCGACCTGCGGCCCAGGACTCGCGTTCATGTTCGAGCCGTACCTGCGAACGCCGGGGCTGCGGCTGCCGATCGTGATGTCGATCGTCACCCGGGACACGCTCTCACCGCAGAGCGTCTGGGGCGGACACCAGGACGCGATGGCGGTGCGGGAGGCCGGCTGGATCCAGATGTACTGCGAGACCGTGCAGGAGGTTCTTGACACCGTCGTCATGGCGTACCGGATCGCCGAGGACCACGACGTCATGCTGCCGGTGAACGTCTGCCACGACGGCAACTACCTTTCTTATGGCAGCACGCGCATCGAGCTGCCGTCGCAGGAAGTGGTCGACGAGTTCCTTCACGCGCCCGACGTCAACTGGCATGCTGCGCTCGATCCGTTGCATCCGATGGCGATCGATCGATTGACAGGTGGCGCCGGTGGCGTCGGGCCGGGGCTGTTCGTCGCCTACCGCAAGGGACAGTGCGCGGGGATGCACAACGCCCTGCAGGCGATCACCGCGACCCACGAGACCTGGGGCCGGCTGACTGGCCGGCCCCACGCGCCGCTGATTGAGAAGTACCGGATGGACGGCGCCGAGTTCGCGATCGTGACGCTCGGCTCCATGACGGGTGCCGGCAAGGACGCGGTCGACGCGGCGCGCGAGCGCGGCGTGCCGGTCGGCCTCGTCAAGGTCAAGACCTACCGGCCCTTCCCGGTGCAAGCGCTCGCCGCGGCACTACGCGGCATCACCGCGATCGGCGTCGTCGATCGCTCCGTCGATTTCGGCTGGAACTGCGGACCCATGTACCGCGACACGCTGGGAGCGCTGTACCACGTCGCCTCGCCGGCGCGAACGCAGTCCTTCATCGGCGGGCTGGCAGGCGCCGACATCACGGTCGAGGATTTCGGGCGTGTCATCGATACAACCGCGGCGCTCGCACGCGGCGGTGGCGCCTCCGCCACGATATGGCTCAACCAGCAGGGCTGACCCCAGCATGCCCGACCGCAAGCACGAGACCCATTACCTGATCGCTGGCGCGAGCCACGCGGCGCTCGCGGCGCTGCATGCGATTCGCCTCGTCGACGGCGACCGACCGCTGACGGTCATTGCGAAAGACGACAGCCTGCCGTACTCGCCGACAGTGCTGCCGTACGTCGTGTCGGGCCGCTCGGACCCGGACACAGTTTTGCTGCGCGATGACAAGTACTTCGCCGACCACAACGTATGCTACCTGCGTGGCCGTCATGTCACCTCCCTCAACACGGCGGAACACGCTGCAACGCTGAGCGACGGGATCCGCGTGCGCTTCGAGAAGCTGCTGCTCGCCACCGGCGCGCGCCCGGCCGTGCCGCCTATTCCAGGACTCGCCGAATCTCCGTACCACGCACTGCGTACCCTCGAGGACGCGCGGCGGCTGCGGGAGCGGCTGCCGACGACGTGCCACGCGGTCGTGATCGGCGGCGGCCTGATCGGCATGCACGCGGCCGAGAACGTGCGCAAGGGCGGCGCGCGGGTCACGGTCATCGAGATGCAGGCCCACGTTCTGCCGGCGTACTTCGACGCCGACGCGGCGGCACGGATCGAGCGCGCGTTCGCGACGGCGGGTGTCGAGATCCGGACGGGCGCGCGCGTCGAGCGGATCATTCCCGGCGCGCCGGACAGCACCCTCGAGCTCACCGACGGCACGCGGGTGACGGCCGACCTGCTGCTCGTCGGCACGGGGGTCGTTCCGGTCACCGACTACCTCGACGGCTCCGGAATCGCGACAGATCACGGCATCCTCGTCGACGATACGATGCGCACGAACGATCCGAGCGTCTGGGCGGCCGGCGATGTCGCGCGGGCCCGCGACTTCTTCGGCAGCGCCCCCGTGCTGAATGGCATCCTTCCGGATGCGGTTGAACAGGGCCGGATCGCCGGCATGGCGATGGCGGGGGACCATGCGGTGCGGCCATACCGCGGCGCCGTGCCGCTCAACACGTTCGGCTTTTTCGGTAACCACGCACTCGCGGTCGGCAGCAACCTCGCGCCGCCGGGCGCGGACGTCATGCTGCGCGCCGATCCCGCTGGCGATCGCTACCTGAAAATCGTGCTGCACCAGGACCGCCTGCACGGCATCTTTGGCATCAACGTGCCCTTCGACGCCGGCGTGATGTGGGAGCTGATCGTGAGGCGCGTCGAGCTCGGGCCACTGCGAGCGCGATTCCTCGAGCAACCCCAGGAAACGGCGCGGACGCTGATGTCCCGCCTCTGGCGCTGAGGGTCGCACGATGCCTGGCTATACGACGATCGCTTTCAAGCCCGACCGCTGCAACGGTTGCGGCGAGTGCATGACTGCCTGCGCGCTTGCCAAGACCGGGTCGCCGTCGGCCGCGCGCTCGCGGATCCAGATCACGCTGGGGGCCGCGCAGGGCGAGTTCGAACTCGCGATCTGTCGCCAGTGCGGGGATCCACGCTGCGTCGACAACTGTCCGGCCGGTGCGCTCAGCAAGCATGCCGCGACTGGGGTCATCGACTGGGACGGCGGCATGTGCATCGACTGCCTGCTTTGCACCGTCGGCTGTACCTACGGCGGCATCATGCTCGACCCGCAGGCACATCGCGTCGCCAAGTGCGACATGTGTGACGGCAACCCGGCCTGCGTCGCGGCCTGCGCGCCCGGTGCGCTCAAGTACCTGACGACGGCCCGCATCTACAACGAGGTCGGGGACCTCGAGGATCTGTTCGTTCCAGGACTTGGCGGCTGCCAGGGCTGCAATACCGAGCTTCTGATGCGGCACTCGCTGCGGCGCATCGGCCCGAATACCGTCGTCGCGGCTCCGCCCGGCTGCGTGCCGGGAATGGGTGCGGTCGGCTACAACGGTCTCACCGGCACGAAGGTGCCGGTGTTCCACCCGCTGCTGACAAATACGGCCTCGATGCTGAGCGGCATCAAGCGTCAGTACAAGCGGCGGGGCCGCGAAATCACTGCGCTTGCGCTCGCCGGGGACGGCGGCGCCTCGGACGTCGGCTTCCAGTCCTTGTCCGGCGCGGCTGAGCGCGGCGAGGAGATGCTGTTCCTGGTCATCGACAACGAGGGCTACATGAATACCGGCATGCAGCGCTCGAGCTGTACGCCATACGGTGCCTGGACGACGACGACCCCGGTCGGCCGCGAGTCGATGGGCAAGACCCAGGATGCGAAGAACCTGCCGCTACTGATGGTCGCCCATCGCTGCGCGTATGTCGCAACCGCGTCCACGGCGTTCATGGAGGACTTCTATGCGAAGCTCGACAAGGCGTTGCAGTCTTCAAAGCGGGGCTTCGCGTACCTGCACGTCTACTCGCCCTGCACTACCGGCTGGCGCTTCCCTGCGCAGAAGAACATTGAGGTAGCCCGCAAGGCGGTCGAGACCAACTTCGTGACCTTGTGGGAGTTCACGCCGGAGACGGGACTGCGGCTGACCCATCCTGTCGACAATCCGCTGCCGCTCGCCGAGTACCTGCACGTGCTCGGCAAGTACCGCCACCTCGCGCCCGAGCAGGTCGAGCACATCGAGCGGCACGTCGTGGAAAACGTCGCGTTGATCAAGCGACAGGCGACGGTGGCCGCGCCGCCGAGCTGACCGCCTAGCGGCACGCGGCGCACGGATGACGTGCCGCCGCTTCCCGGGCACGCTCCCGCGTCACCGCGCCCGATTCAGTCGGTCTGCCGTCGAGCCACGCGCGGACTCGCTCAGGCGGCTGCGCGCCTCACGGCAACCCGCACCAAGTCCGCGCCCGAGCCATTCTCGTCGGTGAGCTCGAGTGCCATCGGCGCGACGGTATTGAGGCTCGGCCACTTGAGGTCCTTTGCGTACGGCGTCGCCCAGTGGTCGAACTGGCCGATGATCAGGAGCGTATCGGGCCGGATCCCCTGCATCGGCACCGCGGGTCCGCGTGTGGTCGCGATCACGGAGCGAATCTCGAGCGGGTCGCCGGCTTTGATGCCGAGCCGCTCGGCGGTCCCGGCATTGATGATGACGCCGCCGTGACCCCGGACGTTGCGCGCCACCTCGGCCATCAGGTGAATCGCAGCGTTGTTGCCGGCGACATACTGCATGCTCTTTGCCGTGATCAGCCAGAACGGATAATCCTCCGGCCGGTGACCGCGGCGAATCAGATCCTTCTCCCACACCCCCGCGAAGTCGTGCCACACGGGCAACGGCTGGTACTCCAGCAGCTGCTGGTCCCACCAGTGGATGCCACTCTCGTGCATGCGCCGGGCGAGCTCCCGCCCGGAGCGCGTCAGCCGTTCCTGGTAGGGGAGCTCGAACCGCAGCTTGTGGCGCCGCAGTGTCGGGTACAGGTACCAGTCCTTTTGCGCAAACGGCTTTGTCAGAAAGCCGTGCTCCTTGAACCACGCGAGGCCGTGCGTGGACTCACCCTGCGTGAGGTCAAAGCTCGTGGCCCGGCAGACTGCGTCCCAGATCTCGTCGACCGAATGCGGCTGTGCCGGATTGAGCGAGAAGTCGCGCCGTTCCGTCTTCAGCTTCGCGCCACAGACGCCGCGATTGATTGCGGTGTTGTAGGCCTCGAGGAGACCTGTGCGGCGCGCGAGCTCGGTCGCGATCCAGGTGAAGTCCCGTGCCTCGCCGCGCGGTGCCACCGCCGGCTGGCGCAGCACCCAGCCTTCGTGGTCCGAGTACTGTTCGACGAACTTAGTCCTGCCGAGCCGGATCAGCTGTGTCGACTCGAGATCAGTCGCATCCGGCAGCAGGATGTCCGCCATGTGATTCGTTTCGTCGGGCGTGAACGCGAAACAGACCGTGAACGGAAAGTTCGCCATGGTGTCGGCGATCGCGCGTGTGTCCCAGAACGCGATCGCCGGGTTCGTGCGGTAGGCGAACCAGATCTCGGGCTTGGTCGGCGTCGGCCAGTTCTGTGGGACGTGCGTCTGGAACATCCACGCGAGGTGGGTGGGCCCGAGCGCCTGGCTCCAGGCGCCGGCGTCGCCGCTCAACGGCACCAGCGTGCGATGGCCGTTGCGGCCAGCGGGCGTCTTGACCCAGGACTCGACGCGGGTTGGGTTCAAGGCGCTCTGCATGAACCCGTCCGCTCCCGGGATGACGCTCTGCAACCGATCATCGTGCGGCCGATTGATGCGCACGGTGGTGCCGAGCGTGCCGCCCGGCACCTCGAGTGCGCCGACCAACACCGCGAGCAGGGTGCGCGCCCAGCAGCACTCGTATGCGCCCCAGCCGTTGTTGACCGTCTTGCCGAGCGTCACCGAGACCGGCCGGAATGGCATCAGTGCGCCGTCGATCTCGATCGTCTGCCCGACGCAGGCTTGCTCGAGATATTCGTTCGCGACGCGGCGGATCCTCGCGGCAGGCACGTCACAGATGGCAGTGGCCCATTCGGGGCTGTACTGCCGCATGTGCTCGACGAGCAGCGTGAAGGCCGTCGGCGCGCTGACGTCGCGACGTTCCCAGCGGTCGTCGTCGGCGCCGATCTCGACCGCGCTCGCGACGTGGACAGTGCCCTCGAGCAGCGGTTCCGCGGCATCGGCGTCAAAGGCCACCGCGGTCTTCCGCCGCGCATCCCAGATGAGCGGCTTCAGCGTCGCCGGGTCGCGCAGGTAGTAGCCCGCCGGTCCGACGAGGTATGGCGATGAACTCGTGTCGCGCAGGAACGCGACGTCGAGGTGCTCGCGCGGATGCTCGTGAAGCATCACGTGGATCATCGCGAACATGAAGGCCGAGTCGGTCTTCGGCTTGATCGGGATCCACTCGGCGGATGCCGCTCCGGTGACCGACAGGTGCGGCTCGATCTGGATGCGTTTTGCGCCACGGACGCGCGCCGCGGCGTGGCGAGCCACCGCGCACACCCCGCCGGTGACCTCGTTGTTGGCGCCGAAGGAGAGGTTGAGGCGCGTATGCGGCGTGTCGGCCGAGACCGTGAAGGCGCGGTGCCAGTACTCGCCGAACAGGTGCTCCGAGTGCATGCACTTCACGCCCTGCCCGGAGCCAAAGCTGTAGTCGACCGGGCCCCACGCTGCAAGGAACGCCGGGAATGCGCCCATGTAATAGGCGGGCGTGCCGCCGTTACCGAACGTGACCGCCACCCGCGGCAGCCCGCCGGCGTCGAGCGTGCCGCGGGCCCGAATATCGGCAAGCTTGGCCGCCACCGTGTCAAGTGCTTCGTCCCATGAGATCGGCACAAAACCGGGGTCCTGGTCGCGGCCCTTGCGCGGATTGGTGCGCTTCATCGGCGAGAGAACGCGTCCCGGGTGGTAGGTCTTTTCGATGAGGCCGTAGGCCTTCACGCACGGCCTGCCGTCGCCCGGATGCAGGCCGGCGCCGGCGAAGTTCGGGCCAATCTCGGTCGCGACCCCGTCGGTGACCTTGACCGTCAGCAGGTCCGGTCCCGCGACACAGTTGTAGCAGTACGTCGGGACCTGCCGCGTGGACGACGATGCAGCCGGCTCAGTCATGTCGAACTCCGCACTCCAATTCGAACTTGGTAGCACATTGGCGCCAAGTGGGCCGCATGGAAAACCGAGGGTCTGGAGGTTGGCAGCTGCGGATCGTGCTGCACCGCAGCATTCCTCTCAGGGGCCGGTCTTGAGCATGGGCATGACGAGCGACCAAGCCGGCGACGGAACTCTCCGGGCGCACCACAGATCCGTTCACTGACCCGACCAATCAACTGCGTGAAGCCGCTGGCACTCCGAGCGGGCGACCCTTCCATGTTCACCGCCCAACTCGCGGGTCGACCAACGCGGCGGAAGCCGCGCATCCGGTATCAAATGTACTGGCCGGCGTCGACGCGCAGCACTTCGCCGGTGATAGCGCGCCCGCCGTCGGAGAGCAGGAACAGGACGGCTCGCGCGATGTCCTCTGGCTCCGCCAGCGCCGCGAGCGCGGCCTCGTGGCGAGCCTGCGCAGTGACTTCCGGCGGCACGGACCGCGCCATCTCGGTGAGTACCATACCGGGCGCGACCGCGTTCACCGTGACACCCTTCTTGCCGAATTCCTTCGCAGCGGTTTTCGTGAGTCCG
>Ga0181521_10003715_pt1 | contig 17817 bp, 9 predicted proteins | sample PEATcosm2014_Bin_32_FD_119764 | JGI IMG/M metagenome (GOLD analysis project Ga0181521, IMG submission 119764) | Peatland microbial communities from MTU Mesocosm Facility, Houghton, MI, USA - PEATcosm2014_Bin02_60_metaG | ecosystem: Environmental > Terrestrial > Soil > Wetlands > Peat | place... | reverse complement strand
CGCGCCCAAGCGCTGCCCAACCGGCTGCTCGTCTGTGCGCTGCCTGCGGGGCTGCCGCTCGCATCCGGCCCGATCTGGCCGCGTCTGGAAAAGCAGGGACGGTGGATTCCGCTGCAGGCGCCGTTTGGGACGATGTTGGAGCTGCTGGTGGAAGCCGTGGCTGCCCGCAAGCCACGCCCGGAGACCGAGCCTTTGGAGTGCACGTGGGCCTTGGAATGCGCCAGCCGCATCACCCAAATGCCGGCAGCCGCGCACCTTGTGGCGCTGTCATTCGACGCGCTCGGCCCCGTGCGCCGCGAGTTCCTCAAGCGCTTGAACGTCATCCCGAAGGACCTGCGCGCCATGGATGCCACGTACAACGATCTGCGGCGGCTCGAGTTCAAGGCGGAGGCCCCGCTGGGAACGCCGCGCATTCGCGAATTCGTCCGCACCCTATTTCTGAGCGGCAACGGCGCTCTGCTGTTCGGGAACTCGTTTGTCGAGTGGGGAGCCGCCGAAGCGCTGAGGCGTGTCCAACCGGCAGCGCTGTTCTGTTGTTTCGGCATCCGCCCCAAACTGAAGCCGTTCAGCAGCGTGGTGCTATTTGAGGATCAGAACCGCGCCAATCCGACGCCGGACCAGCCCGACCCGGCGGGATCCCTCATCGACATCCGTCCGCTAACGGAATACGTTTATCTGAATGCCAGCCGCCAGCGTGCGCGCACCGCTGCGATATTCGCCGCGCCCGAACTGGACCGTGCGCTGATCCTGGCGCCACCAGAGTTCATGCCGCCAGGCAGCCCCCTGGCCGCCGCGGACCTCTGCGCCACGGCAGTCCAATGGCTGGGGTAAGGTGGCGCACGCTTTAGCGGGGGTGCCCTCTGGGCCCGGCGAACTTCAGTTCGCCGTCTCGAGTTTCTGCATTCGGTGAGCACAGCAATGGAGGGCGGGCTTGAGCCCGCGCGGGGCTTAAGCCCCGCTCTTCAGCGAGCGAAGCTCGCCAAGCGGCGAACTTCAGTTCGCCGTCGAGGCGGGGAACTGTCGGCTGAAGCCGACCGCGGCCCGCTAAAGCGTCGCTAAAGCGTGCGCTACAGGGCGGCCGCTACGGCTTAGCCGGCATGCCTTCGCCCTGTTTCAGCCTGCCCGAATGGCGAGGCCCGGACTCCTCCGCATCAATGAGCTGCGTCTGAATGGCGTATTCTTTCTTGGCCTCTTCGGGCTTGCCCACGCGGTCGTACACCCGGCCCAGGCGGAAGTGCGCTTCCGAGCTTTTCGGATTCAGCTCGATGGCCCGCCGCAATTCCGGTACGGCGCTCTCCAGGTCGCCCTTCTGCTCCAGCGCTTTTGCCAGTTCCAAGTGCGATTCCCAGTAGTCCGCCTTCAGCGAAATCGACTTGCGCAGCAACGCTTCGGCCTTGTCATCGTCGTCGCCGCTCATCAGCAAGGCCTTGCCGTACAGATAATTGCTCCGGTAATTCTCCGGGTCGTTGTCGGCCGCCGACTTGAACGCCGCCAGGATCCGAGGCAAGCGGCTGGGCGTATGGTCCATCGTGCGCGCGATGAAAATGTAGGGCTGCTCCACTGTCGGATCCATCCTGATCGCGTTCAGAAATGTGTCGAGGGCATCCGAGTATCGTTCCAAGGCGTAGTATGCGATCCCTAGAATCAGTTCCAACTGCGCGCTACGGGCGAAAATCTTCTTGCCGGCCTCGACCACCCGCACAGCCATCGGCGCCTTTCCGGCTATTAGGTAATCGCGTGCCGCCCGGAAATAATAGTCTTCTTCGTAGCGGTTCAGGCGGATGGCATGTTCCATCTGTTCAGCCGCGTCGTTGGGTCGCTGGTCGATCTCGTAAGCGGCCGCCAGCAGAGCCCGCAGATCCGCGCGGTCCTCGATTTGGAGCGCCCGATTCACCAAATTGATGGCGGGTTCGGGCCTGCGGGCCTTCAGGTACAACTCCGCCGCGCGCGCGGCTGCGCTGGCGTCCTCCGGTGTAAGTCGCGCGAATCGCGCGGAAAACTCCGCCGCTTGCTCGTAATTGCCGGCCTCCGAATGGTACAACGCCAGCCCCTTCAGCGCCGCCGGATCGTTGCCCGCCAGCGACGCAGCCTTCCCGATGGCCGACTCTGCCGCACCGGCCTTGTCCAGTTTGTGGTAGGTGTGGGCAAGCGCCAGCCAGACTTCGGGACTGTCCGGCTTCAGCTTGGCGGCGGCTTCCAGTTGCGCCTGCGCAGTCGCAAGCTGGTTCTGCTGCAGCGCGGCCAGCCCCGACCGAAACAACGTTTCGAACGAGGATTGGCCAGCCCACAATAGAAGCAGGAATAGAGGCAACATGAGAGGCTGCTGAAAGCTGATAGCTGAAAGCTGATAGCTTCCTATCGAGAGCTTAGCACCTCGGAAAAAGTCCTCGCAGGGTCCGCCTGGCAAGTCGTCTGCCGGATCACCAGGTGCGTCTCCATCGTGCAGTCGGGCTTCGAAGCCCCCTCCGGCGCCGCGCCGAGGTCCGCCAGCAGCGCCCGGAAGGCTTTTTCGGCGATCTCATTTTGCGATAGCCGCACGGTAGTCAGGGGAGGCTCCGTAAACTGCGCCAGCCAGATATCGTCGAATCCCACAACCGAAATGTCGCGCGGCACCTCCAAACCCGCGCGGCGCAGCGCGCTCAGCATGCCGATCGCCGTGAGATCGTTCGACGCCAGCACGGCCGTGGGAGCGTCAGTCTGCTCCAGCATGCGTGTCATGGCTTCGAGGCCGCCGTCCACCTTGTGGTTGCCCTCCTGCACCAGGGCCTCGTCCTCCCGGATGCCGTAACGGTCCAATGCCTGCAGGAATGCCGACCGCCGGACCTGCGCCGATTTCAATCCCGGTGGACCGCTGATGAACCCGATGCGCCGGTGGCCCAAGGCCACCAGGTGCTCCACGGCTTCGTTCACCCCCATCGTGTAGTCCACGACAATGTTGCTGATGCGCTCCCCGCGAGGCCCCGTATCCAGGAACACCATGGGCACCTTTCCGTGCGCCAGTTGCTCGATCAGATGGTCGTCCATCTCCGAGGTCATGATGGCGACCCCGTCGACCTTGCGCTCCAGCATGCGCCTGACGCAAACGGCCATGCGCGCCGAATCGTAATTGGTGGAGCTCACCAGAATGTCGTAGCCGTGCTGCGCGGCAACGTCTTCGAAACCCTTCACCAACTCGGGGAAAAAGGGATTCGTGATGTCGGAGACGATCAGGCCGATAATCCGGCTTCGCCCCGAGACCAGGGAGCGGGCTTGCGTGTTGGGATAGTACTCCAACTCCTTGATGGCTTTCCAGACCCGCTGGGCGGTTTCCGCATCGACTAGAGCCGGGCTGTTAATGGTACGGGATACCGTAGACGTAGACACACGCGCGCGCCGGGCCACCTCGTGGATGGTGCGCCTGGGCGGGCGCCGATTCGAAGGCGGCGTAACAGGTCTCACGGCTCGTTTATACCTCTGCTTTCGCCCGCAATCAAGGGGCGAAATGAGGTTTTAATAGAAAAATATTAAAAACCCTTGACACCGGGCGCGACCTCGCGTAAAATCGACTGCAAACGTTATCATTTGCGGCGGCTTTGCGCGACTCCGGTTGGGAGCCGCTCGAGCTGCAAGGGGTTGTTTACATTTTTATGCAGTTTTGGCGGTCATTCTGGCCTATTTACATCTATTAGCGAAACCAGGGAGGAAAACTATGCGCCGAGTTGCGATCCGAGCAGTCCTTCTGGGACTGCTCCTTGTAGTTGCCGTTTTTGCTCAAAGAGATCTTGGTACGATTGCGGGCACCATCACCGACCCGACGGGTGCCGCCATACCTAACGCTAAGGTCACCATTACCGAAGTCGCTACCAACCTCACGTACACGCTGATATCCAGCTCAGCCGGCGAGTACGTGCGCCCGGCCCTGAAGCCGGGCATTTACACGGTGTCGGCGGAGGCGCAGGGATTTCGCCGGGTGGCCCAGGAGAACGTGGTGCTCACCGCCGGCGACCGCATCGGCGTCCCGTTGACCCTGCCGGTCGGTAATCTGAGCGAGTCGATTGAAGTCTCGGCCAATGCGCCGCTATTGCAGACCGAGAATACCGCTCAGGGCGCCGATCTGAACACGGCCGAGGTGAGCCAGTTACCGTTGGGCGGCCAGCGGGTGTTTGCCTACCTGGCGCGGCTGTCGCCAGGCGTTCTGACGGCTGAACCGGGCGCGCGTGACGCGCAGAACGGCGGTTTTTCCGCCAACGGCGTGCGATCCACGGGCGAGAACAACTTCCTGCTGAACGGTGTCGATAACAACGTCAACGACATCGACTTCATCAATCAGACCTCGTACGTGATCGGACCTTCGCCGGATGCCATCGGCGAAATGCGCATCCTGACCAACGGCTACAACGCCGAGTACGGCCGGGCCGCGGGCGGCGTGATAGACGTTGCGCTGAAATCGGGCACCAATTCGCTGCACGGCTCGCTTTTCGAGTACCTGCAGAACACCGACCTGAATGCCGACCGCTGGGAAAACAACTTGGCGGGCGTGGGTCGTCCCCCGCTCAAGCAGAACCAGTTCGGCGCCACCGCCGGGGGACCGATCGTCAAGAACAGGCTGTTCATGTTCGGCGATTACCAGGGCACCAAAATCGGAACTGCCGGCGGCGTGGTGCAGAACCTGGGCTATGGTGAGTTCTTGACCATTCCCACGCCGGCTATGGTGAAGGGCGACTTTTCAGGGCTGCTAGGCGGGGCCATCGGCACCGATCCGATTACCGGCAACCCCATCCTGCAGAATGAGCTTTTCGACCCGGGCACCACCCAGTGCAACGCCGCGGGCGCGTGCACGCGCAATCCCTACCCCAATAACCAGATCCCGACGACTGCCATGGACCCGTCGGCCGCCAAGATTGCGGCTCTTTATCCAGCCCCGAACCAGCCTGTAATCAATGGAAACTACCCCCAGAACGACTACTATGCGCTCACCGCCGGAGCCTTCCGAACGGATCAGGGAGACGGGCGCGTGGACTACAAGATCGACGACAAGGACAGCCTCTTCGGCAGTATCAGTTGGTCCGATACCAACAAATCCAACGTGCCGCCATTTCAGGGCGCGCTCGATGGCGCCAATTTCTACGGCGCCAGCGAACAGGACCTCGGCCGCAATGCCCAGATCGGCTATACCCGCATCTGGTCTCCGACGTTCATTTCGGAAACGCGCATTGCCTACAGCCGCCTGGTGACCGCGCGCACGCAGCCCAACGCCAACACAGACGAATTCAAGGCATACGGTCTCGCCGGTCTGGATCCCACCACCACGCTGAACGGCGGCCTTCCGCAGTTCGGCATGGGAAACTACAGCCAGATTGGCGCGAACGACTGGCTGCCGACGAAGGAATACAGCAACGTCTACGACTTTATCCAGAACGTGGCCATTACCAAGGGAAGCCATGCGTTCAAGTTTGGCGCTGAAGTCAAGCCCATCGGATTCCCCTTCTTTCAGGTGCCTTATCCGCATGGCGAAATGAACTTCTCGCGGAACGAAACCGCATTCCCATCGACCGCGGCGGACACCGGTGGCAGGAACGGCTACCTGAATGCCGACACGGGCGACGACTTTGCATCTTTCCTGCTCGGCGCGATCGATAACGGGCAAATCTCGACCACCAACTTCGTCTCTTCGAAGCGCCAGTCCTACGACTTCTACGCCCAGGACGACTATAAGGTCACACCCAAGCTGACCATTAACTATGGCTTGCGCTACGAGCTGTGGTCGCCGATCGGCGAGTCGTTCGGACGCCAGTCCAATTTCGACTACAACACGCTGACCCTGCAAATCCCGAACGGGCCCAGCTCCAACGCGCCCCTGCCCCCGAATTTCAACACCCCGTACACGCTGAACGGCGTCACCTTCCCGGCCGATTTCCCGAACGTCACGGTGTGCCGTGGCTGTGTTTCCAAGTACCTCATCCCGTGGGACAAACACGATTTTGGCCCGCGCCTGGGCTTCGCGTATAACGTTCGGCCGAAGACCGTGATCCGCGCCGCGTATGGCATCTTCTATGGCGGCGAGGAACAGCAGGGCGGAAATCCGAACCGCGGCGAGTCGGCGCCGTTCAACGAGTCTCCGCAACTGAACCGGCCGCCGGGCGTCGGCAATTTCCAGCCCGATCCATACTTTGCGAATGGAGCGGCCACCGGTGGAATTTCCTATGGGTATCCCACCACCGTGTTCACCACGTATCCCGTTAGTTCTCTCCAGTTCCGGGAAGTGTCGGAAGACTTCCGGAACGCCATGGTGCAGAAATGGAATATCGCGGTTCAGCAGGAGTTGGGGCACCAGATGGCCCTCGAACTCGGTTACCAGGGCAACCACTCGTCGCACCAGCTCTTGCAGCCCGATTTCAACGCGTGCCCCAACTACCCGACGCTGAATTCGAGCATCACCTGCGCAGACCTCCGGCCGTATCCCGATATCGGCAGTATTTCGGGAACGGCTTCGTTCGGCTACGGCGACTATAAAGCTTTTACCGCGAAGCTCGAGAAACACTTGTCGGCTGGGTTGCAGTTCATCAGTTCCTACACTTTGGGCCATGCCATGGCCACCAGCGGCACCACGCTCAGCGGTTCGAACAATTTCCAGACCGTCAGCAACGTCAACTTAAGCCTGAACTATTCCAACGCGGCGTGGGACATCCGCAACAACTTCACCACGGGCTTAACCTACGATCTTCCCTTCGGCCGAGGCAAACAGTTTGCCTCTAGCATGAACAGAGCTGCGGATGTGATCCTCGGTAATTGGCAGCTCAATGGCATTTTGACACTGCACAGCGGCCAGCCGTACACGGTCAGCGCCGGCGGCTGCCAAGGTGTGTGGGCCGGCTGCTTCCCCGACGTGTCCGGCGACCCCAACGCCGCGCCTGCTGGGGGCCGCACGCCCTCGGAGTGGTTCAATACCGCAAACTTCAGCGCTCCGGCATCTCTTACGGAGGGCACTATCGGCGACAACAGAAACTACGGACCGCCGCTCCGGAATCTGGACTTCTCCGTATTTAAGGAGTTCCCGTTTACGGAGCGCATCAAGATGCAGTTCCGGTGTGAGGTGTTCAACCTCACCAACACCCCGCAGTTCAATTTCCCGGACAGTGGCTTTGGTGACTCGGACTTCGGCAAGATCACCAGCACGCTAGCCGGGACCGAGCGGCACATTCAATTCTCGCTGAAATTGCTGTTCTAACCGCACCGCTTACTAACGTGCGCGGCTCAGTAGACTCCGTACTGAGCCGCGACTCCGTACTGAGCCGCGACTCCGTACTGAGCCGCGACTCCGTACCGAGCCGCGACCGTAAGGGAGCGGTTTCGAATCAATGCCCGGCCGATCCTTCGGCCGGGCCTTTTCTTTGTTATCGGGTATGATGAGATTTGTTGAAGCGTCGTGAGTTTTTGGCCGCGCTGGCAGCGTCTGGCTTCTGGGCTTCGAGGGGACACGCCAGCGCGCCGTTCCCAGTCAAGTTCCGGCAGCCGCCGCCCTATGCATCAGCGCTGGCCTTTGTCGAGCCGGGGCTCGATGAATTTCCAGGTGAGAAGGTCGCCATGGAGATCGAAGCGCGCCTGCGCGAGGGCGTGCTTAGCGGCCATCTGGCTTTCGCCTCCGGGTGCCATGGCACATCTCCGGCCGCGCGCGAATATCGCGCCGTCGCGCCCGGCGTGGCCAGCGCGGTCTTCGGCAACGATACAGCCGTCCCATCCGGCTGGCAGAAGTGGCGGGCATCGCTCGGCAAAATCGACAGAGCGCGTTTCTATTCCCTGCCCGGCGATGTCGTACGCTATGAGATCCGCGGGCGCAACGCGGGGCGCCTCGAGTACCGCGTAGGCTACTGGAAACTGGCGTGGGACAACGGCGCAGTCACACGCCTGGAGCCGGTGGAAGAAATCCTGACCTACGGCGACAAGCCCTGGTTCCGGGATGTCACTGGCGCAGCCTTTGCCGGCGAGCCTTCTTTTCCGCAGCAACTCGCGCGCGGCGTCCCTTATTGGCGGTCGCGTCTCGATCCGGCCTGCGGCATCGATCTCTACGGCGAGCTCGGGATCGCGGTGGCGGACATCGACGGCGACGGCTGGGATGAGATTTATGTCCTGCAGCCGGGCGGACTGCCCAACCGGTTGTATAAGAATGATGGACACGGCCGCCTGCGCGACATCTCGAAGCAAGCCGGACTGGATATCCTCGACAACACCCCCAGTGCGCTTTTTGCCGATCTGCGTAACTCCGGTCATCAGGACTTGGTGCTGCTGCGAAACATCGAGCCCGAGCTGTTTCTGAACGACGGCACGGGCCGGTTCACGCACGTTCCCAACGCCTTTCGTTTTGCATCGCCGCCGCAAGGCGCGTTCACCAGCATGGCCGCCGCCGATTACGATCGCGACGGCCGCCTGGATCTCTATCTTTGCTGCTACATCTTCTTCCAGACCGAGGCGCAATACCGCTATCCGGTCCCCTACCACGACGCGCGTAACGGTCCGCCCAATTTCCTCTTTCGCAACCGGCTGGACCGCGACCCGCCCTATTTCGAAGACGTCACGACCGCGAGCGGCATGGACCACAACAACAATCGCTTCAGCTTCGCCGCGACCTGGTGCGATTACAACGGAGACGGCTGGCCGGATCTGTACGTCACCAACGATTTCGGCCGCAAGAACCTGTACCGCAACGATCATGGCCATTTCCGGGATGTGGCCGAAGAGGCCGGCGTCGTGGACCTTGGCCCGGGGATGAGCGCGGCGTGGCTGGATTACGATGGCGACGGTCGGCCCGATCTGTTGGTCTCGAACATGTGGAGCTCGTGCGGCCAGCGCATCGTCAACGACCCTGCGTTCGGCCCCGCCAAGAAAGATCCATCGCTGAGGGACGCCTACCGCAGCCACGTGAAAGGGAATTCGCTGTATCACAACTCGGGCGACGGGACGTTCACCTACACCGGCGATTCGCAGGGCATCGAGATCTGCCCGTGGTCGTGGTCCTGCGACGGTTTCGATTTCGACAACGACGGCAGTCCCGAGATATACATCGCCTGCGGCATGCTGAACAACGGGGGCTCGACCGACCTGATGAGTTACTTTTACCGCCAGGTGGTCGCCAAGTCTCCGGTGAGCTACATGCCCGCGCCGGAATATGAGAATGGCTGGAACGCCATCAACCAGCTCATCCGCCAGGACTACAACTGGGCTGCCCCCGAGCCGAATCTTCTCTTCGCGCGGCGCGCCGGGCGCTACTACAACTTCGCCGGCGTGAGCGGCCTCGACCGGGCCGAAGACAGCCGCGCCTTCGCATTTACCGATATCGATGGCGACGGCAACCTGGATATCGTGCTGAAGAGCCGGCTGGGGCCCCAGGTTCGTATCTTCCAGAACGATTGCGGAGCGGGCCGTAACACGATCGTCCTGTCGCTGCGCGGAACGGAGTCGAATCGCGATGCCATCGGGGCGCGTGTGGAAGTGGATGGGCAAGTGAAATGGCTGGCGGCCGGCTCGGCATACCTCTCGCAGCACACTAAGCGGCTGCACTTCGGATTGGGCGCCCGCGAGCGAGCGGAGAAAGTTCGCATATATTGGCCTTCGGGAAAAGTGCAGGAATTGCCGCCTCTGGCCGCGGGATTCCTCTATGAAGTTACGGAGGGCAGCGCGCAGGTGCGGTCGAAGCCTCTCGCGCCGCGAAAGGAATGGCCGGTGGATGTCGAGTTCCCCGCCGACAACCGCGCTCGTCTCCAGACCACCTGGTTCTGGGAGCCAGTGCCGCTGCCGGAGAAGCGTCGCGGGCCGGCACTGCTGGTGCTGCATGCGGGCGAGCCGCTGCCGCGCTATTCGGTGCCGACGGAGGTCGTGGATCTGCGCAGCGCTCCCTCCGAGCTGGCCGCCGCCTATGCCATTTTCCGGCGCTACCTGTTCGACCATCGCGTGGATCTGGAAACGCCGCTCTGGATGCTGATCGATTCGGCTGGCCGGGTGCGCAAGATCTATGCTGAAGCGCCTGCTGCTGCCGCTGCAGCGGCAGACTTGCGCGGTGTCGACGGGCCGGTGCCGGACGCGCGCTCGCTGCCATTCAACGGCGTGTACTATGGCCAGCCGACGCGGGATTACTTCAAGATCGGCGGCGCGATGTGGATGGCCGGTTACGGCGAGCAGGCGCTGCCGTACCTGGAAGAGGCACTGAGCCGCTCTCCGGACAATACCAAGATTCTGGACGCTATCGGCCGCATCCAGCTTGAGGCGAACCGGTTGGGACCGGCACGCGAGGCGCTGGAGCGTGCCACGCGGCTGGATCCCGGTTTGCCGGAGGCCTGGAACGATCTGGGCGGAGTGGAATCCGCCGCGGGCAATTCGCAGGCAGCGATGCGCATGTACGAACGGGCGCTGGCGATCAACCCCGACCTGCCCTACGCGCTGGTGAATGCAGCGCAGGAGCAGGAAAAGCTGGGTAACACGGCGGAGGCCGAAAAGCTGTACCGGCGTGCGCTGGCCGTCGACCCGCGCACCGGAGACGCTGCCAACAAACTGGGGCTGCTGCTGGCCAAGGCAGGGCGGACCGATGAAGCGCGCCGGTTGTTCGAACAGGCAATCTCCCTGCAACGCGACGATGCCTCGGCCATCAATAACCTGGGCGTGCTGTACGCGAATCTGGGCCAAGCCAACGACGCCATCGCCGCATTTCAGTACGGCATCCAGGTAGCGCCGGACGTGGATATACTGTACTTGAACCTGTCGCGAGCGTGGCTGCGCCTGGGCGAGCGCGACAAGGCGCGCGAAGTGATGCGGTCTTTGCTGGCGCGCAAGCCGGGGTATCCACTGGCCGAAAAGGCGCTGCGGGAGTTGGAGGAACGATGATTATCCCGATCTGTTTCATGCTGGCTGCGAGCGGCGGCAACCTCGACCGGCTGACGAGAGAGATTGCCGCGTCCGGCCAGGCCGTCGAACTCGCCACACCGCCCTCCGAGCGCGTGGCCCCGCCGGCGCAGATCGCGCCGGGACCGCCTCCGCTGCTGTCGTTCCGTTATTACGAAGGACAGCAGCGGCATCGTTTTTCTAATGCGGAGCTGATGCTCGATGATGCCGGACATTAGCAGACGCGTGGCGCACGCTTTAGCGTGCAGCGGCGAACTTCAGTTCGCCGTTCTGTTGATAGCCGTGTCAGGCCTTCTGTTGGCCGAGTCGGCCACCGAGCAAGGGGTGATTGCGTTTCAACAGGGGCACTATAGTCAGGCGAGCAAGTTACTCGCGGATGCCGTCCGCAGCAACCCGCGCGACGAGCATGCGCGGACCTTCCTCGCCCTAACGCGGGCGGCCACCGGCCATTGCCCCGAAGCGGTCCCGGATCTTACGGACCGCTTCCAGAAGTCGGAGAATCCGGACTTGGCCCGCCTCGCCGGACTGGCCTTGGCACAGTGTCTCGCCGCGCAGGGCAACACGCCCAAGGCGGTCTCGATCGCCGATCAGCTCGCAGCGAAGTATCCCGACGACGCCGATGTGCTCTACCAGGCAGCCCGCGTTCACATGCGAGCCTTCAATGACGCGACGCGGCGGATGTTCGAAAAGACGCCCGCCTCCTACCGCGTCAATCAGCTTTCGGGTGAGATCTTCGAGACGCAGAACAAGTTCACGGAGGCGGCCGCCGAATATCGTAAGGCGATCGAGAAGAACCCGCGGGCGCTTAACCTGCACTTCCGCCTGGGCCGCGCGATTTTGCTCGAGTCGCACAGCCCGGAAGCGCTGGCCAAGGCGCAAAAGGAATTCGAGGCCGAACTGGCGCTGAACGCCGAAGACGCCGCGGCCGAGTTCCAGATCGGGCAGATCCTGGACGCCGGCGGCCGGCGCGACGCGGCTCTCGGGCATTTCCAGAAGGCCCTCGAACTGAGCCCCGACTTTCCCGAAGCGGCCCTGGCCGTCGGCCGAATTCGCGTGCAAGCCAAGCAGTACGCCGAGGCGATCCCGTTGCTGGAACGGGTGGTCGCGACGCAGCCTCGCAACGAGGCGGCGCACTACAGCCTGATGCTGGCCTATCGCAATTCCGGCCAGATGGACAAGGCGCGGCGGGAGCAGGAGGAGCTGCAGAAGCTGCAGCATCCGCCCGAGGGCGAGTTCACCGATTTCCTGAAACGGCTCGGCGAGAAGGCGCCCCAGCAGTGAGAGTCCCGTGGGGCAGGCCCTCGGCCGGGGTGCCCTTTGGGCCCGGCCTCTCAGGCCGCCCGAACGGGTCGCCAATAGCATACGGCGGTTTTTCGACCGTGCGGCTGATAGCCGCCGTTCTTGCAGTGGCTCTTTTCGCGGCCACCCAGCCCGGACCTGACTTCCGCGACATCGGCAAGGAAGCCGGCCTCACCGCTTCCTTCCCCAACGGCGGCGATAAGAGCAAGGCGTACATTATCGAGACCACAGGCAGCGGGGTGGCCTTCATCGACTACGACAACGATGGCTACCTCGACATCTTCGTCCTTTCCGGCGACGGCGGAACCAACCGCATGTACCACAACGACCACAATGGCCACTTCACCGATGTCACCGCCGAACTCGGTCTGACCTCATCCGGCTGGGCGGAAGGCGTCTGCGCGGGCGACTATGACAACGACGGATACACCGACCTGTTCGTTACTTACTGGGGTCAGAACCGTCTCTACCGCAACGTGGGCGGCAAACGGTTCGAGGACGTCACGGCGAAGGCTCATCTGACTCAGGACCGCGTTCGTTACAATACGGGCTGCACGTTCCTGGACTACGATGGCGATGGACACCTCGACCTGTTCGTGGCCAACTACCTGAAATTCGACTTCGCCACCACGCCGAAGGCGGGCTCCAATCCTTACTGCTTCTACCGCGGCATGGCGGTCAACTGCGGACCGCGTGGACTCCCGTTCGAAACCAACCTGCTGTACCACAACAAGGGCGATGGAACCTTCGAAGACGTCTCGGAGCGGTCCGGGATCGCCAAAGCGGAAGGCCACTACTCGCTCGCCGTCCTCGCCCAGGACGTCAACGACGACGGGCGGCCGGACATCTACGTGGTTGGGGATCAAACACCCGCGATGCTCTTCATCAACCAGGGCGACGGCACCTTCTCGGAAGAGGCCGTCATGCGGGGCGTGGCTTTCGATGAGAACGGCCGTGAGCTGTCTGGCATGGGGCTTGCCTCGGCGGACTATGACGGGGACGGCCGGCTCGACATTTTCCGCTCCGACTTCTCGGACGAGCGCTCGCTCCTCTATCGCAACGCCGGCAACGGCCAGTTTGACGACGTGACCATGGCGGCTGGGCTGGGCCACAACACGCGGTTCGTAAACTGGGGCTGCGCCTTCCTGGACTTCGAGAACAGCGGCTGGAAGGGTCTGGTGGTGGTCACCGGCCACGTGTACCCGGAAGTCGACCGCCAGAACATCGACATTCACTCGCGCGACCGCGCCATCCTCTACCGCAACACCGGCAAGGGCGCCTTCGAGGACATATCCGAGCAGGCCGGCCCGGCGCTCCTGGTCCGGCACTCGGCGCGCGGTCTCGCCATCGGCGACATCGACAACGATGGCACACTCGAAATCCTGGCCAACAACCAGAACGAGCCGCCGTCGTTGTGGAAGCAGAGCCGTCCGGCGCCCGGGCACTGGCTGTTGCTCAAGCTGATCGGCACGCGCTCGAACCGCAGTGCGATCGGGGCGCGTGTGACGTTGTCGGCCGGGGGACGCACGCAGGTTGACGAAGTGCGAAGCGGCGGCAGCTACCTCTCACAGAGCGATCTGCGGCTGCACTTTGGGTTGGGCAGCGCCGCGCGCGCCGATTCGATCGCCGTGCGCTGGCCCTCGGGCGCGAAAACGGTCGTGAAGGACGTGGCGGCCGACCGCATTGTCACGATCACCGAGCAGCCTTGATCCCTGGCTGACATAGACCGCTCCCTGACGGAGTGCCCTCTGGGCCCGGCTCGGTGAGCTTTGCGAAATCCACGCGACTATTACCGAGCCGCGACCGTTACCGAGCCGCGACCGTTACCGAGCCGCGACCGTTACCGAGCCGCGACCGTTACCGAGCCGCGACCGTCAGGGAGCGGTTTCCACTGGGTCCCCATGTTGCGCTATAATAAAGCCTACTGGAAATTGATCCGCAACCCCTCTCCCTTCGTTAGGTAGTCGGCTCGTCGATTCTCCTCCGCAAAAAACTCAAAAATGAAAAGTTTCTCTGAATTCCCTCTCTCTGCTCTCCTGAAGAGCAACCTATTGAAGAACGGCTTTAAAGAGCCAACCCCCGTCCAGGCCCAGGCCATCGAGCCTGCGCTGGCCGGACGCGACGTGGTTGCCACGGCGCAAACCGGGACCGGCAAAACGCTCGCGTTTGTCCTTCCCATCATCCATCTCCTCGCCAATGAACCGGCGCGCTCCGGCGTCCGGGCTGTCATACTCAGCCCCACGCGCGAGCTCGCCATCCAAATCCACGAGACGTTCGCCATGATGGCCACCGGCAGTCCGATTCGCGCCGCCGTCGTGATTGGCGGCGTCGGCGAGGGGTCGCAATTGCAATCCATTCGTAAGGGCGCGCAAGTCCTCATCGCCACTCCGGGCAGGCTTTACGATTTTCTCAGCCGCGGCCTAGTCGCGCTGGGCAACGTACGCATCCTCGTGCTGGATGAGGCCGACCGCATGCTCGACATGGGTTTCCTGCCGACCATCAAGCGCATCATGGCGGCCATCCCGGCGGAGCGGCAGACGCTGTTCTTCTCCGCCACCATCGAAAGCTCGGTCAAGCACCTGGTGGAAACGCACGTCCGCAATGCCGTGCGCGTAGAGGTCGGTTCCACGACCAAGCCCGTCGACAAGATCGATCTGCATCTCTACGAAGTCGAGCCGGACCGCAAGCTGGGTCTGCTCCAAATGATGCTGCGCGAGGAGAACGGGTCGTTTCTGGTATTCGCCCGCACCAAGCACGGCGCCGACCGGCTCGCCACGAAACTGTCGCGCCACGGCGTAAAGACCGCGGCCATCCATGGCAACCGCAGCCAAAACCAGCGCAGCCAGGCGCTGCGCGGCTTCCAGGACGGCTACTATCGTGTCCTGGTAGCGACCGACATCGCGGCGCGCGGCATTCACGTGGAAGCCATCTCCCATGTGGTGAACTACGATCTTCCGCAAGTTCCGGAAGACTTCATTCACCGCGTCGGCCGCACGGGACGCGCGGGCGCAGGCGGAACCGCTTCGACCTTCGCCACACGCGCCGAGCGTGCGGATATCGCCCACATCGAGCGCATACTGGCCACCCGGCTGGTTCGCCGCGAGGTTTCGCCCGACGTCGGCCGCGAGCAAAGGACCACGGCTCCGGTCGTCGAGATTCCCTCCGCCGCGCTGCGGCCCCAGCAGCGGCATGTGCGGTCGTTCGCGCCCAGACGGCGGGCTGTGTAGGTCAATCGAAGAGGCCGGCCGAGGGCCGGCCGCAGGCCACGGGCCGGCCCCACATTCCTAACGCGGGTCGAACCTCTGATCCACATACATCCACACCACTCGTGCGAAACGCGCCACCACCGGCACGCACGGCAGATACGCGACAAAGGCCGCCCCGATCGAAACATCGTACGGCCAGCCGCTCAGCTTCCAGATCAGCAGTATGAGCGCCAGCACCGGCGGGATCGACACCAGGTAGCTCACGTACATCGCGCCCAGAAAGTAGCCTTGTTCCCGCTCGAACTTCAGCCCGCATAGCGGACAATTGTCCAACATCGCCAGCGGCCCCCGATAGACTGGGCCGCGAAAAATCCGGCCCTGCCGGCATCTTGGGCAAAGCTGCCGCCCAATGCCTGCCGCCGCCGAAACCGTCTGCGTTCGCGCCGCCACCTTCTGATACTATCCGGTTTATGCAGAAAACGCTGTACCTCTCGCTGGCTCTGCTGGCGCTCGCCGCCAGCCTCCCCGCGCAGTGGATCCCGCTGAACCCTGTTACCGGCGTTCACGAGCAGCCCAACGGCGTGCAACTGACCATGCAATCCGGCGCCATGCGAATCGAGGTTGTGGACGATTCCATCATCCACGTCCTGTATTCGCCCACCGCTTCGTTTCCGAAACAGATCGAATACGTGGTCACCAAAACCGCTTGGCCCGCGCCGCAGTTGCAAATGGAATCCGCCGGCGCAGACATCGTCCTTGCGACTGCGCGATTGAAGGTCACCGTCACCCGTAGAGACGGCCTCATCTCTTACACCGACCTGTCCGGCAAGAAACTTGTGACCGAAGGCCCCAAGACCATGACTCCCGCAACGGTCAACGGCGAGAAAACATATCACGCGGAAGACAATATCTCCATCTACGGCTCCGAGGAAGCTTTCTACGGGCTGGGCCAGCACCAGGCAGGCGTGTGGAATTATCGCGGCGATTCGGTGGATGTATCCCAGGACAATACTAGCATCGCCGTGCCATTGCTGGTTTCGAGCAACGGCTATGGCCTCTTCTGGAACAACGCGTCGCGATGCCGCTTCAACAACCGTTTCGTGCATTCATTGTATATCAGTTCGGAAGTGGCCGATACGATCGACTATTACTTCCTCTACGGTCCGGACTTCGATAAGATCGTCGCCGGTTACCGGGAACTTACCGGAACAGCTCCCATGTTCGGTAAGTGGGCTTATGGTTTCTGGCAATGCAAGAACAAGTATCAGTCGCAACAGGAACTGTTGGACGTAGCGCACAAATACCGCGAGTTGCACATTCCGGTCGATAACATCGTGCAGGACTGGTTCTGGTGGACCACCAAGGGCGAGTTCGTATTCAACAAGAAATACCCCGATGCCAAGGGAATGATCGACGACCTGCACCGCAACAATTTTCACCTCATGATCTCCGTGTGGCCGTACTTCGATCCAGGCAGCGCCACCTACGCGGACATGGACAAACGCGGCTATTTCATCGACCGCACCAAGACGCGCGCGTACCACCCAGCCGGGATGGCCGTCTACGACGCCACTAATCCGGAGGCCCGCTCCTACTACTGGAACCTGATGGACAAGGCGCTGTTCCAGATCGGCGCGGATGCCTGGTGGCTCGACACCACGGAACCGGAAACCGAGGGCCGCGAAGAAAACCTGATGCTGAACAACAAACTCGCGATCGGCAGCGGCGCCCGTTATGCGAACATATTCCCGCTGATGACCACCGCCGCGGTTTACGACGGGCAGCGCAAGTCGAGCGACCGCAAGCGGGTGTTTATTCTCTCGCGCTCGGCCTTCGCCGGCGCGCAACGCAATGCGGTGACCGCCTGGTCGGGCGATATCCTCTCCGACTTCGAGACTTACAAACGCCAGATCCCCGCCGGACTGAACTTCTCTTTGTCCGGCATTCCTTATTGGACAACGGATATAGGCGGTTTCTTCATCGGCAACCCCAACGATCCGGCTTACCGCGAGTTATTCGTGCGCTGGTTTCAATACGGCACGTTCTGTCCCATCTTCCGCGTGCACGGAACCCGCACCACCGATCACAACGAGTTATGGTCTTACGGACCGGAAGCTCAGTCGATCCTGACGCAGTTCGACCGCCTGCGCTACGAACTGATGCCTTACATCTACTCCGTCGCGTGGATGACGACCAGCGAAGGCTACACTCCGATGCGCCCGCTGGTCATGGATTTCCGCTCGGATGTCCGCGCCCAAAACATTGGCGATCAGTTTCTGTTTGGACCGGCGATCCTGGTAAGTCCGGTCACCGAACCGGGCGCCACCACCCGGCATCTGTATCTGCCGAAGACGGAATGGTACGACTTTTGGAGCGGACACTCCACGATTGGCGGGAGATCCGTTGACGCGCCGGCCACGCTCGACCGCTTGCCCCTCTTTGT
>Ga0181521_10003714_pt1 | contig 17818 bp, 18 predicted proteins | sample PEATcosm2014_Bin_32_FD_119764 | JGI IMG/M metagenome (GOLD analysis project Ga0181521, IMG submission 119764) | Peatland microbial communities from MTU Mesocosm Facility, Houghton, MI, USA - PEATcosm2014_Bin02_60_metaG | ecosystem: Environmental > Terrestrial > Soil > Wetlands > Peat | place... | reverse complement strand
TGAACCCGTCGTAGCCGTACAGGGAAATCAGCCCGGCGATGCCGAGGAATGAGGCGGCCGACAGGTAGTCGCCGGCGATCGCCCAGCCGTTCGTCATGCCGGATATGCCGCCGCCCGCCGTATAGAAGTCGGACGCCGACTTGACGCGCTTGGCCGCGACGTAGGTGATGTACATCGTCAGCAGGATGATTGCGGCGAATACCGCAAAGGTGACCCAGCGATACTCGCCCGCGGCGCTTGTCTCGGCGTGCGCCGGAAGGGCGGTGAGCGCGAGGGCACTGGCGAGTGCGATCGCGCGGCCCGTGACAGCTTTGATTGTCATGGCTCAGCCCCCGGCACGCTTGGTGAAGTCGGCCGCAATCTCGGCCGCGACGCGATCGAACTCGGTGTTGGCGACATGGGAGTAATAGATCGCGATCCCCCACGCGACCACGAACTCGCTCAGCGCGAACAGGAGTCCGACGTTGAGGACGCCCCAGACCCGGATCTTGAACAGATCCTGGAAATACGCCGCGCCGATCGGCAGCGCGAAGTAATAGACCACGGAGAACGCCATCAGCCCCCACAGGAAGGCCGTCTTGCGCCGGTGCAGTTTCCGGAAGCGCGGATCCGCGATGACCGCGGACCAGTCAATTGAGCTTGTAGTCGCCATGTATCCCCCTCAGACGATGCCGGTCGGATTGTCGGCGGGATGCGGGACTGCCCCGCACTCCACCCCGTTCGGCGTGCCGGACTCAGCAGCGAACGCCTGCCGCTTCGCATGCCGACGCGCTCGGCCTGACCACGATTTTTCCCCTTCGCCCAAGTAGAGCATATCCACGTTCCAGCTGGAATCCATCCCGCCGGCGGCCATCCCCGTTTAGGGGTAAACCCCTATAAATGACAACCGGCTGCCCGGCTGCCGCTAGTGCCGGCCTGACCCGCGCCGCACAACCCGTAGTGGGATACGCGCGGCAGGCGCGGCCGGCGCACGGACGGTGATCGTCCGCACGGGTCCGTAGGAATGCGGCTTGAGCTTCCCGCCGTTTTGGTGAACGATCCGTGCGTGTGGCGCCGGGCTGCTGCCCCGGGGCCGGCGTGGGGCAGCCGATGGTCTTGAGTGAACATCCGCACGACGCAGGTCGGCGCCCAGGCACCCAACCACGACGCAAGAAGCAAGACCCGCCGGCAGCACGGCGCATGGGAGCGGGGGTGGCCTTGCACCCTTCGGGGGACAGAACCGATGAATCACATCTACGAAGTGCCGGATAGCTTTGCGCGCACGGCGCGGGTCGACGCCAAGCGCTACGCCGCCGATTACGCCCGCAGCATCAACGATCCGGACGGCTACTGGGGCGACATCGGCCGACGCATCGACTGGCTGAAGCCTTTCACCAGGGTCCGGGACGTGTCATTCCGGCTCGAGGACTTCCGGATCCGCTGGTATGCCGACGGTGAACTCAACGTCAGTGCGAACTGCCTCGACCGGCACCTTGCACGGCGCGGCGAGCAGACCGCGATCGTGTGGGAGGGCGACAATCCAAAGGACACCCGCCGCGTCAGCTACCGCGAGCTGCACGCCGACGTGTGTCGCTTCGCGAACGTCCTGAAGAGCCTTGGCGTCACCAAGGGCGACCGCATCACGATCTACCTGCCGATGATTCCGGAGGCGGCGGTCGCGATGCTCGCCTGCGCGCGCCTCGGCGCCGTGCACTCGATCGTGTTCGCGGGCTTCTCTCCTGAATCGCTCGCCAGCCGCATCAAGGACTGCAGCTCGAAGCTCATCATCACGGCCGACGAAGGGCTGCGCGGCGGCCGCAAGGTGCCGCTCAAGGCCAACGTCGATTCCGCCCTCGCCCACCATGCGCTGGCGAGCGTCGAGAAGGTCATCGTCATCAAGCACACCGGCGATCCGATCGCCTGGCACCACGGCCGCGACCTGTGGTACGACGCATTGATGGCGGACGCGAGCCCGGTCTGCGCTCCGGTTGCCGTCGGCGCGGAGGACCCGCTCTTCATCCTGTACACGTCGGGTTCCACTGGCCAGCCCAAGGGCGTGCTGCACACGTCCGGCGGCTACCTGGTCTATGCGTCCTATACCTTCGAGACGGTGTTCGACTACCGGGACGGCGACGTGTTCTGGTGCACGGCCGACGTCGGCTGGGTCACAGGCCACAGTTATGTCGTATACGGCCCGCTCGCCGCCGGCGCGACCACGGTGATGTTCGAGGGTGTGCCCAACTGGCCGGACCCCGGCCGCTTCTGGGAGGTCGTCGACCGGCACGGGGTCACGATCTTCTACACCGCGCCGACCGCCATCCGCGCACTCATGCGCGAGGGTGAGGGGTGGGTCGCGAAGCACTCCCGCAAGAGCCTGCGGCTGCTTGGGACGGTGGGCGAGCCGATCAATCCGGAGGCGTGGGAGTGGTATCACCGCGTCGTCGGCGACCATCGCTGCCCGATCGTCGACACCTGGTGGCAGACCGAAACCGGCGGCATTCTGATTACGCCGCTCGCCGGCGCGACGCGGCTGAAGCCCGGATCGGCGACCACGCCGTTCTTCGGCATCCGGCCGGCGATCGTGGACAGCGTCGGCAAGCAGCTCGACGGCCCCTGCGAGGGCAACCTGGTGCTGCTCGACTCGTGGCCGGGCCAGATGCGCACGGTCTACGGCGATCACCAGCGGTTCATCGACACCTACTTCCGGACCTACCCGGGGACCTACTTCACCGGCGACGGCGCGCGGCGCGACGAGGACGGGTTCTACTGGATCACCGGCCGCGTCGACGATGTGATCAACGTCTCCGGGCACCGGATGGGCACGGCCGAGGTCGAGAGCGCGCTTGTCGCGCACCATGCGGTCGCCGAGGCCGCAGTCGTCGGCTACCCGCACGACATCAAGGGGCAGGGCATCTATGCATACGTGACGCTGAAGGCGGGGATCGAGCCGTCGGACAAGCTGATGTTGGAACTGAGGCAGACGGTGCGCGAACAGATCGGCGCGCTCGCCTCGCCCGACGTGATCCAGTGGGCGCCCGGGCTGCCGAAGACCCGCAGCGGCAAGATCATGCGACGCATTCTCCGGAAGATCGCGGCGAACGAGGCCGACCAGCTCGGCGACACCTCGACGCTCGCCGACCCGTCGGTGGTCACGCAGCTGGTGGACCACCGGCCGCGCAGCTGACGGCGCGGACGCGACCGCGCGCGTGGCGGTCAACTCCGGCCCGCTGCAGCGTGGATGTGGCGGCTGCGAGGCGCTATGGGCGAGCGCCGGCGGCACGCGCTCAGGTCGTGAGCGGCTCGCGCGCGAACACGACGCCATCCTCGTCGGCGTACACGAAATCCCCCGGCCGGACGCGGGCGCCAAGCACCTCGATCGGGAGGTCGCGCACGCCCTGGCCATGCTTGTCGCTGCGGCGCGGGTGGACGCCCTGCGCCATGATGCCGATCGGCACCGCCGCCAGCGCCGCCGAGTCGCGCACGCAGCCGGCGACGACGAAGCCGGCCCAGCCGTGTGCATACGCGGCGGCCGCCAGTACGTCCCCGACCAGCGCGCAGCGGCGCGACCCGCCGCCGTCGACCACCAGCACGCGGCCCGCCCCCGCAGTGTGCACGAGCTCGCGCAGCAGGGAATTGTCCTCGGGGCACCGCAGCGTCACCGCACGCCCCGAAAAGCGCTGCAGCCCCCCGAAATGCGCGAGTCCCGCCGCGCAGGCCTCGAGCTCCGGATGCGCATCCAACAGGTCGGCCGTTCGCAAGCCCATCGGGCACCTCCCGCGGTCATTGTGCCGCGCGCGTGCAAGACTGCCTACCGGCAGTCGGCCGCGCTAGACTGAGGACCCGTGTCAGGTGAGGACTCGCCATGCAGGTCGCCCGCGACGCCGTCGTGATCATCCATTACACGCTGACCAATGACGTCGGCGAGGTGCTGGACAGCTCGGCCGGGGGCGAGCCGCTCGCCTACATACACGGCGGTGGCAACATCATCAATGGCCTCGAGGAAGCGCTCGAGGGCAAGGCCGCCGGCGACAAGCTGGCGGTGGTCGTGCCCGCGGAGAAGGGCTACGGCGTGCGCGATGCGCGTCTCGTCGAGCAGGTCCCGAAGCGCGCCTTCCAGGGCGTCGGCGAGGTCAAGGCGGGAATGCGGTTCACGGCGCAGACCGAGCAGGGACCACGACAGGTCGTCGTCACTCGCGTCGTCGGCGACATGGTGACCGTCGATGGCAACCACCCGCTGGCCGGCCAGACGCTGAACTTCGACATCGAGATCACCGACGTGCGCGCCGCCACCGCCGAGGAACTGGCGCACGGCCACGTGCACGGAGCGGGCGGGCACCACCACCACGACTGACCGGCGCCGCGCACGCCGGCGCGGCGCCGTCATCCCGCTGCCCGCGCCAGCCGGTGCCGTGCGAGGTGCCGGGGTGTCCAGCTGTGGGGCGCCTTGTGCACGAAGCGGTGCCGCGCGACGTGGTAGCTGGTATCGAAGCCGTAGAAGCTGCGCCGCATCCGCTCGAGCTCCTCGGCCCGGTAGCGCGCGAGGGGCTTTTGCAACTCGTCGGCCGCGCGCCGCGCCCGCTTGGCGTCGAGATCCGCCGCGAACGCATGGCCGGTGGCGAGCGCCCGCGCACGCTCGCGGACCTGCTGCTCGAAATCGTCCGCGTCGTCTCCGAAGGCGGCGTCGGCGAGACCCGCCGCCACGGCCTGGCGGCCGAGCAACGGCTGGCGGGCGTCAATGGTGCGCCTGGCGGCGGTGGCGCCGATCCGCCGCGGCAGCGTATAGGTCCACAGCTCCGACCCGTACAGGTTCCCCATGTTTCTGTAATGGAAGTTGAGCACGATGCCGGGGCGCATCCAGACATGGTCGGCGGCAAGCGCGAGGAACGCGCCGCCCGCGCCCGCGTTGCCGCGCAACGCCGCCACGGTCAGCTTCCCCTCCATGCGCAGGATTCGCTCGGCGACAGCGTCGATCGCCTGGATGTTGCGCCACGACTCGTCCGCGGCGCTCGCAGCGGCCTCGATGACGTTGAGGTGGATACCGTTCGACCAGAAGTCGCGGCCGCCGCACAGCACCAGCACGCGCGTCGGGCGACAGGCCGCGGCGTCGAGTGCCGCGGCGAGCCGCTCGCACTGCTGCGTGCTCATCGCGCCGTTGTAGAACTCAAAGCTCAGGAACCCCACGCCCTCGGCTTCGGCGTAGCGGATCTCCTCGAGCGGGGGCGCCCCGCTCGCCGCTGGCAGCGCCGCCGCCTCCGGGCAGGCTGCGAGCGCCGGCAGCTTGAAGGCTTCGGCAGCGGCGCGGCGCGCGTGTCCGATGGCCACCGCGCCGTCCACCGTGGCGCGCAGCAGCGCGTCCCCGTGCCGTGACAGCCAGGCACCCGGAGCGGCGCCGGCGACGGCCGGGGCCGGGTGCGCGTCGAACAGGTAGTACGGCACGCCGAGAATCTCGTCGAGCACACCGGGCGATGAGTCCGCGGCCCGCAGCTTGGCGAGCACGACCGCCGTCGAGTCCGCCTGCCAGTCAATGCGGCGGTCGCGCTGGGTAAGCGGCGGATGCCAGCGACCGGCCCGCGCCGGATCGAGTGCCGTGAGCGGTGTGGGCGCGGCGCCGGCTGCGCGCCGCTCGATGGCCTCGAGCACGGCCTGCACCGCCGCATTCGCCACCTCGTCGCGATACAGGCTGGCCTTCGAGGCGGCCCGCAGGGCAAACGGCGTCGACGCCCAGACATCGCCGGCATCGAATTCCGCGCTGGCCTCGAGCACGCTGACACCCCAGCGGCTCTGGCCCTCGAGGATCGCCCAGTCAAGCGCCGCCGGCCCGCGGTCGCCGGAGATCCCCGGATGCACGATCAGGCACGGCACGCGGCGCCACACGTCCGCCGGGATAGCGCGCTTCAGGAACGGCGCGATCACCAGATCGGGCGCGTGCAGCGCCACCGCCTCGCGCGTGACCTCGTCGGCGATATCGAGCTCGAGGCTGAGCGCGTGGCCGCGTTCGGCGAGCTCGCACCACAGGCGCTGCGTCAGGCTGTTGAACGAGTGCGCTAGCAGCAGGATACGCACGCAGTCTCCTCAGCAGATGCGCGGCAGCTGGTCGCCCGTGAGCCAATCCACGACGCGGCGGCCGCCGAGTGCGGTCGTCATCTGCACGAACTGATCGGGGTCGTGCGTGACGCGGCCGATCAGCGCCGCCTGCCGGCCGAGCGGGTGCCCACGGAATGCCGCGAGCACCGCCTCGGCGTCCGGCGCCGGAACGATCGCGATCAGCTTGCCTTCGTTCGCCACGTACAGCGGATCGAGCCCGAGCAGCTCGCAGGCGGCGGCGACGCCCGGCGCCACCGGGATCGCCCGCTCCTCCAGCGACATCCCGACGCCGGACTGGCGCGCAATCTCGTTCAGCGTGGTTGCAAGCCCGCCGCGCGTCGGATCACGCAGCACCCGGATTCGCGGGCACGCCGCCAGCAGAGCGGCCACGAGGCGATGCAGCGGCGCGCTGTCCGACAGGATCTCGGTCTCGAATTCGAGGTTCTCGCGCTTCGACATGATCGCGACGCCATGATCGCCGATCGTTCCGGATACGAATATCGCGTCCCCGACGCGCGCGTTGGCGCCGCCAAGCTCGATCCCGGCGGACACCACACCGACGCCGGTCGTCGTGATGTACACGCCGTCGCCCTTGCCCCGCTCGACGACCTTGGTGTCGCCGGTCACGACCGGCACCCCGGCGGACTTCGCCGCCGCCGCCATCGATGCGACGACCCGCTGCAGATCCGACAACGGATAGCCTTCCTCGAGCACGAAGCCGGCCGCGAGATACAGCGGCATGGCACCGGCCATCGCGACATCGTTGATTGTGCCGTGGACCGCAAGCGAGCCGATGTCACCGCCGGGGAAGAAGATCGGCGACACCACGTGACTGTCGGTCGCCATCACCAAGCGGCCCGCCGGGATCGGCAGCGATGCGGCATCGTTGAGCGGGCGCAGCCACTCGTTGTCGAAAGCCTTGAGGAACAGCTCCTCGACCAGCTGCGCCGTCGCACGACCGCCGGCGCCGTGGGCGAGGTCGACCCGGCCGCGCTTGACGTCGAGCGGTCGGTGGTAGTCGCGTCGCACCGCGGCGCTCACGCGTCCGATACCGCCGGCGTCGCCGCCGGAGCGCGGTCGCGGAACCTGCCGTAGGAGTAGTGCGCCGCGCAGGCGCCTTCCGAGGACACCATGCACGAGCCCATCGGCGTCTCCGGCGTGCAGGCCGTTCCGAACAGCTTGCATTCGGTCGGCCGCTTGACACCGCGCAGGATGGCCCCGCACTCGCAGGCCTTGTTGTCGGGCACCGCCCGGTACTCGAGGCCGAAGCGGCGCTCGGCGTCGAAATCGGCGAACTCGGCGCGGATCGCGAGCGCGCTGTACGGAACGGTGCCGAGTCCGCGCCACTCAAACGCCCGGCGCAGCTCAAACACCTCGGCGACCAGGGCCTGCGCCTTGAGGTTGCCCTCCCGGCTGACCACCCGGCTGAACTGGTTCTCGACCTCGCTGCGGCCCTCGTTGACCTGCCTGACCAGCATCAGGATCGCCTGCAGCACGTCGAGCGGCTCGAAGCCGGTGATCACCACCGGCTTGCGGTATTCCTCCGCAAAGAACTCGTAGGGCTCCGTGCCGATCACGGTACTGACGTGCGCCGGTCCCACGAAGCCGTCGAGCAGCACGGTGCCCAGCGTGCGGACCTCGGGCGACTCGAGAATATTGACGATCGCGGCCGGCGTCAGCACGTGGTTGCACAGCACGGTAAAGTTCGCAACGGCGGCCGCGCGCGCCTCGCGCAGTACCAGTGCAGTGGGCGGCGTCGTGGTCTCGAAGCCGATGGCGAAGAACACGACCTCGCGCTCCGGCGTCGCGCGCGCGATCTTGAGCGCGTCGGCCGCCGAATAGACCATGCGCACGTCGGCACCCTCGGCCTTGGCCCTCAGCAGCGAGCGTCCGTCCGACGCCGGTACCCGCAGCGTGTCACCGTAGCTGCAGAGTATGACGCCGCGCTCGAGCGCCAGGTTGATCGCGAGGTCCACCCGTCCGATCGGCAGCACGCAGACCGGGCAGCCGGGCCCGTGAATCATCCGCACGTTGGGCGGCAACAGGTCGGCGACGCCGTGCCGGGAGATGGCGTGGGTGTGCCCGCCACAGAACTCCATGAACTGGTAGCGGCGGGCCGGATCGGCCTCGTGCGCGATGGCCGCCGCCAGACCGCGGGCGATGTCGCCGTCGCGAAATTCATCGACGTACTTCATGCGAGCGCTCCGGCGTTGATACCCGCGTCCGCCATCGCGGCCAGGGTCGCGGCGGCAGCGGCCGGGTCGATCCGCGCGAGGGCGTAGCCGACGTGAACGATCACGTAGTCGTCAGGCGCGAGCCCGTCCACCAGCGCCACCGAAACCTGCTTGCGCACGCCGCCGATGTCGACCAGCGCCATGTCGCCGGCTTGGAGCAGCAGAATGCGCGCGGGAACTGCAAGGCACATGTCACTACCTCCGGGTTCGCTGCGCGACCCAGCACTGTCCGAGGCTGATGGCGCCGTCGTTCGGCGGCACGGCTTCGGCTTCGAGCATGCTGAGCGCCCGAGCATCGAGTTCGCGGCGCAGCGCTCGCGACAGAATGTCGTTCTGGAAGCAGCCGCCGCTGCAGGCCACGGTCCTGATGCCGGTGGTGGCGGCGGCGCACTGTACCCAGTCGCCCAGCGCCACGGCGAGCGCGGCATGGAAATCGGCAGCCGCCTGGGACGCATCGGTCGCGTCGACCAGCGCGGCGAGCAGCGGCAGCAGGTCGAGGACGCCGCCCTCGATCGAGTGCCGGTGGCCGCTCGCGCGTCCCGTGGCGCGCGCCGCCATCCCCTCGAGCAGCATCGCGGCCTGGCCCTCGAAACTCGTGACCGTCTTGAGGCCGAGCAGGCCCGCCGCGGCGTCGAACCAGCGGCCGAGACTCGAGGTCCGCGGCGTCGCGCCCCCTCGCTCGAGGACCTGCACCACCAGCGGTGCGGCGCGCTGGTCGGCGAAGCGCGTCGCGACCTCGGCGCCGCGCCCCAGTGCATGCAGCACCGCGGCGGCCATCCGCCACGGCTCGCGTGCGGCCCGGTCGCCGCCGACCAAGGGCAGGGTTCGCAGGTGACCCAGTCGCTGCGCATCCGCGCCATCCACGCGCAGCAGCTCGCCGCCCCAGGCGCCGCCGTCCGTCCCGAGGCCGATACCGTCAAGGGCGAGCCCCAGCACCGGTGCGTCGACGCGGTGCTCGGCGAGAACTGCAGCTACGTGGGCATGGTGATGCTGGACGCCGACCAGCGGCACCTGCCATCCGGCCGCGAGGCGCGCGGCGAGCCGTCCGCTGTAGAAGTCCGGATGCAGGTCGTGTGCGACCACCGCGGGCCGCACGTCGGTGAGGCGCAGCAGGTGTTCGACCGCCGCGTCAAGCGCCCGGCGCGTCGGGGCAAGGTCGAGGTCGCCGATGTGCGGCGTCAGGAACGCCTCGGCGCCGCGCGTCACGCAGGCCGTGACTTTGTAGTAAGCGCCCAGACCCAGCGCCACGGGGCCGCGGCTGCCGAGCGCGACAGCCCGGGGAGCAGCGCCCCGGGCACGCCGGATGTAGCGGCCGCGGCCGCCACGGACGCGCATGACGCTGTCGTCGCAGCGCGTGACGATCGCCCGGTCGTGCACCAGCCAGGCGTCGGCGATGCCGGCAAGCCGCTCGAGCGCCTCCGCATCGTCGGTGACGAGCGGCTCGCCGTGGACGTTCGCGCTCGTCATCACGAGCAGCAGCGGCTGCGGTTGCCTCAGCCATTCCAATCCCGGCGGGCGTCCGGCGGCCTCGTGCCAGAGCAAAAAGTGAATCGGCGTATACGGCAGCATCACGCCCAGCTGCTCGCAGCCGTCGGCGATGCCCGGCAGCGCAGCGCGCGCGTCCGGGCGGCGGCGCACGAGCACGATCGGCCGCTCGGCCGACTCGAGCAGCGCCTGCTCGTCCGGGCAGAGCGCTGCCAGTGGCTCGAGCGAAATCGCGTTCGCCGCCATGATCGCGAATGGCTGCTCTTCGCGCGCCTTGCGCGCTCGCAGCCGGGCAACGGCGGCTTGCGACCGGGCGTCGCAGGCGAGGTGGTAGCCGCCGAGCCCCTTGATCGCGACGATCGAGCCGCCGCGCAGATGCGCCAGCGTCGCGGCGATCGGGTCGTCATCGCCGGCGACGCCGACGAGCGCCAGGCGCGGCCCGCAGTCGGGGCACGCGGTCGCCTCGGCATGAAACCGCCGGTCGCCGGGCGCAACGTACTCGGCCTGGCACGCCGGGCACAGCGGAAAGGGTTCGAGGCTGGTGGCCGCGCGGTCGTACGGCAGCGAGCGGGTGACCGTATAGCGCGGGCCACAGTCGGTGCAGTTCGTGAATGCGTAGCGGTAGCGCCGGTCGCCCGGCTCGAACATCTCGGCGAGGCACTTCGGGCACGTCGCGGTGTCATGGCCGATCGCGGTGGTCGCGCGGCTGCCGCGGCTCTCGGTCACCGCAAACCCGCTGCGGCCCGGTTCGGGCGCGCATTCCTCGATCTCGATCGCATCGACGCGCGCCAGCGGCGGCGGCGCGCGCTCCAGGCGGACGGCGAGCTCGCGCAGCGAGGCCGCTGCGCCCTGCACGTCGATCGCGACCCCGGCGCCGTCGTTGCACACCGTTCCGGCGAGTCCGAGTTCGGTCGCGGCACGAAACACGAACGGGCGGAAGCCGACGCCCTGGACGACGCCACGCACGCGGATGCGCCGCCGCGCGAGCGGCGCGCCGCTGGCTGCCTCGCCGATCGGAGCGGCCCTGCGATTCACACCGTGGCTCCGCCCGACAGCGTGGCCGGCTGCCCGCGGCGGGCCGGGCCCGCGAGCTCCCGCTCGAGCCACGCCAACCACTCCTCGCAGCCGGTGCCCGACATGACCGACAGCGCCAGGCATTGCAGGGTCGGGTTGACCTCCCGGGCGTGGCGCATCGCGCGGCTGACGTCGAACGGCACGTACGGCAGCAGGTCGATCTTCGTGATCAGGCACAGGTCCGCCGCGCGGAACATATCGGGATACTTGAGCGGCTTGTCATCGCCCTCGGTCACCGACAGCATGACGACCTTGTGCGCTTCGCCGAGATCGAACGCGGCCGGGCACACGAGATTGCCGACGTTCTCGATGAACAGCACGCCGCCGGCCGGCAACGTGAGTTCGGCGAGCGCATGGCCCACCTGGTGGGCGTCGAGATGGCAGCCCTTTCCGGTGTTCAGCTGCACGACCGGGGCACCGGTCGCGGCGATCCGGTCAGCGTCGAGCCGGGTCTGCTGATCCCCTTCGACCACCGCAACGGGCCGTCGGTCGCGCAGCGCGTCGAGCGTGTGCACGAGCAAGGTCGTCTTGCCGGATCCGGGGCTCGACACCAGATTGAGCGCGAGTACCCCTTCGGCCGCGAAGCGCTGCCGGTTGAGCGCCGCAAAGCGGTCGTTCTTGGCGAGCAGGTCCTGCTCGACGCTCACCGTGCGGATCGCCGGACGGAAAACCCCGAGGCCGCGAGGCCGGTCAGCACCGGCCTGGAAGGCTTGCTCATGCTCATGGGCATGCCCGTGGTCGTGATCGTGGTCGTGGCTGTGGGAATGGTCCTGCGGGGCCTGGCAGCCGCACGTTACGCACATGTTTCGCTCTCCTGTGTCACGCCGAGGTCGAGCTCGTGAACCCGCATCTCGGTGCCGCCCGTCACGTGCAGCCGATGACCGCCGCACGCCGGACAGGGCGCATCCGCCGAGCCGAGCGTGACCGCGCGCTCGCAGTCCCAGCACCAGCCGCTTCCCGGAACGGTTTCTATCTCGAGTCGTGCCGACTCCGCCAGGCTACCCTTCATCACCACATCAAAGCAGAACCTGAGCGCGTCCGGCTCGACCGCCGCGAGCGCGCCAATCCGCAAGCGCACGACGCGCACCTGCCCGGCTCCATGCGCGCGCGCCGTGTCCTCGACGATCTCGCGCACGCTCGCGGCGAGCGACATCTCATGCATGACCGCCCTCCACCTGCGCCAGCACCGCGTACGAGACGCACGGATCGAGCGCCAGGGCCCACAGCTCCGCACAACGGCGGGCCGCCTCCGCAGTCGGCGCGCGCCGGCCCACGACCCGGCGGACGAATGCGCCGTCTGGCGCGAAATTGCAGTCGGTCGGCGTATGGATCTGGTAGGCCGCGATGCGCCCGGCGACCAGCGTGACCTCGTGCGTCAACATGCCGCGCGCCGTGGTCACGATCGCGACGCCGCGCCCGGGCCCCGTCGCCTCGGCATCCATCTCGACCGGCACGCCGGCTTCGGCCGCCAGCGCGCTCGCAAGCGCGACGGCGCCGACCAGGCGGGCGCCGACGTGTGCCTCGAGCCAGCGCCCGTGCGCAGCGAGCGCGGCGAGCCATGGATGCTCCGCATAGCCGGCGAGCGTGCACGCGCACTCCGCCGCCAGCGTCCCGTGGCAGGGCTCGTCGGGTCGCGCCCACTGCGCGACGTCAGCCTCGTGCAGGCGCTGGAAGAGCGTCGCGAGCGCGGCGGGACTCGAACTCCACCACCGGTCGAACAGCGCGAGCGAGGCCCAGTCGGACAGCTGAGCGATCGGGACGCCGAGCGCCGGGCCGGCCAGCTCCTCGAGCAGCGCCTCGGCCCAGCCGGGCTCGTCCTTTCCGATCCGCCCGTACCAGCGCTTGAAGATCTGCGTCAGCGGCGCCAGGCCGAGCTTCGCTGGCCAATCCAGCATCAGGCGCCACAGGTGCTCCTGCACCGCCTCGCAGCCGACGGCGCGCGCGAGCTCTGCCCGCCGCGCGCCTGGCAGCGGCCTGCCGTCCGCGGCGGCGAGCGCCAGTTCGGCACAGGCGCGCTGCGCGCGGCCGCACACGGCATACAGGCGGCCAAGCATCGCGAGCGCCGTCGCCGGCGTCGCGCCCTCGAGCACCCGGCTCGGCTGCGGCCGCTCGTCGTGCACGCTGATGCCGGCAATGACTCCCGACCCCCAGCCAACCGTGAGGTCCAGGGCCGCCACGTCAGACCCCGAGTACCAGGCCGCGCCGCGACACGCGGCGCGGCTCAGGTGGCGTAAACAGCGCATCGAGCGCGGCGCGCGCAGCGGCCACGGCGTCCGCGTGGCTGGCGAATTCGAGCGCCGGGGAGATCAGCGAACACTGGCGGTAATCCCCGATGCTCGGCTCCGCGTGGCCGAGGAATTCGTAATCGCCCGACGGAAAGCTCCAGCATTCGGTCGCCCCGGTCCGCAGCGCCGCGAGCGGCCGGCCAGGCCCCGCCACGATCATCAGGCTGACCGACCACGGGGTCACGAGCGCGCCGACGCGCGCACCGCGCCACTCGCGGAAGCCGACCGCCTCGACGCGCAGCCGCTCGTTGAGGATCGACACACCCGCCATCCGGGTCGTGCGGACCTCCTCGAACACCCGCTCCAGCGCCAGCTCCTCGGCCGGACGCGGAGCCGACAGTGGTGTCACGGCGCTCATGCGGCGGCGCCCACGCGACGTGTCGCCGGAGCATCGCGATGCCGGCCTCGCCCGTACGCAGCAAGCGCCGCGTACCGCGTGCCCGGCCGGACCTGTGGCACACGGTCGCCGCGCATCGGGCCGGACGCGAAGCGGCACAGGTCGTGCGGGCACTGGCTGGCGCGGCGCGCGCCAAGCTCTCGGTCCGAGATTACGGGCAGCGGGTTCATGGTCAGTCGAGCGTCGCGAGCCATTCACCGAGCCGGTCGACCGAGTCTGCGAAGTCGGCTGGCGCGGCCAGCGCCGCCTCGGGCACCGGCGTGACCTCGATCGTGTTCAGAATGAGCGTATTCATGCTGTTGAAGTACTGCACCCACCACGTGTGCCGGAGCCCCGTGCTGGTCATCCGGCAGTTGCCGTAGGCCCGGCAGTGCAGCATCACTGGTCCGATCTGCAGTGCACTGACCAGCCAGCTGATGTCCTCACGGCTCACCGGCAGCAGCGTCAGGTTGACGACATGCGTCGGCGCGCGGTCGGCACGGTCGCTGGCGGCGAGCAGCTCGGTCAGCAATGCGAGCCCCGTCTGGACTCCTGGACCGGGCGGCTTCCTCCGCGGCCGGCAGCTCGAGCCGAGCAGCGCCGCTTCCGCTACCACGGCCGGCACGGGTGCGACCTCGACGGCATCCGCGATGAGCGCCCCACTCGCATCGAAGCTGCGCACGCGCCAGAAACCCGGGAAGACCGTCTCCTGCAGCCGCACGGCGGGCTGCTCGATGACGGCGGCAACCTCGCCGTCGCCGAGCGCCTCATTGACGAGGGCCAGCGCCTGCGGACTCAGCGTCAGAACGTCGCGGCACAGCAGTGCGTCGCCGCCGAAGCGATGCTGCCGCGCCGCGCCGTGGAGTTCCTCGAGAAAGCTCCGCGCTTCGGCCAGCGCCGCAGCACTTGCGTCCACGGGATGCACCGGCATCTGAAAGGCCGTCATCATCTCGGGCAGGCGCTCCAGCTCAAGCGCCTCGTCCGCCGGCTGCGCAGCGGGGCGGGCGGCGAGGACCGAACTCGCCGATGGCTTCATCGCGGCCTCCCACTCGCCGATCCGTTCGGATCGACGCCCGGGACCGGCGCCAGCCGCGCGCGGGCGGTCGCGCGCGAGCACAGCTCTGCGAGCGTCTGGGCCGGAGTCTGCGTCGCCGCAGGTTCGCGGTTCACGACCGGCCCCGCAGATGCGCCGGCAGCTCCGGTTCGCGGCCGACGAGATCCGGAAAATACGCGGCGACGTCGATCGGCTCGCCGCGGCCGATGGCCTCGAGCGCATCAAGCGCGCGGTCGATCCGCCCGGCGTCCTCGGGCTCGAGGCGCGACCGGGCAGCCCCGAGCCATGTCAGCAGCCACTCGCCGGGGAGGACAGGCTCGAGCAGGCTCACGTCGATGAGAACGCTGCCGAGGCGGCCGCGGCAGGTCGCCGCGTTGCCGTTCGCCGCCACCACCTGCATCGGGATACCGAGGCACATGACTCAGCGCCTCCCGGGCAGAGAATGCGCGGCGCCTGCCCCGCAGGCGGCGCAGCATGGCGGCTCCCGGCGGCCAGCCAACGCCGCTCCGCCGCGCCTGCCGAAGCCCTCGTCGGACCACGGACCGTTGCCGTCGCGGAGCACCAGCGCCTGACTCAATGCCGCACCCCGATTGCCCAGCGGCGACTGTAACGGCGGGTGTAACGGGCCCCCATCCGTGCAAGCCGCAGCAGTTTTCGCTGCGCCGCGGCGAAACACGCTCACGCGCGGCTCAGGCGTTACGGCGGTACTCGATCTGCGCGCGGTGCAAATCCCACGCGGACTGCAGATGGAGCCAGAGCTCCGGTCCGGTGCGAAAGTAGCGGGCCAGCCTCAGTGCCGTATCGGGGGTCAGGCCGCGGCGGCCGTTGACGATCTCATTGACTCGCCGGCGCGAGATGCCGAGCTCGCGTGCGAGGGCTTCCTGCGACAGCGCGAGCGGCTTCAGAAACCGCGATTCGAGGAATCGGCCGGGATGCACCGGGCGGCGGCCGGCGGCAGCCGGGCGCCGCGGCGCTGCTGCGGAGCGGCTCGTCACGTTCAGTCCTTGCAGGCGCAGTTGCCACTCGCCATGCCGGCCATCATTGCTGTCCCCCGGGCCGGGCGCACGGTGCACGCGCAGCCGCCCGAGCTTCCGGAGGCGATCAGACGCGAGGACTGGCCGCAGCCGAATCCGTACACGCCGCAGCGGCGATTGCGAGGGTGTTCGCTCGAGCTGCGGCAGCTGCGGCGACCGGTCGCGCCCCGAGGGCTCAGGCGCGCGGGAAGGCGTGCGGGCGGAAGTCGAGGCCCAGGTCGCGGGCCACGGCCTCGTGGGTGGCGTGCCCGCCGTGCACGTTGAGCCCGAGCGCAAAGCCCGGATCACGCGCCAGCGCCCGTTCCCAGCCGAGGTCGGCGAGCGCACGGACGTAGGGCAGCGTCGCATTCGTCAGCGCGAAGGTGGAGGTGCGGGGCACGGCGCCCGGCATGTTGGTCACGCAATAGTGAATTACGCCGTCGACCACGTACGTGGGCGAGGCGTGCGTGGTCGGGCGGCTGGTTTCGAAGCAGCCTCCCTGGTCGATCGAGATGTCGACCAGCACCGCCCCCGCCTTCATGCGCTTCACCATTTCGCGGGTCACGAGCTTCGGAGCGGCGGCGCCGTGGATCAAGACGGCGCCGATCACGAGATCGGCATCGCGCGTCAAGCGCTCGATGGCATGGGTCGTTGAGTAGACGGTCTTGGCGCTGCCGCCGAACTGCAGGGCCAGCTCGCGCAGGCGCTTTGCGGAACGGTCGACGATCGTGACGTCGGCCCGCAGCCCGGTCGCCATTTCGGCGGCGTGCGTGCCGGAGACGCCGCCGCCCAGGATCACGACCTTGGCGGGCGCGACTCCGGGCACGCCCCCGAGCAGCACGCCAAAGCCCCCGTTCGCCTTCTGCAGCGACGTGGCACCGACCTGCACCGACATGCGACCGGCGACCTCGCTCATCGGCGTCAGCAGCGGCAGGCTGCCGTCCCCCGCCGTGACCGTCTCGTAGGCGATCGCCGTCGCTCCGGAAGCCATCAGTGCGTCGGCCTGCGCGCGATCCGCGGCGAGGTGCAGGTAGGTGAACAGCACCTGTCCCTTGCGCAGCATCCGGCACTCCTGCGGCTGCGGTTCCTTGACCTTGACGATGAGCTCGGCCCAATCAAACAGCTCCTTGGCCGTCGGCACGATGCGCGCACCGGCCGCGAGGTACTCGCCGTCGTCCATGCCGATGCCGTCGCCGGCATGCGTCTCGACCGCCACCTCGTGGCCCGCCGCGACCAGCTCGCGCGCGCCCGCCGGCGTCAATCCCACGCGGTACTCGTGGACCTTCACTTCCTTCGGCACTGCGACACGCATCGCGACTCTCCCGGGGGTTGTCGACCGGCTACTGTAACGAGCCCGGCGCGGCATGCTCTTGCAAATGCACCGCAGCATCTGGCCTGATTGCGCAATATTACGGCGAAATTCGGCATCCTCACGCAAGGATCTGCCCATGCAGCTCGACCGATTCGACCGCGCACTGATGCAGACGCTGCAGCGCGAGGGCCGCATCACCAACAGCGAACTGGCGGCACGGATCAACCTGTCGGAGTCCGCATGCCTGCGGCGGGTTCGCGCGCTCGAGGCCGAGGGCCTGATCGAGGGCTACGCTGCGGTTCTGAACCAGCAGAAGGCTGGCTGTGGCGTCAATGTCTTCGTCAGCATCACGCTCGAACGACAGGAGCGCGCGGACCTCGCCGCGTTCGAGCAGGCGGTGCGCAAGGTTCCGGAAGTGATGGAGTGCTACCTGATGTCGGGGGAGTACGACTACCTGTTGCGGGTGGTGGTCGCCGACACGGCGGATTTCGAGCGCGTGCACAGCCGCCACCTGACGAGCCTGCCGCACGTGGCACGCGTGCACTCGAGCTTTGCGCTGCGCACGGTGCAGAAGTCGCGGGAACTCCCGGTGCGTTGACGCTCATGGTCCCGGGGGCCGGCCGGACCCGCGGCGGTGCGCCGCCACTCCTGCATGCTGTGCTCGAGCGTCGCCCCGCTGTCCGGCGCCGGAGCCTAGGCGGTCAGCACCAGCGACGCACGAGCCGCGGCGCGAGCCCGGTGAGGAGCTCATAACTGATCGTCCCGGCGAGGGCCGCCGCTTCCTCGAGCGGCACGCCGCCGCCCAGCAGGTCGACGTAGTCGCCGGTGCAGAGCGCATCGCGCGCGAGCTCCGTCACATCGACCGTGGTCAGGTCCATCGACACCCGGCCCACGACCGGCAGTCGCCGGCCGGCGGCGAATG
>Ga0181521_10003712_pt1 | contig 17820 bp, 13 predicted proteins | sample PEATcosm2014_Bin_32_FD_119764 | JGI IMG/M metagenome (GOLD analysis project Ga0181521, IMG submission 119764) | Peatland microbial communities from MTU Mesocosm Facility, Houghton, MI, USA - PEATcosm2014_Bin02_60_metaG | ecosystem: Environmental > Terrestrial > Soil > Wetlands > Peat | place... | reverse complement strand
GTCTGCGATGAAGCCAGTCGGAAAGCCGGATGCCGGAAATCGGCACGTCCGGTTTGATGAGCGGGGTTGGGAAACGGGGCGGCGCTCGGCGTCAGTACCCGCGCCCAACCTCGACTCTACCTGTCAAGCATGGGCCGGCATTGACAAGCCAAAGCGCCTGCCCCACCCTCAGTGAGCCGGCATGGGAGGCGCCATTTCCATGCGGCCGTCGCTGCCCGTGCGGATTCCCATTACCCATACCGTGGCGGCGCCCGAAACGTACAGCGACCCCTTCTTTCCGCCGAAAACCGCGGCGGATTTGCCCATGGCGACGGCGCCCTGCTGCCCTCCGGGAACCGCCATGCTGCCGGTGCCGAGAAGCGTTCCCGTGCCATCGTACACGGCCAGGCCGAGGCTGACCGAGCCGCTCGCGGCCGGGTTATAGACGTATAGCGTGGTGCCGGGCGCAACGGTGCCGTCGAACGGCACGGCGAAGGGAGGCGTCAGCGCAACCGAGCTCGAGATCAGATCGGCGCCTACCTGGGCCAGGGCCTCCACTTTTTTGGAGGGATCGTTGCTTTGCACCAGGGCGAAGACCTGCTTGGCGAGAGAGGAAGTGCCGGCCGTCGCGACCGTCGCGGCGCCGAATGCCGGAATGGTGACGTTTTCCCACGCGGCGGGCAGGGCTTCGCCGAGCGGCAAGGCTTGCGCGCTTCCGTTGCCGTTGTCGAACACGACCGAGGCGCTGGTAGCGGTGGCGTAGGGATTCAGCAGCGTGAGGGTGGTGCTGACGCCCGAGCCATCCATCACCAGCGGAATGATGGACAACGGTCCGCCCAGTACCGCGGCGGACTGCGCCGCTACCGCGATGGTTACCGGGATGGTCTGGGTGGCCGCTCCGGTGGCGCTGAACGCGATCGTGCCGCTGTAAGTGCCGGCGGTGGTCAGGCTCGATACCGCGAAACCGACCGTCAACGCGGCCGGCTTGCCGGATCTGACCGTCAGGCTGGCCGCGGAAAGCGTAATCCACGTCTGGCTGGCTTTGACGGTTACGGTGGTGTTCGCCGTACTGCTGGTCGAGACTTGCAGCGGCAAGGCGGAGGGCGCGGCGGCGTTGATGCTCCAGGTGGTATTCAACGACGCGGGCGATACCGCCAGCGCGGGGGCGCCATTGCTTGCGGGAGGAGTGGATGACGCCGGCGAAAGGTACGAGCTGAGCGCCGGGTATGCCACCGCAAAACGCGCGTATCCGGCGGTGAAGGGCGAAGTCGAACAGGCGGCCGTGGCCGGGCCGTAAGTCAGGGTCCCCACCACGTTCTGCGCCGCATCGAAAAGCGGCGAGCCCGAGGATCCCGGCTCGATGCGTCCGGATGTCGCCAGGATCTGGTAATAATCCGCCGCCGGCGCGAGATCCGAGCCAACCTCCGCGGCCATATCGGCCTCGCGGACGCCGAAGTAGATGCGGGTGTAATCGGCTTCGGGATGATGAATGCCGGTGGCCGCCGCGCCAATCGGCAGGGCCGTCGAACTGGCGTCCCAGCCGAAAAACGTCAGGTTCGTGCCGGCCGGCAAAGCCGCCAGCAGCAGCAGGCTGTAATCGCCTGTCTCGATGGGCGCGCTGGCCAGGTAGGTGGCTCCCAGGGTGCGCGGAGAATTGGCCAGATTGGGGGCGGCGCCGTTGCACGAAGAGGTCTGATAGTTCCAGAAGACCTCTGCGGTGCTGGCGATGGCGGCGCTGGAAACACAATGATTGGCGGTCAGGAAGTACGGCTTGGAGTCGCGATTGCTATTGTTCACCAGGCCGCCGCTGCATTCGTAGGTGGCGCCGCTCTGCTCGAAATAATACATGCCGACGCCGCTCGCCAGCGCGTCCCAGGCGGGGTAGCAGCTTACGTCCAGCTCGCAGCTTCCGGCGGCCATGGTCTGGTCCGGCGCCAGCATGTGAGAGACTTCGTCCACTTTGAAGGGAACCTTGCCGGTGGGCGCGTCCGGCTGGTATTCCACGATCGCGGTATCGCCGAAAATCGTATTGCTCCACAAACTGCCCGAGTCGTCCGCCATGGCTCCGCGGTACGGGCCGAAGACCTGCGCGCGGTCGGGACTATAGACCCACACGCCGCCGGCCTGCGCCGAAAAATCGGCGAAGTGCACGCGCAGGCCGATGGCTCCATCCGCCTGGATCGACAAACGCCAGACCTGCGATCCATCCCCCAGCGCGACCCAATCTCCCGTAAGCGGTTGCGCGCCGCGGATGTGCCGCTCGATTCCTTTCAACGTGAGACGCGGATCGCGGGGCAGCGCCGCCAGTTCCTCGCGCGACACCGCGCCCATGCGGTACGGCGCGGGCGCGGACAGGCGTCCGGCAAAGCTGGCGGGACGCGCCGCGGCGTTCTGCCCGCGCGCGGAATACTCCAAGGAGCCAATCGATTGCCCGAATAGCACGGGAGCGAGAAGCGCTAGCAGCGCCGGTTTGTAATTGGGCATAGACCTCCGTTTGCCCTTATCGGGCGGCGCCGCAATTTCTTGAGAAACGGGCGTGAATATCTTTTATCGGTTCGGGGACAAGCCGGGAGGCCTGTCTTACGTGCTACCTTCGGGTAAGAACCATGCCGAACCACCAGATTCCCCGCCGCGGCTTCCTGCTGGCTTCCGCGCTGGCCGCCGGCGCCGGCGCGCAAACTCCCGCCGCCCCCGCGCCCGATCCGCGCCGCCGCATCTATCCCCTGAACCGCAAGTGGTTGTATGGCGGCAAAGCGCGCGAGGGCGCCCTCGCGGCGGCTTTTGACGATGCCGCCTGGCAGCCGGTCACGCTGCCGCACTCGAACGCGCGCCTCTCCTGGCATAGCTTCGACGAAACCGCCTTCCAGTTCGTCTCCGCCTACCGCCGCCACTTCCCGGCGCTGCCCGGCTGGAAGGGCAAGCGCGTCTTCGTGGATTTCGCGGGCGCCATGACGGCCGCGGCCGTGGCCATCAACGGGCACCGCTTCGCGGAGTACCAAGGCGGCTACACGCCCTTCTCCTTCGAGTTGACGCCTTTCCTGAAGTTGGGCGCGGATAACGTGCTGGCGGTGCAGGTGGATTCCACCGAACGCGCGGGTATTCCCCCGTTCGGCGGCAACATCGATTACCTGACGTTCGGCGGCATCTATCGCGACGCGCGGCTTCGCGTGGCGCCCCAGCTCTTCATCGAGAACGTTTACGCCAAGGCCGTGGACCCGCTCACCAGCGCGCGCAGTGTGCGCGTGCGCTGCCACTTGAACGGCCTGGCGGAAGGACCCATCACGCTGGCCGCCGAATTGCGCGATGGCGACCGCCTGGTGAAGACCGCCGGCAGCACCGTTACGGTAGGGGCGGATTTTTACGATGTGGCGCTCGAGGGGCTGGGCGAGATCGAGCTGTGGAGCGTCGCGAACCCCAAGCTCTACCGCGTCCTCGTGCGGCTCACCGGCCCCGGCGGCGCGCGCGACGAATTCGAGACGCGCATCGGGTTTCGCGAAGCGCGCTTCACGCCGGAGGGTTTCTTCCTCAACGGCGAGCGGCTCAAGCTGCGCGGCTTGAACCGCCATCAGACCTTTCCTTACGTGGGCGGCGCCATGCCGGCGCGCGTCCAAAGGCGCGATGCCTTCATTCTGCGCAAGGAGCTGCACTGCAACCTGGTGCGCACCTCGCACTATCCGCAATCGCCGGATTTTCTGGACGCCTGCGACGAGCTCGGCCTGTTAGTGCTGGAGGAGATTCCCGGCTGGCAGCATATCGGCGACCGGGCCTGGCAGGAGATCGCCATCCGTAATGTGGGGGAGATGATCCGGCGCGATTGGAACCATCCCTCCATCGTGCTGTGGGGCGTGCGCATCAACGAATCCGAAGACAACCACGAGTTCTATACCCGCACCAACGCGCTGGCGCATTCGCTGGACGACGCGCGGCAGACCGGCGGCGTCCGCTATAACTACAATTCCGAGCTGCTGGAAGACGTTTTCACCATGAACGATTTCGGCTTCCCGCTGCGCGCGCCCAATCATCCGCTCTATCTCAACACCGAATTCGTGGGCCACACGTACTCGACCAAGCGCTACGACAACGTCGAGCGCATCGCCGAGCACGTGCGCCGCCACGCGCGCGTGCATAACCAACTGGCCGGCGATAACCGCTACGCCGGCGGCATCGGCTGGTGCGCGTTCGATTACAACACGCACCGCAATTTCGGCAGCGGCGACCACATCTGTTATCACGGGGTGAGCGACATTTTCCGCATCCCCAAGCCGGCCGCGTATTTCTACCAGTCGCAATGCGACCCCCAGGAGGAGATCGTGCTCGAAGCCGGTTTCTTCTGGTCTTCGGGCGACCGATCCGGCGCGGGCGGCACCGGTCCCGTGCCCATTCTTTCCAATTGCGACCACTTGAAGATTTACTACGCGGGCGATTTGAAAGCCGAGCTCGAACCCGACCGCAAGAGCTGGCCGAACTTGAAATATCCGCCGTTCACCATGAACATCGGCGACATTCCGCTGGACCCGTGGGGCGATCTGAAAATCGAAGGCTACCGCAACGGCCGGCTGGCTAAAACGCTGGTGCTTTCGGGCAGCGGGCGCGATGCCGATCTGAAAATGCTGGCCGACGACGCGGAGTTGAATGGCGATGGGTGCGACGCCACGCGCGTGGTGTTGCGGGTGACCGACGAGTACGGCAACATCCGCCCGTTCGCCAGTGCGGCGATTGCCTTGACCCTGAGCGGTCCGGCCACCCTGGTGGGCGAAAATCCGTTGGCCCTGGCGGGCGGCGCGGCAGCCGTGTGGATCAAGGCCAAAGAGAGCGCCGGCGTGGTGCGGCTCTCCGCGCGCCATCCGTATTTGGGCGAGCGGCACGTGGAGATTCGCGTCAAGCCCGCGGCCCCGGAAGTTTAGTTAGCTAATTCTCATCTCGCCGCGCTGCTATAGTACTGAGATGGACACGCAAGCCGCCCCGGCCTTCGTATCCGTTCCTACACAGCCGCTGCCGCGGAGCCCGTCCGAGGCATATCTGGATTTGATGAAGAAGGCCGTGACAGGCGCTCTGGCGGCCACTGGGATGGAGCGGCACACCATCCGGCCGCACGGTCCGAAATCCTGGCTTTTATACCGTTTCAACCGGGCGGTAGCTCGCTTCGGACTGGAAGCTGTGCAACTGACGCCCTCATGCGCCGAAGATTATCTGGAATCCGCGCACGAATTCGGCAACCGTGTCGAGGGCGCCGAAACCATGCTGGGGATACGCCAGCTCGACCATATGCAGCGGTGCATTGCCGACGTACTGGCCGGCAACGTCCCGGGCGACCTCATCGAGGCGGGCGTGTGGCGTGGTGGAATGACTATATTCATGCGGGCCGTGCTGAAGGCGTATGAGATCGCCGACCGGAAGGTTTGGGTGGCGGATTCGTTCGCCGGACTGCCGGGGATTGATCGCCGGCGCGAGACCTTCGCCTGGCGCAAAGGCGACATGGCGGCTTCCCTGCAAACCGTAAAAAGTAATTTCGACCGCTATAGCCTGCTCGATGAACAGGTAGTGTTCCTCAAAGGATACTTCTCCGAGACCCTGCCCGCCGCGCCCATCCAGCGATTGTCGATCCTGAGGGTTGACGTGGACCTTTACCAATCCACCATGGATGCCCTGCGCAACCTCTATTCCGCGCTTTCCACTGGCGGGTATGCCATCTTCGACGATTACCAGAACCTGCCGGATTGCCGCCAGGCGATAGACGACTTTCGCCACGAGCACGGCGTCACGGAAGAGATTTGCCGGATTGATGAGCGCGCCGTCTACTGGCGGAAACAAGCCTGATCGCGGCGTCGAAGCGGCCGGCTCTTGTTACGTTTTCAGCTCCGCCACAATTTCCGCCGCGATCTCCCGCGCGCGGTCCAGTTCCCCGGGAGGCAGGCTGATGGCCCCTACGCGCGCATGGCCGCCGCCGCCGTAGCGTTCGCAGATCGTCGCCAGGTTGTGGGTTGGCACGCCGTCGGCCCAGGGATTGGACCCCACCGAGATCTTGGTGCGGAAACTGGAAGGGCTCACCGACACCGTATAGGTGGAGTTCGGAAACAGGTAATAGGGGATGAACTTGTTATAGCCTTCCACGTCGTACCCGGAAAGATCGAAGTACACCACGCCGTGGTCCTCGCGCGCGCGGGCCGCGATCACCTGCTTGTTCTCCAGGTGCCGCTCGTACAGCGGCGCATAGAGCTCCTGAATTTCCGGCTCGCCGACGATCTCGGCAAGCTGCCGGCGCTGCATCCAGCCAATGATCTTCTGTACGATGCCGGAGCCTTTGGCGGCTTCGATCACGAGCGTGAGTTGCATGGCCGGCGCGCCCAACTCGACGGCCGTTTTGGCATCCGGGTACTGCGCCCCGTCGATGACGATGGACCAGCGCACCAGGTCGTCCAGGTCCGCCGCGCGGAAGCCGTAGCGCTCCCAGGCCACCGCCGCGATGAACGAAGTGCACGATTTGTAGCTCGGGTCGTACAATTTGCGGCCGCTCTTATCCTGGCGGAAGTGCTCGGCGTCCGCCGCGTTCAGAAAGGCGCTCTGGTGATGGTCGAACCACCAGGTAAGCCGCGGATCGCTGCAATATTTGAAGTCGACGATGGCGTTTTCGTCGCCGTCGAACAATCCGGGCTCGAACATTTGGGAGGCCTTATGCGCCATCCCGGTATAGCGAAATTCGGCATCGGGGTGGATCGCCCCGGCAATAAAGCGGCTAAAGTAAGCAGCGGAGGCCGCGCCGTCAAAGCAATGATCGTGGTACAGCACGCGTTCCAGCATTGAAATCGTTGAGGAAAACCTACCAGGATGCCTGAATATCGCGGAAAAAGCAACTTCTGATTCCTGCTAATGGCGTTTCCTGCTACATTTGTTGAAAATATGCGAACCATACCGGGCTGGGACGAGTACTATCTGGAGATTTGCAAGGTGGTGGCGCTGCGCAGCAAAGACCCCCACACGCAGATCGGCTGCATCATCGTCGGACCCAATCACGAAATTCGCTCCACCGGCTACAATTCGTTTCCGCGCGGTATCCGCGACGACATACCCGAGCGCCTGGTGCGTCCCGCGAAATATCTTTGGATCGAGCATGCCGAGCGCAACGCCATCTGCAACGCCGCGCGTGCCGGCACGGCTACCCAGGGCTGCACCATTTACGTGGAAATCATGCCCTGCATGGATTGCGCGCGGGCCGTGGTGCAGGCTGGAATTGTGGAAGTGGTGGTATCCGCCGAACGCATGCGGCAGTATTCCAGCGATTATTACAACGAGCATTTCGGCATGGTGGAAACGCTCTTCGGCGAGGCCGGAATTCGCGTGAGACGGGTTTAGCTTCGCCTTTTTAGCTGTGGCGCACATTCTCAACGCGTCGCCTCGAAACTCCGCTCGAAGCGCCTTGTCCTACACGGGAGATGCGTCCCGAAGAGCCGGGGCGCGGCACACCCGATGTGTTTTCGAGCGTGCGTGCGCCGCACCCCGCCGGTGGTCGTTTAGCCGGGACCGCCGGCGCCCGAAACGTTGTGCTGGTCTTGCGCTTCCGCGTCGGACCGGTGGACGACGGCGCCCTTGGCGACGGGCCGGTAAAAGCGGTGCCCGCACTTACGGCAACGATAGGGAGAACGCCGGAATACATTCATCAATTTGTCCAGCCAACCGCCCGAGTAGGAGGGGCGTACGTCCCGGCCACCGCAACCGGGACAACGCATCACATTCTGTTCCGCGATCGTTTTCAAACCGCACCCTATGGTAAGAGAATAACACTCTTGTGCGAAACGTACGTTTCAGTGGTATCAACGCGTCCAATAGTGTAGAATCGGCGCGGCCGAGCCCTGGCATTGAGAAGGACAGGACCATGCCGGAAAACCCCCAAAATGGGCGGCGCGCCAGGCGCCCTTACGGAAAATGCAGCCGGGCGGAATTGCGCGAGGCGGAAGTCACCGCGAGCCAATTCCTGAAGGACAACAGCACCCAGATTGCCGGCACTCTGCGTGCCAAGGCCCGCTTTCTGGAAACCTTAATTCAGCGGGTCTCCTTGAAAACAACGAGCTTTGAAGACCGCCTCGACTACTTTGCCCGGATTGGCGAAATAGCCGCGCTGATTCAGGACGATGCCGACGGCTTCTTTGAATTGGCGTCCCAACCCGTGGTCGCGCGGATTCTGGCCACGGTCGCGAAGGAATAGTCAGGCGCCGGCCAGTTTGTCCAGGTCCTCGGGTGTTCCCGCCGCGAACCCTGCCAGCGCCACATCGATGTTCTTCAGTAGTCCGGTGAGCACGCTGCCCGCTCCCACTTCCACAAATCGCGTCACTCCCATGCCTGCCAGGCAGCGGATGGTTTCCGCCCAGCGCACCGGGTTGGGCACCTGCTGGTAAAGCCCTTCGCGCGCCTCCCCGCCGGTGCGGATGGCGCGCGCCTGCCAGTTGTTCACCAGCGGGACAGCCAGATCGCCGAACTCGGTGGCATCCAGGTCCCTCCGCAGCCGCTCCTGGGCCGGCTGCATGAGGGCGCAATGAAACGGTGCGCTCACCGGCAGAAGGACCGCGCGCCGCGCGCCGGCTGCCTTCGCCAAGGCGATGGCCCGGTTCACGGCGCCGGCATGTCCGGCAATCACGGTCTGGTCGGGCGAATTCAGGTTAGCCGCGCTCACCACTTCGCCCTGCGCCGCTTCAACCAGGACGGCGTCCAACTTTCCTTCGGGCAATTTGAGCAGCGCCGCCATGGCGCCCACCCCCGCCGGAACCGCCTGCTGCATGTACTGGCCGCGCTTGCGCACCAGGCGCAGGGCATCGGCGAAGCGCAAACAGCCGGCGGCCACCAGGGCCGAGTATTCGCCCAGGCTGTGGCCGGCTACGGCGTGCGGAGCTGGCTCCCGCTCGCGTACCGCCGCCAGCGCCGCGATGGAAACCGTCAGCAGGGCGGGTTGGGTATTTTCGGTGAGCTTGAGCCGCTCGTCGGGCCCTTCGAAGCAAAGCTGGGAAAGGGAAAATCCCAGCGTTTGGTCAGCTTCTTCGAACACGCGGCGCGCGGCGGCGCAGCTTTGGGCCAGGCTTTTGCCCATGCCGGCGAATTGGGACCCCTGGCCGGGAAAGAGAAATGCTGTTTGGGCTGTCAAACGAGGATTATAGCGTGCCTGGCGGGACTGCTCAGCCGGCTTTCTTGATCTCCGGCGGCTTTGTCTCGGGCTGTTTCTGAAACCGGCAGAAGTTCACGCATCCCTTGTTTTTGCAGGTCAGGCAGACTTTTTTGTGAGCCATTTGATCCTAACCTACCCGATATTTGGAGATTCGCCAAAAGGTCTTATGCGGGCGGCACCCCGCTCCCCCTCCTTAGGGGGAATCGCATCCCCCAGCGTTATTCCAACAGGGCGCCTTTGGGGAAATTCATGCGCATGAAGACGATATAGCGGTAGTAGCAGCGATGGCAGCGGCAGATCGGAATCCCCAGCCGGATCAGCAGCCTTTCGAACCTGTTGCGGCCTTTCGAATAGTAGATATAGGCGCTTCCGCAGCGTGGGCAGTGGACGTCGCTGGGAGTTTGATCCACAGCCGAGGTATCGAGTTGCAGGGGTGGGATCACCGGCGGCGTCTCAAACTCGGGAATCAGGGACCGTGGCGGCTTCGGCCGGACCCGTTCCCGGCGTCCCCTGGCGGCGGCCGCTGCCGCGTCCCGGCTTTCCGCATCTGCCGCCACTCCCGCGGCCGGCGCGCGCTGTTTTGCCGCCAGCGGCTTTTCGGTGTATCGCGCCAGCATGGCCAGTGTCCGAATCTCGGTCAGCGCCTTCTGGATGTCCAGGAGCGGTTCTTCGTTGATGCAGCGGCAGGCCAGGCGCAGCGCCGCCATTTTCAGTTCTTCCGGTCCGCTATGCAACGACGGCCGAGGCGCGGGAGGAACGGCGATCAGCCCCGGGGCCGGCTTACTTCCGGTCAGCATTTGCAGCAACACGGCGCCGAATGCCGCCACGTCGCCCTGCTGCCGCGCCTGCCGCGAGTTGCCGTTGGGACTGGTCAGCATCGCCCGCGGCCCGCCCATGATCACCGTAGCCGCGCTGACCGAGCCGTGCGCCCCGCCTTCCGCGTGAATCGAGCGTAGCCCGGCGGCGATCTCCGTGGCATAGCGCAACGCGGCTGCCAGCGGCAGTGGGCCGCGCGCCAATTCCTCGGCGAGCGTGCCCTCTGGTAGGCCGTTGTGACTGCGTCTCTCCATGCGAGTGGGTGACCCTCAAGCTTATACCTTTGGTAAAGCGATGGGAAGAGGTAAGCCCCAGGGCAGAACCTCCGGTACCAGAGGCGCCTAGTTCACCGCCAGGGCTCGCTCTCCGGTTTGGTCCAATACCGCCGATTGCAGGGTTTCGAGCGCTTCCACCACCCGCTCAACCAAATCGTCCGTCTGCGCCATGGCCGCCCGCGCGGATTCGATGGAGCTGCCGTGCGCCTTCAGGGTCTGCTCGAAGCTGAGCAGGTCTTCCGCCACCAGGTCATGCAACTCGGAAACCTGTCTTCGGAGGCCGTCCAGGCCCTGCTCGACCTGCGCTACGCGCGCGCTATCTCCGCCGACGCCCTGCGTTTCCAAGCGCGCCAGGCGTTGGGAAACGTTATCAATGCCGCTCTGGAGGCGCGCCAGAACGCGCTCCGCCACAGCATCCAAATCGGCCGCTGGAGCGCCGCTCTGCTGCGCCGCCGCCAACCGCCCGGATACCTCGGCAAGCTGTGCGCGCAGCCCCTGGAGCGCGTCGGCTGCCGACCGCTGGGTCTCCGCCAGATTCTTTTCCTGCGCGGCGAGCCGCGTTGCGAAGCGCGCTTCCATCTGCTCCAACTCCTTGCGAAACGCGCTGCCGTCGCCGCCGGCGGGCCGCATCTCGGCCGCCTTTTCGTGGGCTTGCAGGCGCGCCGCCATGCGCGCTTCCAATTGCAGCAGTTCCGCGCGATTCGAGGAATCGCCGCCCGGATCGCGGTTCAAGGCCTCCATGGCGATGCGCTGCATTTCCGTCATCGCCCGTTCGTTGGCTTGCAGGCGCGCCGCCACCCGCGCATCCAACTGCTGCATTTCAAAACGGAGCATCGGGTCCGCTTCGCCGCTGCCGCGCGGTTCCGACGCCAGCCGCTGCATTTCCAACAGAATCTTTTCGTAGCCCTGGAACTTGGCCGCCAGACGCGCTTCCAGTTGTTGCAATTCCGCCTGGAACCCGGCCCCCGATGGCTCCGCCAGCTTTCCCGCCGCGCGGGCCTCCGCCAGCGCCCGTTCCTGAATTTGCAGCCGGGCGGCGATACGCGCCTCCAGTTGCAGCAATTCAGTCTTGAAACTGCCTTCTCCCGGCTCGCGCAGCTCAGCCTCGCTGGCCATCCGCTGTACTTCCGCCAGCGCCTTTTCGTGGGCACTCACGCGGGCCGCTAGGCGCGCTTCCACCTGTTGAATTTCTCCTCGCAGAATCGACGCCGAGACGCCTTCCGGCGCTCGCACCCCCGCCGCACCCGCCAGACCTGCCGCCCGCTGTGCCGTCACCAGCAGGAGCTTCAAATCCAGCATGACCTTCTGCATCCGCTGCGGCCGCGCGCCCGGATCCAGCGCCACGCAGCCGCTTACCAGGCGGTCTACCGCGGGGCTGCCCGAGCTAGCTGGGGCTTTGCGGTCCGTGCCGGCGAACGCGCGCCGTCCCGTCAGCATTTCATACAGCGTCGCGGCAAAGGAAAAAAGGTCGCTTCGTGCATCCGCCGGCTTGCCCTGCAGCACTTCCGGAGCCGCGTAGGGCATGACTTCGGAGAATGTCGCGGTGCCTACCAGTTCCACCGCCGGGCCCGCCAGCGTGACGTTTGCCGGACAAACCGCTCCGTGCGCGCGCCCTTCGTCGTGCGTCTTGCGCAATAAATCCGCCAAAACCATGGCGTACTGCAAAGCTTCGGCTGGCGGAAGTTTGCCTTCCGAGAGGCGTTGAGCAAGTGTTTTTCCGGTCATCCTACAAATAAGTTAAGCAGTTCCTCGGATCTCCGGCAAGTACTGAAGGAAAAATCCTAGTCCTAGGGTAGTACCGGATGTACTACACTACTGCTCTCAAGTGACGGAGTTCCGTCCTTACGATTTCGCTGAGGTTGGCGGCCGCGGACGCCAGCGCCGCCGTCCCGCCGGCGCAGCGCCGCGCGGAGGTCCGCATCCGCCTCCAAAAACCGCCCAATCTGCGCGGCGGCGCCGAGCAGCGCCTGCATCGAGTACCAGAAACCTTCCGCGTCCCGCCGTTGCACCGCCGCCGCGGCGTATCCGTACGCCTTGAGGACGAAGCGGCATTGCATCTCCACTCCGGAAAGCATCAGGCGTCTACGGGGATCCACCATTGTTGAAAGAGGGCCGCGCGGTCTTGGCCGCCGCGCCATCGCCGCCCTGACGGACTCCCTTCAGGTTCACCATATCCATGCGTCGCGCAACTCCATGGCGCGGGCTGCGCCGGGCCTGGCAGGCGGGGCGCCGAAATCCAGGTCACCCAGGAAGCCGGCGGAAGGACGGCACGCCAACACTGCGCGACGAAAACAGATCGCCGCCAACCGCCCGAGAGTGCCGGCAGCCAGGCGCCACACACTGGGTTCGGGCGCCGGGCAACAATCAGGCCAGGGGCTCATCCGCATTCGCCATGACTTATCCCAACCTGGCCGACTTTCCGGACTACGCCGATGTTGCCAGTCTGGCCTGTCCCAAGCCGATGTTGTTTTATAATGGGAGCCGGGACGATTTGTTTCCGGTCGCCTCCGTGGAGGAGGCCTACTCCAAAATGCGGCGAGTGTGGGATTCCCAGCACGCCGGTGACCGCCTGGAAAACGCGTCTGTGGGACGTCCCGCATCTCTTCAACCGCGAAATGCGGGAAGAGGCGTTCCGCTGGCTCGATGCGCAGATGCGCCGGCCGTAATGGTACCAATGGCATAGCAGGAGATTCACGATGAGTAATTCGCAAGGAATCACGCGCCGGGCCGCTACGGCCGCCATCTCGTCCACGCTTCTTCCAGGTTTGGCTGCCCAATCTCGCCCGAATGTCCTGCTTCTGCACTGCCACGATCTGGGGCAGCACCTGCACTGTTACGGCGTGGACTGCGTGCAATCGCCGAATCTCGACCGCTTCGCCGGCCAGGGCGTGTTGTTCGAGAGGAGTTTCTGCACGGCGCCTCAGTGCAGTCCGTCGCGAGCCTCCATTTTCACCGGCCGGTATCCGCATTCCAACGGAGTCATGGGGCTCACGCATGACGAATTTGCATGGGATCTCAATGCTGGCGAGCGTCACCTCGGACAGCTTTTGAAGGGCGCCGGCTACGCCACCGCCGGAGTTGGAATCCTCCACGAAACGCACTCCGGAGCGCAGCGTTGCGGGCTGGACGACTATGTCGCCGCCAGCGCGGCCGACCGCATGGCCGATGCCGCCATCGCCAAACTGAACGAATTCGCAAAGTTGCGCGACAAGCCGTTCTATCTTCAGGCCGGCTGCATCGAACCGCACCGTCTTCCCGGGCCGGACCGCAATGCTGACCTGGGCTTTCTCGGCGGCCGCATGACGCCCGACACGGAGCGAGGGGTAACCGTGCCGCCTTACCTCCGGGACACGGCGGGAACCCGCGCCGAACTTGCCGAACTGCAAGGCGCCATCCGCCATATGGACGCCCAGATGGGCCGCGTGCTCGCCGCTGTCCGCGACCTCCGGCTCGCGGACAGCACCCTGGTGATCTTCACCACCGATCACGGCATTGCCATGCCGCGCGCCAAGTGCTCCGTCTACGAACCGGGATTGCGCACCGCTTTTATCCTCGCTTATCCCGGCCGCGAAGGCTGGCACGGCGGCATCCGCTACAAAGAGATGATTTCCAACATCGACTACTTGCCCACGATCCTGGAACTGGCGAACCTGCCGGTTTCGCCAGACGTGCAGGGCCGGTCCTTTGCCGCGCTGCTCGACCAGAAATCGTATGCGCCGCGGGACATGATTTTCGGAGAATTGACCTATCACGACTATTACGACCCCAGACGCACCGTGCGTACCGAGACTCATAAGCTGATCGTCAACTTCTCCAGCGCGCCGGCATTCATGGACCCGTCCCAGTCCTGGCGGCCGCGTTCCGACACCCTGGTTCCCCCCAACCATGCGCTCGCCTACCACCCGCCATTTGAGCTTTACGATTTAACTCGAGATCCATGGGAGCGGCAGGATGTCTCTGCCAGCCCGGCGTATTCGCCGGTACTGGCGGACTTACGCGCAAAGCTTCTGCGGCAGCTCCAGGACACTCGAGACCCAATTCTTCAGGGCGCCGTCACGTGCCCGTTGCATCGCAAGTCGCAGGCTTGGTTGCTGGGTTCGGCTGCTTCCCAAAAGGGATAGAGATGACGCTGAAGGCGAGCGTTTCCGTCGAAGTCCTCAAGGCTTTACAGAAGGGCTGGCGGGAATCGTCACGCCGCGGCAACCGGGACCGGAAGGCGAATTGCGATTTCGAAACCGCCCTCGACGATGTTGCAGGCGTTTTACCGCGGGCAAAAGACGGTGTGCCAAACGCCGCCGATCAAGCTGACCGAAGGCTTGAACAATCGGCTGAGAGCGGTACCGATTCCATTCGACGGGCTCGATGCTCTCCGACATTCCTGTTCCGGCGCCGTGGCCGAGAAAAAGAGAACAAGAAGTAATCCACTCGCGAGCCTACTCAGGTTTCCCCGTGTAATGTTGTTCGTGATGGACATCCGCATGGTCCTCTAAGGACTCTAGGTGGGTGATGACTTCCGCGGGCGTCCCCAGTTCAGCCGGCAGCCGTTCCTCCAGGATTGTCGCCAGACTATGGGCCGCGCTGACCGTGGTCAGGCGCGGGAACAACAAATGTACTTCGATGATCTGGCGGTATCCGGTGGTTCGAAAGCGAACGCCGTGGTATTGAATCGCCAGTTCCGAGCAAATTGCATCGAGCTTATTCCGAATATTCCGGCCGGCCTTTGGGTCGGAATAATCCAGAAGTCCGACTGCCGAACGCCACACCAGACGCCCCCCCGACCAGAGGATGTTTGCGGCGACAGCGATGGCCACCAATGGATCGAACGGTTTCCAGTGCGTCAGCAGCACCAGCCCCAGCCCCCCTACCACACCAAAGCTGGTCCAACTGTCGGTCAAAACGTGTTTGCCATTCGCTTCGAGAATGAGCGAATTCGTCCGCCGCCCGATCCGCAGGAGATAGTAACCCAGGCCGGTGTTGAGTATTCCAGCCATCAAGACCAGCAATGCGCCCGCTCCCACGTGCTCCAGTTGTAGCCCGGTGATCCACTTGCGAATGGACTCGAAGAGAATGGCAATCGCCGCCACGACGATCATTGCTCCTTCAAACCCAGCGGAGAAGAAGGTAATCCGCTCGTAACCGTATAGGAATTGCGAGGAAGCCGGTTTTGTGCTGAGGCGAAGACTAAAAGCGGCAAAGCCTACGGCAACGACATGGATGACCGACTCGGCGGCGTCGGAAAAAATGGCAGCCGAATGCGTCATGGAATAAGCCGCCGTCTTACCGATCAGCATGGCCAACCCAAAAAACAGCGAGAGGCGCATGGCAAAGCGCGCGTTTCGCAACTCCGGTTCGTCTCTCCGCGTCGCGGAGCCCACCATGGCTGGCTTAGGCATGCTCTCCCTTGATCAAAAGCTTAACACTTGCCCGAAGGCAACCAATCCAGTATCGCTACAACGGATGTTCACCCCTGATGTTTTGAGATAAGCCATTGGGCATGTATCGGTTAGGTTCGATTTTCGACCTAAATATGTAGACATGCAATATACTCGCCTTTACCCTTGTATTTAAGATTATCTTGTCTTATTATGTGGACATGTACGTCGCCCGCGCCTCCTGGCCCTCCTCCAACGGCAAATCCTATCAGTCCATCTACCTCCGCGAGTCCTACCGCGACGGCACCCACGTCCGCAAACGCGACATCGCCAACCTCACCCATTGCGACCCCAAAGAGATCGCCGCCATTGAACTCGCCCTCCGCTTCAAAGACGACCTCGCCGCGCTCGGCTCCCTCGACAAGGTCCGCCTCTCCCAAGGCCTCTCCGTCGGCGCCGTCTGGACCGCTTTCCAAATCGCACGGCGGCTCGCCATCGATCAAGCCCTGGGATCCGGGTTCCCCGCCCACCTGGCGCTCTGGCAGGTGCTCGCCCGCGTGCTGGAGCAGGGCTCGCGTTTGTCCGCCGTGCGCCTGGCGCAGGTTCATGCGGCTTGTGATGTCCTCGCCATGCAACGTGGTTTCGACGAAAACGATCTCTACGCCAATCTCACTTGGCTGAGCGCGCACCAGGAGGCCATTGAAAAACGGCTCTTCCGCAAACGCCTTGGGCAGCGCAAGCCGGCGTTGTTTCTCTACGATGTGACCAGCAGCTACCTGGAAGGCGAAGACAATGCCTACGGTGCTTACGGCTACAACCGCGATGGCAAGAAGGGCAAGAAGCAGATTGTCATCGGCTTGTTGTGCGACGAGCAGGGTGCGCCCGTCACCACGGAAGTCTTTCGCGGCAACACGCAAGATCCCCAAACCTTCGCCTCGCAAGTCCAGAAAGCCAGCCAGCGCTTCGGTTGTGAGCGGGTGACGTTTGTGGGAGACCGGGGGATGATCAAAAGCGGCCAGGTGGAAGATCTCGCGCAGGCCGGCTTTCATTACATCACCGCCATCACCAAGCCGCAGATCGATACGCTCATCGAGGCGCGCCTGATCCAGATGGAACTGTTTGCCGACGAAGTCTGCGAGGTGGAGCGGGAGGGGGTGCGCTATGTGCTGCGGCGCAATCCCATCCGCGCCGCACAACTGGCGGCCTCGCGCGCCGACAAACAGGCCACCGTCGAGCAACTGCTACAGGATCGCAATGGCTATCTTGCTCAGCGCCCCCGTGCTCAGGTCGCGACCGCGGAGAAGAAATTGCGCGCCAAGATGGCGCGGTTGAAAATCGCGGCTTGGCTGGATGTGCGGACCGAAGGCCGCGTCTTGCAACTCACTGTGAACCAGCCGACTCTGGAGGAGGCTTCGCGGCTGGACGGTTGTTACGTCATCAAGACCGACCTTCCCGCCAGCGCCGCTTCCAGGCAGGCGGTACATGATCGCTACCAGGAGTTGACGCTCGTCGAGCAGGCGTTTCGCACGTGCAAAACCGCGCACCTGGGAACCCGTCCGATCTACGTACGCACCGCCGAACACACCCGCGGACATGTGCTGGTGGTGATGCTGGCTTATCTGATCCGGCGCGAAATGAGCCGGGCATGGGCCTCGTTGGATGTCACCGTGGAAGAAGGGCTGCATCAACTGCAGGCCCTCAGTTCCATCGAGGTGAAGGTAGAGGGCGGTGGCAGTTGCCTGCGAGTGCCGACGCCGAGCCCCGGCGCGACCGCTTTACTCCAGGCGTTGAAGATCCAGATGCCGGAAGCGCTGCCTCACACCGACACGCCTGTGGTCACGCGTAAGCAACTGCCCGCAAACCGAAAATCCCATTAAGAAACAGCAGGTTGCCGGGAAAATCCTGCTCGGCCCCAGGGGTGAACATCCGCTACAACGACCTTCTCCCCGCGCCGTGAAAGGACGTGGTCGAGGCCGCGTCCCGGCGGCGCGCAGAAAACCTGCGAATGCCATCGCAACCGCGCGATCGGCAAGACGATGAATGAAAACGGACCGAGCCGGGCGGGGCAGGGCACGCCCCCGGCCCAACCAAGACCCTAGTAGTGTGATTCCAAAACAATATATCAATAACTAGACCACCGACAACGTTTCCAGCTTGTACTTCCAGCGGTACACGACGGGGCTCTCGTTGACCTCCCGGAGGTAGAGTTCAATTCGTGTCTTCAGTT